>Ga0209148_1000271_pt1 | contig 81385 bp, 69 predicted proteins | sample AraplaCol_mMF_r2_2_FD_184288 | JGI IMG/M metagenome (GOLD analysis project Ga0209148, IMG submission 184288) | Arabidopsis root microbial communities from North Carolina, USA - plate scrape CL_Col_mMF_r2 (SPAdes) (version 2) | ecosystem: Host-associated > Plants > Roots > Endosphere | place...
GTCGCGCCGCGCACGCTCGCGCCCTACATCGAAAAGCGTACCAGCGGCCATAACCCGGTCATCGTCGGCGCCGGCCGCCGCGCCGCCGCCACGTTGATGGCACTCGACCGCGGGCCCGCCGGCGTGCCGCCACCCCGGCTGGCCCCGGGCGCTGGCGCACAGTCGCGGCCCGCCGGACAGGATGCCGGCGGCATCCAGGTCGCCACGCCCGATGCCCTGCGCGCCGCACTCAAGGAAGCGGCACCGGGCGACGTCATCACGCTGGCGCCGGGCACCTACCGCTTCCAGGGCAAGGGCATCGGCATCGCGCGCGCGGGCCGCGCGGATGCACGCATCGTCGTGCGCGCGGCGCAGCCGGGCACCGTGCACATCGAACTCGAGACACTCGAAGGTTTCGTCGTCGGCGCGCCGTACTGGCGCTTCGAGAACCTCGATATCCGCGGCGTGTGTCCGGCCGACGACGATTGCGAGCACGCCTTCCACGTCGTCGGCGGCGGCCATCACTTCGAGAGCGTCAACAACACGATCCGCGACTTCAACGCGCACATCAAGATCAACGGGGAGGGCGGCCGTTACCCGGACGACGGCCTGATCGACCACACGACGTTGGCCGCCACCCACGTGCGCGCGACGACGAAGCCGGTGACGCCCATCGATCTCGTCACCGCCAGCGGCTGGACCGTGCGAGCGAACGTCATCACCGACTTCGTCAAGCGCGACGGCAACGAGGTCAGCTACGGCGCGTTCGCCAAGGGCGGCGGCAAGGACAACGTCTTCGAGCGCAACGTCGTCTGGTGCGAGCAGACCTTGCGCGGCGAGCCGGGACAGCGCATCGGCTTGTCGCTGGGCGGCGGCGGCACCGGCCGGCAGCTGTGCCGCGGCGGCCGCTGCATCACCGAGCAGGAAGGGGGCGTGGTGCGCGCCAACCTGATCGTCGGTTGCTCGGACGTCGGCATCTACCTGAACAGCGCGGCGGCCAGCAAGGTCGTGGACAACACGCTCGTCGACACGAGCGGCATCGACGTGCGTTATCCGACCAGCAGCGCGGTGGTGGACGGGAATCTCGTCGACGGTCCGATCCGCGCCCGCGACGGCGCCATCGTGCACCTCGGCGACAACCGCGCGACGCCGCTCTGGCGCGCGTACGTCGGCAGCCATCCGGTGCGCAGCCTGTTCCGCGCACCGGAGACAGGCGATTTTTCCTGGCGCGACGGCCCGCCGCTGCGCGACGAGACGGACATGGAAGGCCGGCCCGCGGATGCGCTCGACCTGTGCGGCACGCGCCGCGCCGCGCCCGCCGTGTACGGGGCGTTCGCCCGCTTTACGGATTGCGTGCCGGCTTCCTGAACGTCACCACGACACGACCCATTCGCGGGTCCACACGGCGACCTGGTCGCGCCAGGCGCGGCGCGAGAACGTGTGGTCGGCATCCTCGAGGCGGCGCCAGGTAACGCGCGGCGCGGACAGCAGGCGTTTCCAGGCCGGCGTCGACCCGGCCACGTCGCAGAATTCGCGTCCCGTCAGGTCGGCGCCGCCGATCACCAGCAGCGTATGGCCGCCGAAGGCGTGCAGGCCCGCGCGCATGCGCTCGGGCAGCGACGCCTGCGCCTCGTCCGCCGCCGCGCGGCCCGCGAACGCGGTCCGCACGAGTTTCAACATCGATGCCAGCGAGCCCGCGTAGTCGAATTTTCCGCGTGCCAGCTTGCGCCAGAACGCGGGGTCGCGCAGGCGGTCGCGGTAGTGGTGTTTCAAGGTCGTGCGGGCGACGCCGTCGTCCGTGCGTACCCAGGGATTGAGCAGCACGAGGCCGCGCACGCGCGCGTCGCCCGGCGCGTACATCGCGGCGGCCGAGGCGCCGTCGCACAGGCCCCACAGCACGACGTCGCGCATGCCCGGCACGGCCTCCATGAAAGCGTCGAGCGCAGCGCGGATGTCGTCCTGGATCGTTTCGAAATCGCGTTCGTCGCCGTCGCTGTCGCCCATGCCGCGAACGTCGAAGCGCATGGCGGCGATGCCGTGCGCGGCCAGGTGGCGCGCCAGCAGGGCGAACTGGCGGTGGCTGCCGACGCGGTATTGCGGACCGCCGACCACGATCAATACGCCGCGCGCGCCCGGCGCCGCGGGCACGCTGGCGACGCCGACGAGCGTGTCCCCGCCGCAGCGGAAGGCGAGGGCGCGTTCTTCACACGGCATGGGCGCGCTCCCCGATGACGCCGGCGGTGGCGTCGAGCAGCGCCGCGCACGTCGACACCGCCGTCGTGGCCCAGAACGGCGACCCCGTCACCGTGTGCACGTGGAGCAGCGTGCCTTGACTTTCCCAGGCCGCCTTGACGCGCGCCGCGGCCGGCCCCGGTGCCTGGCCGGGCGCGCCGAGCACATCGAACCAGTGTGCGGGGACGGGCGGCACCATGGCCTCGGGCGCGGGCAGCGCATCGATGGCGCGCGCCAGCTCCGGCGTGAGATCGTAGCCGGCGATTTCCAGCGTTTCTCCAGCCTGCAATGCGGCGCGCAAGGCCTTCGTGCCGGTCTGCGCGGCTGCGTCGTCGCCCAGCATCGCGCTGGCCGTGCGCAGGCGCAGGAACTGGGTCAGGTACGTCGAGCCGCTGGCAACCGGTTGCCACAGCAGCAGCGGCGCGAGCGGGTAGGCCGCCGTGCGTGCATGGTCGAGTGCGAGCAAGGCGCCGAGGCGCAGGCCCCACAGCGTGAGCGGCGCATCGATGCGCGCGCGCAGCCAGGCGGCGCCCAGGTCGAGGTCGTGTTTCCACGCGTCCCAGCGGGCGTCGCCGAAGTCGCCGGCGCTGTCGCCGGTGCCGAGCAGGTCGATCTGCAGCACGCCATAGCCGTGCGCGGCCATGCGGCGCGCGCCGAGGGCGGCCATGCGGCGGGTGCGGTTGAGTTCTTCGGCGAACGGCGGCACGTACAGGACGGCGCCGCGGCAGTGGCCCGCGGGCCGGTGGAACAGGCAGAAGCGCTGATCCGCGCCGCTGCCGAGGAAGAACGGTTCCGTGTCCACCGCGGCCCGCCCTGGCGTCATTCGGCGCGTTTCGCGGCCACGAAATCGGCCAGGCTGCCCAGGGTGTCGAAGGTGCTGGCGCTGATGTCGTCGTCGTCGATGGCGATGCCGAAGCGTTCTTCGAGGGCGCCGATCAGGCTGACGACGGCCATCGAGTCGAGTTCGGGCAGGCTGCCCAGCAGGGGGGAATCGGCATGCAGGCGCTGGCCGGCGTCGCCCAGGCTCAGCACGTCGATCAGGGTCGCTTTGACTTCGTCGAGATACGTCATGATGGTCATTCGGTTCGGTGAGCGCGCGCGCGTGGCGAGCGGTCGATTATACATTCGGGAGCAGTAGGGCCAGGCGGGCCTTCAACGGTGCCGCCAGGCGGTGCACTTCGCCCACGAGTTCGTGGCGGGTGGCGCGCAGCAGCAGATACCAGGCGGCGGCCAGCGGCAGCAGCATCACGAGCAGGCGCGCCATCGCGGGGAGCGCCGCCGGCAGCAGCGCCGCCAGCACCCAGGCGACGGCGCCGGTGCCCACCGCCACGATGGCGCTGGGCAGCAGGGCGCGGATCATCATGGCGGTCGTGAAGCCGAAATACCGGCTCTGCTGGATCGCGGTGACGGGCGCGCTGGCGACGGTCGCGAAGAACAGCGCCCATGCAAATCCGTTCAGGCTGCCGTCGAACAGCGCCACGCCGAACGCGATGCGGGTCGCCAGCGTGACGACGACCGGGAAGGCGCTCAGGTAGGGGCGGCCGATCGCCGTCACCGCCATCGGGATATAGTTGAAGGCCAGCGTCACGAAGGCCGCCAGCGCGAGCGGCAGGATCGCGGGCACGCATTCGAGCCACTTGGCGCCGTACAGCGCGACGACGATGTCCTGGCCCAGCACGGCCGTCAGCGCCAGCGCGGTCCAGCCGACACCCGTCAGCAGCAGCGTCGAGCGGGCCAGGATCGGCGCCAGCGATTCGCCGCGGTGCCAGGTCTGCGCCATGTACGGGACGGCGCCGTAGTTCATCGTCGAGCCGGCGACGTAGCTGAAGATCGACACGGTGGAATTCGCGCGGCTCAGCAAGCCGACGTGGCGCGCGGACCCCAGCTTGCCGAGCAGGATGTCCGGGATCGAGTTGTTCAGCGTCGTCGCGCAGTTCGTCACGAGCGAACCGACGCCGAAGTGGGCGACGCTCTTCCAGTGGCGGAAGCCCGGCAGCCACGGCATGCCTTTCGGGCGCAGCGGGATGTAGGCGATGCCGCAGGCCAGGATGTTGATCAGGTTCCCGTAAGCCATCGACATCGCGCCGTAGCCCATTTCACCGAGGATCAGCGTGCTGGCGCAGAAGCAGACGGTGCCGACGACGTGGACGACGGCCTGCTTCTCGGCCTCGTAGCCGCGCGCCAGCAGGGCGCCCGTGACGGTGCCGAACGGGATGAACACGAAGCCGATGGCCAGCACGCGCATCACCGGCACGATGCCCGGTTCCTTGAACCACGTGCCGAGCCAGCCGCTGGCCGCGAACAGGGCGGCCGCGATGACCCACGACGTGGTGAACACGACGCCGGTGGCCGAGCGGATCTTGTCGTTGTCGAGGTCCGGTTCGCGCTGCAGGTAATAGCTGACGCCGAAGTCGCGGAACACCTGGGCGAAGTTCACGAACACGACGGTCATCGAATAGATGCCGATCTCGCTCGGGCTCAGGATCCGCGCCAGCAGGATGCTGACGATGAACTGCAGGACCTTGGTGCCCGAAGTCGCGAAGAAGTTGATGACCAGCGAACGACGCAAATCTGCCATGACAGGGCAACCGGGGAAGAAAAAACGCGCCGAAAATCAGGCCGGCGCGCTGGAGATCAGGTGGATGGCCTGGCGCGACGTCGTCTTGTACTTGTTGTTGATGAAGCGCATCGGCCCGATGAAGTGGAAGAACGCCGTCTCCGCCGTGGCGCAGTCGGGGGTGCCGTATTTCGGGAACGGCAGCGATTTCGTGGCGAACGCGTTCGCCACCAGGTAGTTCGACGTCACCTGTTCGGTGCCCCAGCGTTTCCAGTCTTCGCCCAGCTTGCCCGTCATGCGGCGCGAGAAGTCGAGCAGGTTGTCGCGCATCGTCGTCGACGGCGGAAAACCCGTGAAGCCGGAGCAGCCGCGCACATAGCGGGCGTCGCCCGGCAGGCCGACGTTGGCCATCTCGGCTTCCGACAGCGTCTGGATGTGCGCGCCCGGTTTCATCTTGGGCAGCGCGTGGGCGCGCACGGCGTCCAGCGGGCGGATCGGCGTGTCCGGGATTTCGCCCAGCACGAAGCCGGCGCCGGTCTGGATGGCCTGCAGCACTTCCGGGATCGGCTGCATGGTCAGCGTGTCGGCATCGAGCTGGATGACGTAGCTGTCCAGCGCATAGCCCGAGATCGCGAACAGGCGCTCCCACGTGCCGCCGCGCGGGATGTCCGCATGGGTGAATTCGTGCGCCTCGCGCAGGATCACGTGCGGCAGGTGATGCTTCAGCACGGCGCGGTCGTTCTCGTCGATCGACGGATCGCACACGACGACGATGCGGGACGGATTCAGGAAATGGGTAAAGGACTTGACCGCGACCAGGTAGGAATGGACGTCGCGCTGGTGCACCATCGACAGCAGCGTGAAGGGCAGTTCGCCGTGCGGGACGGGACGGGTGTCCAGGATCTGGCGCGCGACTTTCTGGTACTGCCATCGGAAATAGTCTCGCCTTGCGCGCTGGACCACCCTCTCGACTAAAGACATTCCTCGGGACTCCCTTTTCTGCTGATCAAATTCAAAGCATGGCTGCAATGTGTGCGGCGAATTCCTTGCTTTGACGCACAACATTATATGCGGTATCGACGTGCGCACGCGCGTTGTTTCCATGCATTTTTGCTATTTCCGGACTGTCGACATAGCGCAGCACGGCCTGCGTGAAGCCGGCAAAGTCGTCCAGGCCGATCACGGCGCCGGTCTTGCCGTCGAGGATGGTTTCTTTCGGCCCCAGCGCGGCGCTGGCGACGACGGGAATGCCGCAGGCCATGGCTTCGACGATCGCGTTGCCGAAGCTTTCGCGCTCGGCCGCGTGCACGAGCAGGTCGGCGGCGCGGTAGTAGGGCACCAGGTCGTCCTGGCGGCCGGCGAACACGCAGACGTCCTGCAGGCCGAGTTCCAGCGCCAGCCGTTTCCATTCCACGGCCGGCGGACCGTCGCCCACGTAGACAAAACCGATGCGCCGGTCCGGCCGCGCGGCGATCACGTCGCGTACCACCTGCAGCAGGCGGTCGACGCGCTTTTCCGGGCGAGCCTGCGCGACGGCCAGGATCCAGAAGCGGTCCGGGTCCAGGCCCAGTTGGGCGCGCGCGGCGGCCCGGTCGCCGGGATGGAACTTGACCGAATCGACCGAATTGCGCATCAGGATGACCTTGTCGCGCGGCAGCTTCTGGTAATTCAGCAGGAAGTTTTCCTGCGCGACGGAGTTCGCCAGATGCAGGTCGTGCTGCTGCATGCGCAGTACGCGCCGCAGGATGAATTTTGCGATCTTCTTGGCCGCACCGTCGCGCTGGCGCGGGTCGAAGCTGTCGTTTTCCGTGTTAATCGTGCGCACGCCCAGGCGGCGCAGCAGGTCCAGGCACACGGTGTTCGACAGCGCGCTCATGAACACCATGATTTTTACGTTGTGGGTGCGCACGAATTGTTCGATCGCGGCCCGGCCGGCCGGCGATGTGTCGTAGCAATCCAACTCGACGGGCTGCAGGTTCTTCGGCTGGTAGCTGGGGTTGCCCGTCAGCCTGGGAAACGCCATGTACACGTTCGCCCGGTCGCGCAGGTCGGCACTTGCCCGATCGCGCACGGCGGCGGTGAAATTCCATACGTATCCCGTATCGTCGGGATAGCGCATCGTGAACACGACTCCTGGCTTTTCCGCTGTTGTCACCCTGTACTCCGGTTTTGGTGCGAAGTTGCAATATTTAGCACAAAATTATAGCTCATCAATTAATTCCGCATGTTGCAGTGCAGCGTAATCGTGCGCGCGCCCGGCAATCGTTTGCCGGATCGGCGCAAATCGCCCGGGCGCGGAGCGTGGCGGCTGACCACACGATTGATTTCCGAGAGACAAACACATTGTGCTAGTATTGCAATACTTTTAACGGCAATAACTCGGTGCGCAGCAGCCTCATGTGGAACGTTATCGACCATGCGCGCACGGTGCCATCGATACGGGCTGCACGATCCAAGTAATGTTGAAAAAAGCTCAGCACGTGCCGGCGCAACTGGCACCCGGACAGCGTCCGGTCCTGCTCGTCATCGTCGACACCGAGGGCGAATTCGCCTGGGATCAACCGTTCAACCGCAGCGCCATCGGGACGACGTCCATCGCCAGCCAGCCGCTGATGCATGCGCGCGTGTTCGACAGGTTCGGCATCATCCCCACCTACATGGTCGACTGGCCCGTCGCGACGACGCCGGCCGCCGTCGCCACCTTGCGCCGCCTGCTGGATGCGGGCCGCTGCGAGATCGGCGCCCACCTGCATCCGTGGGTGTCGCCCCCATACGAAGAGGCGCTGTCGGACTTCAATTCGTATGGCGGCAACCTGCCGCGCCAGCTCGAATACGACAAGCTGCGCCTCCTCACCGAGACCATCGCCGACGCGTTCGGCAAGCAGCCGCTCGCGTTCAAGGCGGGCCGCTACGGCCTCGGTCCGCACACCGCGGAGTCGATCGCGTCGCTCGGCTACGGCGTCGATGCGAGCGTCGTCCCGTACAGCGCGTTCACGGCCGACGGCGGACCGGATTTCCGCGCGTTCGACGAACATCCGTACTGGTTCCGGGCGGGGACGCGCGAGCTGCTCGAACTGCCCGTGACGACGGGGTATTGCGGCTGGCTGCGCCGTTGCGGGCAGCGCTTATACGACGCCGCCCAGCGTCCCTGGGCGCGGCGGATGCGCCTCGGCGGCGTGCTGGCGCGCTCGCGCGCGCTCGAGCGCGTGCGCCTGAGCCCCGAAGTGGCGAGCGGCGCCGAGATGCGCCGCCTGACCGGTGCCCTGCTCGCCGGCGGCTGCCAGGTGTTCTCGCTGACGTATCACAGCCCGTCGCTGATGCCGGGCCATACGCCGTACGTGCGCAGCGAGGCCGACCTGGAACGCCTGATCGCCACCGTGCACGATTACTGCGCCTGGTTCCGCGACGAGGTTGGCGGCGAATTCATGAGCCTGTCGCAGCTGCGGCAGGCGCTGGCGGCGCAGCGCTGACGCTCCCGCCGCCGCCCTTCCTGCGCGCGGCCAGCGCGTGCAGGCGGCCCAGCAGCGGCCAGCGGTAGCCGTTCAGGTGGTACATCGTGCGGATCTCGTCGGTCCAGCGGGTGTGCCACTCCATCACCCGTCCATAGAATTCGATGCGCTCGAAACGACCTTCGTCGAACAGGCCGCGCGTCGCTTCCTCGCGCATCAGCAGGGCCGGCGACAGCTGCGGGCCGAGCGCCTCGTCGTAGGCCGTCTTGAGGATCACGATGCAGCCGCCGCCTTCGACGCATAAATCCATCGCGGCCAGGTGCGGACCGTCCGCGCCGTCGAACCAGTAGCGATAGACGCTGGCCGCGCCGCGGCGTGCCAGGGCTTCCAGCAGTGCGCGATAAAAGCGGCCCTGGTCGTTGTCCGCATCCACGGCGGTGCCTTCGCCGGCTTTCCAGCCGCTCGTCTCCAGCTTGCCGTAGTCGGCCACGGCGCCGGCCATCGATGCGGGGTCGCGCACGATTTCCAGGCGCGTGGCGATGCCGTCCTGGCGCAGGCGGTTGCGCTGCTTTTTCAGGTTGTTGCGCAGGTTTTTTCCGCGCGCATTCCAGTAAGCGTCGAAACCGCCCTGCAGCGTGATGCGTGCCGTCTGGATGTAGTCGAAACTGCGCGCGCCGCCCGGACGCGCCATCAACATCGGGTCGCATTGCGTGAGGCCGACCATCAGCGCGGGGCCGGGCAGGGCGTGCAGCAGGCCCGCGAGCAGGCCGTCGGCGGGACGGGTGTCAACCTGCAGCCACAGGCCGACGGGCGCCTGGGCCGGCTGGAACGTGTTCCAGACGCCGGCGCGGCCGGGCGCGACGATCGTCATCGCGTCCGTGTCATCGCCACGGCCGTGCCAGGCCAGCAGTTCGCGGCCGGTGCCGAACACGTCGAGCAGGGCCTGCACGAATTCAACGGCCAGCAGCGGCGAGGCGGGACCGGCCGCGTGCAGGTGCTGCCAGCGTGCGGCGTGCTGCGCGAAGTCGCGGGCAGGGACGACGGTCCAATGCGCGCCGGTCGAACTCATGCCGGCACCGCCGCGCAGGCGTCGAGCGCCTGCCGCACCTGCGCATGCAGCCAGGCCCGTTCTCCATCGTCGAGCGCCTGGTGGCAGGGGAAGGCGATCAGGCGCCGGCCGAGGTCCGCGCTGGTGGCGCATACGCTCGCGTCCACGCCCGGCCACAAGGTCGCGCCGAAGCGCGTCATCGGCACGCCGGCGCGCAGCAAGGCCTCGAACACGGCCTGCGGCCGGTCGACGAGCAGCGGGAACATCCACGGACACGCGCCGTCGGGCAGGCGGGCCAACAGGGGCCGGCAGCCGGGTGCGCCGTCCAGCGCCCGCTGCAAGTCGAGGTAGTTGCGCCGGCGCCGCGCGACGATGCGCGCGGGCGACACGCAGCGCAGTACCGCGCGCGAAAACCAGGACGAGCGCTTGTCGGCCCAGCGCGCATCGAATTCGAAACTGCTGTCGGACGACGACGGCGCCAGCGCGAGCGCCGGCGCCGCCGCGGCGCTCGTGGCGCTCGTGGCGCGCGACTTGCGCGCGTTCCACAGCGCGCTTTTCAGGCGCAGCGGCAGCGCGAGCAGCATCCGCAGCGCGGGCAGGCGACCGTAGGCGAAGGCCGCTTCGAGCGCGTTCAGCGCCGCTTTCATCTCGAAGCCGGCGCCGGCGCCATGCAGGGCCACGTCCAGCCGATGCCGGTGCGATACCAGGCAACCGCCTTCGTAGATCGGGAAGAATTTCATCGTGCTGCCGATCGCATAGTCGCCCACGCTGCCGACCGCGACGCCGTCGCGCGCGCCGAAGAAGGCATGCGCGCAATCCTCGACGAGGCCCGCGCCGTGGCGATCACACAGCGCGCGCAGCGGCGCCAGGTCGTGCGGGATGCCGAAAAAATGCGTGGCGAGGATCGCCTTGACGCGACCTTTGGCGAGGTGCGCTTCGATGTCGGCCAGGTCGGGCGCCGTGTCCGGACGGATGCGATAAAAGACGACGTCGGCGCCGCACCATTGCGCGGGCGGGACCATCGACGGGCTGTGGTAGGCCGGCACCAGCACGACGTCGCCCGGGCCCACGCCGAGCGCGCGCAGCGCCAGGCCGATCGCGATGCGGCCGCTCGTGACGAGACGGACGTGGGCGCCGTCCAGCAGCGACGGCAGCGCGGCACGACGCCCGCCCGTGAATGCGGCAAGCGACAGCACGGGCACGGGAGGAATGGCGCGGCGGACGGATGACGGGGTGTTTGCTGACGACATGCATTAAATATAACACGCGCTCCAGCTTGCGTTTCCGTGGCATGGCGGGCCCGGACAGGCATCCGGCGCGGTATCCGCGCGTCAGGCGTCGATTCGTTCTTCGTAGTCGTGCCCGTTGAGCACGTCGGGCAGCCTGTGCGCCGCTTCGCCCTGTGCCGTCAATTGCCCGCGTTTGCTGCGCAGGTTCTTGAATGCAGTGGACAGCACGAATTTCAGCGGCTCGCAGCGCAGCGACAGCCAGGTCGCGGCCAGCAGCGGAACGACGTACATCGCGACGACGTACGTCGGGCCTTCTGTGATCCCCGCGATGATCAACAGGGTCTTACAGAAATACATCAGCGGATAATGGAAGAGGTACAGGCCGAAACTGGTTTCCGCCGTTGTGCGCACGACGTTGACGAACCTGTCCGACGGATTCCTGAACACGTGCTGGATGTGGGCGAAACCGTAGATGTTCAAGGCGATGAGCAGGCCGACGAGATAGCTTTGCGGCCAGAAGTTGATGCCCCAGGGCTTGATGTTGACGAGCGCGTAATCGAAGGGAAGCAGCGAGAACAGGTGCGAGCCGCCCAGCGCCGTATACGCGACCAGCAGCGCAAGGGAGACAACAAACGCGATCGCGCCGAACTTGCTGCCGGTAGCACCCCACTTGCACAGCACACGGTAGAGGCCTACGCCGAGGAACCAGACGGGAAACGCGATCATGATGGCCGGTCCTGCGATGCATACCGCGACGCCGGCAAGCACGATGCGCTGCCAGCCGCGGAAATAGATCAGGGCTGCGAAAATCGCGTAATACCAGAATTCATACGACAGCGACCAGAACGGTCCGTTCGTGCCGACCCAGATGTCGAGGTGCCAGATTTGGTTGAGGAACAGGACACTGATGCCAGACGAAGCGATCCACTTGAAGATCGAATACGGCTGCATTGGGGCATACGCTGGCAACGAAAGCCACTGCCCCAGCGTATCGAGGGCGATCGTCAGAACGATGGCAGGGAGGACGACTGACCATAGGCGGGCAAAGCGCGCAATGAAGTAATCGACGATGTCCCGGCGTTTGCCCGCAGCGGAATAGGCGATGACGAAGCCGGACAGTACGAAAAACACGACGACGCCGAGGCCGCCGTACGTCCCGAAGAAAGGCAGTGTGTAGTTCGCAAAATGACCCGCATGGAAGAAATAGACCATCAATGCGGCAAAATACCTGAGCACGTCCAGATAGATCGACAGGTTCGGCTGCAATACATCGGGCGCGTGGGAAAGCTGTGGGGAGTTTGCCATGAATGTGCCGGGCCGTAGATGCGATGTTCGGAAGGGTGACGATGCGTTGTTGCCAGAATCGGTCCGCGGAAACTCTCGGGTTATACGGCAATACCGATGCGACGGTCGAATTTACCAAACGAGTGTAACTTGTTTTTTATTTTTTTAACAAGAAAATTCTAGTTGATGTGAATTCGCGACAGTTCTGTTCTGTCCGCGCTTTCTGCCGTCAGGACCGCCTCAATGCGATGAAGCGGGCGATGGATGCGAAAGATGACCACGAGGCATCCCACCAGCGGTTCAGCCGCTGCTTGAACGCGCCCGCGACAGGCTGCTCGACGTGGACGTTGATCACGTAGGCGACGGCGATCATCGCAGCCACCGTCCCCCACAGCAGCGCATGCGGATTCGATCCCGGGTAGAAGTGGTTGAAGACGACGTAGCCGATGGCCTGGTGCACCAGATAGAGGGGATAGGTCAGGGCGCCGACCACCATCCAGTTGCGGCGGCCGAACCAGCCGGACTTCTTGAGCGCCACCACGAGCATCAATACGAACGACAAGGTGATCAAGAACAGGACGAGGCCGCGGTCCATCGTCGTGTGGGACGCGGCTTCGAGTTTCGGCACGCCGATCCAGCTTTCATACAGCGCCAGCAACCAGCTCACGACGATCACGCCCAGGCGCAGCGGCGACACACCATGCGACCAGATTCGATACATCATCGCGCCGGCGATGAAATAGGCGGCATAGTCGACGATCAGGACATCGCGCAGGTGGTCCATCCCGGTCAGCTCGAACAGGACGACCGTGACCAGCCAGCCGGCGAGGAAGAGTTCCGCACGGTGGATCTGGCGCAGCAGGAGCACCACCGCCACCAGGGCATAGAAGCGCATTTCGACGACCAGCGACCAATACGAGCCGTCCATATGCGTGACCGGCGCGATCTTCTGCATGACCGGAAAACCGCTCAGCATCGTCATGTTGGACGCGTACTGGACCAGCGTGGGCGCGTTCCTGCCGAAGAACAGCAGGATCAGGAAAGTCAGGGTGCAGCAGACCCAGAAGGCGGGATACAGGCGCACGATGCGCGATACGACGAAATGCTTCAGGCTTCCGCTCGAGGCGCTCATCAAGATGACGAATCCGCTGATCAGGAAAAACAGTTCGACGCCGTAGCACCCGTATTTGGCGATCGGTGCCAGCAGCGGATAGGGCATGCTGGAACTGTGTGCGGCATAACCTCGAAACGCATAGTGGAAAACGACCACGGCAAGCGCCGCCAGGAAGCGCAGCAGATCGATTTCATTCGCGCGGGGTTTGTTCATGTTGTCGATCCTTGGTCGATGGCGCGATGCGTGTGTGGCTGAGCCACGAATGAGAGCATCTTTCCCATGCCAAGTCAACCTGGCCTCCCGTACCGCCGGCGCCGTCCGTTGCGATTGCGTCCGATGGCCGGACCCGATCGCGCCCTCTACGACTTGGCGGATACGAACTGGTAAGATTGGCATTTGCCCGACCACGCCCGCCGGCTGAACCCATGGCATTGATGAACCACCTGATCCACGATTCCCTGTTCGACAGCGCGGCGCGCACGCCCGCCGCCGAAGCCATCGCCCATGGCGACAAGCGCTGCAGCTATGCGCAGCTTGCAGCGCAGGCGCGCGCCGTCGCCGCGCTGCTGCTGGATGCGCAACTGGAACCCGGCGCGCGCGTGGCCGTGTACATGGAAAAGCGCATCGAGAACGTGGCCGCCATGTTCGGCGCCGCCGCCGCCGGCTGCGTCTTCGTGCCCGTCAATCCGCTGCTCAAGCCCGAGCAGGTCGCCTACATCCTCGCCGACTGCAACGTGCGGCTGCTGGCCACGACGGCCGAGCGCCTCGCGCAGCTGGCGCCCGTGCTCGAACGCTGCCCCGACGTGCGCGCCGTGCTGCTGGCCGACGGCGACGCCGCGTCCGCATCCGCCACGCCGCCGGTGCTGGCCTGGCCCACACGCGCCGCCACCGACTTCGCGCCGCACCGCCGGATCGACACCGACGTCGCCGCGATCCTGTACACGTCGGGCAGCACGGGCCAGCCGAAAGGCGTCGTGCTGTCGCACCGGAACATGGTCGCGGGCGCGCAGAGCGTCGCCAGCTACCTGGACCTGCGCGCCGACGACCGCCTGCTCGCCGTGCTGCCGCTCAGTTTCGACTACGGCCTGTCGCAACTGACGACGGCCTTCCTGCGCGGCGCCTGCGTCGTGCTGATGAACTACCTGTTCCCGAAGGATATCGTGGCGATGGTGGCGCGCGAGCGCATCACGGGCCTGGCCGCCGTGCCGCCGCTGTGGATCGCGCTGGCGCGCCTGGCGTGGCCCGCCGGCTGCACGCTGCGTTTCATCACGAATTCCGGCGGCGCGATGCCGGTGCCGACGGTGCAGGCGCTGCGCGAGATACTGCCGGACACGCGGATCTTCCTGATGTACGGTTTGACGGAAGCGTTCCGCTCGACGTATCTGCCGCCGGAGGACGTGGCGCGCCGTCCCGATTCGATCGGCCGCGCGATCCCGAATGCCGAGATCCTCGTCGTGCGCCCGGACGGCACCCCGTGCGATGTCGACGAGCCGGGAGAACTCGTGCACCGCGGGGCATTGGTCGCCCTCGGCTACTGGAACGACCCGGCGCGCACGGCGCAGCGGTTCCGTCCCGCGCCCGGCCAGGACCCAGGCCTGCCCGTGACGGAACTGGCCGTGTGGTCGGGCGATACGGTGCGCCGCGACGCCGACGGTTATCTGTACTTCATCGGTCGCAGCGACGACATGATCAAGGTGTCCGGCTACCGCATCAGCCCCACCGAGATCGAATCCGTGCTGCACGCGACCGGCCTCGTCGCCGAGGTGGCCGCCTTCGGCATCGACCATCCGCAACTGGGCCAGGCGATCGCCGTGATCGCGGTGCCCGTCGAGGAAGGCGCGATCGACGCCGCCGCGCTGCTGGCCGAATGCAAGCGCCGCCTGCCGGCCTATATGGTGCCGGCCCACATCGACCTGCGCGCCGGCCCGCTGCCGCGCAACCCGAACGGCAAGATCGACCGCAACCTGCTGCGGCAAACCCTGCAAACGAACGACGCCTCATGAACAAACCACGCCACGCGCAGCAGATTCATTTTCCCGTCGTCGACGACGTCCTGCAGGTCGGCGGCATCCCGCTGACCAGGCTCGCGCAGCGCGTGGGCCGCACGCCGTTCTTCGCGGTCGACCGCGCGCTGTGCACGCAGCGCGTGCGCGACCTGCGCACCCAGCTGCCGCAAGGCGTGCTGCTGCATTACTCGATCAAGGCGAATCCGATGCCGGCGCTCGTGCAGCACATGGCCGGCCTTGTCGACGGCCTGGACGTCGCGTCCGGCGGAGAGCTGAAAACGGCGCTGGATGCCGGCATGGCACCGCAGCGCATCAGCTTCGCCGGCCCGGCCAAGCAGGAAGCCGAGTTGACGCAGGCGGTGGCCGCCGGCGTGTGCGTGAACGTCGAATCGGAGCGCGAGCTGATCGCACTGGCGCGCATCGGCAACGTGCTCGGGATCGCGCCGCGCATCGCCCTGCGCGTGAATCCGGATTTCGAATTGAAATCGTCGGGCATGAAGATGGGCGGCGGCGCCAAGCCGTTCGGCATCGACGCCGAAGAGGTGCCGCGCCTGCTGCGCGCGGCGGCGTCGCTTGCCGTCGACTTCCAGGGCTTCCACATCTTCGCCGGTTCGCAGAGCCTGCGCGCGGAGGCCATCATCGACGCGCAGGCGCGCAGCATCGAGCTCGCGCTGCGCCTGGCCGACGCGGCGCCCGTCGCGGTGCGCCAGGTGAACATCGGCGGCGGCTTCGGCATCCCATACTTTCCGGGCGAGGAACGCCTCGACGTGGCGCCGATCGCCGCGCGCCTGGCGCCCGAACTGGAGAAGTTGACCGCGGCGCTGCCGCAGGCGCGATTGGCGCTGGAGCTGGGCCGCTACCTCGTCGGCGAATGCGGCGTCTACGTGACGCGCGTCGTCGACCGCAAGATCTCGCGCGGCGAAGTCTTCCTCGTGACGGACGGCGGCATGCACCACCACCTGGCCGCATCGGGCAATCTGGGGCAGGTCATCCGCAAGAATTATCCGGTCGCCGTGGGCAACCGCGTGGCGCCGGTCGACAGCGGCCCGGCCAGCGTGACGGGGCCGTTGTGCACCCCGCTCGACATCCTGGCCGACCGCATGGAACTGGCGCATGCGCAGGTCGGGGACCTGATCGTCGTGTTCCAGTCCGGCGCCTACGGCCCGTCGGCCAGCCCGGGCGCCTTCCTGGGGCACCCGGCGGCGCTCGAAGTCCTCGTCTAGCTTACGACCCCGCGCTCACGCGCAGGAACGCGTCGAACATCATCAGCGACCACAGTGCTACGCTGTGATCGGCCGTGCCGGCGTGGTGTTGGGACACCAGCTGTTCCAGGTAGCGGCGGTTGAAGATGCCGGTATCGACCAGGCGCTGACCCAGCACGGCTTCGCGCACGGCCTCGCGCAGCGGACCGCGCAGCCAGGCCGCGAGCGGAATCGAAAAACCCTTCTTGGACCGGTACATGATGTCGTGCGGCAGATGCGGTTCCAGCGACTTCTTGAGGATGTACTTGCCTTCGCCGCCGCGCAGTTTCAGGCTCGGGGGCAGCGTGGCCGCGTACTCGCAGAATTCGTGATCGAGCAGCGGCACGCGCACTTCCAGCGAGTGGGCCATGCTGGCGCGGTCGACCTTCGTCAGGATGTCGCCCGGCAGCCAGGTCTTGAAATCGAGGTACTGGATCAGCGACAGCGGATCGTCGGTCGGCGCCTGCGCGGCGTGTGCGCGCATCACGTCGATCGCGCGGTAGCCCTGCAGGTCGCTCTTGAAGGACTCCGAGAACAGCTGGCTGCGCTGGCGGTCGGTCAGGCGCGACACGCCGTGGAAGTAGCCCTCCACCAGGTCGCGCGCGATCGCCTCGAACGTCGTCTTGGCGCGGAACACGCGCGGTGCCCAGTCGGCCTTCGGGTACAGGCTGCCCAGGGTGCCGAACAGCGGTTTGCGGATCGCTTCCGGCACCTTCGAACGGACGCTGTGCTCGGCCATCGCGAAGCGGTAGCGGCGGTAGCCGGCGAAGTTCTCGTCGCCGCCGTCGCCCGACAGCGCAACCGTCACGTGGCGGCGCGCCAGCTGGCACACGCGGTAGGTCGGGATCGCGGAGCTGTCGGCGAACGGTTCGTCGTACAGGTGGGCGAGCGTGTCGATCAGGCCGTAGTCGTCCTTGTCGACGATCTGCGCGTGGTGGTGCGTGCGGTAGCGCTGCGCCACCTGCATGGCGTACCGGGTTTCGTCGAACTCGGGGTCGTCGAAGCCGATCGAGCACGTGGTGACGCCTTCGCTGACCGTGCCGTCCCGTTCTCCCGCCATCATCGCGACGACGGCGCTGGAATCGACGCCGCCGGACAGGAAGGCGCCCAGCGGCACCTCGGCTTCCATCTGGCTCTTGACCGCTTCGCGCACGCGGTCGATTAGTTCGGCCTCGACGTCCGCTTCCGGCCGCGCCGGCGCGACATTGAAGGCGAGGTCCCACCAGCGCTTCGGCTGCACGGCGCGGTCGCCGACCTTCAGCAGGATCGAATGGCCGGGGCTGAGTTTATAGGCGTTATGGAAAATCGTGTTCGGCTCCGGCACGTAGCCGTAGGCGAAGTAGTCTTCGACGGCGCGCGGGTTCAGCTTGCGCGACAGTTCCGGGAACGTCATGATCGACTTGAGTTCGGAGCCGAACACGAACAGGCCGCTGGGCAGCAGCGAATAGAACATCGGCTTCACGCCCACGTGGTCGCGCGCGAGGAACAGCGCCTGCCGGCGGCGGTCCCACACGCCGAACGCGAACATGCCGCGCAAGCGGCGCACGCAGTCCTCGCCCCACGTGAGCCAGGCATTCATGACGACTTCCGTGTCGGACCTGGTGCGGAACACGTGGCCGAGGGCCGTCAACTCGTCGCGCAGCAGCCGATAGTTGTAGATCTCGCCGTTGAAGACGAGAGCCACGTCGCGCGCGGCGTTCAGGAACGGCTGCTGGCCGGTGGCCACGTCGATCACGGACAGGCGGCGGTGACCCATGCCCACGGCCTTTTCCAGATACAGCTCGCCTTCGTCGGGACCGCGGTGGTGCTGGCTTTCGTTCATGCGCCGCAGCGCCTCGCGGTCGATCTCCCGGTTGCCTTGGGTGTCAAAGATTCCGACTATTCCGCACATGATGTTGGCTTTCTTGCTTGTCGATGGGTGAAACGGTAACGCGTCAGTGTGCCTTGTTTTGGCACAGGCTGTCGTACAGTGCGCCGTACGCGGCCACCATGGCGCGCAGGCTGAAGCGGTCTTCCACGCGCGCGCGCGCCGCAAGGCCGTGCGCGCCGCGCAGGTTCGCATCCTGCGCGTAGCGGGCCAGCGCCGCCGTCAGCGCGGCGCCGTCGCCGACCGGGACCAGCAGGCCCTGCACTCCCTCGTCCACGACTTCCGGAATGCCGCCGACGCGCGAAGCCACGACGGGCAGGCCGCACGCCATCGCTTCCAGCATCGAGACCGGCGTGCCTTCGGCCAGCGAGGGCAGGGCGAAGATCGAGAAGGTGTGCAGGATGGCGGCGACGTCGGCGCGGCTGCCGGGCAGCCAGACGGCGTCGGCGAGGCCGAGGCGTGCCACCTGTGCGCGCACGGCCGGCAGCAGCGGGCCGTCGCCCACGATGGCGAGTTTCAGGCGCGGCGCCAATTCCGGCAGTTGCGCACGCAGCTGCGCGAACGCGTCGACGAGGGCGCGGTGGTTCTTGACGTCCTGGATGCGCGCGACGGTGCCGATCACGACGTCGCCCGCCTGGAACGGCGCGTCCGCGGCGGGCGTGCCGCCGGGGGCGTACTTGTCCGTGTCGACGCCGTTCTTGATGAACAGCGTCTTGCCGGCCGGGATGCGCACGACGTCGCCGAGCCAGCGGTTCAGGTCTTCGGACACGGGAATGAAGCGGTCGACGAACGGGACCAGCCGGCGACGCAGGAAGTTGTGCTTCGGGTTCAGGCCGTGCGGGTCGCTCGCGTCGCGCCCGTGTTCCGCGTGGATGCGCACGGGGACGCCCGCCAGCGTGGCCGTGAACGCATATTCCAGCGCGGCCAGGTTATACGTGTGCAGCACGGTCGGGCGCAGGCGCCGCATCAGGCGCCAGAACGTCAGGTGCGTGCCGAGGCCGAGGCCGGGCGGCTTGCCGAGCGCGTGCAGTTCGACGTCGCGGCGGGCGATGCGGTCGGCGAACGAGGTGTAGGTCGTCAGGCAGACGACGGCGTGGCGCCAGGCCGGCATGCGGTTGATGCAGTCGACGAGCAGCGTTTCCAGGCCGCCCACGCCGAGCGAATACACGAGGTGCACGACGAGCGGCCGCGTGTCGACGCCGGCCGGCGCGAGCGCCGGGGCGGGTGCGTTCATGCCGCCAGGGCCTTTTGGGTCAGGCGGCCGTAGATGGCGGGATAGCGCCCGACGCTGACCTTCCAGTTGCGCTCCGTCTCGACGTAGCGGCGGCCGGCCTGGCGCAGCTGCGGCCACGTCTCCTGCGCGCCCAGCAGGGCGCCGACCTTGTCGGCCAGCGAGTCCGGATCGTCGGCGCCGAACAGCACGCCGGTCTTGCCGTCTTCGATCAGCTCGAGGTGGCCGCCGACGTCGGACGCGGCCAGGATGCGGCCCTGCGCCATCGCTTCCAGCGGCTTGAGCGGGGTGACCAGGTCGGTCAGGCGCATCGACAGGCGCGGGTACACGAGCACGTCGAGCAGGTCGTAGTATTTGTTGACCTGGTCGTGCGGCACGCGGCCCGTGAACACGACTTTATCCGCGATGTTCAGGTCCTGTGCCAGCTGGCGCAGCTGCGCATCCTGCGGGCCGCCGCCGACGAGCAGCACGCGCAGGTCCGGCATGCGCGCGATGAGCTTGGGCACGGCGCGCAGCAGCACGTCCAGGCCTTCGTAGGCATAGAACGAGCCGATGAAGCCGATCAGGCGCGCGCCGGCCAGGCCCAGTTGCTCTTTCAGCGCGAGGTCGGGCGTGCCGCCCATCGAGAACTTTTCGATGTCGACCGCGTTCGGGATCACCGTGACCTTGGCGGCCGGGACGCCGCGCGCGACGATATCCTTGCGCAGGCCTTCGCAGATCGTGGTGACGGCGTCGGCCTGCTTCAGCGCGTAGGTCTCGAGCGCGCGCGTGAGGCGGTAGCGCAGGCCGTTCTCCGTGCTGGTGCCGTGGTCGACGGCGGCGTCTTCCCAGAACGCGCGCACTTCGTACACGACCGGAATACCGAAGCGCTTGCCGGCGCGCAGCGCGGCGATGGCGTTCAGCGACGGCGAGTGCGCGTGCAGGACGTCGGGCTTGACGAGCGGGATGATCTCGGCCAGGCGCTTGGCCAGGCCGTCGATCACGTTCACCTGGTTCAGCACGGGCATCTTCGCGAGTGCGCCCTTCGATTCCGGGGTGCGGTAGAAGTGCAGGTCGTCGACGGTTTCTTCCAGCATGTCGCCGGCGTTCTGCTTGGCGCCGGTGACGTGGAAGGTGTCCCAGCCGAGCGCGCGTTGCTCGCGCAGGATCGAACGGGTGCGGAAGGTATAACCGCTGTGCAGCGGGATCGAATGGTCGAGGACGTGCAGGACTCGCATGGTCTTGATTTCCGTTTTCGTTGTCGCGTTATTGGTGGGTTCGGGTCGCGTTCAGTGCCTGGTCGATCGCCTGGCCTTGTTCGGCCAGGAAGCGGTGCAGTGCGGCGCGCGCGCGTTCCTTGTCGTTGTCGTACGGGACCGCGAGCATCACGGCGGCGCCGTCGTCGCCGCGCAGCATGGCCTTGTTCGCGGCCTGCCACAGCTTGCCGACGTAGTCGCTGCCCGTGTAGTGGCCGCCGACCCATTTGAAGGCCCAGACCATGATCGCGCCCTGCGGCGTGCGCAGGATGCCTTCGTGCAGCGTGAGCGGCGTGCCGGCCACGGTCTCGCTGCGCGCGGCGCTTTCGACCTCGTGCCAGACGTCTTCGTAGCCGTTCAGGCGGTTCATGGAACTGATCAGGTTCTTTTCCGGGTCCTGGTTGCGGTAGTACAGGACGGTCAGGCTGACGGGCAGGCTGCCTTCCTGGTAGGCCTGGTGGAAGCGCGCGTCCGGCGTCATGTAGAAGGGCTTCCAGTCCGCGAAGTCGGCGGTCCGCGGCGCGGTCACGGCGACGTCGGCCAGGCGCACGGGCGCCGGGTTGTGGTTGGCGCGCTCGCCCACCAGCGCCAGCGCCGGCCAGAACGCGCACACGAGCAGGACGCCGGCCACCATCGCCGCCAGGCGGCGCGGCGTACCGGCGCCTTGCGCGACGGACGCCGGCATCACCGCCGGCGCGCCGGGCGCGGATGCCGCGGCGATGTCCTCGCGCCAGAAGCTGCCGATCCAGAACATGACGAACATGACGAGGCCGAAGAACAGCCAGCCGTAGATGATGTGGTCGACGCCGGTCGCCAGCTCCATGCCGGACAGGTGGCCGATCATCACGATCATGTACGCGCGCAGGCCGTTGGCGATGACGGGAACGACCATCGACAGGCCGACGAACAGCACCCGGCGCGCCATGGAGCGATAGGTCAGGTAGGCGTACAGGCAGCCCAGCGTGATCGAGGAAATCAGGTAGCGCACGCCGCTGCAGGCCTCGACGACGGACCAGCTCCCGGTCGGCAGTTCGAAGCGGGTGCCGCTGCGCAGCACGGGGATGCCGGTGGCGCGCACGGCCCACACGGTGAAGTCGGCCGTGAACTGGATCAGCGGGGCGACGAAGATTTCGCCGAACGGCACCGCGAACAGCAGGAACATCAGGGGGAACGTGAGCGAGCCGGCCAGGCGCGGGCCGAACAGGGCCAGCGCGGCGACCGGGAACATCGCGACGAACGTGTATTGCGACACGACCTGCACCTCGCCCAGTTGCGCGGCGAGCCAGCCGGCGCCGAGCACCGCGAGCAGCAGCAGCGCGGGCGGCCACGGCGTGGGCGGATACAGGCTGAAATTCTCGCGCCGGCGCCAGACGAGCCAGAGGCTGATCGGCAGGATCACGTAGCCGTGCGCGAACGTTTCGGAACTGTTCCACACCGAGATGATCGAGCGCACGGTGCCGAGGTACAGCAGGAACGGCGCGAGCAGGGCCAGCACGATCAGCACGGTGCCCTGGCGCGAGATGGGGGCGGCGGTGGCGTTCATCACACCGGGCGGCGGTTTCACGAACATTCGAGACTCTCTCCAATGCAGGCCAGGTTGCTGGACCAGCTGTAGCGGCGCTGGACCTTGGCGCGGGCGGCCGCGCCGATCGCGGCCGCGGCGTTGTCCTGGCCGGCCAGCAGCGTCGTCACGGTGTCGATGAAGGCGGCGGCATCCTCGGCGAGGATCAATTCGCTGCCCGGGACGGCGTCGATGCCTTCCAGCGCTTGCGGCGACACGACGACCGGGGTCGCCATCGCCATCGCTTCGAGCACCTTGTTCTGGATGCCGCGCGCGATGCGCAGCGGCGCCACCGACACGGCGGCGTGCGCGATGTACGGCCGCACGTCGGGCACGGTGCCGGTCACAACGACGCCCGGCAGCTTCGCCAGTTCCTGCACGGCCGGCGCCGGACGGGCACCCACGATGTAGAACTTCACGTCGGCGAAGCGTTCGCGCAGCGTCGGGAAGATGTCGGCCGCGAACCACTGCACGGCATCGACGTTGGGCCAGTAATCCATCGCGCCCGTGAACACGAGGGCGCGCTCGTCTGGCGCGTACGGGGTCGTATGCGGCTGCTCGGGCGAAAAGTAATCGGTATCGACGCCATTGTTGAAGTGGCCGATCTTGGCCGTGCTTTCCGGCGCCAGCTGGCGGAACAGGTCGGCCTCGGGCGCCGAGACGAACAGCGACGCGTCGTAGTCGCGCGCCACGCGGCGTTCGTACGCGAGCAGCTGGCGCGCCTCGTAGCGGTACAGCCAGTTCATCGGCCACGATTTCTGGTCGGCGTACTGTCGCCACTTGTCCGAGTCGACGTCGCAGAAGTCGACGACGCGGCGCGCCGAGCGGTACGGGTCGGCGTACTGCGCCATCGCCGACGAGAACACGAGCACGCGCTCGATCTTATGCTTCGCCACCGCCTCGTCGACCCAGCGCGCGAGCGAGGCGTCGCGGTAGTATTCGAGCGAGAGCGAGCGGTTCTTCAGCAGCGCCTGCAGGCTGCGCACGCGCGCCAGCAGGGGTCTCATGCCGGCGAAATGGCTGCTGGCGCACAACGCCTCGACGTGCGGCACGTACTGCCAGTCGTCGGGATCGTCCACGAAGGTGGCCAGGTGCACGCGGTAGTGCCGGGCCAGGTGCTTGAGCAGGTGGTACGAGCGGATCTTGTCGCCCTTGTTGGGCGGGTACGGGATCCGGTGGATCAGCAGCAGCAGGTCTTCCATCGTCTTATCCCAGATTACGGACGATGTAGGGGCCCATGAAGTTCGCCACCGGCAGCGGCAGCTTCTTCCACATCTTGATGAACAGCTGGTATTTCGGGTTCAGCGGATTGTTGTCCGGCAGGGCGGTCGCGCCATACAGCTTGTACTCGTACGGCAGGTGCTGCGCCGTGAAGCCCCAGTTCTTCTTGAAGTCGTAGGCGCCGGTGCCCAGCTTGCTGCGGCCGAAGTCGAACAGGCGGCAGCCGCGCGCGGCCGCCGCCTGCATCAAATTCCAGTACATGAAGTCGTTGCCGGCCACTTCGCGCGCGAGGTCGGTGCCGCCGCCGTAATAGGGCACGACCTCGTCGCGCCAGTAGAACGACAGCACGGCGGCCACGAGGCGGTTGTCTTCCGTGAGGATGGAGCGCACCTCGCACTCGTTGCCGAAGACTTCCTGCAGCATGGCGAAGTATTTTTTCGGGAACACCGGCGTGCCCAGGCGGTGCACGCTGCGCGCATACGCGTCGAACATGCGGTCGACGTTCGCATCGACCTCGCCGCGCAGGCCCAGCTTGATGCCCTTGCGGACCATCGCGCGCTGCTTGCGCGGGATGGCGTTCATGTTGGCCTCGTCGTCGCCCGAAATCTCTTTTCTGAAGGTGACGTACAGCTCCTTCGTGTGCCAGCTGGCGTCGTCCGGGTGGAAGCGCTGCATGCCGCGGTATTCCAGGTGGCCGACGCCGAGTTGTTGCGCGAGTTCGTGCGCGGCCTCGTCGAGCATCGTGCGCGCGGCATCGTTCGTCGCGGCCGGGCCGCCGTACACGCAGAACGGCATCGCGCCGAGCGAGTGGCCGAACAGGCGGCTCTTGATCTCGGCGAGCGGCAGCACGCCGAGGATCTGGCCGTCCTGCTGGACGTAATAAAACCAGGTCTTGATGCCGAACGAGCCTTCGATCACCTTCTGCCAGCCGGACAGGTGGAAGAAGGTGGCGTCCGGGCAGGCGCGGACAAACGCGTCCCAGCGCCCGTATTCGTGCGGCTGCAGCGCGTGCAGCGTCATGGGGGAGGTGGCCAATACGGGCGCGGCCCGCCTGGCGGCAGCGGCTTCGATGATCGAGTTCATGGGCGGTTCAGGAAGATGTTGTCCATGCGGTCCCACGCGAAGTCGCGCGCGAGGGCGTCGATGCGGCGTTCCATCCGGTCGATGTTGATGTAGTGGCGGAAGCGCGCCTTGGCGCCGAGGCCTTCGGGACGCGGCTGGCCGGGGTCGACTTCCCACGGGTGGAAGTAGAACAGGGCGGGCTGGCCGTCCTCGCGGTTGACCTTGGCCATCATCCAGCGCGACAGCGCGTAGGGCAGCAGGCGGAAATAGCCGCCGCCGCCGGCCGGCAGGTTACGACCCATCATCTGCACGGTCGTGATCGGGATTTCCAGCAGGCCGTCCGTGCCGTTCGGGTAGAACGCGAAGCGCGGCGCTTCCGGCATGCCGTAGTGGTCGTGCACGACCGGATAGATGCTCGAGCTGTAGCGGTAGCCGGCATCGAGCAGCTCGTCGAGCGCCCACAGGTTGTCGCGGCCGATCGAGAAGCTGGGTGCGCGGTAGCCCAGCACGGCCTGGCCGCCGATGTCTTCCAGCAGCGCTTTCGCGGAGCGGATGTCGTTGGCGAATTCGGCGCGGGTCTGGTCCGACGCGCGCAGGTGGCCGTAGCCGTGGCTGGCCAGTTCGTGGCCGGCGGCGACGATGCGTTTCACGAGCTGCGGATAGCGCTCGGCGATCCAGCCCAGCGTGAAGAAGGTGGCGCGCACACCGTGGCGCTCGAACAGTGCGAGGATGCGCTCCATATTGGCTTCGACGCGGCATTCGCGGCTCGGCCAGCTGGCGCGATCGATGTAGGGCGCGAACGCCGAGACCTGGAAGTAATCCTCGACGTCGCAGGTCATCGCATTGCGGATGCGTTGTCCCGGGGCCGGCACGGGCCGCGGGGCGAGTTCGACCATGTTCATTCTTGGTTGTCCATAGGCTGGGTTACCGCGCCCTGGGGCGTGGCGACGATTTTCTTCAGGATCGACAGCACGGAAACGATCGATTTCTCGAGACGCATCATGCGTTCGTCGAGCACTTCGACGCTGCTGGCGCGGCGTTCGCCGGTGCGCTGGTCGATGGTGCGCAGGCCGGCCGGGTGCAGGTCCGTCCGGTAGCCCGCGTCCAGGTCGGCGCCCGACGCGGCGTCGGGCAGCAGCTCCGGCGCCGGCGTGCCGATCGGATCGGGGACGTCGAATTCCTCGCTGATGTCCTTCACGACGGTGTTGATGTCCTGCTCGGCGAACGCATGCATCTCTTCCAGGTAGCCCATCAGCAGTACGCGGTCCATCAGCGTGTTGACCTTGCGCGGGATGCCGCCGCTGTAGGCGTACACCGCGGCGTGGGCACCCTCGTCGAACGCCGGGTCGCCCTTCCAGCCGACCGTCGCCAGGCGGTGTTCGACGTAGGCGCGGGTCTCCTGCGCATCCATCGGACCGAGGTGGTAGCTGGCGATCACGCGCTGGCGCAGCTGCTGCATGCCGGGGCTGTGCAGGGTGGCGCGGAATTCCGGCTGGCCGAGCAAAAAGGTCTGCAGCAGCGATTTGTCGTCGGTCTGGAAGTTCGACAGCATGCGCAGTTCTTCGACCGTGCGCGCGGACAGGTTCTGCGCTTCGTCGATCACGAGCAGGGCGCGCTTGCCCTGGTGATCGACGTCGCACAGGAATTTTTCCAGGCGCGTGAGCAGGTCGGTCTTGCTGGCGCCTTCGTACGGCAGGCCGAACGCCGACACGACCATGCGCAGCGTGTCGTCCGGGTCGAGGTGCGTGTTGACGATGTGGGCGGCCACGATCTGGTCGGACGGCAGCCGGTTGAACAGGTTGCGCACGAGCGTGGTCTTGCCCGCACCGACTTCGCCGGTGATGACGATGAAGCCCTCGCCCTGCGACAGGCCGTACTCGAGGTAGGCCATCGCGCGCTTGTGGCCTTTGCTGCCGAAGAAGAAATGGGGGTCCGGGCGCAGCTGGAAAGGTTTGGCGGAAAATCCGTAGAAAGACTCGTACATCGTATGCCTCCGCGGGCTCAATACTGGACGGAAAGCGTCGCCACGATGGCATTCTCGTGGTAGTCGCGGTTGTCGAACACGCCGATGCGGCCCTTCGAGTGGCGCAAGTCGAGCGATCCGGTGATCTTGGTGTTGAAGTGGCTGCTCAGGCCCACGTTCAGCTGGCGGATGTCGTTGGTGATGCCGGTCCGCAGCGATTTCACGTTCGCGCCGTACAGGCTGGCGTGCGCCGAGGTCCGCGTCGACAGCTGGTAGTCCGCATTCACGTTGGCGCCGTGCTGGTCGGTGTCTTCGTTCAGGGAGCTCAGCTGCGTCGGCAGCAGCGTGCTGTCTTCCTGCTGCAGCGACAGGGCGGCCGTGCGCTCCTTGAACACGGACAGCAGCAGGCTGCTGCGCGCGCCCTTGAACGTGACCGATCCCTGCAAGCGCTTGTTGCGCATATAGCGGTTGCTCAGGTAGTTGATGCTGTCGACCAGCGTGGGCGGCAGGCCCGTCTGCGCCATATACGCCTGCACGATCTGCTCGCGCAGGACCGGGTCCGGGTACGCCCCGGCGAACAGGCGGTTCAGCATGGCGGCCGTGTCGAGCGCGGCCGGCAGCAGGAATTGCGAGCGCGTCGTCGTGACGATGTCGGCATAGGTCAGCGCCCAGATGCTGCGCTGGGTGCGGTAGCTGGCGTCGAACGAACCCGTCTTGCCGAAGTAGCGGTGGCCGAACGACGCCTCGACCTTGGTGCGCGTCGACGGTTGCCAGATGAAGCCGCCCGACCAGCTGGGGCCGCGCGTGTTTTCGGACAGCGCGTGGTATTCGTACTTGTCGTAGCCGACGGACGAGGTCAGGCTCAGGTGCGACGCGACGCGGTACTGCAGGCCCGCCAGGCTGTTCTCGGTCGTGGTGTTGCCCGTGCGCTGGGCGCTCATGTCCTGGTGCGAATAGTGCACGTTCCAGCCGAGATCGGGGAATGCGGGGCCGCTGACCAGGTCGATCGCGCGCGTGCTGGACAGGCTGTTGCCGAAGCCGGCGCCGACGCCGCCCTCGACCGAGTCGCGCGCCAGGCGGGCCGTCATCGTGGCCGTCGCGCCGAACCGGTGGCGCAGGTAAGGGCTGATGCTCCAGGTGCGGATGTCCGTGCCGTTGTTGGCCGTGTACGAATTGTTCGGCACCGGGCCGAACGCCGACACCGCCTGGCGCGACCCGCTGGCGCTGGCGTCCACGTACAGCAATTCCTTGACGGCGATGGCCTCGGCCGTCATCTGGTAGCGGCGGTCGTTGTTGCGCACATTGGGCGTATCCGTGTTGCTGTACGCGTATTTGCGCCATTCCGCGCTGGCGTTGAACTTGAGGCGCGAACTGATGCCGGTGACGCTCAGGCTGGGCGCCGCCTCGCTGACGAAGCTGCCGCGCGCCTGTTCGTCGGCCTGGTTGCCGACGTTGTCGGAATACGATTCACGCAGCTGGACGACGGGCGTGACTTTCCATTCGGCGCAGGCGTCGTTCGACAGCAGCATCGCCGCCAGCGCAAGTGGTGTGAGCCGGAGCGCGGCGCTGCCTGGCCATTTGACCAACCGGTGAGCGGACAAATTAGCCGTAGTGATAGTCATACGTTTCTTCGATGCCGGGGAACTCCCTGGTCTTGTTATAGATGAGGTTGACGTTCGGGTAGCCTTCCAGCTGGTGCAGGGCTTCCTTGACGGCGTGCTGGGTCGTCGTCTGGGCTTCGACCACCATCACGATCTGTCCCATGTGCGAGGCCAGCACGCGCGATTCGCTCGTCAGCAGCAGCGGCGGCGAATCGAAGATCACGATCCGGTCCGGATAGCGGTTGGCGATCTCGTGCACCAGCGTGCTCATGGACGAGCTGGCCAGCAGTTCGGTCGCGCGCGGCGTGCTGGTGCCGGCCGGCAGGATCGACAGCGTGTCGACGTTCGTGCGCAGCATGACGTCGGCCATGTCGATCTTGTCGTCCAGCAGGATGTCCATCAGGCCGCGGTGCGCGGGCAGGCCGAGCGAACGCAGCACCGACGGGCGCGCGACGTCGGCGTCGACGAGCAGCACGGTGTGGTCGAGTTCCATCGCGATGCTCATCGCCAGGTTGATCGCGCAATAGGTCTTGCCTTCTCCCGGCAGCGAGCTGGTCACCATGATCAGGTTGCCCGGTTTTTCGCCTGCGGCGCGGTCGGCGAACGCGCGCTGCAGCAGCGGGCGCTTGATGACGCGGAAGTCTTCCAGCAGGCGCGTGCGGCCGCCGGCGGCGGTGACCATGCCCAGGTCGCGCATGCGGTTCAGGTCCAGCTCGACGCGGCGGGTCGAAAATTTCTGCGCCGGGCGCGCAGCGGCGTCGGCCGTTTCGGGCGCCGCCGCGGGCGCGGGCGCGGCCGGTGCCGGGGTCGCGGGGGCAACCGGCGCGGCTGCGCCGGCCGCCTCGATGGCGTCGATGGCGGCCGTTTCCGCCGGCTTGGCGACGGCGGGCGTGTTGCGCTGCAGGTCGATCCGGCTTGCCGCTTTTTCGATGATGCTCACGGTGTACTCCTTAATCTTAAAGCGTGGGGCGGACCAGGATTGCAGCCATCCCGATGCCATAGGCGCTGAACAGCAGCAGCACGGAGCCCCCGAGCGCGACCAGGCGGCGCTTGCGCTTGACGGTCTGCTCCGGCGTCCAGTTCATGCCGATCGAACCGAGCACCGGCAAGCCGGTCACGTCGCGCAGGGTGCTCTGGCTCAGGAAGGTCGGACGCAGTTGGCTCATCAGGAACGCGACGGCCAGGCCGGCGACGAGGGCGCCGACGAACACCATGGAGAACAGGCGCAGGCGGTTCGGGCCGGTCGGATGGTTCGGCACGGTCGGCGGATCGATCACGCGGAACGTCAGCATGTCGGTGGCGGACGACAGGTCGCCCGACAGGCGCGCCGATTCGCGGCGTTCGACCAGCTTCTGATAGTTTTCGCGGTTGACCGTGTAGTCGCGGTTCAGCTGGGCGAACTGGGCTTCGATTTCCGGTGCGATCGTGCTCTGGCTGCGCAGGCGTGCCACGCGGTTCTCGTATTCCGCGACGCGGGCGCGCATCGACGCCACCCGGGCCTCGGCCTGCGACAGCGCCACGTTCAGCTGCTGCAGCATCGGGCTGTAGCTGGCGCCCGGATCGAGGCTGCGCTTCTTGTTCTTGGCCAGGTCGGCCTTCTGCGCCAGCAGCTGGTTGAGCAGGCGGCGGTTGGCGATCACGTCCGGATGCTGTTCCGTGTACTGCAGGCGCAGCATGTCCAGGTTCTTCTGCGCGGTCGCGATGCGCGCTTCCAGTTCCGGGTCCACGAGGGCCGGGTCGATCGTCACGGTGCCCGGCTTGGCCGGGTCGCCGTCGATCTGGTGGCGGATCGCGTTGCGGGCCTGTTCCGCTTCCGCCAGTTCCAGCTTGGCCTGGCTCAGCTGGTCGGTCGCCTGCAGCAACTGGCCACCGAAGTCGCCGCTGCCGCCGCCTTCGCGCGGGAGCATGCCGAGGTTCTTGAGCTTGAATTCCTTCAGCGAATTCTCGGCCGCGGCCAGTTTTTCTTCATAGGTCTTGATCTGGTCGTCGATGAACTGGACCGCCTTTTCCGAATCCTGCTTCTTGCCGCTGAAGCTGCCTTCGACGAAGATCGTCAGCAGCGACTGGACGACGTCCTTGCCCAGCTTGGCATTGTCGGAGACGTAGGTCAGCGTATAGATGTCGTCGCGCTCCGTGCCGGAGACCTTGATCTGCGACATCAGTTCATCGACGATCTTGTCGTGTTCCTTGCTGTCCTTGGCCTTGACGTCGAGGTCGACCATGCGCATCAGGCGCTCGACGTTAGGGCGGCTGATCAGCGTGCGGCGCATGAACATGACCTGTTGTTCCAGGTTGGGCACGGTCGTCATGCTCGACAGCAATGGTTTCAGGATGCTCTGCGTGTCGACATAGACGCGTGCCGACGCTTCGTACTGATTGGGAAGGCGCAATACCACCGCCCAGCCGATCAGCGCGACAACCCAGGTAATGACGACGGCATGCCAACGGTATTTGCCAATCGCCTTGAGGAAGTTAAGAAGTACGGCTGTGATCTCTGCCATCTCGTCAGTCTCGCCATGAACGGCCCGCTACCTTTCGGGAGGAGCCAAAAAAATAATCAAATACCTCGCATGATCGCTTGTACCCCGAGCAATTGCAATTACACGCGAGAAAAATATGGTGAGCTCATTCGGAAGTTCCTCATCTGCAACACAAATGCCACCAAGCAATCTGAGGACCATGCGGGTTTTTGCTTAACATCCGTGAATTATTAGCACGGATTTAATAAAAATCCGTTAAACCGTTGTATGCCTTCAACGCCAGCGCAGTGCGTTGAGCGATCTCATCGCGTAGACTAGCCGGCGCAGCAATTGCTCAAGTTCAAGCGCTTTATTGTAATGTCTAAAATGCAAAAGGGGGTGCACGGTTGATGCCTCTTCGAAATAGGGATCGTGCTCCCGTCGGCCCGACTTCCCCTCTCCGGCGGCGCCGGGCCGCGGCTGTGCTGGGCATCCTTGCCATGCCGGTCCTGGCCGGCGTCCTGCCGGGCCTGGCGGCGGCGTCCGACCTGAAGGCGATCGTCCCGGCCATCAAACGTTCCGTCGTGGGCGTCGGCACGTTCGAGCGGACCCGCAGCCCGGCGACGGTCTTCGTCGGCACCGGTTTCGTCGTCGGCGACGGCCTGGACGTCATCACCAATGCCCACGTCGTCCCGGCCGCGCCGGCCGACGGCAAAATGGAGCAGCTCGGCATCGTGCTGCCGGATGGCGAAGGCGTGCGCTTCCGGCCGGCCGAGCTGGTGGCGCGCGACAACGAACACGACCTGGCCCACCTGCGCCTCAGCGGCCCGCCGTTGCCGGCGCTCGAGCTGGGCGATTCCGATACGGCCCAGGAAGGGCAGGAACTGGCGTTGACGGGTTTCCCGCTCGCCATGGCGCTGGGGCTGCACGCGGCCACGCACCGCGCCACGCTGGCGGCCATCACGCCCATCGTCCGTCCGTCGCTCGGCGCGCGCAGCCTCGATCCGCGCCAGATCGCGGCCCTGCAACGCGCGCCCTTCAATATCTTCCAGCTCGACGGGACCGCCTATCCGGGCAACAGCGGCAGCCCGGTCTACGATCCGGCCACCGGCAAGGTATTGGGCGTGATCAATGCCGTATTCGTAAAAGGGCTCAAGGAGACGGCGATCACGGCGCCGAGCGGCATCACGTACGCGATCCCCGCCAAGTATGTGCGCGAGTTGTTGCAAAAAAAGTAAGCAGAAAAGCGGCACGGGCGTCGTGATCAAACACAAATTCTGGCGTGCAGGGCTTTTCCTTGGGCACTATGTTATACAATACGAAGCTGTTAATGGCTTTATAACAACGGCTTTACCGAAAGGGATCTGACGTGGGCAAGTACAAGGCGAACCTGATGAAATATTCGGCGATCATGCTCGCCGCCGCATGCGCGCTGGCGCTGGGTGGTTGCGCAACGCGCGGCCAACAGCCGATCGAGACGCAGGTGACCGACAGCCAATACCTGATCGGGCCTGGGGATGCCGTCAACATCATCGTCTGGCGTAATCCGGAAGTGTCGATGTCGGTGCCGGTGCGTCCGGACGGCAAGATCACGACGCCGCTCGTCGAAGACCTGCCGGCCGCGGGCAAAACCTCGACCGCGCTCGCGCGTGACATCGAAAAAGCCCTGGCCAAGTACATCCAGCAGCCCGTCGTCACGGTCGTCGTGACGACCTTTGTCGGCAATTACGACGAGCAGATCCGCGTGATCGGCCAGGCCACGAAGCCGCAGGCGCTGCCATACCGCCGTAATATGAGCCTGATGGACGTGATGATCGCCGTCGGCGGCACCACCGAATTCGCGGCGGGCAATCGTGCCAGCCTGATCCGTAATGTGGACGGTAAACAACAACGGTTCAACGTTCGCCTCGACGACTTGATCAAGGAAGGCGACATTTCGGCCAACGTGCCGATGCGTCCGGGTGACGTTCTGGTTATCCCGGAAAGCTTTTTTTGACAACAACGTCCGTCGATATTTTTTACATCACCCAGTGTTCCAACATACAATAGTAGTTGCTGGGTGGTACGGCACCAAAATAAGCGCCTGATTTAATGTAAGTTTTTCTTCGCGGCACCATGCTGGCGCAAAACTTGCTTGTTCAGGTACTGGTCGCCCTCAGTGAGCGCGACAACATTTTGGGGAACGCACGTGGCTACCGAAAATCACAATAACGACAAGATTGAAACGGCGCCGTCCTTGACTCAACGCGGGGCGGCCCGCCGACGCCTGGCCAAGATCGGCATGGGTGCCGGGGTCCTCGCGACGCTGGAAAGCAAGTCGGCGATGGCGTCGATGGTGTGTCGAGCGCCGTCGGGCTCGCTGTCGAACGGCCTGGCCGCCAGCCATTACGCGAACGGCACGGCGCCCGCCTGCAACGGATTATCGCCGGGCTACTGGAAACAGTCGCAGCATGCCTGGCCCGTGTCGCGCGACCTGATGTTCACCAGCGTGTTCTACGCGCTCAGCCCCGGCACGACCTGCCCGGTCCGGGCTGATTCGTACAAGAACGGCGACTGCTACAACCCGGGCTCGTACTACTGCGCCAGTCTGGAAGACATGCTGAACCATCAGGACTTCGACACCAACAATGTCGGCATGCACCTCGTCGCGGCCTACCTCAACCTGCAGGCGAAGTACATCGGGTTCATCGAGCTCACCGACCTGCAGACCATGTGGAGCGAGCTGCAGACCACGGGCCGCTTCAGCCCGACCGCCGGCGTGTACTGGGACAATGCCCAGGTCGCGAACTACCTCAGCTCGATTCACGACTGACGGGCGGCGACACGCATGTGGCGTTTGACGCCTGGCCAGGCGCTGGCCTGCCGGGAATGGGATGGGGAAGCCGTGCTGTACAACGACTTGTCGGGCAGTACCCACCTGCTGGATGGCGCCGCGCTCGACCTGTTGCTCGCCCTGCGCGACGAACCCGCCGATGCCGCCATGCTGGCCGGCCGCCTGGCCGACCGTTTCGATGCCGGCGACGACGACCTCGTATCCCTGATCGACGACATGCTGACCGCACTGGCCGGGCTGGACCTGATCGAATCATGCTGACGGTCGGTTCGCTGCCGCGCGCCGAACTGCGGGCGCGCCTGTCCGGCGCCGGTCTCGTGCTGCGCACGGGGCCGTTCGCCAACCGCATCCGCAGCGACGTCCCGCCACTGATCGACAGCCTCGCCCTGATGTATGCCGATTATCCAGTCGACCCGGACGGCGGCTTCATCGACTTCCACCTCGATTTGCGGCGCTCGGGCGGCTTGCGCCGCTGGTATCGCTCCCAGGTCCATTTTGCCTACGACGGCACGGCGCCGTTCCAGCCGCTGCCGCTGGGGCAGGCCTATCCGATGCTGGAATGGACCATGAACTGGTGCGTCTCGCACCGCGCCCACGGCTACCTGATCATTCACGCGGCCGTGCTGGAAAAACATGGCCGCGCGATCATCCTGCCGGCGCCGCCGGGCTCCGGCAAGAGTACCCTGACGGCCGCCCTGCTGGGACACGGCTGGCGTCTGCTGTCGGACGAGATGACCCTCGTGCACCTCGACGACGGCGTGCTCGTGCCGCTGCCGCGCCCCGTCAGCCTCAAGAATGCCTCGATCGACATCATCCGCACCTTCCGTCCCGACGCCGTGCTGAGTCGCCCCGTGGAAGACACTACCAAGGGGACGATCGCCCACCTCAAGGCGCCGCGCGAAAGCATCGCCCGCGCTGCCGAGCCGGCCCGGCCGGCGTGCATCGTGTTCCCGCGCTGGGAGGCCGGCGCCGCCATCGCATTGGAGGCGTTGCCGAAAGCGCGTGCCTTCATGCAGGTCGCGGACAACAGCTTCAATTACCAGGTGCTGGGCGCGCGCGGCTTCGCCGCCCTCGGCGGCCTGATCGACGCCAGCGACGCGTACACGTTCCGCTACAGCAGCCTGCCGCAAGCGATGGCGCTGTTCGAACGCCTTGCGCTGGGGACGGCATGATGGGCCTGCCCGTACTGGTGCGTGTGTTGCGCGACCCGGCCGTCGTGCACGGCCTCGACCTCGCCGGCTGGGACTTGCTGCTGCGCCAGGCCGATGCCGCCAACCTCGATGCGTGCCTGCTCGCGCTGCTGGACGATGCCGGCCTGCTGGACACGGTCCCCGCCGCGCCCCGCGCGCACCTGGAGTGGACGCGCGCGGGCGCGGCCGGCCATGCCCGCGCCGCGCGCTACGAAGTCCGCCAGATCGGCCGGGCGTTGGCCGGACTCGGCTTGCCGCTGATCCTGCTCAAGGGCGCCGCGTATGCGATGGCCGGGCTGGACGCCGGCCGCGGACGGCTGTTTTCCGACATCGACATCCTCGTGCCCAAGACGCGCCTGCCCGAGGTCGAGGCGGCGCTCATGATGCACGGCTGGATCAGCACCCACCACGATACCTATGACCAGCGTTACTATCGGGAATGGATGCACGAGCTGCCGCCGATGCAGCATGCGCGGCGCGGCAACTCGATCGACGTGCACCACGCGATCCTGCCGGAAACGGCGCCGGTGCGCCCCGACCCGGACAAGCTGCGCGCCGCGTCCGTGCCCATAGCGGGCGCGGATCGTCCGGTAGCGGGCGATCCGGGCCTGGCCACGCTGGCCCCGGCCGATATGGTGCTGCACAGCGCCGTGCACCTCTTCTTCGACGGCGAATTCGACAAGGGCTTGCGCGATCTCGTCGACATGCACCGGCTGCTGGCGGAATTCGGCGCGCAGCCCGGGTTCTGGGACGCGCTGCCGGCGCGCGCGCGCGCGCTCGAGCTGGGGCGGCCGTTGTTCTATGCGCTGCGCTATTGCCCGCGCCTGCTCGGCACGTTCGTTCCGCCGGCGGTGCAGGCGGCCGTGGCCCCGGATGGGCCCAATCCGGTACTGTTGTGGCTGATGGACCGGTTGTTCGGACGCGCGCTGCTGCCCCTGCACCCGAGCTGCGACGATGCGTTCAGCAGCCTGGCGCGCTTTGCGCTGTACGTGCGCGGGAACTGGCTGCGCATGCCGCCGCTGCTGCTGGCGCGGCATCTGTTTCATAAAGCATTTATCACGAAGCACAACGAGTCGCAGGCGGCCTGAACCTTCAGGCGCGCCCGGCGACCCCAACAGGAGCGGCCACGGCCGGGGGACTATGTCGGAACCGTTTGATATCGACCAGAACTGGGATGCCGTCGTCGTCGGTACCGGCATGGGCGGCGCCACGCTCGGTCACGCGCTGGCGCGCGCGGGCCGCCGCGTGCTGTTCCTGGAAAAGGGCTCGGCGCACCCGGACCTCGTCGGCCGCTACGCAGAGGACGCTTTCCCGCGGCCGGAAGCCCCGCAGCCGGCGCACCGGGACATCCTCGCGCGCGCCGGCCGCTATCCGGACCAGATCGTCGACCGCTCGGGCCCGCGTACCCAGCGCTTCGTGCCCTTCATCGGCGCCGGGGCGGGCGGTTCGAGCGCACTGTACGGCATGGCGCTGGAGCGCTTTTTCCCATCCGATTTTGCCGCGGCCGACCACTACCAGGCGCCGCCCGGGGCCGACCTGCCGCCGCGCTGGCCCGTCGCCTACGACGAGCTGGCGCCGTACTACGACAAGGCCGAGCAATTGTTCCGGGTACGCGGCACGGCGGACCCGCTGCGCGCGGACGGGCCGCGCGCGCACCTGCTGCCGTCGCCGCCGTTGACGCCGGGGTCGGCGGAACTGTTCGGCTTCTTCGAGGGCCGCGGCCTGCATCCGTACCGGTTGCCGCTGGCTTGCGAATTCGTCGACGGCTGCAGCGGCTGCCAGGGATATTTGTGCAGCCGCGCCTGCAAGAACGACGCCGGCCGGATCTGTCTGGAACCGGCCGTGCGCGACCATGGCGCCCACCTGCGCGACGAGTGCGAAGTGGTGGCGCTGGAAGCGGACGACAAGCGCGTGACCGGTGTCGTGTGCGAACGGGGCGGCAACCGGTTCACCGTGCGCGCGCCCGTGGTCGTGCTGGCCGCCGGCGCCCTGGAAACGCCGCGCATCCTGCTGGATTCCGTGTCGAATGCGTGGCCGCACGGGCTGGCCAACGAGTCGGGCCTCGTCGGCAAATACCTGATGCGCCACCACATCGATTTGTACCTGATCGAGCCCAAGCTCAAGGGCGCGTTCGACAATCGCCAGAAAGAGCTCGCCTTCAACGATTTTTATGTGGTGGACGGGCAGAAACTCGGCTCCGTGCAATCCTTCGGCCGCCTGCCGCCGCCGGCCACGCTGGCGGCGTCCGTGGCCGACGACCTGCGCCAAGGGCCGCTGCCGTGGGTGGCGCCGCTGTTCAAGCTGGCCAGGCCGTTCGTCATGCCGGTGCTCGACGGTCTCGTGCACCGGCGCATGATCCTCGCGGTGACGCTCGAGGATTTCCCGTATGCCGACAACCGCGTCGAACCGGCGCGCGAGGACGCGGAGCAGGCCCGCCTGGCCATCGAGTACCGCGTGCGCGACGCCGACCGCGCCCGCATCGCGGGTTTCCGGGCGCGGATGCGCGAGGTACTTGCAGGCTACCGCTTCAAGCTGATTCAACAGGCCGAAAACAACCAGCGCATTGCCCACGTGTGCGGCACGTGCCGGTTCGGCGACGATCCCGCGCAGAGCGTGCTCGACCGCAATAACCGCGCGCACGGGCTCGCCAATCTGTACGTCGTCGACAGTTCATTCTTCCCGTCGTCCGGCGGCACCAACCCGAGCCTGACGATCGCGGCGAACGCGCTGCGCGTGGCCGATCACCTGCTGGCGCAGGCCTGATGCGGCAATATCTATTCATCATCCATCGACAAGGAGATCGCCGATGCGGCTTTCCGACTTAAAAGGCCATTGGGCGCTGGTGACCGGCGCATCGTCCGGCATCGGCGAGGAATTCGCCCGCCAGCTGGCGCAGGCCGGCATGCACCTGGTGCTCGTGGCGCGGGGCGAAGCGCGCCTGCAGGCCGTCGTCCAGGCACTGCGCACGGACTACGGCGTCGAGGTGCGGGCCATCGCGGCCGACCTGGCCGATCCCGCTGCCGTGGCGCGCATCCGCGCAGAACTCGACGGCGCGGGCATCCGCGTGCGCCTGCTGTGCAATAACGCGGGGGCGGGGCGCTGGGGACGGTTCGAGGCGACCGATGCGGGCGTCTACGACGAACTCAACACGCTCAACACGACCGCGCTCGTCGCGACGTGCCGCCGCTTCTTCGACCATCTGGTCTCGTTCCCGAGCAGCGCCGTGATCAATGTGTCGTCGGCCGCGGCCTACCAGCCGGTGCCCTATATGGCGGTGTACGCGGCCAGCAAGGCCTTCGTGCAGAGCTTCAGCCAGGCGTTGCATGGCGAGTGGAAGGAGCACGGGATCCTCGTGCAGACGCTTGTGCCGGGCCCGACGGCGACCGAATTCGACGCCAAGGCCGGCGCCTACGAGAGCGCCCTGGTGAAGCGCGATCCGCCGGCCGACGTCGTGCGGGCATCGCTGGCGGGACTGGAACGCGGCGTGCCGGTCGTGAACGCGGCCAAGGGGACGTATAAACAGCGCCTGTTTGCCGGGTTGGCCCCGCACGCGATGGTCATCCGCGAAGTCGGCAAGATGTTCAAGCCGCCGCAAGGCAAGTGAAATGACCATAAAAAAACCGCGGTCGACGCCGCGGTTTTTTTATGAGGCTGATCCGAAAGATCGATCAGGCCTTCGGAGCGCGGCGGCGACGCTGTGCGCCGACCAGGCCCAGCATGCCCATGCCCAGCAGCATCATGGTGCCCGGTTCCGGCAGGGCGAAGGTGTTCGAGCCGTCGACCTTGAAGACGATGTCGTGCGCGGTGTCCACGGTGTAATCCGGGAACAGGTCGCTGCCACCTTTCTGGAAGTTCAGCGTAGCCGAGTTGCCAGCCGGGAAGTTCAGGTTCGATTCGAAGTTCACGCCGAACAGCAGGTGCGTCACGCCCTGCAGGTAGTTCGGGTCGATGAAGTCACCGGCCTGGACGATGTCTGCGCTCAGCTTGGTCGAGCCCTGGCCGCCGGCACCGGCGATGGTGAAGGTCGACTGGGTGTTGCCCGGAACGATGGTCAGCAGGGCGATCAGCTGGCCGTCGTCGAAACCGGTACCGCCGATGGTCGATGCGTTGGCCGCGGTGTCGTAGTAGATCGCGACTTTGTTGTCGGCAGCGGTGCCGGCCAGGCCGAATTCGGCGGTCGTGCCGGTCAGGCTCGTGACTTTTTCGGTCATCTTGGCGACGATCGTGAATTCAAAGCTCTTGCCGGCGCCTTTGGTGCCGTTGGCGTTGAAGTCCAGGCCGTTGAAGTCGGCGGTCGTGTCGCCGTCGACGCTGGCCAGGTTCGACTGGTACAGGAACTGGAATTGCTGACCCAGGGCGATCGGCGAACCGAACGGGCCGACGCCTTTCGCAACACCGCTACCGGTCGTGTTCCAGTCCAGCGTCGTCGAATCCGTCGCCAGGACGTTGGTGCCATCCTTCAGGGTGAAAGCTTGGGCCGACGATGCGGCGAATGCGAAACCAAGGGTGGCTGCAACCGGGATCAGTTTGCGGAACGAATTCTTCATTGTGGCTCCAAATAATCTGCTGGTTAAATTTGTCGGGGGGCGGCCCTGCGTTTTCGCGGGCTCTTGCCCTACCTAATGCAAGCCGCGTGCCAGGTCGTTATACTTCGTTTGAAATCAATGGCTTGCATAAAAAAACAGATAGATTTGTGAATTGTCGAACGCCCGCTGTAAAAAATTCCGACAGTTAATTAATGCACGTTGGAAAGTATTGCGTCGTCATCGTCCGGCACGCCGCCCGCAGTGCGTTCGCCCGCCATGTGCGCCGGCGCAAAGCGGTGGAAAGCACGCACTCCCTCCAGAAAGGCGGCCATGCGTCGGGGCGCCGGATAATCGGCGAACGCCTCGGCCACGCGCCGCGCCCCCGCCGCCAGCGCCGGATCGTCGAGCATCGCGCGCACCTGGCGCGCCAGTTTCTTGGCGCGGAAGCGGTCGGCGCGCAGCAGTGCACCGGCGCCGGCCTTGATGACGCCGCTCATGTTCAGGAACTGGTCGAGGTTGGCGGCGATCCCCAGCACCGGCACGCCGGCGGCCAGGGCCTGCTGGCTGGTCGGGCTGCCGCCGTTGCACACGACCAGGCTGGCGCGCTGCGCCGCCAGGTCGCCCGGCAGGTAGGACGCGACGAACGCGTTCGCGGGTGCGCCGGCCACGTCGATTGTCCCGGCCGTGGCCGCGATGACGGTCACCGGCAGCGGTGCCAGCGCCTCCAGCACGAGCGGCAGGAGGCGGCCCTGGCCGGAACTGCCGAGCGTGACGTAGACGATGGGTTTGTCTTCCGGCAATTTATCCCACCAGTCGGGCGTGGCCAGCGGCGGCGCCCAGATGATGGGGCCGATATAGGCATGCTGTTGCGGCAGGCTTTTTGGCGGAAACAGGTCGGGGACGTCGGCGTACATGCTGTAGTCGGCGTCCGTATAGACCTTGCGCAAATCGGTGCCCAGCGAGGGCAGGCCGTACTTGCGGCGCACGCGGTTCAGCGGCACGGAATGCGAGGCGAACGCGACCGGGCGCGCCATGCGGAAGATCGCATTTGCGATGCGGATCGGCAGGAGGCGCGTCAGCGGGATGTGCGGCACCGCGTAATGCTGCACGACGTACGGGCTCCAGTAGGCATTCATCAGCGACACGTACGGAATCCGGCGCAGCCGTGCACTGACCGATAGCGACAACCGGAAGTCGCCGACGACGATGTCGGGACGGACCGCGTCGAGCACGCGCAGGTCGTCCTCGACGTAGCCGGCGAGGGTCGCCGTGTTGTACACCGGCTTGCCGCCCGCGAGCGCGTCAAGGAATTGCTGGCTGGGAATGCTGTGGATGGACCAGCGGGTGAACTGCGTCCCGCTGAAACAGAAGTCATAGCCGTCCGCACAGGCGAAATGCACGTCGAAGCGCGCGGGATCGAGTGATTGCGCGAGCGCGATGGGACGTCCGACGTGGGCCAGCGTCACGGCTTCCGCAAAGAACAGGATTTTGATACGTTCCATAGGGGCGTCGATCGTAAAAGGGTTGCGGGAACGTGCCAGGCGGGCGACGCCGGCGGCGCGGGAGGGCCCGCCCCGCCGGTTACTTCATCAGTTCTTCGAGTGGCTTGCGCAGCGAACGGGCCTGGGGTGCGGGACCGGCGCCGAGCCGGCCCATGAAGACCGGATGACCGTTGCCGGTGCCGATCAGCTTGTGCAGGCGCTGTTGCAATTGCCGCGCCGCGCCATGCAATTTGTCGACGGTCGAGAACGACTCGCCGTGCTCGACGTAGGCGGAAAAGATCAGGGGTGTCATCTCGGGCTGCATGGCCAGGCCCAGGCGGGTCAGCGTAAGCCAGAAGCGCTGCACGGCGCGGCCGGCGGCGACGTGATCCTCGACCGTCTCCGGCGCGCGCTTGGCCATGACGACGAAGTGCGCGGCGCAGCGCAGGCCCGGCACGAGGTCCATCTGCAGGCGCGGCGCCCAGGTGCCCATCAGGCGGTTTATCGTGGACAGGCGGCCCCAGCTGACCATCGCCCATTTCATCAGGCGCAAGGTGGCGGCGTCGACGCCCAGGGCCTGGTCGGGCACGCGGTCGTGGCTGTGGCGCGCGTTCCAGTGGATGATGCGGCGGTGCACTTCGTAGGCTTCCGGCATCGTCAGGCGCAGCTTGGCGTTGGAAAACATCAGGCGCGCTGCGGCCATCTTGCCGCCGAAGCCTTCGATCCAGCGCACCTCGTAGCCGGCGCCAAGGCTGTCCTCGAGGGCGCGTTTTTCCTCGGCCGTCAGCGCGCGCGTGCTCATCGCGCGGCGCTGCACGCTGCGGGTCGTGATCGCGGCCAGGAGCGGACTCGGCTTCACGGCCGGATCGGGCACGAAACGCACGTCGAACACGGGCAGGTGGTCCTGGTCGTCCGGGCGCCGGGCGATCTCGGTGCGCAGGCCGTGGGCGGTGGCGGCGATCGCCATCGTTTCCAGCAGGGTGCCGTGCGACAGCTGGCTCGGGCGGCCGCGGAAGTCGTACACGGTATCCTCGCGCGTATCGTGGAAATGCACGGCGACGTGGTCGGGGCCGAGCACTTCGAAACGCCACACCTGGGTGTTGTCGCCGCTCGGCGCCCAGCGTGCCAGGTCGAGGATGTCGCGGATGGTCTGCGGGAGATTCATGCCTGTACCGCTTTCCCGGCGAGCTGGCGCGTCATCTGGCGCTTGGCGACGGCGATCATCAGGCGGTGCAGCGGGTTGCCGTTGCCGCCCGGGCGCCAGGTATGGGCCAGCTTGTTGCGATAGGCGTCGAACTGCACGCCGTGCGGCGCCGCCAGTACCTTGCCGCGTCCGAGCAGGATCTTGAGCGCCTCGGTGGCGACGATGCCGGCGCATAGCTGGCAGGCCATGAAGGTCGACGGACCGCGGCGTTCCACGAAGTTGACGGCGTCCGGCACGACGAGATAGGGGCGGTGCAGGCCGGCCGGCGCGAGGCCGACGACGAAGCGGATCGCCTTGTCCAGTTCGGGCAGGTCGCCCCACTGGAAATAGTCTTCGAACGTCATCTGCCCCGGCAGGAAGTTCAGCAGGGCGGCGCCCATGCCCAGCGGCGCGGCCGTCGTGGCCGGGATGCCGAGGCGGGCGCAGGCGGCGAACGTCTGCTGGCGCGCGTCGAAGGCAAAGAAGTCGAGCGCGTCGACGTACAGGTCGACGCCGTCCAGGAATTGATCGAGATTGCCCTGGTTGACACCGTCAGGAAAGATCTTGATGTTGATTTCGGGGTTGATGTCCTTGGCCATGCGGGCCAGGACCTCGGCCTTGGGCTGGCCGACCGTCGACATCATGGCGCCGACCTGGCGGTTGAAATTGACGATGTCGAAGGTATCGAAATCGGCGATATGAAAGTTTGTCACGCCCAGGCGCGCGAGGGTTAGCAGGTGTACGCCGCCGACCCCGCCGCCGCCGGCGATGGCGACACGCTTGCCGCGCAGCGTCTGTTGTTCTGCCGGCGTCACCCAGCCGATATTGCGCGAAAACGCCTGTTCATAGCGGAACGGATTTGTCATCGATGAGGAAAAACGGTTTTATCAATAAAAGGACCGCGGCGACCATATTTACCGCGCACAGCCCTTTTTATGCGTGCTGTTCGTCCATGCGAAGGAGGCGATTGATGATGCCTCGTTCTTCGCGCGGCGAGAAGAAATAGGGATAAAACGAACGTTCGGAAACGTTGTTATCGGCGCTGAATGTGCCGCCGAATTTCTGGATCTGTTCCGTAACAAATTCCAGATTTACCCGCAACAGGTAGGCCGGTGCCTCGACGCGCGGGTTGATTTTCAGTTCGCCCTCCTGCTGGAAACCGAGCATGCGTTCGTAAAAACGGCGATGGCGCGGATTCACTTCGATGACGATATCCGTACATTGGTGGATGTCGCGGGCGTAGATGACGGCCAGGTGGAACAGGTTGGCCAGGGAAGTTTTTGAACGTACCGACGGGTCGAACGCCAGCTTCGTGAACTCGCACAGGCGCGCACCGTAGTTGCGGTGTGCGTCCAGCTCCTCCTTGAAGATCTGGTCTGCCATCAGGCCGATCGGCGAGTCGATGCCGATTGTGAGCGTACCGACCACGTCGCCCTTGTCGGTGGCGGTGAGCGTAATGCGATTCGGGTCGTCGCTGAATTGGTGCGTGCCTGAATAACCGCGCCAGGCATACATCTTGTTGATCAGCATACTTGCCGAATTTCGCCCGTCCGCAGTATCGGTAAGCCGGATTCCATACGAATCGTGGTTCACGATGACATCCTCATATTGCGAGGGCGTCATATTATCGCGATCGCTGAAATCATGAGCGTCCGATAGGGATGCGGCCGAACCACCCTCTGGATCCTTGAAATCGTCGAAAGTCGTCATCGCAGGATTCCCCAATTGTTTAAAATCGCCCGTATACGGCGGACGGAAGTTCTGGTATCCCGGCCCTGGCGCTGCCGGGCACCGGTTATTATTTAATTATTAATGTATATTAGCTTCTTACAAAGCCTTTAGCAACGCGCGCGCTTCGTCCGCCTGGGCGAACGATTTGTCGGTCGCCAGCAGCTTGTCGAGTTCCTTGCGTGCGCCCGCCTTGTCGCCCGATTTGCTGAGGCCGACTGCCAGGTGGTAGCGCACTTCCGACGAGTTCGGCGCCAGGCCGCTGGCCTTCTGCAGCAGCGGCACGCCGCGGCTCGTATTGCCTTGCTCGACCAGCAGCCAGCCCAGCGTGTCCATGATGCCGGGGCTGTTGGCGGCCAGCTTGTACGCCTGCTCGGCAGTCGCCAGTGCACGCGGATCTTTTTCTTGTTGGTAAGCGTAGGCCAGGTTGTTCAGCGCGGCGGGGTTGTTCGGGGTGCGCTTGACGATGTCTTCCAGGCGCGCGATCGCTGCCTTGTAATCCTTGGCGGCCAGGCTGTTCTCCGATACGTACATGCCGATCAGGACGTCGTCCGGGTGCTCCTTGAGCCACTGGGCCGCGCGCGCCTGCGCTTCCTTGCCCTTGCCGGTCAACGTCATGGCCTGCAGCGATTTCACGAAGATTTCCGGCGCCTTCGCGAGCGACAAGGCCTTGTCGTAGGCGGGCAACGCTTGTGCCGGCTTCTTCTGTGCCATCAGCACGTCGCCTTCCGTCGCATAGCCGACGGGCGACTTGTCGTTGGTTTTCTGGATCTGGCGGGCCATGGCCAGCGCCTCGTCCGGGTGGCCCATGCGCATGGCCAGCTCGACCTGGGCCAGGCGGGCGGCAATCAGGTCCGGCTGCAGGTCGATGGCGCGTTTGAGGTCATCGGCCGCGGCGGTATTGTTCTGCATCATCATGTGCACGCCGGCCAGGCGCAGGTGCGGCGCGGCCGATTTCGGGACCAGGTTCACCAGCTTGCTGTAGGTGTCCAGCGCGCCGGACGTGTCCTTGTTGGCGATCTGGGCCTGGCCCAGCAGTTCCACCAGCTCGGGATTGGTCGGGTTGGCGGTCTGGAACTTGCGTGCCAGGGTCAGGGCTTTCTGTGCCTGTCCGGTACGCAGGTAGTGCCGGCCGAGCGTGATCGCGGGGACGACGGCATTCGGATTCGAATTGCTGGCCTTTTCGAACCACGTCGTCGCCTCGTCGGTATGCTTCTGCATCAATGCCAGCTCACCCAGGGCGCGCATCGCGTCGGCATTGTTCGGCTCCTTCTGCAGGACTTTTTCGTAGCGCTGCTTGGCGGCGTCGGGTTTCTTTTCGACGAGGTCGAGGCGGGCGAGGTTCTGCACGGCCGGAATGAAGGTCGGCTGCATGGCCACGGCCTTGTCCAGGGCGGCGCGGGCAGCGGGAATGTCGCCCTTGACCATGTTGACCGCACCCTTCAGCGTCAGCACCTGGGGATTGTCGGGCTGCTGCTTCTCGAGGGCATCGATGGCGGCCAGGGCCTTGTCGTAATGCTTGAGGCTGACTTCCGTCTGGACCAGGGCCATCGTGGCGTGCGCCGACTTCGGATCGAGCTCCGTCGCCATTTCCAATTCGGACAGGCCGCGCGCCTGGTCGCCCTGGGCCAGCTTGGACAGGCCGAGCGAGGTGTGCAGGCCGGCCGCCTTGGGCGCCAGCACGGCGGCTTTTTCGAGGTAGGCACTGGCTTTGCTGAAGTCATGCACCTGCATATAGGTTTCGCCGGCCAGTGCCAGGACTTGCGGATCGTCCGCCGCGCTCTTGAGGGCCGGTGCCAGCGTGGCCGCGGCATCGTTCGGCTGGGCGCTCTTGAGCTGGACCTGGGCCAGCAGCTTGCGGGCGTAGACGTCGTCCGGATTGCTTTCCAGATATTTACGCAGATGCTGGTCGGCTTGTTGCAGCGAGCCCAGATTCAGTTCGGATGCCCCGGCGAGCAGGATGCTGGGCATGTGATCGGGCGCGGATTTCAGCACGCGTTGCAGGGCGTCCTGGGCGGCTTGGTATTTGCCTTGCGAGAATTCGTACAGGGCACGGGTATACGTCACGAGTAGATTGCCCGGAGCATTCTTCTCGGCGGCATCGATTTCCGTTTTTGCGTCCGGGAACTTGCCGCGGGTGATGTCGATGTATGCTTTTTCGATATGCGCCGTACGATGGCGCGGATTCAACGCGAGGGCCTGATCGAAGGCGGCGATCGCCTCGTCGGCCTTGCCCTGGGTGCGCAGCATGGTGCCGCGCGCCATGAAGACATCCGGATTCTTGGGGTCCTTGGCCACCGCCTCATCGATATAGCGTATGGCGGCGTCCCGGTCGTGCGTGGCGACGGCGTAGCGTGCCAGGCCGAGCAGGGCATCGCCCGAATTGGCGTTCAGCGCCAGGGCTTGCTCGAACGCCTGCTTGGCCTCGTCGACCTTGCCGGTCGCCAGCAGGGCTTCGCCGCGCAGCGTCAGCAGCGGCGCCGACTTGGCGGCCCCTTCCGGGGTGACGTCGTCGAGGATTTCCTTGAACTTGCCTTGCTGCGACATCGCCTTGCTCTGCAGGGGCAGCACGCGGTCGGCCGCGATACCGAGCGAGCGGGCTTTACGGAATTCCTTTTCGGCCGAGGCGAAATCGCCCATGCCGAGTTCCAGGGTGCCCAGCTCGATGCGCGCTTCGCCGTTTTCCGGGCTCTTTTCGACGGCATTCTTGAGCTGGATCATTGCCGACTTGAGGTCGCCCTTCTGCTGATACTGTTTGGCATCGGTCAGCAGCTGTTCGGTCGACTGCGTGGAGCGACCGCAGGCGGACAGCCCCGCTACCATGAAAGCGCCGGACAGGATGGCAGCAGTGAGTTTGAGCTTGTTCGGGTGACGCGGCATCTGGATTCCTCGGGCTATGGATCGTGTCCGCATTGATGTGCGGATTCCTCTTCAACAATAATACCTGAAGGAATAGTAACAAAGCCGCACTAGTTAGACGCCTTGTTGCAAATCCCCCCATCAAAGTGGTAGAAGTCGCCCCCTTTGACGCGCTATCTCGTGAATATGACAACCATCTTACTTCCCCGGGCCGTCGCCGCCCTTGCGCAGGCGGCTCAGCAGGGCTTCGACATTCTCCCCGACGGGCAAGCCGTGGCGACGTAATAATTGCACATGCAATACCAGATTCTCGAGCACGAGCTTGGCGGATACGGCCAGCAGGGTCATCAGGCGGTCTTCGGTACTGAAATTTTCCATCGAGGCAGCCATCTCGCACAGGTGGCTGGCGACCAGCTGGCGCAGGTCATCCTCGGGAAACGGTAGGTCCGCGAAGTCGATCGGATCTTCCTGTTCGACTTCGCGCATGAGGGCGGCGAGTTGTTGCGGCTGGATCGGCATGGATGGCTCCTGGGTGACCCTGAATTTTACCGCCGCGCCTGCATCTTACATATTGCGACGATATTGTCCGCCGACCTCGAACAACGCCGTCGTGATCTGGCCCAAGGAACACACACGTACGGCGTCCATCAGGTGTGCGAACACGTTCTCGTTGTCGATGGCGGCCTGCTGCAGCGCGGCCAGCGCGGCCGGCGCCGCATCCGCGTGGCGCTGGTGGAAGTTTTCCAGGCGGGTGAGCTGCGATTGCTTCTCGTCGTCGGTGGAGCGGGCCAGTTCGATCGTCGCCGGGGCCTGCGCGCCTTTCGGGTTGCGGAAGGTGTTGACGCCGATGATGGGCAGCGAGCCATCATGCTTGCGGTGCTCGTACAGCATCGACTCTTCCTGGATCTTGCCGCGCTGGTAGCCCGTCTCCATCGCACCGAGCACGCCGCCGCGCTCGGCGATGCGCTCGAATTCCTGCAGCACGGCTTCCTCGACGAGGTCCGTCAGTTCCTCGAGGATGAACGAGCCCTGGTTCGGATTCTCGTTCTTCGCCAGTCCCCATTCGCGGTTGATGATCAACTGAATGGCCAGCGCGCGCCGCACGGATTCGTCGGTCGGCGTCGTGATCGCCTCGTCGTAGGCGTTCGTGTGCAGCGAGTTGCAATTGTCGTAGATCGCGATCAGCGCCTGCAAGGTCGTGCGGATGTCGTTGAAGTCGATCTCCTGCGCGTGCAGCGAGCGGCCCGACGTCTGGATGTGGTACTTCAGTTTTTGCGAGCGGTCGTTGGCGCCGTATTTGTCGCGCATGGCGACGGCCCAGATGCGGCGCGCCACGCGGCCCAGCACCGTGTATTCGGGGTCCATGCCGTTGCTGAAGAAGAACGACAGGTTCGGCGCGAAGTCGTCGATATGCATGCCGCGCGCGAGATACGCTTCGACGAAGGTAAAACCGTTCGACAGCGTGAAGGCCAGCTGCGAGATCGGGTTCGCCCCGGCTTCCGCGATGTGGTAGCCGGAGATCGACACCGAATAGAAATTGCGTACCTGGTTCTGGACGAAGAATTCCTGGATGTCGCCCATCACCTTCAGCGAGAATTCCGTCGAGAAGATGCAGGTGTTCTGGCCCTGGTCTTCCTTCAGGATGTCCGCCTGGACGGTGCCGCGCACGTTGGCCAGCACCCACGCACGGATCTTTGCGGCTTCATCGAGCGTCGGCTTGCGGCCGTTGTCGCGTTCGAACCGGTCCATCTGTTGGTCGATCGCGGTGTTCATGAACATCGCCAGGATGGTCGGGGCCGGGCCGTTGATCGTCATCGACACCGAGGTGCTCGGGCTACACAGATCAAAACCGTCGTACAGCACCTTCATGTCGTCCAAGGTCGCGATCGATACGCCGGAGTTGCCGACCTTGCCGTAGATGTCCGGCCGCAGCGCCGGATCGGCGCCGTACAGGGTGACGGAGTCGAACGCCGTCGACAGGCGTTTCGCGTCCATCCCTTGCGAGACCAGCTTGAAACGGCGGTTGGTGCGGAACGCGTCGCCTTCGCCGGCGAACATGCGGGTCGGGTCTTCGCCCTCGCGCTTGAACGGGAACACGCCGGCCGTGTACGGGAAGGCGCCCGGGACGTTTTCCAGCATCAGGAAGCGCAGGATCTCGCCGTGGTCCTCGAAGCGGGGCAGGGCGACCTTGCGCACCTTGTTGCCGGACAGCGTGGTATAGGTGAGCGTCGTGCGGACTTCCTTGTCGCGGATGTTGACCACGTGCTCGTCGCCGGCATAGGTCTCCTGCAGCTGCGGCCAGGACGCGAGCAGTTTTTTCGCATCGCCCGCCATCGCGTTCTCGCGCTCCGTGATCAGGTCGTCGAGGACCACTTCACGGTTGGCCGCCGCCAGCATGCGCTTCGTTGCCGTCAACTGCTGGCGCTCGCGCGCGAGTGTTACCTGCTTGACGACGTTGACGTGGTAGCCGCGCACGGTGTCCGCGATCTCGGCCAGGTAGCGCGTGCGCGCCGGCGGCACGATCACGTTCTTGCCGCTCGAGTACTTGGCGGCGGGTTGCGGCAGCTTCGACGTCCCGATGTTCAGGCCGAATCCGGCCAGCGCGGGCAGCAGGCCGAGGTACAGGGCCGTCACGCCGTCGTCGTTGAAGCGCGACGCCTGCGTGCCGTAGACGGGCATCTCGTCCGGCGACTTGCTCCACGATTCCTTGTTGCGCTGGACCTGCTTGGCCACGTCGCGCAGCGCATCCTGGGCGCCCTTGCGGTCGAACTTGTTGATGGCGATGAAGTCGGCGAAGTCCAGCATGTCGATCTTTTCGAGCTGCGACGCGGCGCCGAATTCCGGCGTCATCACGTACATCGACACGTCGACGTGCGGCACGATGGCGGCGTCGCCCTGGCCGATGCCGGACGTCTCGACGATCACGAGATCGAAGCCCGCGACCTTGCACGCGGCGATCACGTCGGGCAGCGCCTGCGAGATTTCCGAGCCCGCTTCGCGCGTGGCGAGCGAGCGCATGAACACGCGCGTCTGCCCGTTCCACGGGTTGATCGCATTCATGCGGATACGGTCGCCCAGCAAAGCGCCGCCGGATTTGCGGCGCGACGGGTCGATCGAGATCACGGCGATGTTCAGGCGGTCGCCCTGGTCGAGGCGGATGCGGCGAATGAGTTCATCCGTCAGCGACGATTTGCCCGCGCCGCCGGTGCCCGTGATGCCCAGCACGGGCACGTGCAGGCCCTCGGCCGTGTCCACGATGCGCTTGCGCAGTTCGGCGGACGCCTTACCGTTTTCCAGCGCCGTGATCAGCTGCGCGAGCGGACGGTGGCGCTGTTCGATGGCGCCCGTCTGCAGCGGTTCGAGCGTGGTCGGCGCATAGGGCGACAGGTCGACATCGCACGCTTCCAGCATCGAGCGGATCATGCCGACGAGGCCCATGCGCTGGCCGTCTTCCGGCGAGAAGATGCGCGTGACGCCGTAGGCATGCAGCTCCTCGATCTCGTGCGGGACGATGACGCCGCCGCCGCCGCCGAACACCTTGATGTGGGCGCCGCCGCGCTGGCGCAGCAGGTCGATCATGTACTTGAAATATTCGACGTGGCCGCCCTGGTAGCTGGAGATGGCAATGCCCTGCACGTCCTCGGCGAGTGCCGCGGTGACGACGTCGTCGACCGAGCGGTTGTGACCCAGGTGCACGACTTCGGCGCCATTCGTCTGCAGGATGCGGCGCATGATGTTGATCGAGGCGTCGTGGCCGTCGAACAGCGAGGCGGCGGTAACGAAACGGACTTTGTTGGACAGTTTGGCGTGCTCCGGCAGGTCGAGCTTGGCGGCGGGCGTGATGTCGTTCATGGTGTTCCCTGGAAAACGGAAGCGAACTGGGGGTTCTTTGTACGGTATATGACGTTAACGTAAACGTCAAGAATGGTTCTTGATCACGCGTGGGCACGGGGTGCCGACCCTACGGTAGGGTGGGCGGCCCACCGCCCACGCGTTCAACCGGCGTGAATCAGGCCGCGCGCTTCTTCACGCTGCCACTCAACAGCGCCTGCCTGCGCACCCGATACTCGGCCACGGCCTTCTCCTTGACGTGCCCGAAGCCGCGGATCTGCTCCGGCAGCGCCGCCAGCTCGCCGGCGGCCGCGTGGTTCGCGGCATCCAGCGACGGCAGCAGCGCTTCGATCATGTCACGGTATTCCTGGATCAGGGCGCGCTCCATCTTGCGCTCGGCCGTGTAGCCGAACACGTCGAACGCCGTGCCGCGCAAGCCTTTCAGCCTGGCCAGCAGTTTGAACGCGCGCCACATCCACGACCCGAATTCCGCTTTCACGAGGTGGCCTTTGGCGTCCTTCTTCGCGAACAGCGGCGGCGCCAGGTTGAATTTCACGCTAAATGGGCCTTCGAACTGGCTTTGCAGCTGTTCGACGAAGCGCCCGTCCGTGTACAGGCGCGCGACCTCGTACTCGTCCTTGTAGGCCAGCAGCTTGGCATACGATTTGGCCACGGCCATCGAGAGCTTGTTGCTAAGGCCGAGCGCCGCCTCGCGCTCGCGCACGCGCGCGACCAGCGTCTCGTACTGCGTCGCGTAGGCCGCATCCTGGTAACCGGTCAGGAACTCGACGCGCTTCTTGACGACCGAGTCCAGGCTCTGCGGCATCTGGACCACGACGGGCTGCGCCGGGATCGCCGTGCGTTCGACGCGCTTGAAGTCGACGGCGGCGCGGCGGCCCCACAGGAAGCTGCGCTGGTTCGATGCGACGGCGACGCCATTCAGTTCGATGGCGCGCAGCAGCGATGCTTCCGACAGCGGCACGAGGCCCTTCTGCCACGCATAGCCCAGCATGAACAGGTTGGCGGCGATCGAATCGCCCATCAGCGCCGTCGCCAGTTTCGTCGCATCGAGAAAGTCGGCGCCGGCCTCGCCGCCCACCGCTTCCACGATCAGCGAGCGGACCTGGTCGGCCGGGAATTCCCAGTCGCGTTGTTGCGCGAACGTGCCGGTCGGCTGCTCGTGCAGGTTCACGATGACCATCGTGCGGCCCGGCCGCATCTTTGAGATGGCGTCGGCCGCGCCGGCCGTCAGCATGTCGCAGCCCAGCACCAGATCTGCCTCGCCGGTGGCGATGCGTTGGGCGCGCAGGCGTTCCGGCGTCGCGGCGATTTTTACATGCGACGTGACGGAGCCGTTCTTCTGGCTCATGCCCGTCATGTCCAGCACGGACGCACCCTTGCCTTCGAGGTGGGCCGCCATGCCCATCAGCGCGCCGACCGTGATGACGCCGGTGCCGCCGATGCCGTTGATCAGGATGTTGTACGGCGCCGCGATCGACGGCAGCGACGGCAGCGGCAGCGGGCCCCAGCCGTCGTCATCATCCTTCTTGCCGGCGCCGGCCTTGTTCTTCTTGAGCGTGCCGCCTTCGACGGTGGCGAAGCTCGGGCAGAAGCCCTTCGCGCACGAATAATCCTTGTTGCACGCGGATTGGTCGATGGCGCGCTTGCGGCCGAATTCCGTTTCCTTCGGCAGGATAGCCACGCAGTTCGACTGGACGCCGCAATCGCCGCAGCCTTCGCACACGGCTTCGTTGATCACCATGCGTTTCGCCACGTCCGGGAATTCACCCTTTTTTCGGCGGCGCCGTTTCTCGGCCGCGCAGGTCTGGTCGTAGATCAGGACCGTCACGCCGGGGATGGCGCGCAGTTCGCGCTGCACGTCGTCCATTTTGCTGCGGTCGTATAAAGTGACTTCGGCCGGCAGCGCGGAACGGTCTTCATAACGCGACAGGTCTTCGGTGACGAGGGCAATGCGCGTGACGCCTTCGGCCGCCATCTGGCGCGCGATCAGCGGCACCGACGTCGTGCCGTCGACGGGCTGGCCGCCCGTCATCGCGACGGCGTCGTTGTACAGGATTTTATAGGTGATGTTCACCTTGGCCGCGATGGCGGCGCGCACGGCCAGGTAGCCGGAGTGGAAATAGGTGCCGTCGCCCAGGTTCTGGAACACGTGCGGCACGTCGGAGAACGCGGCCTGGCCGATCCACGGCGCGCCTTCGCCGCCCATATGCGTCGTCAGCTTGTTCATCTCCGGGTAGATCGACGTGGCCATCACGTGGCAGCCGATGCCGGCCAGTGCGAACGACCCGTCGGGCACCTTCGTCGACGTGTTGTGCGGACAGCCGGAGCAGTAGAACGCGGGACGGAACGGCGTCGTCACGGCTTTCATGAGCACCGCGTCCTTCGCTTCCAGGAACGCCAATCTCGCCTTGATCAGGTCGCGGGTGCGTTCATCGAGATTCAAACGGGTGATGCGGCCGGCGATTACGCGTGCCACTTGCGCGACCGAGAAATCGGCCTTCGGCGGCAGCAGCCATTCGCCGCGCGGCGCGACCCATTCTCCCTTTTCGTCGAACTTGCCGATCACGCGCGGACGCACGTCGTCGCGCCAGTTGTACAACTGCTCCTTGAGCTGGTATTCGACGACCTGGCGCTTCTCTTCGACCACGAGGATCTCGTCCAGGCCCTGGGCGAATTCGCGCACGCCTTCCGGCTCCAGCGGCCAGATCATCGTCACCTTGAACAGGCGCAGGCCGACTTGCGCCGCCATCGCTTCGTCGATGCCCAGTTCTTCCAGCGCTTCCAGCACGTCCACGTACGATTTACCCGACGCGATGATGCCGAGCTTCGCATCCGGGCTGTCGATCGTCGTGCGATTCAGCTTGTTCTCGCGCGCATACGCGAGGGCCGCGTAGATCTTGTAGTCCTGCATCAGGGCTTCCTGATTGCGCGCCTGCTGGCCCAGAGGGATGGACGACAGCCGCGTATTCAGGCCGCCTTCCGGCATCGCGAAGTCCTGCGGAATTTTGACCTCGACGCGGAACGGATCGGCGTCGACCGAGGCGCTCGATTCCACCGTATCGGCCAGCGCCTTGAACGCGACGGCCAGGCCGGAAAAGCGCGACATCGCCCAGCCGTGCACGCCCAGGTCCAGGTATTCCTGCACGTTCGACGGGTACAGCACGGGAATCATGCAGGCGGCGAAGATGTGGTCGGACTGGTGCGGCAGGGTCGACGAATAGGCGCCGTGATCGTCGCCCGCGATGAGCAGCACGCCACCGTTCCTGGCGGTGCCCGCATGGTTCATGTGCTTGAAGACGTCGCCGCAGCGGTCCACGCCCGGGCCTTTCGCGTACCACATCGCGAACACGCCGTCGTACTTGGCGGGGCCGATCAGGTCCACCGTCTGCGTGCCCCAGACGGCAGTCGCCGCGAGATCCTCGTTCACGCCGGGGACGAACCGGATGCGCTTCGCCTCCAGGTGACCCTTGGCCTTCCACAGGTTCTCGTCCAGGCCGCCCAAGGGCGACCCGCGGTAGCCGGACACGAAACCGGCCGTATTGAGCCCGGCCTGTTCGTCGCGCAGCTTCTGGATCATCGGCAGGCGCACGAGGGCCTGAATGCCGGACAGGAAGATCTTGCCGGACGTGGCGGTGTACTTGTCGTCGAGGCTGACGTCTTTGAGGGGAACGGGAACGGCGGGCGCGGCAGGCATGGACGCGGATGCGCCCTGGCCCAGGACGGTGTCAGGCATGGAGTCTCCAAACTTTGTGTTTCAGATGGACCCGTGCCGGTGGTGCGCCGGGTAGGCGCTGGCCGGATCGGGCCCGGATGCCGCTTTGGCGGCTGTTACAGCAAGTGTAGAGACAAGTTGACGTATACGGAAATACGGATTGGGGATGGAGCCATAAGAAAAAATGATGGCCCGGCTGCGCCCGGCTCAGCCGTCGAGCGAACGCGCGCCGATCCAGAGACCGTCGGCGCACAGCCCATGCGCCACCTGGACCACGAGACGGCTGACGGCGGCGGCCGCATTGGTGAGCGGGATATTGCGGGAGGTGCACAAGACGACGGTGCGCGCGATGGCCGGATCGCGGATGGCCAGTGCCCGCATGGCGCCGCGCTCGACCTCGGCCTGCACCGGCGCCACCGGCAGGATGGTGGCGCCCATGCCCGCCAGGATGGCCGATTTCAGGATCGCGATCGAATTGATTTCGATCACGTCGTGCGTGGCCAGGCCGGCGGCCCGTGCCGTGCTTTCGATGCGCGGCCGCACGCCGTGCTGCAGGCCCGGCAGGATCAGGGTCGTGTCGAGGGCCGCGCGCAAGGTCAGGCTGTCGCGTCCGGCGGCGGCGGGTGCGTCGGCGCGGCAGATGAAGCGCAGTTCTTCCTCGACGAGCGGGGTGGCGACGAAGCCGCCGAGCTGGCCATCGTCGAACAGCACGGCGAGGTTGATGCGTCCGGCGCGCAATTGTTCGGCCAGGCTGCCGGTGATTTCCTCGGTCAGCTGCAGCGTGATTTCCGGATAACGCTGGCGGATGGCGGTCAGCAGCGGCAGCGCGAGCGCCCCTGAAATACTGTGCGGCAGGCCGAGCGTGACGCTGCCCGACGGCCGCTCGGCCGATTGCACGACGGCCGCCTGCGCATCCGCCACCTGCTTGAGGATGGCCAGGGCATGTTCGTAGAACACCTTGCCGGCGTCGGTGCTCAACACGCCCTGCGCCGAGCGGTGCAGCAGTTGTACGCCCAGTTCTCCTTCCAGCTGGCGCAGTTGCTGGGTCAGCGCGGGCTGCGCCACGTGCAGCACCAGGGCTGCGCGCGACAGCGAGCCGTGGTCGACGATGGCGACGAAGTAGCGCAGCTGACGAAGTTCCATGATGTAAATACTTGTATCTTTATTACTACACAAAAACCAGAAGTTTGTTTTTGGAAACTATATTGCCATTAAGTCGCTATACTCGAAGGCGACCAAAGCCGCCGCCAAAGTGCGGCGAGATTAACACAACCTCCAAGACCCTTTGATGCTCAAGAAAGTCGATTCTTCCCGGTTGCGCGTAGGGATGTTCATCCACGATCTCGATTGCGGCTGGATGGAACATCCGTTCGTTCGCAACCGCTTCGTCATCACGAGCGAGGACGAGATCCGCAAGATCCTGGCGGCCGGCATCCGCGGTGTGACGATCGACTGCGCCCGCGGGCTGGACGTGACCGATGCCCCCACGATCGCCGAAGCCGAGGCCGCGACGGAGGCCGAGGTCGCCGCCATCGCGGCCCGGCCGATGGCGCCGGTGCGTACCACGCTGGCCGAGGAATTCGACCGTGCCATGACGATCCGGCGCCAGGCCGCCGGCCTCGTCAAGACCGTGATGCAGGATGCGCGTCTGGGCAAGGCGGTGGAACTGGACAAGGTGTCGCACGTGGTCGAGAACATCACCGCCTCGATCCTGCGCAATGCGTCCGCGTTGCTGGGCCTGTCCGTCATCAAGAACAAGGACGACTACACGTTCCTGCATTCGGTGAGCGTCTGCACCCTGCTGGTCGCGTTCTGCCGTTCGCGCAACCTGGATGCCGAGACTACCTACCAGGCCGGCATTGGCGGCCTGCTGCACGACACCGGCAAGGCCCTCGTCCCGGACGCCATCCTGAACAAGCCGGGGCGCCTGACCGACGAGGAGTTCGAGATCGTCCGCCGCCACCCCAGGGACGGCTGCGACATCCTGCGCCGCTCGCCTGAAATCGGCGCCATCCCGCTCGACATCACGCTGCACCACCACGAGCGCCGCGACGGCACGGGGTATCCGGACCACCAGGGCGAACGGGACATCAGCGAGCTGGCGCAGATGGCCGCGATCGTCGACGTGTACGACGCCATCACGGCCGACCGTTGCTACCACAAGGGCATGGCGGCGGCCGAGGCGCTGCGCAAGATGTATGAGTGGAGCAAATTCCATTTCAATCCGGCGCTGACCCAGGAATTCATGCGTTGCGTCGGCATTTACCCGGTCGGGACCCTTGTCCTGCTGGAATCGGGCCGCCTGGCCGTGGTCGTCGAACCGCACGAAACGAGTTTGCTTACGCCCAAGGTCAACGTGTTCTACAGCACCAGGAGCCAGACCTATATCAAGCCGCAGACGGTGGATTTGGCGCGCGGCGTGGGCTTCGGCGGCGGCGACAAGATCGTGCGCCACGAATCGCCCGAAAAATGGCAGGTCGATCCGCTGCGTTTCATGGCGGTGGCGTAAGCCGGCGCGGCCTGAACCCTCAGAAGAATTCGGCGGTGTCGTTGGAGGAGACGGTCTGCAACAGGCCGTGCGCGACCAGGTCGTCGTAGTGGCAGGCGCGGTTGCGTCCGTTGCTTTTCGCGTAGTACAGCGCCTGGTCGGCATGACCCAGCGTGACTACCGGCGATTCGTAGGCGCTGATGCTGACGAAGCCGACGCTGACCGTAACCCGTCCCACTTGCGGGAAGTCATGGCTTTCGACGTTGGTGCGGAAGCGTTCGATGATCTTCCAGGCATTGTCCAACGCCGTCGAGCGCAGCAGCACGACGAATTCCTCGCCGCCGAAGCGGAACACGCGGTCCTGGGCGCGGAACGACGATTGCAGCAGGTTCGCGATCAGGATCAGCACTTCGTCGCCGTACAGGTGGCCGAACTTGTCGTTCACGGCCTTGAAGTGGTCGACGTCGACGACGGCCAACCACTGCTTTTCCTCGCCATGATGCTGGCGCCGCTCGGGCATGCCCGGCAGGCGCAGATCCTGTTCGTGTGCATGTTGCAGCATGCGCGCGAGCTGGTCGTCGAAGGTCTTGCGGTTGAGCAGGCCGGTGAGGGAATCGCGCTCGCTGTAGTCGAGCAGGTTCTGGAAATTGCGGTACACGCCGACGATGCCGCCGACCACATAGACGGTGTTGTGCGAAAACGCCTTGTCGTCGCGGATTTCCAGGCAGGTCGTGGCCTTGTCGCCAAACCAGATCGGCAGCCACAGCACGCGCATGCCGTCGGCGGCGATGGCTTCCGCGCTGGCCTGATGCTCGGCCAGGCAGCGTTTCAGTTCGGGGAGGGCGGCCACCGGATCGCCCAGCGCGCCGTCGGTCCCTTCTTCCAGATGCGCCGCGCCACCTTTCACGATGCTGGCGCGCGCGCGCAGATATTGCTGTCCCGAGACGGTCGTGATGGCCAGTATGCGCGTCTGCGCCGCGCCGGCCAGCTCCTGCACTGCCGAGATCACGGAGATATCGAGCATCGCGTGATCGCGGTGGCCGGTCATGTCCACCATGTGTTTCAGAAGCGAATCCATGTCGTTCTCAGCAATGTAATCAACCGACCTGCAGGCTGGGCACAGCCGCCGTCGCGTTCGCAGGCATCAGTGTTTCACAAAGAGCAAGCGAAACAGGATATAGCGTTTTTGTATTCTAAGCAATTATGCAAATGCAATTTTTTTAGCCTGAGTGAATTTTCTCAAGGGCTAATAACGCCGTGCTCCTCTGGTCGCGGGCGATTTTGATTCCATCGAACAAAAAATAGTTCTCAACAGCAAAGTTGTCGCTAGTCAACTTACCGTATGGCATCAACTCATATAGTGAACTCACTGGCCACGGAACGCAGCAAGCCAGCTAGGAAGTGATGACTTGACCAGCGCCCTCCGGCTAGTAGCAGTTCTTATCAACCACCATATGGGAGTTTGTCATGAGCAACTTCATCTCCGCAGTCAAAACCTTCGCCGCTGACGAGAACGGTGTGACGGCCATCGAGTATGGCCTGATCGCCGCCCTGATCGGCGTGGCGGTGGCTGCTACGGCGAAAACGTTGGGCACGGACCTGTCAGCCGTATTCACGTCCGTTTCTACCAAGCTGACTGCCGCCACCTCGTGATATAGCGGAGCAGCCCTCCGGGTCCGCGGGGCCCGGAGGGCTTTTTTTTGGGAGCCGTCATGCAAATCGAACAATATCGCGATGCGCTGCTGCTGCTCATGGTCAGCATTGCCGCCGTCAACGATCTGGCGACGCGGCGTATTCCGAACCCTCTTCTGCTCGTCGGCATGGCCGGCGCGCTGGTCCTGCACGGGCTGTCCGTCGAACCGGGCGCGGCACTGCTGTCCGCGTTCGGCGGCATGTTGCTGGGCCTGGCCATCTTCCTGCCGTTCTACCTGTTGCGCGGCATGGCCGCCGGCGACGTCAAGATGATGGCCGTGGTCGGCTTCTTCACCGGTCCGGCCGAAGCGTTCCAGATCGCCATCATCACCTGGTGTGCCGGCGGCGTGATGGCGCTGTTCCTCGTACTGCTGCGCAGCCGCCTGCGGCTGGCCCTCGTCAACATCGGCCACGTGCTGTCCGGCCTCCTGGTTCCCGGCACGAAATTGTCCGACACGGCGCCCGCGCAGAGTGCCGGTTCCATGCCTTACGGACTGGCCATCGCCTTCGGCACGATCGTTGTTTTGGTCACTCATTATGGCTGAGTCCGCTCTTGGCGAAGCTCAAGGGTGGCCAAAAGACCGGTCGTTAGAATGATTCTGACCCGTTTCGGAAAACATGCAAGGCAAGGGGGTTCCGATGTTTGACACGCTATCGACAGGCAGTACCGCGACGCCGCCGCGCGCCGCGCAGGCGGCGCCAGCGGGCGGTCCGGAGATCGCGCCGGTCCTGCCGCGCCAGGCCAAGACCGTGCGCGACACCGGTCTCGAACCGCGCTTCTTGACGGACCTGGTGCTCAAGGCGATCCAGGCCGGCGGCAAGACGCCGTTGACGCATCTGGCCGGCAAGTTGCGGCTGTCGATCAGCGTGCTGCGCGAAGTCCTCAATCCGCTGATCGCGGAACAGCAGGTGGAAGTGGCCTGGTGCGGCGAGTCCGACATCGACATGCAATACCAGCTGACCGCGATTGGCCAGCGCGGCGCCGCCGACGCCCTGGCGCGTTGCCGCTATGTCGGCCCGGCACCCGTCACGCTCGCGTCCTATCGCGCCGTGGTCGAACGCCAGGCGCTGCGGCAAGCCGACGCCGAGCGCATCACGCCCGCGCAGCTGGCCGTCGCGCTCGGCGAGGACGGCCTGACGCCAGGCGCGCGCGACGTCCTGGGCGCGGCACTGTACGCGCGCCGCTCGCTGCTGCTGTACGGACCGTCCGGCGGCGGCAAGACGACGCTGGCGCGCAAGCTCGGGCGCCTGTTGCCCGGTCCCATCGCCGTGCCGTATGCGCTGATGGTCGGGCGCCAGGTGATCCGTTTGTACGATCCGGCCGTGCACGTGGCGCCGCCTCCGACCACGCGCCAGCAGGAAGAGCGGCGCAGCTGCGATGCGCGCTGGATCGTATGCCAGCGTCCGCTCGTCCACGTCGGCGCCGAACTCGGACGCGACATGCTCGACCTGCGCTTCGACGCAGAAGAGGGCGTGTACCACGCGCCGCCGCACCTGCAGGCGAACAACGGCATGCTGGTGCTCGACGACGTCGGCCGCCAGCGCATCGCCGCCGCCGAGCTGTTGAACCGTTTCATCGGTCCGCTCGATGCCGGGTGCGACCAGCTGTCGCTGCAGGGCGGCCAGGCCGAATTGGTGCCGTTCGACGCCGCCGTGGTGTTCGCAACCAACCTGGCGCCGGCCGGCGTGTTCGACGACGCCGCGTTGCGCCGCATCGGCTACAAGGCCGACATCGGCGCCTGGCCGCCGAACGCCTACCGTGCCCTGTTGCGCCGCCAGTGCCGGCTGCGCCGCATCGATTTCGAGGATGCCGCGGTCGATCACCTGGTCGAGCGGCTGCACCCGCAATCCGGGCGTGCGCTGCTGGCCTGCTATCCGGGCGAACTGCTCGACCGGGTCGCCGATTTCGCCGGTTTCGCCGGGTCCGAACCGCGCCTCACCGTGGCGGCGGTCGAGCAAGCCTGGCGCAGCATGTTCATCGCTTGCGCGACGGAGGTCTGACATGAAGAACAAGCGTGCCATCCTCGTCATGGCGGTCGCGATCCTGTTCGGATTCGCTGCCGTCGTGTTCGCATCACGCTGGCTGCTGAAGCAGCCGAGCAGCGGCCGCATCCTCGTGGCGGCTGCCGACGTCAACCTCGGCCAGCGCCTGACGCCCGAGATGTTCAAGCTGGCCGACTGGCCGGCCGACAGCGTGCCGAAAGGCGCCTTCACGGATCCGCAGAAACTGGATGGCCGCGTCCTCAAGACCAATCTGCTGATGGGCGAGCCGGTCAGCGAAGCCAAGCTGGCGCCGGCCGGTACGCTCGGCGGCTTGTCGGCACTGATCACGGAAGGCAAGCGTGCGATCACGGTGCGCGTGAATGACGTGATCGGCGTGGCGGGCTTCGCGCTGCCCGGCAACTACGTCGACATCATCGTCAGTACCCAGAAGGACGTGCCGGCCGGCAGCGACGCCCGCCAGCAGAACATCTCGAAGATCGTGCTGGAGCGGATCCTCGTGCTGGCCGTCGCCCAGGAAGTCAACCGCGACGAGACCAAGCCCAAGGTCGTCAACGCGGTCACGCTGGAAGTGACGCCGGAGCAGGCCGAAAAGCTCGACCTGGCGCGCAGTGTCGGCACGCTGTCGCTGGCCCTGCGCAACCAGGTCGACCCGCAGTCGGCCAGCACCGAAGGCGCGACCAAGCTGACCCTGCTGCCCGAGGCGCCGCCGCCGCCGCGCAAGCCCGTTTTGACGCCGGCACCGGTGGCGCGGCGGGCGCCGGTCGTGGTCAAGGTGGCGGCGCCGGTGCGACGGGATTGCGTCAGCGTGCTCAACGGCCTGCGCGCGTCGCAGGAGTGCTTCTGAACTTCATCCAGGGTAAAGCCATGAACGGATGCTTGACGCCATCACCGATGTTTCGCTGCCTGTTCGCCGCCGGCCTGGCGCTGGCCGCTGGGCCCGCAGCCGCGGCCGCCAAATCGAAAGTCCAGTCCGCGGACAGTCCGGCCGAGGGCGCGCCGCCGCGCGCCGAGATCGGCCCCAACTGCAAGGGCGAGGCCGCGCGGCCGGCCCAACTGGCCCTGCAAATCGGCAAGTCCAGCCTGATGCGCCTGCCAGAACCGGTCCAGCACCGTAGCGTCGGCAATCCGCTCGTCGTGCAGGCCCTGATGGTGGCGCCCGACACGCTGTATATCGCGGGCGTCGACGTCGGCACGACCAATATGATCATCCAGGGCAAGAGCGGCCTGTGCAGCATGCTCGACATCACCGTGGCCATGGACCCGTCGGCCGTGCAGGCCACGCTGGCCGCCGCCTTGCCGGACGAGCACGATATCAGGGTGTTGGCCGCCGCCGACGCCCTCGTGTTGACCGGCACCGTGAGCGATGCCACCGCGGCGGCGCGCGCCGTCGAACTGGCGGCAGCTTATGTACGGCGGCCGTTGCACGGGCTGACGGTGCCCGACAAGGAGGACGCCGCCAGCCAGAATCAGAGAGAAAACCAGAACCAGGCCACCCCGGCCGCGGCGCGGGTCGTCAACATGTTGTCCGTGCGCGCGCCCCAGCAGGTCCAGCTGGAGGTCAAGATCGCCGAAGTGTCGAAGACCCTGCTCGACCGCCTGGAAGCCGGCGTCACCTGGCGCTTCGGTTCCGGCAGCTGGGGGGCCACGCTGCTGTCGAATTTCATCAGCGGCACGGCCAACGCGTCGCTCCAGGCGAGCAAGGGCGCCGGTCGCAGCCTGACCGGGGCGGCCGAGAAGCAGGACGGCCTCGTGCGCGTGCTGGCCGAGCCGAACGTGATGGCGATCAGCGGCCAGGAGGGAACGTTCCTGGTGGGCGGCAAGTTTTATATTCCGGTCGCGCAGGACAACAACCGGGTCACGCTGGAAGAAAAGGAATTCGGCGTCGGCCTGCGCTTCACGCCGACGGTGCTGAGCGGCGGACGCATCAATCTGCGCGTCGCGCCCGAGGTGTCGGAATTGTCGCGCGAAGGCATCGGCGTGTCGGCCACCGGTTTTAACGGTACCGCCATCCTGCCGGTGGTGACGACGCGCCGCGCCACCACTACGGTCCAACTGTACGACGGCCAGAGCTTCGCGATCGGCGGCCTGATCAAGAGCAACCTGGTCGCCAACCTGAAAGGGTTGCCCGTGCTGGGCGAGCTGCCCGTGCTGGGCGCCCTGTTCCGCAGCACCGATTATCAACAGGACCGCACGGAACTGGTGTTCGTGATCACCGCCCACCTCGTCAAGCCCTTGTCCGGCAATAGTTACACGCTCCCGACCGACAAGGTGGGCGAGCCGTCGCGCGCCGGGCTGATGCTGGGCGGTCGCCTGGAAGGTCCGCCGCCGGTGGTGACGACGGCGGCCATGTCGACCCCGGCGCCGACGGCGCCACCGGCGCAAAGCGCGGGCGGCTTCGAACTGAAATAGGAGAGAGCGATGGTCATCAGATACGAGCGAATGGCGTGCGCGGCGCTGTCGGGCATGCTGCTGTACGGATGCAGCACGACCCCGCGCTTCAACGAAAATTTCGGCACCTCCGTGCGCGCCAACGTCGCGGCGCAGATGCTCGATCCGGCCGCCGCGGCCAACACGAATCCCGCCGCCGGCATGGAGGGCGCCGCCGCCGTCATCGCCCAGGGCCGCTACCAGGATTCGTTCAAGGCGACGGAGTCCCCCGTCCGGTCATTGATCAACAACGGGGGGGGAAGCAAATGATGGGCCGCCCCGGTCCGACCCGAACATCTTGCGCCCACTAATCCCAATGACCAAAAGCCGTTCCGAGGAGCCCGATGAAAGCCCTGCTGATCAGCCGCGACACCCAGCTTTACGCGGAGATCGCCTCCCAAGGCGCGGCGCGCGTACCGCCATTGAATGTCGCCGCCAGCCGCGCCAGCCTGCGCGATGCGCTCGAGCGCCCGCTGTCTGATGGTCCGAACCTGATCATCGTCGACATCAGCGACGCCGATGCCGCCGACGGCGACCTGCTGGAGCGCCTGACCCGACACTACTCGGCAGCGCATTTCATGCTGCTGACCGACAATCATCATCCCGATCTCCTGATCCGCGCCATGCGCGCCGGCGTGCGCGAAGTGCTGCAGCTGCCGCTGGTGCACCGCGCGCTGCACGAGGCGATCGACCGCATCGCGGCCAGCGCCGGCGTGGGCGCGATGCGCGACGGGAAGATACTCGCGTTCATCGCCTGCAAGGGCGGTAGCGGCGCGACCTTCATCTCCACCAACTTCGGCTACGCGCTGGCCACGCTGGCGGACAGGAAGGTATTGTTGATCGACCTGCACCGCCAGTTCGGCGACGCGACGCTGTACGTGTCGGACCAGAAGCCGGCCATGACACTGTCCGACGTGTGCCAGCAGATCGCCCGCATCGACGGCCCGTTCCTGGAATCGTGCCTCGTGCACGTGGCACCCGGTTTCGGCGTGCTGGCGGCGGCCGACGATCCGGGCCAGACCAGCGAGGCCAAGCCCGAACACATCGACACGATCCTGCGCGTCGCACGCCAGCACTACGATTACATCTTGCTGGACGTCGGGCGCCAGATCGACGCCGTGTCGCTGCGCGCGCTCGACAGCACCGACGCGATCTATCCGGTGTTGCAGCTGGCGCTGCCGGACATCCGCGACGCGCGCCGCCTGCTCGACATCTTCCGCTCGCTCGGTTATGTGACCGACCACATCCGCCTGATCGTCAACCGCTACGAAAAAGGCGGCAAGCTGCGCCTTTCGGATTTGCATGCGGCGCTTGGCGCGGAAGTGCTGCACACCGTCCCCAACGATTACATCGCCGTCACCGATTCCGTCAACCAGGGCATTCCGGTGCTGCAGCTGGCACGCGGCAGCGCCGCCGCGCGCAGCCTGGCCGACCTGGTCGAAATGGTGACCGCGCGCCGCATTCCCGAGACCAAGGGCCTGTTCGACCGCCTGTTCGGGCGCGGCGAAGACGATTGATTTTTTCAAGGAGCCGACCCATGTCCCTGCGCGAACGCCTGTCCGTGACGGACGAGGAGCGCCAATTCCAGCCGGTACCGGCCACGGCGCAACAAGCCTATCAGGAGTTGAAGAAGACGATGCACCAGATGATCCTCGACCGGATCGACCTGGAGCGCTTGAAACGCCTGACGAGCGAGCAGTTCAAGCATGAGCTGGCGTTGCTGGTCCAGCGCATCATCGAAGAAGAGCGGATCGTGCTGAACCAGCAGGAGCGCCATCATCTGGTGCTCGACATCCAGCACGAAATGCTCGGCTTCGGCCCGCTCGAGCCGCTATTGAACGATCCGACCATCTCGGACATCCTGGTCAATACCTACGACAAGATCTATGTCGAACGGCGCGGCCGCCTGGAACTGACCGACGTCACCTTCCACGACAACGCGCACCTCATGAAGATCATCGAGAAGATCGTCTCGCGCGTCGGCCGCCGCGTGGACGAGTCGAGCCCGATGGTCGACGCGCGCCTGCCGGACGGTTCGCGCGTCAACGCGATCATCCCGCCGCTCGCGGTCGACGGACCGCTGGTGTCGATCCGGCGCTTCGGCGCGTCGCCGCTCACGGTGCAGAACCTGCTCGACTACAAAAGCGTCACGCCGCCGATGATCAAGGTGCTCGAGAGCCTCGGTCTCGCCAAGGTGAATATCCTGATCTCGGGCGGCACCGGCAGCGGCAAGACGACGATGCTGAACCTGATCTCCGGCTTCATTCCGGGGAACGAACGCATCGTGACGATCGAGGACGCGGCCGAACTCCAGCTGCGCCAGCCGCACGTCGTGCGCCTCGAGACGCGCCCGCCCAACATCGAAGGCAAGGGCGAGGTGACGCAGCGCGCGCTCGTGCGCAACTCGCTGCGCATGCGCCCGGACCGGATCATCCTGGGCGAGGTGCGCGGCCCGGAAGCGCTGGACATGCTGCAGGCCATGAACACGGGTCACGAAGGTTCGCTCGCGACCATCCACGCGAACACGCCGCGCGACGCGCTCGCGCGCCTGGAGAACATGGTTGGCATGGCCGGCGTGAACCTGACGCCGCGCGCCATCCGTCAACAGATCGCCTCCGCGATCACGGTCATCCTGCAGGCGTCGCGCCTGGCCGACGGCACGCGCAAGGTCGTCAGCATGCAGGAGATCACGGGCATGGAAGGCGAGATCATCTCGATGCAGGAAATTTTCCGTTTCGAGCAGACGGGGATCGACGCCGACGGCAAGGTGCAAGGCCATTTCTGCTCCACCGGCGTGCGGCCGCGCTTCACCGACCGCCTGCGGATGTTCGGCGCGGCGGTGCCCGACGACACGTTCGACCCCGACCGCGTGTTCGCCTGAACGGCACAACCGCGGAGACCCGCATGGACATCCTCTTCTACGGATTCATCGTCTTTCTGTTCGCCGCCGTCATCCTCGGCATCGAGGGCGTTTATCTATGGTGGGTGAGCACGCACGGCGCCAGCGCCCAACGGATCGCGCGCCGGCTGCAGCTGATGTCGGGGAACCAGGGCCGCAGCGCCGAACGCATCTCGATCCTCAAGCTGCGCCGCTTCGGCCGGGCCGACTTGACCGATCGCCTGCTGCAGCGCTGGCGCTTCGCGCACCGCATCGACCGGCTGCTCCTGCAGTCCGGGATGGCGTGGTCGGTCGAGTACTTCCTGTTGTGCTCCGGCGCGGTCTTCGTGGCGGCCGTTTATGTCGTGATGCAGTGGCCGATGCCGCTGCCGGTGCGCGCCGCGGGCGTCGTGCTGTGTGCCCACGTGCCGCTGCTGCTGGTGCGGCGCGCGCGCATGCGCCGCCTCGCGCACATCGAGGAGCAGCTGCCCGACGCGTCCGACTTCATCGCGCGCGCGCTGCGCGCCGGCCACTCGTTTTCGAACGTGCTGCAAATCGTCGGCAACGAATTGCCGGAGCCGCTCAGCGGCGAATTCCGCATCGCGCGCGAGGAAATCAATTATGGCGTGCCGCTGGGCGAAGCGCTGCACAACATGGCGTCGCGCATTCCGCTGACCGACCTGCGCTATCTCGTCATCGCGATCCTGATCCAGCGCGAGACCGGCGGCAACCTGGCCGAAATCCTCGGCAACATCAGCCACATCATCCGCGGCCGCCTGCGGCTGGCGGCGCAGGTTCGCGTGCTGTCGGCCGAAGGGCGCATGTCGGCCTGGATCCTCGGCCTGCTGCCGTTCGCCGTGGGCGCCATGCTGGTGCTGGTGAATCCGACTTATGTCATGGTTTTGTGGACCGACCCGTTCGGCGTCAGGCTGCTCTGGACCGCGCTGGTGATGATCATCATCGGCGTGATCTGGCTGAAGAAGGTGATCCGCATCCGCATCTGAGGAGACGTCGATGTCTAGCGCACAGCTGTTCCTGTTGATCGTCTTTGCGGTCGTCTGCTGCCTCGCGTGGATCGCGGCGGTGCTGTTCGCGCCCGCCGCGCTGCGCGCCCGGCTGGCGAGTTTCATGGGCCGCAGGGACGACGGTCAGGCGGAGCGCAACGGCTGGGTCGAACGCGTGGCGCGCGCCGCCAAACCTCTGACCAGGCTGTCGGTGCCGGACGAGGGCTGGGAAAAGTCGGCGCTGCGTACCCGTTTCATGAATGCGGGCTGGCGCAATCCGGCGGCGCCCACATTGTACTTCGCCTCCAAAACGGCCCTGGCGCTGGGCCTGCCCGCGCTCGTCGGCATCGTGCTGGCCTTCGTGCCCGCCGCCGTCGCCAGTGTCGGGACGATATTCCTGCTGCTGCTCGCGGCGACGTGCGGCTACTATTGTCCGAACGTGATTCTCGATCGCGTCATCAAGCGTCGCAAGCGCGACATCTTCGAAAACATTCCCGATGCGCTCGACCTGCTCACGGTGTGCGTGGAGGCCGGCCTGAGTCTCGAGCGCGCGGTGGTCAAGGTCGCCGCCGAGATCCATGTCAAGAGCGTGACGCTGGGCCAGGAATTGCAACTGGTGTTGATGGAGATGCGCGCCGGCTTCAGCAAGGAAAAGGCGCTGCGCAATTTCGCGCTGCGTGTCGGGCTGGAAGACATCGATTCGCTCGTGGCGATGCTGATCCAGTCCGAGCGCTTCGGCACCAGCATCGGCGACGCCTTGCGCGTGTATTCGGAGACGCTGCGCGACAAGCGCCGCATCGTGGCGGAAGAGGCGGCCGCCAAGATCGGCCTGAAGCTTCTGTTTCCTCTTATTTTCTGCATCTTCCCGACCTTGTTGATGGTATTGCTCGGCCCCGCCGGCATCCAGATCACCAAGCTCTTCGGTACTGCCCTGGGCGGTTCCAATTGATTCGATGGAGATTGCCATGCGCGCGCATATCCGGCTCTATACCCTGCCTTTGTTGTGCAGCGGCGTGCTGCTGCTGGCCTGCAGCAGTCCGGCGCCGCAGCCGGACGCCGGCACGCCCATGTTTTCGACGGCGAACGACAGCTATCTGCGCGGCCGCAACCTGTATCTCGCGCGCCGCTACGACGAAGCGATCGCCGCCTACGAGGCCGCGCTGCGCATCGACGGCGCGCACGTCAATGCGCGCAACGGGCTGGCCATCGCCTACGCCGAGCAGCGTGATTTCGCCCGCGCGATCCCGATCTGGCGCGACCTGACCCGCGACGTCACCATGGCGTCCGGCCCGGCTTCCGGCTTCCTGTTTGCCAACCTGGGCTATGCCTATCTGCTCAGCGGCGATTTCGATGCGGCCCAGGTCGCACTGGAAAAAGCCTGCCTGCTCGATCCGCTCAGCCAGCGCGCCTGGCAATACCTGGGCGAGACGCTGGTCAAGCTGGGCCAGGAAGCGCGCGGCCGGCAGATGCTGCGCCAGGCCGAGGCCTTGCGCGAACACGATTTCCGCGCCGACTATGCGACGGCGAACGGCGGCACGCGGCTGCCGGCCATCGAGCAGGCGGTCAAGACCGACCAGCCCTCCGACGACGACGAATGGGCCGCCGTCGAAGTGACCCGCAGCGATGACGGCCTGCTCGAGTTGCGGCGCGTGCCGGCAAAAGCAACGCTGCTGCGCAGCGAACCCGTCGACGCCGCTTCCGGCCAGCCGCTCGTGCCGGACACGGTCGCCAGACTGGAGATCAGCAACGGCGACGGCCGCGAGGGCCTGGCACGCTTCGTGTCGCGCCAGTTGCGCGATCCCGGGCTCAAGGTCGTGCGCCTGACCAACGAAAAAGGGTTCGGCGTGCATCAGACGCGTGTCGAGTACCAGCCGGCCTTCCGGACGACGGCGGAACGGCTGGCCCGGCATGTCGGCAGCGGCGCACCGGTCGAGGTGGGTATGGCCGGGCATGCCGACGTGCGCCTCGTCATCGGTCACGACTTGCCGCTGCAACGCATTGCCGCACGGCCGCCGTCGGGGCCGCTTGTGGCGCAGGCGGGCCGGGCCGACGCGCCTGCGCGGCCAGTGCCGATTTCACAACAGTAGCGGGCGACAGGTTGTCCCGAAATTCGGAATAATAGCGACTTGACCATTCGGGAGAACCGCCATGAAGCTCACTCGTTTCCAGTCCGCTATTGCTCAGTCTGTGCTTGCGACGTCGCTGCTGGTCTCGCTCGCAGCCTGCGCGCCGACGCCGACCCGCGAAGGTACGGGCGAATACGTCGACGATTCCGTGATCACCGGCAAAGTGAAAGCCGCCTTCGCCGCCGACCCGACGGTCAAGGCGACCCAGGTCAAGGTGGAAACATTCAAGGGGACGGTGCAACTGAGCGGCTTTGTCGATTCACGCGAATCGGCCGAGAAGGCGGTGGAAATCGCGCGTGGCGTGAAAGGCGTGAAGTCGGTCAAGAACGACACCGTCATCCGCTGAATTTACGTTGCCGCACCGGCACGCTGTGTGCCGGTACGCGTCCGCTTATTGCCAGCTGACCTTGCCGAAACCGTTCGTCGTGGCATTGCGCGTGGCCGGCTTGCCGTAGACCGTGGCCGAACCCATGCCGCTCAAATTGACGTTGGCGGCCGTTTTCGCGTACACGCTGGCGCCGCCGAGGCCGGTCATGTCCAGGTCGACCGTTTCGGCACGCAGTTGTTGAGCGTCCAGGCCGCCGACGCCGCCCAGTTGCGCGCGCAGTAATTTCGTCTGGCCGGCCACGGTGATATGCCCGGCACCGCCCAGGTGCAGCTCGATGCGCTCGGACTGGCCGGGATTCAGCGTGAGACCGCCAACGCCGCCCAGGCGCGCGTCGACGTTGCGATATTGTCCCGTGAAGCGCACGGCGCCGGCACCGTCCAGCGCGAGTTTCAGCTTGTCGCCGCTGAAGCCGGAGACGTCGCTCGAGCCGACGCCCTGCGACACGAATTCCTGCAGGTTCGATACGGTCAGGTCGGCGCGCAACTCGTTCTTGCTGTTGCCGTCGAAACGGGTATTGCTTTCCATGTCGATCACGAGCGTGTCGCCGCGCTGCGTGGTCGTCACCTTCGCCACGTAGCGGCGGTCGCCGGACACCACGAGCGACGGTGTCGGTCCCTGGTGCAGGTTCAGGTGGATCACGCCACCCAGGTGCACTTTCGACACGCCAGCATCGACACTACGGTTTTCGCGGACGAGGTCGTCGGCCACGGCGGCATGTGCGCCGATTGCCAGGGTGATGGCGAGGACGGTGCGCTTGATCAGTTGGTTCATGTCGGGGTCTCCGTTGATTTGCTGTTGGAATCACTATAGGCAATCTCCCGGGACGGAACCCGTCGATTGCGACGGATTGCAGCATTGGCGGTACAGACCGTGAAATCGCCGCATTGCCCCGTAAATCATGCGATCGCACTTGGATTCACCCGTCCCGCCGCCATGTTCTGTCGGCAGCGGTGCGACGCATGGCGGACGATGAGAGCGCAATGATGAAAGACGAACACTACGATGTGCTGGACGTGGACGGCGGCCGTCCGGTCAAGATGTGGACGCGCGGCGTCCCGGTGGAAGAGGAAGCCAAACGCCAGCTGGCCAACACGGCGCGCATGCCGTTCATCTATCAACACATGGCGGCCATGCCCGACGTCCACCTCGGCAAGGGCTCGACGATCGGCAGCGTGATTCCCACGTTGGGCGCGGTGATCCCGGCCGCGGTCGGCGTCGACATCGGCTGCGGCATGATGGCCGCCAAGACGACCCTGAGCGCGAACGACCTGCCCGATAACCTGGGGCCGCTGCGCAGCGCCATCGAACGCTCGGTGCCGCACGGGATGTCGCCCAGGACGCGTGGTGTCAAAGGACGCGACCAGGGATCGTGGGATACGCCGCCGCAAGCCGTCGACCAGGCGTGGATGGCGTTGAAGGACGAGTTCGACGTCATCTGCCAAAAGACGCCCAGGCTGAAGCACACGAACAATTACAAGCACCTGGGCACGCTGGGCAGCGGCAACCATTTCATCGAGATCTGCCTGGACGAGCAGCGTTTCGTCTGGTTCATGCTGCACTCCGGCTCGCGCGGCGTCGGCAATGCGATCGGCACCCACTTCATCGAACTGGCCAAGCAGGACATGCGCACGCACCTCGCCAATCTGCCCGACCAGGACCTGGCCTATCTCAAGGAAGGCACGCAACACTACGACGATTACGTGGAGGCCGTCGGCTGGGCCCAGAAATTCGCAAGGATGAACCGCGAAGTCATGATGCAGAACCTGATCGCGGCCGTGCGCACGGTCATCAAAAAACCGTTCGAGACGTACGTGGAAGCGGTCAACTGCCATCACAACTATGTGCAGAAGGAACACCATTTCGGCAAGGATGTGCTAGTGACGCGCAAGGGCGCCGTGTCGGCGCGCGAGGGCGAACTGGGCATCATTCCGGGATCGATGGGCACCAAGAGCTACATCGTGCGTGGTAAAGGCAATCCGGAGAGCTTCCACAGCTGCAGCCACGGCGCCGGCCGTACGATGAGCCGCACCGAGGCCAAGCGCCGCTACTCGGTCGAGGACCAGGTGCGCGCGACCGAAGGTGTCGAATGCCGCAAGGATGCCGCCGTCATCGACGAGATCCCGATGGCCTACAAGGACATCGACGCCGTGATGCGGGCGCAGAGCGACCTCGTCGAAGTCGTGCACACCCTGAAGCAGATCGTCTGCGTGAAAGGGTGAGGCGAGGGCATGATCGAACTGGACGGCGCGGCCGGCGAGGGCGGCGGCCAGATCCTGCGCAGCGCACTGACGCTGGCCATGATCACAGGACAGTCGTTTCGCATCCAACACATCCGCGCCAACCGTGCCCGGCCGGGATTGATGCGCCAGCACCTCGTGGCCGTGCAGGCCGCGCTGCAGGTGTGTCGCGGCGAAGCGGCGGGTGCCGTGCTCGGCAGCCGTGAACTGACGTTCGCGCCGGGCCGGATCGAAGGCGGCGACTACGCATTCGCGATCGGCACGGCCGGCAGCTGCACGCTGGTGCTCCAGACCGTACTGCCCGCGTTGCTGAAGGCGGAGAAGCCGTCGACCCTGCGGCTGGTGGGCGGGACGCACAATCCGCTGGCGCCGCCGGTGCAATTCCTGCAGCTCGCCTGGTGCCCGCGCCTGGCCGAGATGGGCGCGCACATCGACATCCGCCTGGAGCGTTATGGCTTCTATCCGGCCGGCGGCGGCGTGGTCGAGGCCCGGGTCGAGCCGTGCGCTGAACTTCAACCGCGCACGTGGATGGCACGCGGCGCGCGTCGAGCCGCCTGTGCCGAGGCTTTCGTGGCCCGGCTGCCGGAAAGCGTCGCGCGGCGCGAACTGGAATGCGTGGGCCGGGCGCTGCACTGGAACGATGACCAATTACTCTTGCGCAGCCTGCCGGCCGATCAGGGACCGGGCAATGCCCTGATGCTGAACCTGGACTACGAACACGCGACCGAGGTCTTCACGGCCTTTGGCGAAAAATCCGTCACGGCCGAGCAAGTGGCCCACCAGGCGGTGCAGCGGGCGCGCCAGTACCTTGCGTCGCAAGCGGCGTTCGCCGAATACCTGGCCGACCAGATGATGCTTCCGCTCGCAATGGCGGGCGGCGGCGGCTTCACGCTGGACGAGGTGTCGATGCATGCGCGCACCAACGCGCAGGTGATCGAAACCTTCCTGCCCGTACGTTTCGGTTTCGAACGCCAGGACGGTCTGGATCGCTGTACGGTGACGTTGCGCTGACGCCGTATTTATTTCTCGTCAAAAAATTGTATCGGCGTAAATAATTCACATATATGCACAATAACGTCAAATAATCTTGCATTTACCTAGAATAATTGAAATTTCTTATATAAATCAATTGCGTTCTGTTACTGGAACACATTTTGCCGTCATCGGCCCCGGTTACTTTTGATAAACGTTTAGATTAACCGGGAACCGAGAATGAAATTCAAAACCGCTGCCGGCATGCTGGCATTGGCTGTTTCTGCAACGGGCGCACAGGCGACCGACCTGTCGTTCACTGGTAACTTCAATCATGACAATGACGTGCAAAGCTTCACGTTCACGGTGAGCGGCACGTCGGCGGTGACGCTGCGCAGCTTGTCGTATGCCGGCGGCATCAATGCCCATGGCGACACGATCGCGCGTGGCGGCTTCGACCCGATCCTGGCCTTGTTCGATTCGACGGGCACCAGGCTCGACGAGCAGGACGACGCCTATTGCCCGGCAGTTGCGGGCGACGCGGTGACGGGACGCTGCTATGACGTCAAATACACGAACGATCTGGCGGCAGGCGCTTACACGGTGACGATCCAGCAATTCGACAATTTCGCCGTCGGGTCGCACTTGGCCGATGGCTTTGAGTTTGACGGTGTGGCCAACCAGAACTTCCGCAACGGCTTCGTCGATGCGGCCGGCGACAAGCGTGACTCGCACTGGGCATTCGATATTTTGAACGTCGACACGGCGGTCGTGGTCCCGCCGGCGGACGTGCCGGAACCGGCTTCGCTGGCGCTGCTGGGTATTGGGGCGCTGGCGATGGTGCGGCGTAAGCGTTCGTAGGCTGGGCTGAGCATCCAAAAACAAAAGGGTTACGAGCGTGAGCTCGTAACCCTTTGTTCTTCTTGCGTATTCTTGGTGCCGGCTGCAGGACTCGAACCCGCCACCTGATGATTACAAATCAACTGCTCTACCTGATGAGCTAAGCCGGCAATGTGGCCAGAATTATACCCTTATTTGATCCGGGTCAACGTTGGGCGGCCACCTTTTTTGGGTGGTTCGTCGTCGTCGTCGGGTACATGCGACACCTCGGGCGCGGTCTTGGCCGGGACCGCCGCCAGTCCAGGGGCTGGGCTTGCTGCCGGTTCCGCTGCCGGCGGGGGCAGGTCGGCAGCCATCGTCGTGACGTCGAAGGCCATGCCCTGGCCGTTTTCGTTGGCGTAGATGGCCAGCACGTTGTGCACCGGGATGTACAGTTCGCGCGAGACGCCGTTGAAGCGCGCTCGGAAAGTGATCGCGTCGTTGTCCATTTTCAGCCCGGAGGTCGCGCCGTAGCTGATGTTGAGGATGATCTCGCCCTTTTTCACGTATTCCATCGGAACCGTGGTGGCGGCGTCGACCTTGACGGCCAGGTAAGGGGTGTAGCCGCTGTCCGTGCACCATTCGTAAATGGCGCGCAGCAGGTACGGCTTGGTGGAGATGTCTGGCATGGTGTGATCGAAATGATGCGAGATGTTACACGCCAGTGTACTTCGATTCGCTTGCGGCGTCGTAAACTGGCGTGCAACGGCGGTGGCGCGTTAGCGGCGCATCACCTTTTCGGACGGGGTCAGGGCTTCGATGTAGGCCGGACGCGAGAAGATGCGCTCGGCATACTTCATCAGCGGCGCCGCCGTCTTCGACAGTTCGATGCCGTAGTGATCCAGACGCCACAGCAGCGGGGCGATGGCCACGTCCAGCATCGAGAATTCGTCGCCCAGCATGTATTTGTTCTTCAGGAACAGCGGGGCCAGCGTCGTCAGGCGGTCGCGGATTTCGGCGCGCGCCTTGTCGTGGCTCTTGTCGCCCACCTTGTTGCGCTCGTTTTCGAGCGTGTTGACGTGGACGAACAGTTCCTTCTCAAAATTAAACAGCATCAGGCGGGCACGGGCGCGCATGAGCGGGTCCGCCGGCATCAGCTGCGGATGCGGGAAACGCTCGTCGATGTATTCGTTGATGATGTTCGATTCGTACAGAATCAGTTCGCGCTCGACCAGGATCGGCACCTGGCCGTACGGATTCATCGTCGAGATGTCCTCGGGCTTGTTGAACAGGTCCACGTCGCGCACTTCGAAGTCCATGCCCTTTTCGAACAGGACCAGGCGGCAGCGCTGGGAGAACGGGCACGTGGTGCCGGAGTAGAGAACCATCATGGTTTATAGTTCCTTCAAGAAACAAAGGGGTGAAGCGCCAGGCGGCTCACCCCGAATAGACATTGCCCGCATTATAACCGGGCAATCAACTCACTTTACGTCTTTCCAATAAGAAGCATTCAAAGACCAGGCGAGGAAGGCGAAGAAAGCGAGGAAAATCACGACGATCGCACCGAGACGTTTGCGAAAGTCGCGCGCCGGTTCGGCCATCCAATCCATGTACGCGACCAGGTCGGCCACCTGGGAATCGAACTCCTGCTGGCTCACCGTGCCCGGCGTCACCTGGTCGAAACCGGCGAAGCGGTGCACGGTCCTGCCCGGCTCGTGCGGGTCGGGTTCCTCGACCATCTTGACCGTACGCACACCCTGCAGCTGCCACAGCACGTGCGGCATGGCGACGTTCGGCACGACCAGGTTATTCCAGCCGGTCGGGCGGGTATCGTCCTTGTAGAAAGTGCGCAGGTAGGTGTAGATGTAGTCGGGGCCGGAGCCGGCACTCGAGGCGCGCGCACGCGTGATCACCGACAGGTCCGGCGGCACGGCGCCGAACCAGGCTTTTGCATCCGCGGGACGCATCGCGATCGTCATCAGGTCGCCCACCTTCTCCCCCGAGAACAGCAGGTTGTTCTTGATCTGGTCTTCGGTCAAGCCCAGGTCACGCAGACGATTGTAGCGCATCGACGATGCGGAATGGCAGTTCAGGCAGTAGTTGACGAACAGCTTGGCGCCGTTTTGCAGCGAGGCGATATCGGTGCGTTCGGGCGCCCGGTCGAGCGGGAACGTCCCTTCGTTCGCGAACACGAATCCCGGCAGCAAGGCCAGGACCGCGAGCAGTTTTTTCGAAAAAAGCATCTTGATGTCCTTTGGCTTAGGCGGAACACTGCCGGGGCAGTGTTCCGAAAATCAATGCGGGGTGAACGTGACGCGATTCGGCACCGGCTTGAACCGGCCCATCGCGCTCCACCACGGCATCAGCAGGAAGAAGCTAAAGTACAGCAGGGTGCAGGCCTGGGCGACCAGCGTGTAGGCCGGGGTCGGCAGCTGGGTGCCGAGGTAGCCGAGCGTCAGGAAGGCCAGGAAGAACACGGCATACACGATTTTGTGCCAGCTGGGACGGTAGCGGATCGATTTCACCGGCGAATGGTCCAGCCACGGCAGCAGCGCCAGGATCACGACGGCCGAGCCGAACAGCACGACGCCCCAGAATTTCGCTTCCAGCACTTGCGGCAACATGCCGATCTCGGCCAGGACGGCGATCACGGTCACCGCGACCTTGGTCTTGTACGACAGGCGCGAACGGAGCCAGATGAAGACGACGTAGGCGGCGACGCCGGCCATCACGACCCACATGAAGTCCGACGTCGTCGCGCGCAGCACGGAATAGAACGGCGTGAAGTACCAGGTCGGGGCGATGTGCGGCGGGGTCTTGAGCGAGTCGGCCGGCAGGAAGTTGTTGTATTCCAGGAAGTAGCCGCCCATTTCCGGCGCAAAGAACACGACGCTGCTGAAGATCAGCAGGAACATCGACACGCCGAACAAGTCCTTGGTCGTGTAGTACGGATGCGAGGGAATGGTGTCGACGCCGTGGCCGTCCGGACCAAGGTTTTCCTTGACCTCGATGCCGTCCGGGTTGTTCGAGCCCACTTCGTGCAGGGCGATCAGGTGCGCCGCGACGAGGCCCAGCAGCACCAGCGGGATCGCGATCACGTGGAAGGCGAAGAAGCGGTTCAGGGTGGCGTCCGACACGACGTAGTCGCCGCGGATCCACAGCGACAGGTCCTGGCCGATGAACGGGATGGCGCTGAACAGGTTGACGATGACCTGGGCGCCCCAGTACGACATCTGGCCCCACGGCAGCAGGTAGCCGAAGAAGGCCTCGGCCATCAGGCACAGGAAGATCGCGAAGCCGAACAGCCAGATCAGCTCGCGCGGCTTGCGGTACGAACCGTACAGCAGGCCGCGGGTCATGTGCAGGTAGACGACGATGAAGAATGCCGAGGCGCCCGTCGAGTGCAGGTAGCGCACGAGCCAGCCCCACGGGACTTCGCGCATGATGTATTCGACGGAGCCGAATGCGAGGCCGGCGTCCGGTTTGTAGTGCATGGTCAGGAAGATGCCGGTGACGATCTGCATCACGAGGATCAGCATGGCCAGAGAGCCGAACAGATACCAGATATTGAAGTTCTTCGGGGCGTAGTAGCGGCCCCACTGGTCGTTCCACAGCTTCGACAGCGGGAAGCGGTCGTCGACCCAGGCCAGGGCCCGCTGGCTTTTCGGCGCGTCGGCCGGGGGTTTGGTTTCCTTGAACGCTGCGCCCATCTTATGCCTCGCCTTTCTCGTCTTTGCCGATCAGGATCTTGTTGTCGGACAGGTACATGTACGGGGGGACGTCAAGGTTGGCCGGGGCCGGCTTGTTCTTGAAGACGCGGCCCGACAGGTCGAACGTCGATCCGTGGCAGGGGCAAAGGAAGCCGCCGTGCCAGTCGTCCGGCAGGTTCGGCTGGGGGCCTTCGTTGAAGCGGGGCGAGGGCGAGCAGCCCAGGTGGGAGCAGATGCCGACGACGACGAGCACGTCCTTGTGCTTCTCGTACGCGCGGAACTCGTTCTTGGCGTAGGACGGCACCGGCAACTGGAAGGTTTTATCGGAATTTGGATCGGCGACCAGGCTGTCGTTCTTCGGCAGGCTGGCCAGCATTTCGGGGGTGCGGCGGAGGATCCACACGGGCTTGCCGCGCCACTCCACGACTTTGAGTTCGCCCGGTTTGACGTCGGATATATCCGCTTCGACCGGGGCACCGGCCGCTTTTGCTCGCTCGGAGGGCTGCAACGTACTGACCAGCACCCCGGCCGTTGAGACACCGACAACGCCACCCGCCGCGCATGTAGCCACGAGCAAGCCTCGCCGGCCTGAATCGACCTGCTTCTCATTACTCATACCAACTCCATTCGTCAAATGCGAAATGTTGCAATGCAATACGTTGCAATAGGGTATTAACCTTTTATGCAACGGTCGATTATATGTGAACAGTTTTGCAAATTAAAGAAAAAACGTTTGCGTTGCCGCGACACTTTCCAAATGCGCATTTTTGTGTCCACGGCCCCGGCCACATGCTCATCGCGGCCGTCGGGTGCACTGCACGTTTCCTGTATTATCGCTGTGAACCTGGCAAGGTTTTTAAAAACACAAAGGAGGACCTGGGATGGCTATGCTGGAAGAGTTCAAAAAATTCGCGTTGAAGGGCAACGTCGTCGACCTGGCGGTCGGCGTGATCATCGGCGGCGCGTTCGGGCGGATCGTCGATTCGCTCGTGCAGGACGTCATCATGCCGCCGATCGGCAAGTTGTTCGGCGGCCTCGATTTCGCCAGCTACTACGTCCCGCTCAACGGCCAGCCCTACGGCCTGCCGCTGGCGGAAGCCAAGAAGGCCGGCGCCGTGCTGGCGTACGGGAATTTTTTCACGATCTTGCTGAACTTCCTGATCCTGGCGTTCGTGATCTTCCAGATGGTGAGGTTGATGAATCGCATGCGCGCCCCGTTCGCCAAGGCCGAGGAAGAGCAGCAGGCGGCAGCGGCGGTGGCAACCTCGGAAGAGATCCTGCTGCTGCGCGAGATCCGCGATTCCCTGAAGCGCTAGCGGCAGGAGTGCCCCGATGCGCCGCTACTGGCTGCTGTTCGCACAAACCGTCACGATCGCCCTCGGCATCTATGTCGTGATCGCGGCGTTGCGGCCGGAGTGGATCGGGCGCGCGCCCACGCAGGTGGCCATCGGCGGCCCGGGGCGTGCGGTGCCTGTGCTGCAGGCGCCCGGCGGCGGGGGCGCGCCGGCCAGTTACCGCGATGCCGCCGGCAAAGCGATGCCGGCCGTCGTCAATATCCTCACCAGCAAGGCGTTGCGCGACACCCATCCGTTGCTGAAGGACCCGTTCTTCCGCAGGTTCTTCGGCGACAAGACACCGCCGCAGGAACAGATGGCCAGCCTGGGCTCGGGCGTGATCGTCAGCGGCGACGGCTATATCCTGACCAATTACCACGTCGTCGAAGGCGCCGACGAGATCGAAGTCGGCCTGGCCGACGGACGCAAGGCCGCCGCCAGCGTCGTCGGCACCGATCCCGAAACCGACCTGGCCGTGATCCGCATCAACGCGGACAAATTGCCCGTGATCGTGCTGGGCGACCCCGAGCAGGCGCGCGTGGGCGACGTCGTGCTGGCGATCGGCAACCCGTTCGGCGTCGGCCAGACCGTCACGCTCGGCATCATCTCCGCGCTGGGCCGCAACAACCTGCACATCAACCATTTCGAGAATTTCATCCAGACGGACGCCGCCATCAACTTCGGCAATTCGGGTGGGGCGCTCGTCGATACACGCGGCAATCTGCTGGGCATCAATTCGGCCATTTATTCGCAGACCGGCGGCTCGGTCGGGATCGGGTTCGCGATTCCCGTGTCGACGGCGAAGACCGTGCTCGATTCCATCATCAAGCACGGCCAGGTCGTGCGCGGCTGGATCGGCGTCGAATCGCAGGACATCACGCCCGAAATCGCCGACAGCTTCGGCCTCGCGCGCGACCGCGGCGCCATCATCGCGGGCGTCGTGCGCGGCGGCCCGGCCGATCGCGCCGGCATGCGCCCGGGCGACATCCTGCTGGCCGTGCAAGGCAAGAAAGTCAGCAGCACCAACGACATGATGAACCTCATCGCTGCCCTGCCGCCCGGCGGCAAGGCGGCGATGACGGTCATGCGCAAGAACCGCGAGACGACGATCGACGTCACCATCGGCCGCCGTCCGCGCCAGACCCCCTGATTATCCGGACTTCCCATGCACCTGCGCGACCTCACGCAATTCCTTTCCGAGCTCAAAGAGAACAACACCCGGCCCTGGTTCATCATGAACAAGCCCCGCTATGACATCCTGCGGGTCGAATTCCTGGAAGTGCTGACGGAACTCATCAAGGAGATCGGCAGATTCGACAAGCAAATCGTCGCCTGCGATCCGAAAAAAGCGATGTTCCGCTTCCAGCGCGATACCCGCTTTTCGCACGACAAGACGCCGTATAAAACGCATTTCTCGGCCGGCATCGCGCCCGGCAACAAGCGCCGCCCCAGCGAAGGCGGCGGGCCGACCTATTACTTCCACATCGAAGCCGATGGTACGCTGCTGTACGGCGCCGGCGAATACCTGCCGCCGCCGGCGCGCCTGAAGGCGATTCGGGAGCACGTCGTCAACGATGCGACAGGTTTCGCCAAAATGTTGAAGAATAAACATCTGCGCGAGGCGTACGGCGACCTGCAGCCGGAAGACAAGTTGCAGCGCCCGCCGAAGGGATTCGATCCGAACCATCCGCTCGTCGAATACCTGAAGCTCAAGAGCTATTTCGTCTGGAACGAAGCGAAGCTGGACATCAACGCCCCGGACAAGCTCGTGCCGCAGCTCGCGCAGGGATTCAAGGACGCCACCGCGCTCGTCACCTGGCTGCGCGGGGTGCCGCAGACATTCGAAGAGTAAAGGGAGTCACACATGGCGTTACACCACGCAGTATCGGGTGAGCGGATCGCACTCCAGCGGGGCGAAGACGACATCGCGAACTTCACGTCGATCGCATTGATCAAGACCGATCACATGGAATTGATCCGGCTCGTGATACCCAAGGAAAAACCGTTGCCGGAACATTGGGTCGAAGGCGAGATGACCTTGCTGTGCCTGGAGGGTGAGATCACGTTCCAGGCCCACGGCCGCACGACGATCTTGCGGCCGAACGAGATGGTGTACCTGGCCGGCGGCGAGCCGCATGCGATCCAGGCCAACCAGGACGCGGTCGCGTTGATGACCATCCTGCTGCATCCGGGCGACAATGCGGGCGGGCCGACGCGGAATAACCCAAGCGTCTGATTTCTACGATTAAAGTGATGCGGTAGGGTGGGCTCCCCGAGCCCACCATGCACGACGCTAACGTATCAGGCCAGCTCGTCGCGTGGATCCCGCGCCAGTAACCTGCCCACCATGTCGCTGGCGGAATCGCCATCGAACAATACGCCGGCCACCGCATTGGTGATCGGCATGTCGACGCCCAGCCTGGCCGCGAGCTCGCGCACGGCCTTGGCGCAGGGCACGCCTTCGGCCACGTGGCCGAGTTCCCGGACGATCGTGTCGAGCGGCTTGCCCTGGGCCAGTGCCAGGCCGACGCGGCGGTTGCGCGACAGGTCGCCCGTGCACGTCAGGATCAGGTCGCCCATCCCCGTCAAGCCCATGAAGGTGCCGGCATGGCCGCCCAGCGCGAGGCCGAGGCGGGTGATTTCGGCGAGGCCGCGCGTAATCAGTGCGGCGCGCGCGTTCAGGCCCAGGCCCAGGCCGTCCGCCGTGCCGGTGGCGATGGCGAGGATATTCTTGACGGCGCCGCCGACTTCCACACCGACCATATCATCGCAGGAATACACGCGGATATTACCGCCATGCACGAGCGCGACGACCCGTTCGCGCAGCGTCTTGTCGGTCGACGCGACGGTCAGCGCGCAGGGCAGGCCGCGCGCCACTTCCTGGGCGAACGAGGGGCCGGACAGCGCGGCACCCGGCACGGTATCGCCCAGCACCTCGCGCACGACCTGGTGCGGCAGCAGGCCGGTCTCGTATTCGAACCCCTTGCACAGCCAGACGATGTTGGGGATGGCGCGGCCCTTGAGCTGCTGGAGCAGCGGGCGCAGGCCGGCCACCGGGCAGGCCGCGATCAGCAGCGGTTCGGTGCCCGGCTGGGCCGCGGCATCGCCTACGCGCATGTCGCCTACGCGCATGTCGGCCACGTGCGCCACGGCCGCGTCGAAGTCGGCCGTGACGTCCAGGCCGGCCGGGAACGGAAAGCCGGGGAGGTAATGGGTGTTCTCGCGCGCGCCGGCGGCCTGCGCCATCTGCGCGGGGTTGCGCCCCCACAGCAGGACGTCGTGGCGCGCGGCGAGCGCGATCGCCACTGCCGTGCCCCAGGCGCCGGCACCGAGGACGGTGATCTTTTGGGGGGATTTCGGTTCGTGCATGGTGGAACGGGCTAGATGCCCCAGATGTCGGACGCTTTGACGTAGCCGCTGATGCCGTCGCGATGACGCACGCGCACCCAGTTGCCGGCTTCCGGATCGACGAGCTCGAGCAGGACGTTCTTTTCCGCCGTCATCACGACGGGCGCATTGTCGTCGGGCGCGGCGCGCACCTTGGCGGACGCCACGCGCACGATGACGTTGCGCCTGGCCGACAGGTTCCTTGCTTCGGTCCAG
>Ga0209148_1000272_pt1 | contig 81330 bp, 69 predicted proteins | sample AraplaCol_mMF_r2_2_FD_184288 | JGI IMG/M metagenome (GOLD analysis project Ga0209148, IMG submission 184288) | Arabidopsis root microbial communities from North Carolina, USA - plate scrape CL_Col_mMF_r2 (SPAdes) (version 2) | ecosystem: Host-associated > Plants > Roots > Endosphere | place...
CGTCATCATCCCGCCGCAGACCTACTGGCCGCAAATCCAGCGCATCTGCGACAAGTACGGCATCCTGCTCGTGTCGGACGAGGTCATCTGCGGCTTCGGCCGTCTCGGCACGTGGTTCGGCTCCGAGCGCATGGGCATGCGGCCCGACCTGATGCCGTTCGCGAAGGGCGTCACGTCGGGCTATGTGCCGCTCGGCGGGGTTCTGGTCGGCGAGCGGGTGGCGCGCGCGCTGATCGAGCGCGGCGGCGATTTCAATCATGGTTTCACGTACTCCGGCCACCCGGTCGCGTGCGCGGCCGCGCTGGAGAACCTGCGCATCATCGAGGACGAGAAACTGGTCGAGCGCGTCGCGCGCGAGACGGGGCCGCACCTGAAGGCGGCGTTCGCGCGCCTGGCGGAACACCCGCTGGTCGGGCACGCGGAAAGCATCGGCATGACGGCGGGCCTGAACCTCGTGCGGCGCAAAGGGGCGACGGTGCACGACTGCGAACCGTTCGCGCGCGAGCTGGGCGCGGGGATGGTGTGCCGGCAGCACATGTTCGACAACGGCGTCATCATGCGCGCCGTCGGCGACCGGATGATCGTGGCGCCGCCGCTCGTGATGAGCTGTGCGCAGATCGATGAGATGGCGGAGCGGATACGGGTGTGTCTCGACCTGACGTTGAAGGACGTGGTTGGGCGGGGGTGGATGGACTGACTTCGGATGTTGAACTTGGGTCCCCGCCTGCGCAGGGACGACGTGCTACTGGTAACGAAAAAATAGCATTGGCACAGTTAACGCAAAAATAGCGTTGGCATAGTTAACGCAAAAATAGCGTTGGCACAGTTCCTGAGCTATCTTTAAAACCGTGGTTCCCGACCTCGCCGGCCGCCTTGGCGGGAACCCAAGCTGAGCAACCGAAGCCGCAAAGCAAAAGGCCCCGAACATTCATCGGGGCCTTTTGACCTTACACGCTCAACGCCGTCTTGTGCGGCTCATGCCGGTTCTTGAGCACCTGCGGCGCCAGCGACCCCGCGATCATGCCGCCGAACGCCGCCAGCAGGCCGGCCAGCTGGCCCGGGAAGACCTCGCCCAGCGACGAGAGCTGCGGGAAGAACACGATCCACGTGGCGATGCCCGCCGCCAGCGACAGGATCGCGCCCTGCGTCGTCGCGCGCTTCCAGTACAGGCCCATGACGAGCGGCACGAACGCGCCGACGAGCGTCACCTGGTAGGCGGACGACACGAGGTCGTAGATCGACGTGCCCTTCATCGCGATCGCGTACGCCAGCACGAGGCAGGCGAACACGACGATGGTGACGCGCATCGCAAACAGTTGCTGGCGGTCGCTCATGCCGGGGCGCAGGTTCTTGAGGATGTTTTCGGTAAAACTCGTCGACGGCGCCAGCAGCGTGGCCGACGACGTGCTCTTGATCGCGGACAGCAGGGCGCCGAAGAACAGGATCTGCATGACCAGCGGCATCTTCGTCATCACGAACGTGGGGAGCACGCGCTGGTAATCGCTCTTGGCCATTTCCATCGCATCATTGCCCATCACGATCACGGCGCACGCCACGACGAACATCGGCACGAAGGCGAAAACGATGTAGCTGGCGCCGCCGATCACGGCGCCGGCGCGGGCGGTGGGCGCGCTCTTGGCCGACATCACGCGCTGGTACACGTCCTGCTGCGGAATCGAACCGAGCATCATCGTCACGGCCGAGCCGACGAAGAAGGCGATGTCGGTGAATTTCGCTGGCGGCAGGAAGTGCCACAGGTTGGCGTTATGGGCCATGTCGATGACAGCGCCGGTGCCGCCGGCCAGTTTCGCAGAGAACATGGCGATGATGGACAGGCCGATCACGAGCACGATCATCTGGATGAAGTCGGTGATGGCGACGGCGAGGAAGCCGCCGATGACCACGTAGATCAGCACGGCGAGCGTGCCGACGATCATGCCGGCCGTCTCCGACATCGCGCCGCCCGTCAGCACGGAGAACACGAGGCCCAGCGCCGTGATCTGCGCCGCGACCCAGCCGAGGTAGGACAGGATGATGGCGGCCGAGCAGAACACTTCGATGCCCTTGCCGTAGCGGGCGCGGTAGTAGTCGCCGATCGTCAGCAGGTTCAGTTTATACAGGCGGGCGGCGAAGAACAGGCCGACAAGGATCAGGCAGGTGCCGGCGCCGAACGGGTCTTCCACCAGCGCGCCCAGGCCGCCCTGCACGAATTTGGCGGGGATGCCCATCACGGTCTCGGCGCCGAACCAGGTGGCGAACGTCGTCGTCACGACCATGATCAGCGGCAGGCTGCGGCCGGCCACGGCGAAGTCGGACGTGTCCTTGATCCGCGTCCCGGCCCAGACGCCCAGGCCGAGCGTGCCGAGCAGGTAGACCACGACGGATGAAATCAGGATGGGGTTCATGGCAGTGTGTGCTCCGGGCGGCGGCGGCAATAAGAAATGCGGGTGGGCAAAATTCGCGATTATAGCGGCAGAAATCGGCGTCCGGATCGATTTTGTTTGCTAGTATCGGCTCGACAACATCAATGCATCCGGAAGGAGACATTATGACCACGCAAAGCTGGCATGAACGCGCCAAAACGGTGCGCATCGACGGCCGCGCCGTCATCGAGGGCCGGCGCGTCGACGCCGCGTCCGGCGCCCGTTTCGACTGCATGTCTCCCATCGACGGTCGGCTGCTGGGCCAGGTCGCCCGCTGCGGCGCGGCCGACGTCGATGCGGCGGTCGCCGGCGCGCGCGCGGCGTTCGACGACGGCCGCTGGGCCGGCAAGGCCCCTGCGGAACGCAAACGCGCCCTGATCCGCTTCGCCGACCTGATGCTCGCCCACGAGGACGAACTGGCCCTGCTGGAAACCCTCGACATGGGCAAGCCCATCCGCTACAGCAAGAGCGTGGACGTGCGCCTGGCCCAGAACTGCATCCGCTGGTACGGCGAAGCCATCGACAAGCTCTACGGCCAGGTCGCGCCCAGTCCGCAGGACAGCCTCGCCTTGATCACGCGCGAACCGGTCGGCGTCGTCGCCGCCATCATTCCGTGGAATTATCCGATGCTGATGGCCGCGTGGAAGATCGGCCCGGCCCTGGCCAGCGGCAACAGCGTCGTGCTGAAGCCGTCGGAAAAGGCGCCCTTGAGCGCGCTGCGGCTGGCCGAGCTGGCGCTGGAGGCCGGTGTGCCGGACGGCGTGTTCAACGTGCTGCCCGGCTACGGCGACGAGGCGGGCCGCGCTCTCGCGCTGCACATGGACGTCGACTGCATCGGTTTCACGGGGTCCACGCGGGTGGGCAAGCAGATCCTGCAGATGGCGGGCCAGTCGAACCTCAAGCGCGCATGGACGGAGCTGGGCGGCAAGTCCGCCAACATCGTGTGCGCGGATTGTCCCGACCTCGATGCCGCCGTGGCGGGCGCCATCGGGTCCATCTATTTCAACCAGGGCGAAAGCTGCAATGCGCCGTCGCGGCTGTTCGTCGAGGAATCGATCCGCGAAGCCTTCCTCGACAAGGCCCTGGCCATGCTGCCGCAGTACGCGCCGGGCGATCCGCTCGACGAGGCGACGGTGATGGGCGCGATCGTCGACGCGGTCCAGATGAAGACGGTGCTGGGTTATATCGAGGACGGCAAGGCGGCCGGCGCGCGCCTGCGCGCGGGCGGCAACGCGGCGCGGATGGAGACGGGCGGCCTGTACATCGAGCCGACGCTGTTCGACGGCGTCGACCACACGATGCGCATCGCGCGCGAGGAAATCTTCGGGCCGGTGCTGTCCGTGCTGTCGTTCACGGACCTCGACGAGGCGGTGCGCCAGGCGAATGCGACGCCGTACGGCCTGGCCGCGGCCGTGTGGACGGCCGACATGAGCAAGGCAATCCGCACGTCACGCAAGCTGCGGGCGGGCACCGTGCACGTGAACCAGTACGACAACGACGACATCACGGTGCCGTTCGGCGGCTATAAACAATCGGGCAACGGGCGCGATAAATCGCTGCATGCGTTCGACAAGTACACGGAGCTCAAGACGACGTGGATTCAAATTTGAGCGGTACACCCAAAACCGTCGCCCCCGCGAAGGCGGGGGCCCAATTGATGCACGCGTATCGATACGCTTCGAACTCGGGTTCCCGCCAAGGCGACCGGTGAGGTCGGGAACGACGCTGTTTTATGTACGCGTCTGATTGGATCGCCATCTCCTGAACCGTCGCCCCCGCGAAGGCGGGGGCCTAAGTATTTCGCGGCCAGGCACACAAATTGGATCCCCGCCTTCGCGGGGACGACGTTCAAAGGGCGCGGGACGACATTCAAGGGGGCGCGGGACGACGTTCTAAATCGCCATCTCCCTGAGCACCTTCGACGCCTCCCGGCTCGCCGTCAGCACGGCCCCGTCGCGCATCGTGATCTCGAGTTGCGACTGGTCGTCCGCCCGCATCGAATCGACGAAGTCGAGGTTGACGAGCGCCGAGCGGTGGATGCGCATGAAGCGGCTCGGGTCCAGCTGGGCTTCCAGTTGCGAGATCCCGATGCGCACGAGGAAGGTCTGGCCGCGCGCGGCGATGGCCGTGTACTTGGCGTCGGCCATCATGTAGGCGATCTCGTTCACGGACAGCGGGAAGATGCGCCCGCGGTCGCGCACGAGAATCCGTTCGATGCGCGCCGGCGCGTGCTGCATGGCCTGCGCGAGGGCGCCGCCGATGACGTCGTGCGCCGGGACGCCCGCGCCGGGCGCGTCCAGCAGGCGCACGACGGCCGCGTCGAAGCGGGCGCGCGTAAAAGGTTTCAGCAGGTAGTCGACGGCGTTCAGTTCGAACGCCGTCACGGCGTACTGGTCGTAGGCGGTCGTGAACACGATGTCCGGCACGACGTCCAGGCGGCGCAGCACTTCCAGGCCCGTCATCTCGGGCATCTGGATGTCCATGAAGACGATGTCGGGCCGGATGCGGCCGATCTGCGCGAGCGCGCTGGCGCCGTCGGCCGCTTCGCCCACGAGGCGCAGGCCGGCGTGGGCGTAGATGAAGTCGCGCAGGACGTCGCGCGCGAGCGGTTCGTCCTCGGCGATGAAGACCGTCCGGGCACTCGGTTGAGTCATACGAAATCCTTGTCGTTGGCGAGCGGGATGGCCATCGTGACGACGAAGCCGGCGCCGGGCGCCGTGTCGATGGCGAGGGCATCGATCGTGCCGTATTCGAGCTGCAGGCGGCGCTCGACGGTGCGCAGGCCCAGGCCGTTCGACGCGCGCACGTGGACGATGTCGGCGCCCGGGCCGTCGTCGCCGACGGACAGCACGAGTGCGCCCATGCGCTCGTCGACGCGGGTGCGGATCAGCAGGCGGCCCGGCCGGCTGTGCGGATTGAAGGCGTGCTTGATGCTGTTTTCGACGAGCGGCTGCAGCGACAGCGCGGGCAGCACGTGGCCGCCGGCATTGTCGTCGAGCTCCCAGTCGACCTTCAGGCGCGCGCCGAGGCGCAGGCTTTCCAGCTCCAGGTAGTCGCGCACGAAGCGCAGCTCGTCGTCCAGCGTGACGTGGTCGTTGCCGGTCTTTTCCGTGTCGAGCACGTAGCGCAGCATGTCGGAGAATTGAAACAGCGCCGTCTCGGCGGCGTTCGGATCCTTGCGGGTGAGGGCGATGATGGAGTGCAGCGTGTTGAACAGGAAGTGCGGATTGAGCTTGCTGCGCAGCGCGTTCAGCTCCGTCGTCACGAGCAGCGCGCGGGCCTGCTGCATGGCCGCTTCCTGGCGCCGCCGCGCCGCGTTGGCCCGCACCATGTGGAAGGTGATGGCGATGACGCCGTAGCTCATCATCGAATACAGCACGGGCCACACGTAGAACGACAGCGGCTGCGTCGCGCCATAGATCACGGCCGGCAGCCCGTACGACAGCACCCCGTACGCCGGGGCGCCCACCACGTGGATCAGGCACCGCGTCGCGAACGACACGTGGCGGCGCTCCATCCAGCCGCTGAGCGGCCAGTGCAGGGCCAGTATGAGGGCCTGCGGCACGATCCACAGCATCGGGACCAGGCCGCGCCAGTTGTAGGCGTGCTCGTTGGGCTCGGCGAGCCGCAGCACGATCGTGAGCAGCAGCATGTACGTCAGCCAGCCGCCGGCGTAGTTGCGCCACATGCGGCGGGTCGGCATCGTCGTCGTCGGCATCGTCAGCTGTTCCATGCAGAAAGTATGACGCAGGACGGCGTCCGGCGAAACGCCCGTGACGCGAAGTGCGGTAACGGGGCAACGAATTGCGGGATCGGGGCACAGGGTTCCGACCCGCGCGCGGCACAAACCACCCCGATGCTATAGTGGGTCGCATCGAGTGAAGCGGGGAGTGTGATGGATTCTGAGGCGCATAATCCGATGCGCGATTTCCTGCGCGAACATAACATCCACGAAGTCGAATGCGTCATTGCCGACATGACGGGCATTGCCCGCGGCAAGATTCTTCCGAAAGACCTGTTCCTCGCCGGCGAGCACATGCGGCTGCCGAAGAGCGTGCTGTTGAACACGGTCCACGGCGAACAACCGAACAACACGCCGTACGTCGGGTCCACCGATCCCGACATGATCTGCGTGCCCGACCCGGCCACGATCCGCGTCGTGCCCTGGGCCACGGAACGGGTCGCGCTCGTGATCCACGATTGCATGAATTTCGACGGCACCCGCGTCGACCTGGCCCCGCGCTCCGTGCTGCGCCACGTGCTCGCCCAATACGCCGAGCGCGGCTGGACGCCCGTCGTGGCGCCGGAAATGGAGTTCTATCTCGTCGCGCGCACGACGAATCCGCACGAGCCCTTGAGCCCCCCGACCGGGCGCAGCGGCTTTACGGAGCAGGGCCGGCAGTCGTATTCGATCGACGCCGTCAACGATTTCGATCCGTTTTTCCTGGAACTGTCGGCGTTCTGCAAGCAGCACGAGCTGGGCGTCGAGACGCTGATCCACGAGGCCGGCGCGGGCCAGATGGAAATCAATTTTACGCACGGGGACGCGCTCGAGCTGGCCGACCGCGTGTTCCTGTTCAAGCGTGCCGTGCGCGAGACGGCGCTGCGCCACGGCATCTTTGCCACGTTCATGGCCAAGCCGATGGAGACGGAACCGGGCAGCGCCATGCACGTCCACCAGAGCATCGTCGACGGCGACGGCCGCAACATCTTTTCCAACGAGGACGGTTCGGAGAGCGCGTTGTTCCGCCACTTCATCGGCGGCCTGGAGAAATACGTGCCGCCGGCCACGCTGCTGTTCGCGCCGCACGTGAATTCCTACCGCCGCCTGTCGCGCTTCCAGTCGGCGCCCATGAACGTGCACTGGGGCTACGACAACCGCACGTGCGGCATCCGCATCCCGAATTCCGGGCCGTCCAGCCGGCGCGTGGAAAACCGCGTGCCGGGCGTGGACGTGAACCCGTATCTCGCGATGGCGGCCACGCTGGCCTGCGGCTTCCTCGGCATGGTCGGGGCCCTGGAGCCGTCCGCGCCGACGCCGGAGAGCGCGGAGCACATCCACGGCGACCTGCCGCGCAATCTCGAGGATGCGATCCTGCAGCTGCGCGGGTGTCCGGGGCTGGCCCGGATGCTGGGGCCGTTGTTCGTGCAGGCGTTCTGCGAAGTGAAGGAGCTGGAGTTCGCGACGTTTTCGCGCGTGATCAGTTCGTGGGAGCGGGAGCATCTGATGCTGCTCGTGTGATCACCCGCACCGCAACGTGATGGTCAGGCGCGCGTGCCCGTCTCCCGTCTCCGTGGCGGCGTCGCCGCCCTGGGCCGCGGCCATGAGGCGGATCGAATACGCGCCCAGGTCCGTGGCGCCGGCCTTGCCAGCGCCTGGCCCGCTTGCAGGGTGACCGCGATGGGGCTCTTGAGGTCGTGGCGCGTCATGCGCTCGACGTCTTCGCGCAGGTGTGCGTTCTCCATCAGCAGCTCGTTCTGGCGCTTCAGGTCGCCCATCGCCGTGGCCAGCGCGCGGTGCGTCGCGATGTGCGCCTTGATGATCGTCGGGTCGGCCGGCTGCGCCACGTAGTCGACGGCGCCCTGGACGGGCGTCGGCTTCAGCGCCGGCGGCGCGGCACCGGGCCTGGGCGCGGGCGCCGCGACGGGTGCGCCGCTATCCTGCACCGTGCCGATCATCGCCATGAACTTGCCGGCGAAGCTGTGCACCGTGAAGGGCTATCAGGTCACCTAATGCATGATTGTGCATGTTTTTATTTGTTATTGCGTGTTAATGCGTAAACCTGTACAGTGCAATGCATCAAAGGAGGGCATATGCAACTGGCGGAAGAACGCAGACAACACATCGTCGACACGGTCGAGCAGCAGGGCAAGGTGCTGGCGGCCGAACTGGCGCAGCGGTTCAACACATCGGAAGACACGATCCGGCGCGACCTGCGCGACCTCGACGCGGCCGGCCTGCTGCGCCGGGTGCACGGCGGCGCGATGCGGCGCACGCGCGCGGAGCCCAGCTTCGGCCAGCGGCTCGATGCCGACGAAGCGCGCAAGGCCATGCTGGCGCGCGCCCTGGCGGACAGCGTCCAGCCGGGCGACACGGTGCTGGTCGACGCCGGCACGACAAACCTCGCATTCGTGCGCCTGCTGGAAGACGGCCGGGCGGCCGCCATCGTCACCAACAGCCCGCAGGTCGCGCTGGGTCTCGGCCACCTGCGCGCCACGCGCGTCGTGCTGCTGGGCGGGATCTATTCCGCCCACGCCGGCGCCGTGCTGGGCGCGCAGACCGTCGCCGAGATCCAGCGCCTGCGCGTGAACCTGGCCGTCGTGGGCGTGTGCAGCGTCGAGGCCGACCGCGGCCTGGGCGCCAGCGACGCCGAGGAAGCCATCGTCAAGCAGGCGATGCTGGCGGCCGCCAGCCGGCGCGTCGTCGCCGCGCTGAACGAGCGGCTGGAAGCGCCGGCGCCGTTCCTGATCGCGCCGCTGTGCGAGATCGACCGCCTCGTGCTGGAAGCGGACGCCGCGCCCAGCGTGATCGCGCGCCTGCGCAAGGGCGAGCGCGCACCCGAGATCGTCCTCGCCGCAAGGAGCCGCGCATGAGCCGCATCGACGACGCCAAAGCGCTCGAACGCGCACCCGTGGCCGGATTGAATGCCGCGCGCTGGTCCGTGTCCACGATTTTTCTTCTCAACGGTGCCGGCATCGGCGTGTGGGCCGCGCACGTGCCGCTCGTGCAGGCGCGCGCCGGCATCGACACGGGGGTGCTCGGCTTCCTGCTGTTGACCATCGCCGGCGGCGCGATCTCCGCGATGCCGCTGTCCGGCTGGATGGCCGGGCGCTGGGGCACGCGCGCTGTCGTCATCGGCAGCGCCTTCCTGTTCGCGCTCACCAGCGCCCTCCTGATGAACGTGGGCGGCCTCGTGCCGCTGTTCCTCGCGGCGTACGCGTTCGGCGCCAGCAACGGCGTGCTGGACGTCGCGATGAACGCCAACGCCAGCGAAGTCGAGGCGGCGCGCGGCATCCCGACGATGTCCTCGTTCCACGGCTTCTTCAGCCTCGGTGGGCTCATCGGCGCGGCGCTGGGCGGCCTGCTGATCGGCGCCGGCCTGGGCGACGGCCGCGGCGCGCTGATGATCAGCGTCGCCATCGCCATCGTCGTCGCATTGTGCGCGCGGCGCCTGCTCGCGGTGCCGCCGGCGCCGCATGCGAGCCACTTCGCGTTGCCGCGCGGGCCCGCGCTGTTCCTCGGCTTATTGGGCCTGCTGTGCTTCGCGGTGGAGGGCGCGCTGGTCGACTGGAGCGCGCTGCTGCTGACGGAGCGGACCCGCGTCGATGCGGCGTCGGCGGCCTTCGGCTACTCGGCATTCTCGGTGGCGATGGCCGCGTGCCGCTTCGCCGGCGACCGCCTCGTGCTGCGCTTCGGACCCTTGCGCGTGATGGTGGCCGGTGGGCTCGGCATGTTCGCGGGGTTGATGGTGGCCGTCGTCAGCACGCATTTCATGCTGTCGGCGCTGGGCTTCGCGCTGATCGGCCTGTCGGCCGCGAACGTCGTGCCGCTGATCTTCGCGGCGGCCGCGCGCATGCCGGGGATGTCGGCCGGCGGCGGGCTGGCGACCGTCGCCACGCTCGGCTACGCGGGGCTGTTGCTGGCGCCGCCATTGATCGGGTCGATCGCGGCGCATACCAATATCGCGGTGGCGCTGGGCGTGCTGTCGTTGTCGGGGATCGTGATCGCGGCCAATTCGCGACGCGTGATGGCGTAGGGTGGGCGGGGGCCGCCCACCCTACGCGTATTCTCTTAATACCGTGTAGGCGCCGGAGCGCGATTCGACCAGGGCGTAATGCGTGATCGCCCAATCGATCGCGGGACCGGACGCCGGCACGCCCGCGCCATTCGCGCGGCGCGCCATCGTCACGTGCGGGCGGTAGGCGCGCGCTTCCGGCACGAGGCCCAGCGCCAGCAATGCATCGGACAATCGCGCATGCAGGTCGAGCAACGCCCGCGGCGCGCCGTGTGGCTCCAGCACGGCGATCCCGTTGTGCCACAACGCCGCGCGCCCCAGTTGCAGCGTGAACGGCGCGAAGGGCACCTGCAAACCATCCAGCAGTTCCGGTAGCCGGCTGCCTGGCAGGTCGCCGAGGAAGTGCAGCGTCACGTGCAGTTTATCGGTGTGGACGGGCGTCGCGCCGCGCGGCCACGTCCAGGCGTCGCGCCAGGCGCGCAGCTGGCCGCGCACGGGCTCATTCGGCCACAGGGCCAGGAACAGGCGGGTGGTGTCCGGCGGCGGCGCCATGTGCTTCCCGCGTCAGAAGCAGTGTTCCTGCGCCGGGAAGCTGCCGTCCTTCACGGCCGCCACGTAGGCGCCCACGGCCGCGTCGATGCTCGTCTGGCCGTCCATGAAGTTCTTCACGAAGCGCGCCTTGCGGCCCGGGAAGACGCCCAGCAGGTCGTGCATGACGAGCACCTGGCCCGAGCAGTCCGGACCCGCGCCGATGCCGATGGTCGGCACGTGCAGCATGCCCGTCACTTCCTTGCCGAGCGCCGCCGGCACCGCTTCCAGCAGCACCATCGCCGCGCCGGCGTCCTGCAGCGCCTGGGCGTCGCGCTTGAGCTGTTCCGCGCCTTCGTCCGTCTTGCCCTGCACGCGATAGCCGCCCAGCTGGTGGACGAATTGCGGCGTGAGGCCGATGTGGGCGCAGACGGGGATGCCGCGCTCGGTCAGGAAGCGCACGGTCTCGGCCAGCCAGGCGCCGCCCTCGATCTTGATCATCTGGGCGCCCGCGCGCATCAACGCGGCGCAGCTGTCGTAGCCTTGCTGCAGGGTGCCGTAGCTGCCGAACGGCAGGTCGGCCAGCACGAACGCGTTCTTGCGGCCGCGCACGACGGACGCCGTGTGGTAGGCGACGTCCGCCACCGTCACGGGCAGCGTGGAGTCGTAGCCGGCGCACACCATGCCCAGCGAGTCGCCGATCAGCAGCACGTCCACGCCGCAGCGGTCCATCAGCGAGGCGAAGCTGGCGTCGTAGCAGGTCAGCATGGCGATCTTGTCGCCGGCCGCGCGCATTGCCATCAGGGCCGGCAGCGTCACGGCCTTGCGTGCCGGAGCTTCGTTCGTCGAGCTTCCGCCCAAATAAGCGCTCATAGTCTTCCTTTACCAAATCAAAATAAGCCGGAGGATCGCCCCGGCGTGGCCACGCGCCTCGGGCAGGCATGCGGTCACAGCGTGCCCGGTACGGTTTGTTAAGATGCGCGATCTTACCTGAAAATGCCACCGGCAGACGGCGTCACCCCCAATGGCCACGACCATCCTCATTATCTTCCTCATCGTCTATCTCGGCATGATCCTCGGCGGGCTGCCGTTCCTGCGGCTCGACCGGACCGGCGTCGCGCTGCTCGGGGCGATCGCGCTCATCAGCATCAACGCATTGAGCCTGGAACAGGCGGTGGCATCGATCCACTTGCCGACGATGGCCTTGCTGTTCGCCTTCATGGTCGTCTCGGCGCAGATGCGCCTGGGCGGATTCTACGACTGGGTCACGAATAAACTGGCCGGGTTGGCGCTGAGTCCCGCCAGCCTGCTGGGCGTGCTCATCGTCGTATCCGCCGCGCTGTCGGCCGTGTTCAGCAACGACATCGTGTGCCTGGCCATGGCGCCGCTGCTCGTCGACGCCTGCCGGCGGCGCCAGCTCGCGCCGGTTCCTTATTTGCTGGCGCTCGCGTGCGCATCGAACATCGGCTCCGCCGCGACCCTGATCGGCAATCCGCAGAACATGCTGATCGGCCAGACGATGCGGCTGTCGTTCGACGGCTACTTCCTCGATGCGATCATCCCGGTCGCGCTGGGCCTCGCCGCAAGCTGGGTGCTGATCGCCCGCCAGACCAGGGGGCGCTGGGAAGAGACCGCGCCTGATGCCGCCGAGGTGCCCGGCCAGGCCGCGGCCATCCCCTTCGATGCGTGGCAGACGTCCAAGGGCCTGCTGATCGCCGGCGCATTGCTGGTGGCGTTCCTCGTCGCGCCGTGGCCCCGGGAGCACATGGCGCTGATCGGCGCGGGCATCCTGTTGATGAGCCGCCAGCTGCGCTCGCGCAACATGCTGGGCCTGGTGGATTGGGAATTGCTGGTGCTGTTCATGAGCCTGTTCGTCGTGAACGCCGCGTTCCAGCGCACCGGGTTGACGGAACACGCCATCGGCTGGCTCGCCGCGCTCGGGGTGCGGCTGGACCGGCCGGGGGCGTTGTTCGGCGCCACGTTCGTGCTCTCGAACCTCGTGTCCAACGTGCCGGCCGTGATGCTGTTGATCCCCGTCGTCCATCACCCGCTGGGCGGGGTCATGCTGGCGCTGGTCAGCACGCTGGCGGGCAATCTGCTGATCGTCGGGAGCATCGCGAACATCATCGTCGTCGATGCCGCGGCACGGCGCGACATCGTCATCGACTGGCGGCGCCACGCCCGCGTCGGCGTGCCGGTCACCTTGATGACGCTGGCCGTCTCCGGCGCGTACCTGGCGCTGCGTTTTTAATCGAGGCGGGCGATGCCCTGGTCCGCGACGTGTGCGAGCAGGGACGCCACGTCGCCGTGGCCGGGAATGACGAGATCGGGCGCCAGCTCCGCCAGCGGCGCCAGCACGAACGCGCGCTCGTGCATGCGCGGGTGCGGCACGATCAGGGTCGGCGCGTCCATGATGACCTGGTCACCGGCCAGCAGCAGGTCGAGGTCGAGCGTGCGCGGCGCGTTGCGGTAGGGGCGCTCGCGGCCGTGCGCCTGTTCGATGGCCAACAGTGCGTGCAGCAGCGCGTGCGCATCCAGTTCCGTGTCGAGCGAGGCGACGGCGTTGATGTAATCGTCGCCCGAGGAATCGATGGGGGCCGTGCGGTACAGCGACGACGCTTGCAGCAGCCTGGCGCCCGGCAGGCGCGCCAGGCGCTCGATGGCGTCCAGGACGTTCGCGCGCGCGTCGCCCAGGTTGGCGCCGATGCCGATCCAGGCGATCATTCGCCGCTCGCGGCCTGTGCGTTCGACGCTGCGTCGGCCGGTGTGCCGGCTTCGCCATCCGCGCGGCGCGGGCCGCGGCGGCGCGGGCGCTTCTTCTGGCCGGCCGGCGGGATGTCTTTCGCGGTGTTGATCAGGCGTTCGCGCTCGGCGACGTCGCCGGCGTAGAACGTGGCCCACCAGTTGCCGATCTCCGCATCGAGCTCGCCCGATTCGCAGCGCAGCAGCAGGAAGTCGAAGCCGGCGCGGAAGCGCGGGTGTTCCAGCAGCTTATAGGGCGACTTGCCGTTGCGGCGTTCGAAGCGCGGCTGCATGGCCCAGATGTCGCGCATGTCGGTGGCGATGCGGCGCTGCAGCGCGAGGTTGTCGGTCTGGTTGTCGAGCACGTCGTCCGCGGCCAGGTGCAGCGCGGGGATCGGCGATTCGCCGGCCGCGCGGTAGGCGTTCCACTTTTCCAGCACCTGGTGCCACAGCAGCGACGCGAACAGGAAGCCCGGCGACACGCCCTTGCCGGCCTTGACGCGGGTGTCGGTCGATTCGAGCGCCAGCGTGACGAACTTCATGCCGATCGGCTGTTCCAGCACGACGTCCAGCAGCGGCAGCAGGCCGTGGTGCAGGCCGGACGAACGCAGCTCCTTCAAACAGGCCAGCGCCTGGCCGCTCATCAGGAGCTTGAGCATCTCGTCGAACACGCGCGCGGCCGGCACGTTGTTGATCAAGGGGGCCATCACGGGGATCGGCGCGCGCGTCGCCGGCTCGATCGTGAACCCGAGCTTCGCGGCGAAGCGCACGACGCGCAGCATGCGCACGGGGTCTTCGCGGAAGCGCGCTTCGGGCTGGCCGATGATGCGCAAGACCTTGGCGCGGATGTCTTCGATGCCGCCGTGGTAGTCGAGCACCGTCTGCGTGGCCGGGTCGTAGTACATGGCGTTGATGGTGAAGTCGCGCCGCTCGGCATCCTCGTGCTGCGGGCCGAAGTTATTGTCGCGCAGGACGCGGCCATGTTCGTCCTTGGGCGCGTTGTCGCTGCCCTTGCCGCGGAACGTGGTCACCTCGAGCAGGTCCTGGCCGAACATCACGTGCACGATCTGGAAGCGGCGGCCGATGATGAAGGCGCGGCGGAACAGCTTTTTCACTTCCTCGGGCGTGGCGTCGGTGGCGATGTCGAAGTCTTTCGGCTTCACACCCAGCAGCAGGTCGCGCACGGCGCCGCCGACGACGAAGGCCTTGAAGCCGGCTTCCTGCAGGGTCTGCGTGACACGCACCGCGTTGTTCGACACGAGCCTGGGATCGATGCCGTGCTGCTCCGGTCCGAGGATGACCGGTTCGGTCGGGTCGCGCTCGTCTTTCACGCCCAGGATTTTGCGGATGAATTTTTTAATCATTGAACAGATGCAGTAAGGTCCAGCCGAGGGCGGTTGCGTGTTGGTTCAGTTTGTCGCTCGGGTTGGTCGCCACCGGATGGGAGACGACCGACAGCAGCGGGATGTCGTTGTGCGAATCGCTGTAGAACCAGCTGCGTTCGAAGCTGTCGAACGGGCGGCCCAGGCCTTCCAGCCACGCGTGCATGTGCACCACCTTGCCGTGGCCCTGCGTGGGCGTGCCGGCCAGCTTGCCGGTCGGGTGGCCGCGCCCATCCAGTTCGGGGCGCGCGGCGATCAGGTGCGCCACGCCGAACTCGCGCGCGATCGGCGCGGTCACGAAGGCGTTGGTCGCGGTGATGATCGCCACCAGGTCGCCCGCGTCCTGGTGCTTGCGCACGAGGTCGACGGCTTGCGGGCGGATGTTCGGGCGGATCACGTCGCGCATGTACTGCGCCTGCAGGTCCTTCAGGCGGGCCGGGTCGAAGGCGGCCAGTGTGCCGAGGGCGAATTCGAGGTATTCGACCGGATCGAGCGTGCCGGCGTTGTACTGCGCGAAGAAGGCGTCGTTGCGGCGTTGGTGTTCGCCGGCGTCGACGACTTTCTCACGCACGAGGAACTGGCCCCATTCGTAGTCGGAATCGATCGGCAGGAGGGTGTGGTCGAGGTCAAACAGCGCGAGGTCGTTCATTCTTTCGGTTCGGAGTGTGGACTGCTGGTGTTTCCTTGAAGCAATAGATCGCGCAGCAGCGGCACCGTGACCGGACGCTGGGTCTCGAGCGAGTACTGGTCGAGCGCATCCAGCATGGTCGACAGGGAGCGCATGTCGCGCTTGAAATGGGACAGCAGATAGGGTAACACGCTGGCCGACAGCGTCAAACCACGGGCCTCGGCGGCCTGCGTGAGGGCGGCGATCTTCTGGTCGTCGGACAGGCCGTGGATCTGGTACACGAGGCCCCAGCCCATGCGGGTGCGCAGGTCTTCGCGCACGGGCAGCACGGCCGGCGGCACCGGGCCCGTGCACACCATGTAGGCGCCATGCTCGCGCACCTGGTTGAACAGGGCGAAGGCGTCGATCTGGCGCTCGGGCGAAAGCTGGTCGATGTCGTCGACGAGGTACAGGGTCACGTCCGGCGTCAATACGAATGCGTCCGCGCCGCTGTCTCCCGCGATGTAGCGCGCCCCATCGGTGGCGGCGAGGCCTTGCAGCAGGTGCGTCTTGCCGGCGCCCGTCTCGCCCCACAGATAGCAGAAATGCTCGCGCGACGCGCGTTGCGCGAACTGGTGCATCAAGTGCGCCATTTCGGCATTTTCCCCTATCTGGAAGGTGTCGAGGCTTTGCGCCGGCTCGGCGCCCAAATCGAGCACCAGCTGTTTCATGGCTTGGTTCTCATAGTGTCGTATGCGTAGGAATCAGCCATTATAAAAGCTGCTGCGCAGATAGTGGCGTTTCAGGTGACGGAACGCCACCATCAGCACCGCCGACGCGGGCAGGGCCAGCAGCACGCCGACGAAGCCGAACAGCTGGCCGAAGGCGAGCAGGGCGAAGATCACGGCCAGCGGATTCAACCCGATACGCTCGCCCACGAGGCGCGGCGTGAGGAAAAAGCCTTCGATGACCTGGCCCGCGCCGTAGATCACGGCCACGGCGATCACCCCGCTCCAGTCGGAGTATTGCAGGATGCCGGCCGTCAGCGCCAGCGCGAGACCCAGGCCGTACCCGAGATAGGGGATGAACACGAGCAGGCCGGTCAGGATCCCGACCGGCAGCGCCACGTCGAAGCCGGCCAGCGCCAGCGCCGCCGAATAATACAGGGCCAGCACGAGCATCACGAGCAGCTGCCCGCGCAGGTACTGGGCCAGCAGGGCGTTGACTTCGTGGGCCATGCCCACGGTCGGATCCACCCAGCGCCGCGGCACGGCGTTTTGCAGTTGCAGCAGCAGGCGGTGCCAGTCCAGCAGCAGGTAGAACAGCACGACGGGGATCAGGATGGCGGTCGCGATCCAGCCGAGCAGGGCGCTGCCGCCCACGCGGGCCGAGGCGAGCAACGTCGTCCAGATCTCGTCGCTGGAGGTCATGATCTGCTGCGTGAGGACGGTGCGCAGGCTGCCGCCGTCGAGCTTGACGTGGATCCCCAACTGCGCGAGGCGCGGCGTCAGCACGGTGTCGAGGCGGGCCAGCGCATCCGGGATCTGGGCCTGGAGCAGCGGCAGTTCCGTGCGCAGCACCGGCACGACGATCAGGACGAGCGCGCCGACGGCCGCCAGGAACGCCAGGATCACGGCCACGACGGCGAGCGAGCGGGGCAGGTGAAAAGCGCCAAGGCGCGCGCGTTCGAGCCGGTCCACCGCGCCGTTCAGGGCGTAGGCGAGGATGGTGGCGGCGATGAACGGGGTGAGAATGGGCCCGAGGGCGTACAGCAGCAGGCCGCAAGCCAGCCAGAGTGCCAACCAAAACGCTGACTGTTTTTGCTCCGGGCTGATGGAAAAAGGCATGTAATTGTTGTTTTGACCGTGAAAACGGCGCCGGGGCAGGCCGTTTTGATAAAATAATGGATTGACCGATTGGCGGAGGTGGCGTTTGCTCCTTAATGCCCTTTGTCAACCGCCTACTATTTTACCGCCTCCGCTGCCAAATACCATGAGCCAACCATCTAATGTTTCTCTCTCCTACCGCGACGCTGGTGTCGATATCGATGCCGGCGACGCCCTGGTCGAAGCGATCAAACCATTTGCCAAGCGCACCATGCGCGAAGGCGTGCTCGGCGGCATCGGCGGTTTCGGTGCGCTGTTTGAAATCAGCAAGAAATTCAAGGAGCCGGTCCTCGTGTCCGGCACCGACGGCGTCGGCACCAAGCTCAAGCTCGCGTTCGAACTGAACCGCCACGACACGGTCGGCATCGACCTCGTCGCCATGAGCGTCAACGACATCCTCGTGCAGGGCGCCGAGCCGCTGTTCTTCCTCGACTATTTCGCTTGCGGCAAATTGGACGTGCCGACCGCGACCGCCGTCGTGAAAGGCATCGCGGCCGGCTGCGAACAGGCGGGCTGCGCCCTGATCGGCGGCGAGACGGCCGAGATGCCGAGCATGTACCCGGACGGCGAATACGACCTGGCCGGCTTCGCCGTCGGCGCGGTGGAAAAATCGCAGATCATCGACGGCACCAAGATCACCCCGGGCGACGTCGTGCTGGGCCTGGCCTCGTCGGGCATCCACTCGAACGGCTACTCGCTGGTGCGCAAGATCATCGAGGTGTCCAAGCCCGACCTGGAAGCCGACTTCCACGGCCGCACGCTGTCCGACGCGCTGATGCAGCCGACCCGCATCTACGTCAAGCCGCTGCTGGCGCTGATGCAGGCGATGGAAGTGAAGGGCCTCGTGCACATCACGGGCGGCGGCCTTGTCGAAAACATCCCGCGCGTGCTGGCCGATCACCTGACGGCCGTGCTGGACGCCAAATCGTGGACCCTGCCGCCGCTGTTCCAGTGGCTGCAGCAGCACGGCGGTGTGGCGGACGCCGAGATGCACCGCGTGTTCAACTGCGGCATCGGCATGACGGTGATCGTGGCCAAGGAAAATGCAGACGCCGCCATGGCGCAACTGCAGGCGGCCGGCGAGACCGTCTACCGCATCGGCGAGATCCGCGCGCGCGGCGAAGGCCAGGCGCAGACGATCGTCGAGTAAGTCCATGACGCCAGCCGCTGCGGCGCCCGTCGGCGCCGACGAACGGCGGCGCCGCGCCGGCCACGGCGGCGCGGTGGTCTGGATCACGGGCCTGTCCGGTGCCGGCAAGACGACGTTGGCCTGTGCGGCCGAACGGGCCCTGTTCGCCCGCGGCTGCGGCGTCTTCGTGCTGGACGGCGACAAGGTCCGGCACGGCCTGTGCGCCGACCTCGGTTTTTCCCTCACTGAACGTTCCGAAAACATCCGCCGCATCGGCGCGGTGGCGCGCCTGTTCTACGAGGCCGGCCAGATCGTGATCGTTTCGGCGATCTCGCCGCTGCGCGCCGACCGCGCCCGCGCCCGGGCCCTGATCCCGGCGCCGTATTTCATCGAAGTCCATTGCCGCTGCCCGCTCGCCGTGTGCGAGGCACGCGACCCGAAAGGCCTGTACCGCAAGGCGCGCGCGGGCCTGCTGCCGGAATTTACCGGCATTTCATCGCCCTATGAAGCACCGGACGATCCCGAAGTCCTGGTCGACAGCGCCGTGTCGTCGGTCGAGCAGGAAGTCGGCAGATTGATTGCCGAACTGGAACGGCGCGGCATCGTCGCCACGTTGCCATTGTCCTGATCGTCCAGTGCGGCCCATGAAGCGCGGCGTCATATCGATACAACAGGCCGCATGCCGCAGCCCCCATATCGACTGGAATTCACAATTTTTTTTGCAATTTGTTGATTGGGGATCAGTTCTGGTTCATTATTTCTGAACGCCAATAATCGACCGCCTCCCCAGCGGTTCGCCTTCCATGACGTCCCTTTCCGCGGCCTCGACGGAACGCACCTTCCACTTCATCTCCGGGCTGCCCCGGTCGGGTTCGACCCTCCTGTCGGGCATCCTCCTGCAAAATCCCCGTTTCCATGCCGGCATGACGAGCCCCGTGGGCGCACTGTGCACCGGTGTGCTCGGGCAGGTCAGCGCCGGCAGCGAATTCGCGCCGGTGGTCGGCCGCGACAAGCGCCGCGCGCTGCTGCGCGGCCTGTTCGACGCGTATTACGGGGACGTCGACCGCCCGGTCGTGTTCGACACGAACCGGAGCTGGTGCGCGAAGATGCCGCTCGTGCAAGACCTGTTTCCGCAGGCGAAGGTGATCGCCTGCGTGCGCAACGTGGCCTGGATCATGGACAGCTTCGAGCGCATGTACCGCGCCGATCCCTACGAACACACACGCCTGTTCGGCGCAGCCGGCGCGCGCGGCACCGTGTACAGCCGCCTCGAGGGCCTGGCGCAGCACGACCAGACGGTCGGCCACGCGTGGTCCGCGCTGCGCGAGGCCTTCTACGGCGAGCACGCGTCCGCGCTGCTGCTGGTCGACTACGAATTGCTGGCGCGCGCACCGGCCAAGGTGCTGCGCCTGGTCTACGAATTCCTCGGCGAGCCGCATTTCGAGCACGACTTCGATAACGTCGAGTACGACGCCGAGGAATTCGACGCCCAGCTCGGCGCGCCGGGGCTGCACAAGGTGAAGGCGCAGGTGAAATTTTCGCCGCGCCCGACCGTCATCCCGCCCGACCTGTTCGACAGGTTCAACCAGATGTCCTTCTGGAATGACAAGGCCGGCAGCGCCGCCAACGTCATCGCCGTCCAGCCCGCACAACAAGGAACCACGCCATGACGCTCAACGACTACGATGCAGGGATCGGGGAACTCCATATCGCGGCCGGCGGTGTGACCCGCATGCCGGACGTGCAGGCGGCTGGCCTGGACGATGCCGCGCTCGCGATCGCCACGCCGCGCAAGGAAATCGTCTTCATCGAGGACGACGTGCCCGACATCGGGACGCTGGTGAGCGGCATCGGACGCGACAAGGAAGTCGTGATCCTCGATTCGCACCAGGACGGCCTGCACCAGATCGCGCAGGCGCTGGCGGGCAAGAGCGGCGTCGACGCCGTGCACGTCTTCTCGCACGGCGAAGCGGGGGCGGCGGAGCTCGGCAGCCTGCTCCTCGACACGGCCAGCCTGGACACGCACAAGGACGACCTGCAGGCCATCCGCCAGGGCATGAGCGCGGACGGCGACATCCTGCTGTACGGCTGCAACATCGGCGCGGACGCCGGCTTCGTGCACAAGCTGGCGATCGCAACCGGGGCGGACGTGGCGGCATCGAACGACCTGACCGGTGCGGCGGCCCTGGGCGGCAACTGGAACCTGGAGGTGGCCAGCGGGAGCATCGAGACGGCGCCCGCGATCGACGCGCATACGGCGGCGCTGTACCGGGACGTGTTGAGTATCAGCCCGGGGACGCTCGAGTTCAATCACATAGCGTATTTTGCGCCCGGGGCTCTGGATCCAGCGGACCTGGTCTCGGCCAGCACGAACGTGGTGTACCAGGTCAACAACAACGCCGCCTACGCGCTCAAGATCGACGGCGCAAGCGCTGCCGTGACGGCGTATGAGTCGTCCCCGGGCCAGGTCTTTACCGGCGCGCGCGCTCTCGAAACTGCACTGACGTTCTCTTTCGTCGGGGGCCAGCTCTTCACGCCCACGTCCATCGGGCTTGCCAACTGGAGTTATTCGACTAACTATACCATCGAGAATCTGGTCATCAAGGGATATGACGCCAGCGGCCACCAGGTCGGCACGGCTGCAACCTCTACGTTGTTTCCAGATGGTTCGGGTACGAAGTCGATCAGCCTGGCCGGCCTCGGCGGTGCGTCCGTCAAGACGCTGAAGATCACCGCCAGCAACGGCTCGATCGATTACCTCATGCTCGACAGCATCTCGATCTCGAGCGTCGCGCCGCCGGCGCCCCAGGTCGCCTCCGTCACGTCGTCCACCGCGAACGGCAGCTACAAAGCCGGGGACGTGATTCATATCAGCGTCGGGTTCGACCAGTCGGTCGCCGTCACCGGCATGCCGACGCTCACGCTGGAAACAGGTACGACGGACCGGGTCGTGTCGTACGCAAGCGGCACCGGCACGTCCACGCTGACGTTCGACTACACCGTCCAGGCCGGTGATACGAGCGCCGACCTCGATTACCTCGGCACCGCGGCACTGGCCCTGAACGGCGGCACCATCAAGGGCAGCACGAGCGGCGCGGACGCCGCGCTGACCTTGTTCGCGCCCGGCACGGCAGGTTCGCTCGGCGCGAACGCCGCGATCGTCATCGACACGACCGCGCCCGGCGCCCCCTCCGCGCCAGACCTGACCTTCGGCACCGATACGGGCACGTCCAATAGCGACAACGTGACGAGCAATACGACGCCGACGTTCACCGGTGTCGCGGAGCCAGGGTCGACGGTCAAGCTGTACGACGGCGCCACCTTGCTCGGCAGCGCCACGGCCACCGGCGGCATCTACAGCATCACGTCGTCGGCGCTGGCGAACGGCAGCCATGCGCTCACCACCACGGCCACGGACGCCGCGGGCAACGTCGGCACGGCGTCCGGCGGCCTGGCCGTGACGGTCGACACGATCGCGCCGACGCTCACGGTCGCGAGCAGCGCGTCCGCGCTGAAGGCGGGCGAGACCGCCACGATCACGTTCACGTTCAGCGAAGACCCGGGCGCGACCTTCACGGCCGGCGACGTCACCGTCAGCGGCGGCACGCTGGGTGCGCTCAGCGGCACGGGCCTGGTCCGTACCGCGACGTTCACGCCGGTCGCGAACGTCGACAGCGGCGCGGCCAGCATCGGCGTGACGGCGGCGTCCTACACTGACGCGGCCGGCAACGGCGGCGGGGCCGGCACGGCCGCGACGCTGGTCTACGACACCAAGGCGCCGACGCTGACGATCACCAGCGACAAGGCGGCCCTGCATGTCGGCGAGACGGCCACCATCACGTTCACGTTCAGCGAAGACCCCGGCGCGACCTTCAGCGCGGCCGACGTCGCCGTCGGCGGCGGCACGCTGTCGGCCATCAGCGGCAGCGGCACGACGCGTACCGCCGTCTTCACGCCGGACGCGAACGTCGACAACGGCACGGCCGGCATCACGGTCGGGGCCGGCGCGTACACTGATGCGGCCGGCAACACGGGCGGCGCCGGCGCGACGCCGTCGCTCGGCTACGACACGCTGGCACCGGCCATACCGTCCACGCCCGGCCTGGACGCCGGCAGCGACACCGGCGTATCGAGCGCCGACCACGTGACCCGGCAGGCCGCGTTGTCGTTCAGCGGCACGGCCGATGCCGGCGCGACGGTCACGCTGTACGACACCGACGGCACGACGCAGATCGGCAGCGGCACCGCCGACGGCGGCGGCAGCTGGCACATCACGACGTCGACGCTGTCCGCGGGCACCCACATGGTCACCGCCACGGCCGCGGATGCCCACGGCAACCTGAGCACGGCCAGCGCCGGCGCGGCCGTCATCATCGACACGACGGCGCCGACGCTGACGATCGCCAGCGACAACGCGGCCCTCAAGGCCGGCGAGGCGGCCACGATCACCTTCACGTTCAGCGAAGACCCGGGATCGACCTTCACCTGGGACGGCAGCACCGGCGACGTCGTCGTCAGCGGCGGCACGCTGTCCGCCATCAGCGGCACCGGCACGACGCGTACCGCCATCTTCACCCCGACCGCGAACACGGACGGCGGCAGTGCCAGTATCACCGTCGCGGCCGGCGCGTACACGGATACGGCTGGGAACAACGGCGGCGCCGGCACCACGCCCTCGCTCGCCTTCGATACCCACGTGCCGGTCGTGCCCGCCACGCCCGACCTGGCGGGCGCCAGCGACAGCGGCAGTTCGTCCACCGACGACGTGACCAATGCCGCCACGCCAACCTTCAGCGGCGCCATCGGCAGCACCGAGGGCGGCGCCACGGTCAAGCTGTACGACGGCGCGACCCTGATCGCGACCACGACCGCCGCCGGCGACGGCAGCTGGTCGGCCGCGGTCGGCACGCTGGCGGAGGGCGCGCACACGATCAGCGCCACCGCCACCGACGCGGCCGGCAACGTGAGCGCGGCGTCGGCCGGCCTGGCGCTGACGATCGACCGCACCGCGCCCACGGCGCAGGTCGCGAGCGCCGCCCTGTCCGACGACACCGGCGGCTCGCACACCGATTTCGTCACGTCGAACCCGAACCAGACGATCAGCGGCACGCTCAGCGCCCCGCTGCAGGCGGGCGAGGGGGCATGGATATCGATCGACAACGGCGCGACCTGGAGCAGCCTGTCCGTCACCGGCAACGCCTGGTCGGAAGCGGTGGTCCTGGGCGCCAGCAACACGCTGCAGGTCAAGGTGGTCGACGTGGCCGGCAATACCGGCCCGGTCTACAGCCAGGCCTACGTGCTCGACGCCGGCGCACCGTCCGCGCCGTCCACGCCGGACCTGGCGGCGGGCTCGGACACGGGCGCCTCGAACAGCGACGACATCACCGGCGCCACCCTGCCGACCTTCACCGGCACGGCGGAAAACGGGGCCACGGTGACGTTGTACGACGGCGCCACCGCGATCGGTTCCGCCGTCGCCACCGGCGGCACGTGGCAGATCGTCAGCACGGCGGCGCTCGGCCAGGGCGTGCACGCCATCACGGCAACGGCGACCGACGCCGCCGGCAACGTCGGCGCGGCCTCGTCCGCCCTGGCGGTCCAGGTGATCACGGCCGCCCCCACCACGACCATCGCCAGCCTGGCCCTGTCGGCCGACAGTGGCGCAGCCGGCGATTTCGTCACGAACGTGGCGGCGCAGACCTTGTCCGGCACGCTGAGCGCGGTCCTCGCCGCGGGTGAGCGCGTGCAGGTCTCGCTGGACCACGGCGCCAACTGGGCCGACGCCGCCTTTGCGGCCGGCAGCAATGCCTGGTCGTACGGCGCCGTGCTGGCGTCGGGCGACCACGATATCCAGGTGCGCGTGCTCGACGCGGTCGACAATGCCGGCGCGGTTCGCACGCAAGCCTATACGCTCGATACCGTCGCGCCGGCCGTCACGATCACGAGTGACGCGGGCGCGCTGAAGGCCGGCGAGACCGCGACGATCACGCTGACGTTCAGCGAAGATCCCGGCGCGACCTTCAGCGCGGGCGACGTCGCCGTCGGCGGCGGCGTGCTTTCCGCCATCAGCGGCACGGGCACGACCCGCACCGCCGTCTTCACGCCGGATGCGAACACGAACGGCGGCACGGCCAGCATTACGATTGCCGCCGGCGCGTACACGGACGTCGCGGGCAACAGCGGCGGCGCGGGCTCCACCCCGTCGATCAGCTTCGACACGCTGGCGCCGAACGCACCGTCCACGCCGCAACTGGCGGCCGCCAGCGACACCGGCGCGTCGTCCAGCGACGGCATCACGCACGCCGTCACGCCGACGTTCACGGGCACGGCCGAAAGCGGCGCCACCATCACGTTGTACGACACGGATGGCAGCACGGTACTGGGCAGCACGGTGGCGACGGGCGGCGCGTGGTCGATCAATACCGCCACGTTGAGCGAAGGCCAGCACACGATCACCGCCAAGGCGCTCGACGCGGCCGGCAACGCCAGCGCCGTATCCGCCGGCGCGACCGTCACCGTCGACACGACGGCGCCGACGGTCACGATCATCAGCGACGCGAGTGCGCTGAAGATCGGCGCGACCGCCACCATCACCTTCACGTTCAGCGAAGACCCGGGCGCGAGCTTCAGCTGGGACGGCGCGCACGGCGACGTCGTCGTCACCGGCGGCACGCTTTCCGCCATCAGCGGCACGGGCACGACCCGCACCGCCGTCTTCACGCCGGACGCGAACACGAACGGCGGCACGGCCGGCATCGCGATTGCCGCCGCCAGCTATGCCGACACGGCCGGCAACGGCGGCGGCGCGGGCTCGGCGCCGGCCCTCCACTTTGACACGCTGGCACCGAACGCAACGTCCACGCCGGTCCTCGACGCGGCCAGCGACACTGGCGTGTCGCACAGCGACGGCATCACCGACGATACGACGCCGACGTTCACCGGCACGGCGGAAAGCGGGGCTACCGTCAAGCTGTACGAGGGCACGACGCTGCTGGGCAGCACGGTCGCCACCGGCGGCAACTGGAGCATCACGAGCACCGCGCTGGGCGACGGCCAGCACACCGTCACGACGACCGTGCTCGATGCCGCCGGCAACGTGAGCGGCGCATCGAGCGGGCTGGCGTTCACCGTCGACACGACGGCGCCCACCACGACCGTCGATGCGATCGCGTTCTCGGCGGACACCGGCTATTCGAGCACCGACTACATCACGAACGTCGCCGCGCAGACCATCAGCGGCAGCCTGAGCGCCCCGCTGCAGACGGGCGAGCGCGTCGAGGTCTCGATGGACTCCGGCGCTAGCTGGACGACGGCCCAGGCCAGCGGCACCACGTGGTCGATCGCGGAACCGCTGTTGTCCGGCCCGCGCGCGGTGCAGGTGCGCGTGGCCGACGCCATCGACCACGCGGGGCCACAGGCCGTGGCGGTCTACGCTTTGGATACGACTGTCCCTTCCGTCACGATCAGCAGCGACGCGAGCGCGCTGAAGATCGGCGAGAGCGCCACCATCACCTTCACGTTCAGCGAAGATCCGGGTGCGACCTTCACCGCGGGCGACGTCGCCGTCGGCGGCGGCGTGCTTTCCGCCATCGGCGGCACGGGCACGACCCGCACCGCCGTCTTCACGCCGGATGCGAACACGAACGGCGGTACGGCCAGCATCACGATTGCCGCCGGCGGCTACGTCGACAAGGCCGGCAACGCGGGCGTCGCGGGGGCGACGCCGACGATCCACTTCGACACGCTGGCGCCGGCCGCACCGGCGGCGCCGCAACTGCAAGCGGCCAGCGACACGGGCGCCTCGTCCGCCGACGGCATCACGAGCGTCACGACGCCGACCGTCGGCGGCACGGCGGAAGCGCATGCCACCGTCACGCTGTACGACGGCGACGGCGACGGCACGACGGTGCTGGGCACGGCCACGGCCGATGCCGCCGGCGCCTGGAGCATCACCAGCACCGCCCTGGCCGACGGCAGCCATGCCTTGCGCGCGACCCAGACCGACGTCGCCGGCAACGGTTCACCGCAAGGCGCGGCGCTGACGATTACGGTCGACACGCGCGCACCCGCCGCCGCCGCGGCCGCGCCGGTACTGGCAGCCGACAGCGACAGCGGCACGGCCGGCGACCATGTGACCAAAATCGCCACGCCGACCTTCAGCGGCACGGCCGAGGCGTTCTCGCAGGTGACGTTGTACGACACCGATGGCCAGACCGCGCTCGGTGCCGTGCAGGCCGGCGCCGACGGCACGTGGAGCATCACGGCCTCCCAACTTGCCGATGGCGCGCACGCGCTGAGCGTCAAACAGGTCGACGCGGCCGGCAATGCGTCAAGCGCCAGCCCGGCCTTCACGCTGACGGTCGACACGGCCGCCCCGGCCACCCCCGGCGCGCCGCAGCTGCTGGCGCAGTCCGATACCGGCACGCGCGGCGACGGCATCACGTATGCCATGCCGACCCTCGAAGGCAACGCGGCGGCCAACGACCTCGTCACGCTGTACGACGGCGCGACGGCAGTGGCCACGACCCATGCGGACGCGGACGGGCACTGGAGCATCCTGGCGCAGACGCTGCATCTCGGTAAGCACACGCTGAGCGTGACTGATACGGACGCCGCCGGCAACGTGTCCGCGGCGAGCGCCGGCTTCGACCTGACCATCGTCGCGGCACCCGATCCGCTGGTGGACGGCGTGCGCGTGGCGACGGTGCCGGTCGTCCTGCCGGGCGGCGCGTCCGGCACCCAGGTCGACGTTCCGATCGTGGGCGCCGACCGGGCCGAGTCGAGCGGCGCCGCCGGCGTGGCGGACATTCCGCTGGCGAGCGCCGGCAGTACCAACCTGCTGCTGGCCCAGGTGGCCGGCGGCTACGGCCTGAGCGCCAGCGGCGGCGCCAACGCGACGGTCGCGAACGGCGCCGCGGGCCTGATCGCGGCGATCCGGGCGGCGACCGCGTCCGACGGCGGCGGCGACCAGGGCCACATGGTCGGCAATGGCCAGAGTTACCTGGCGCTGCTGGCGGCCGATCATGCGCTGCTGGTGGAGACCGTCACGCCGGTGAGCAGCGCGGCGCCGGCCGGCAGCCTGACGCTGAGCGGCAGCGCCGATCCGCAGCAGCACGTGGCACTGGTGATCCAGACCGCGGGCCTGGCGGCCGGCAGCACGATCGCGCTGCAGAACGTCGAGTTCGCGGCGATCGTCGGCGCGGCCAACGTCGTGGCGCAGGGAGGCACGCAGATGCTGAGCGGCGACGCGGCCAGCCAGCATTTCACGCTGGCGGCCGGCGGCAGCGCCCAGGTGTTCGCCGGCGGCGGCGACGATACGATGAGCATCGCCGTGCCGATCACGGTGGCAAGCGCCAGCGGCGCGGCACGTGCGCTGGCGGCGCCGGCCACCACGGTGCTGCACGGCGGCGCCGGCGACGACACCGCGGTGTTCGGCGGCGCCCGCGCCGATTTCGACGTCGAGACCCACAGCGACTACCTGATCGTGACCAACAAGGCGGCGCCGCAGGCGAAGACGCTCGTCGTCAACGTCGAGCACCTGCAGTTTGCCGATGCGGCGGTCGCGGTGCCGATCGGCGCGGACCTGACGCCGCTCACCGGCCTGTACCAGGCGGTACTGGGGCGCCAGGCCGACGTCTATGGCCTCGATTACTGGGCGGGGGTGCACGACAAGGGCATCAGCCTGGGTACGATCGCGGTGAACATGATCGGCTCGTCCGAACGCCTGGCCACGCAGGGCGGCTTCAACGGCGACGTCGCGCACGACGTCGGCCTGTTGTACGCCGGCCTGTTCGACCGCGCCGCCGACACGGCCGGCCTGGCCTTCTGGACGGCGGCCGTGCAGCACGGCGCCACGCTCACCCAGGTGGCGGACGCGATGCTGCAATCGGTCGAGATGGTCGGCCAGCAGGGAACGCCGCTCGACTGGAACTTCAGCATGTGACGCGCGTTCGCGCCGGGCGCGCTACTCCGGCGCCCGGATATGCTCCACGAGGCCGCCGCTTTCGCGCGGCGGCGGCTTGGTTGCCAGGCTCGCCGCGACGAGCGCCAGCGCGCCGGCAGGCACGCCGAACACGCCCGCCGAGATGGGCGCGATGTGGAACCAGACGGCGTCCAGGCTCCCGCCCAGCATCGGATTCGTGTGCAGCATGTAGTAGGTGCAGACGATGAAACCCGTCGCCATGCCCGCGATCGCGCCCGCGAAATTGGCCCGTTTCCAGAATACGCCCGCCACCAGCGCCGGGAACATGGTCGACCCGGCCAGCGAGAACGCGGCGCCGACGAGCGACAATATGTCCGCCGGCTTCTGCGACGCGACATACGCGGCGATGAACGCGACGGCGAGCAGCAGCAGCTTGGAGATCGTCACGCGCTTCTGCGTGGAGGCGCCCGGGTCGACGATCTTGAAGTAGATGTCGTGCGACAGCGCGTTCGAGATCGCCAGCAGCAGGCCGTCCGCCGTGGACAGCGCCGCCGCCAGCCCGCCGGCCGCGACCAGGCCGGAAATCACGTACGGCAGGCCGCCGATTTCGGGCGTGGCCAGGGTCAGCACGTCGCCGTCGATCGCGATCTCGGCCAGTTGCACGATGCCGTCGCCGTTGACGTCGACGATGCTGATCAGCGGATTCGCCTTGTCGACGTTGGCCCAGTACGAGACCCAGGTCGGCAGCGAGTCGTAGTTGCTGCCGACGAGGGCCGTGTAGATGTCGTACTTGGCGAGCACCGCCAGCGCCGGCATCGTCAGGTAGATCAGCAGGATGAAGAACAGCGTCCAGAACACGGACACGCGCGTCTCGTGCACGGACGGCGTCGTGTACGCCCGCATCAGGATGTGGGGCAGCGCGGCCGTGCCGAACATCAGGCAGAACACGAGGGCAAGAAAATTGTTGCGGCGGATGTTTGACTCCTCGCGCGTCTTGCCGGGGAACGGCTCCGCATGGGGCTCCGGCGGCTGCGCGCGCGCGAGGTTGGCGGCGCGCAGTTCGCTCCATACGTGCGCGGCTTCCTCCGCCGTGCGCGGATAGTCCAGCAGCGCGCGCTCGGCGTTGCGCACCTCGCCCAACGAGGCATTGTGGGTGCGCGCCTTGTCCAGGCGGTGCTGCGCGTCGATCTTGCCGGTTTCCCAGGAATGCGGCAGGCCGGCCAGGCGCGCTTCGTATTCTTCGGCGCGGGCGCGAAAGCGCTGGCGCACGTCGGCCTCGCGCGGATCGGCCGCCAGCTGGGCTTCGCGCTTGGCCAGCTTGGGCAGCACGGAACCGTATGCGACCTGCGGCACCGGGTTGCCCGCGAATTTCACGGACAGCCAGATCGTCGGGATCAGGAAGGCGACGAGGATGATGATGTATTGCGCCACCTGCGTCCACGTGATGGCGCGCATCCCGCCCAGGAACGAGCACACGAGGATGCTGGCGAGGCCGAGGAAGATGCCAACCGAGAAATCGACGCCCGTGAAGCGTGACGCGATCAGGCCCACCGCGTAGATCTGCGCGACGACGTACGTGAACGAGACCACGATGGTGGCGCCGACCGCGAGCGCGCGCACCACGTTGCCGCGGCGGGCTTTCGCGCCGCCTTCGCTGCCGTCGCCGTAGCGCGCCGCGAGGAAATCGGGAATCGTGTACTGGGCGAAGCGGCGCAGGTAGGGCGCGATCAGCAGCGCGACGAGGCAGTAGCCGCCCGTCCAGCCCATCACGTAGGCGAGGGCGTCGAAGCCGTGCAGGTACAGCGTGCCGGCCAGGCTGATGAAGCTGGCCGCGGAGATCCAGTCGGCCGCCGTCGCCATGCCGTTGAACAGCGCCGGGATCCTGCGCCCGGCCACGTAATATTCGGACACGTTCGACGTGCGGCTGACGACGCCGATGATCGCGTACAGCACGATGGTGGCGAACATGTACAGGTGACCGATCCACTGGCGCGGCATCCCCTCGTTTTCCAGGATCGCCAGCGCCCCGAGGAACAGCCCGAAGCAGAGCGTGAACCACAGGTAGTAGCGGGCCAGGCGGCGGAAGTAGCTGCGCGTCTTCGCGGCCGGCGACGCCGCGGTCGAGGGTGCGGCGCCGGTCATGGACGTGCCTCCAGCATGCGTGCGAAATCGCGGTCGAGGATGCGCATGCGCCAGGCGTAGGCGCCGATGATGGCGAGGTAGATCAGCGACGCGCCCTGCGCCGCGAGGTAGAACGACAGCGGCCAGCCGAACACGGACAGGTGGACGAGGTCGCGCGCGAAGAACACGGTGCAGAAACTCGTGGCGAGCCACAGCGCCAGCAGCAGCGCGATCAGGCGGCGCGCGCGCGCCCAGTGCGCGGCGCGCGCGGCGACGATGCGCGTCCGGTCGGGGTCAGAGGAAGGGGCGGTCTCGGTCGGCATCGGGGGCAAGCGTGACGGGTGGCGGGAAGGTCAGCCGGAACAGGCTGCCCGGGAATTTCTTGTGCGTGCTGCGCGGGTTGTTGAAGATCTCGATCTCGGCGCCGTGCTGCTGCGCGATCTCGCGCACGATGGCGAGACCCAGGCCGGAGCCGGGCACGCTGGAGCCGAGGATGCGGTAGAAGCGCTCGAACACGCGGTGGCGCTCGGACGGCGCGATGCCGGGGCCGGTGTCCTCGACTTCCAGCAGGGATTGATTGCCGTTGCCGATATTGGTGCCGCGCACGCGGACCGTCACGCTGCCGCCAGAAGGCGTGTAGCGCAGCGCGTTGTCGATCAGGTTCGACAGCAGCTCGCGCAGCATCATGGCGCTGCCGGCGATGTCCGGCGGGTCGCCGATGACCTCATAACCGAGATCGATCTCGTGCGCGAACGAGGCCTGCACCCAGTCCTGCACGACGTCGCGTGCGAGTGCGGCCAGGTCGAGCGGCTCCAGCGCCAGACCGGCATGCGGCTGGTTTTCCGCGCGCGCCAGCGCCAGCAGCTGGTTCACGAGGCGCGTGGCCGATTCCGAACTCGTGGCCAGCTGTTCGAGCGAGCGGTGGATCTCGTTCGGGTCGACCTGGCGCAGCGCCAGCTCCGACTGCATGCGCATGCCCGCCAGCGGCGTCTTCATCTGGTGCGCGGCGTCGGCGATGAAACGCTTCTGCGCGGCGATCGTGTGCGCGAGGCGCGCCAGCATGTCGTTCAGCGACCCCACGAGCGGCGAGATCTCTTCCGGCACCTGGCGCGAATCGATCGGCGACAGGTCGTCGGGCAGGCGTGCGCGGATGCGTTCCTGCAGCTGCGCCAGCGGCGACAGCCCGCGCGACAGGGCGAACCAGACGAGCGCCAGGATCACGGGCAGGATGATGAACTGGGGCAGGATCACGCCCTTGATGATCTCGTTGGCCAGCTGCGCCCGTTTCTCGAGCGTTTCCGCCACCTGCACGAGGGCCAGGCGCGGTTCCTCGGACGCGTCCAGCAGCGGCTGCAGGTTGACCCAGGCATAGGCGATGCGCACCGGCGTGCCGTGCATGCTCTCGGTGCGGAAGTGCACGCGGCCGCTGCGCTCGGCGTCGTCCGCCGGCGCCAGCGGGAGGTCGCGGTCGCCGTCGACGATCTCGCCGTGCGGGCCGCTGATCTGGAAATAGACGCTGTCGACGTCGTCGGCGCGCAGGATATCGCGCGCGGTGCCGGGGAGGTGTGCGACCACCTTGCCGTCCACTTCCTTGACCTGCTGCGCGAGCACGGTGACGCTGTCTTCCAGCGCATGGTCGAACGGCTGATTCGCGATCGACTTCGCGACCAGGTAGGTGATCGCGATGCTCATCGGCCACAACAGCAGCAGCGGGGCCAGCATCCAGTCGAGGATTTCGCCGAACAGCGAGTGCTGGATGCTTTCTTCCGACTCGGGCTTGGGCGGGACGTAGAGCGGCTCGAGCGTTTCCGTGACGGCGCGCGGATCCGGCCCGGCTGCGCGCCGCTTGAACCGTTTCACTTGTGGCCGCTGGCCGCTTCGGCGCCCTTGGCGGCGCTGTCGCGGGTCGTGTCGCGGGTATTGTCGGAATACCGTTCGAGGCAATAGCCAAGGCCGCGCACGGTGGCGATGCGGATGCCGCCCGTCTCGATCTTCTTGCGCAGGCGGTGCACATAGACTTCGATGGCGTTGTTCGACACTTCCTCGCCCCATTCGCACAGGTGGTCGACGAGCTGTTCCTTCGACACGAGGCGCCCCGTGCGCGCCAGCAGGATTTCCAGCAGGCCCAGCTCGCGCGCGGACAGGTCGAGCATCTGGTCGTTGATGTAGGCGCTGCGGCCGACCTGGTCGTACACGAGCGGGCCGTGGCGGATCACGGTGGAGCCGCCGCCCTGGCCGCGGCGGGTGAGGGCGCGCACGCGCGCTTCCAGCTCGGACAGCGCGAACGGCTTGGGCATGTAGTCGTCGGCGCCGGCGTCGAGGCCGCCCACGCGCTGTTCGATGGAGTCGGCCGCCGTGAGGATCAGCACGGGCAGCAGCGAGCCGCGCGCGCGCAGGCGGCGCAGCACGTCGAGGCCGGACAGCCTGGGCAGGCCGAGGTCGAGGATCAAGAGGTCGAATTCCTGGGTCGACAGCGCGGTGTCGGCGTCCTGGCCGTTCTTCACGCAATCGATCGCGTAGCCGGACTGGCGCAACGAACGCGTCAATCCGTCAGCGAGCACGCTGTCATCTTCGGCAAGTAGAATACGCATGACACTCTCCCGGGTTTTGGCTTTGGACTTTGCTATTTCGTATATTGTGTTGGATAACGCGTGACAAGTCGAATCGGTCAACGGATTGTCGCATGACTGTAAATAACACTTGCCAAAACCACTGGGATTTTATACAGTACTTCCTATTGAATTCGCGCGAGCGGCCCACACCTTGGTTCACTCTAGGACAGAAAGAAAGTTATGGACGATAAGAAATCTGTAGTAAATGCTGCCGAGAAGGGCAAGGCGCTGGCCGCAGCACTGGCGCAAATCGAGAAGCAGTTCGGCAAGGGCTCGGTGATGCGCATGGATGCCAATGCGCCCGTCGAGGAAGTGCAGACTGTCTCCACCGGCTCGCTGGGCCTGGACATCGCGCTCGGCGTCGGCGGCCTGCCGCGTGGTCGTATCGTCGAGATCTACGGTCCGGAATCGTCGGGCAAGACGACGCTGACCCTGCAGACCATCGCCCAGATGCAAAAGCTGGGCGGCACCTGCGCGTTCATCGACGCCGAGCACGCGCTCGACGTGACCTATGCGCAAAAGTTGGGCATCAAGCTGGACGAGCTGCTGATCTCGCAGCCGGACACGGGTGAGCAGGCACTGGAAATCACGGACGCCCTCGTGCGTTCGGGCAGCGTCGACATGGTGGTCATCGACTCGGTGGCGGCGCTGACGCCGCGCGCCGAGATCGAAGGCGACATGGGCGACTCCCTGCCGGGCCTGCAAGCCCGCCTGATGTCCCAGGCGCTGCGCAAGCTGACCGGGTCGATCAACCGTACGAATACGCTGGTGATCTTCATTAACCAGATCCGTATGAAGATCGGCGTCATGTTCGGCAGCCCGGAAACGACGACCGGCGGTAATGCGCTGAAGTTCTACGCCTCTGTGCGCCTGGACATCCGCCGTACCGGTTCGATCAAGACGGGTGACGAGGTGATCGGTAACGAAACCAAGGTCAAGGTCGTCAAGAACAAGATCGCGCCGCCGTTCAAGGAAGCGCACTTCGACATCCTGTATGGCGAAGGCACGTCGCGCGAAGGCGAGATCATCGACCTGGGCGTGGACAACAAGATCGTCGAGAAGTCGGGTTCGTGGTACAGCTACGGCGGCGAACGCATCGGCCAAGGCAAGGACAATGCCCGCATCTACCTGAAGGAGCGTCCGGCACTGGCACGCGAGATCGAGAACAAGGTCCGTGCCGCCCTCGGCGTGCGCGAACTGCCGCCGGCGCCGGCCGGCAGTGCCGCGGTCGAGCCGGCAGCCATCGGCGACGACGAATAATCGTCCCTGATGGTGCGCCAGCAACCGAGCCTCAAGGCGCGCGCGTTGAAGTATCTGTCGACGCGCGAGCACAGCCGGCTCGAGCTGGGCCGTAAATTGTCTCGCTATGCCGAGGAGGGCGACGACGTCGAAGCCCTCCTCGATTTCCTCGAAAAGAACAACTGGCTGTCGCAGGAGCGTTTCGCCGAATCGCTGGTGCACCGGCGCGCCGGCCGCTACGGCAACAACCGCGTGCTCTCCGAACTCCAGCAGCACGGCGTGAAGGGCGACGCGCTCGACGAGCTCAAGTCCGGGCTCAAGGAAACCGAAGCCAAACGGGCCAGGGAAGTCTGGCGCCGCAAGTTCGGCAGCGTGCCGCAGGATGCCGAAGAACGCGGCAAACAGATGCGCTTCCTGCTGCAACGTGGTTTTTCCCAAAGCGCGGTGCGTGCCGCGCTGCAGGGCCGTGACGACGAAGACGACGACACCTGATCCGCCGCGCTCGAACAGCGCTCGTTGCCGCGCCGAGTCTCTCTCTCAGGTCGACTGATCTCAACGTTGTGAATGACCGACTGCCGTCCCGTTTATGACAGTCCCGTGACGCCACCACGCGTACAAGCTTGCGTTTTCGCCATCACAAGTTAGCAACATCTCCCTGCATCTTCCCGTCAAAAACCCTTGTGTAACCGAGGATACGGTGCACAGCCCGGCACCCTGTGCTAAACTTTCGTGGTTTAAGCAGCGCCGCAAGAGCGGTTGTTGCCGTAGAAGCTGCGGCAACGTGCATCAGGCACAACGGCTGCAAATTTTTTCGCCGCATTCCGGCATTGGTGTTTATGCCCCTGTCTCCACCCGCTCCGCGTAAGCCTCGGCACACGCGCGCCATCACGGTCGAAGCGTTCGCGCGCGACGATGGCCTGTGGGACCTCGACGCCTGCATCCGCGACACCAAGACGCATGACATTGCCCTGCCTTCCGGCGCGCGTCCGGCTGGCTTGCCGGTGCACGAACTCAAGCTGCGCGTGACCATCGACCGCGACATGACCATCGTCGACGCCGAAGCGGCGTCCGATGCCGTACCCTATCCTGGTTTCTGCGACACCATCGCTCCCGCTTATAAAAAGCTGATCGGCTTGTCGTTGCTGAAACATTTCCGATTGCATCTGAAGGACCGCCTGTCCGGGGTACTCGGCTGTACCCACCTGACCGAACTCGCGCAAGTCCTGCCCACCGCGGCAATCCAGGCCTTCGCCGACGACGCGATGGCCAACCGTTCGGTCGATGCCTCGACCGGGCGGCCTTATGAACTGGACCGCTGCCACGCGCTGCGCCTCGATGGCCCCGCCGTCGAAACGTATTATCCGCGCTGGTCGCTCAAGGCGGTGCCGGGGTAGTGTCGTCCGGGGTAGACTCCGGATCTGTCGCTTTATTTATCCACTCGCATTTCTAAACTACATCAGTAACAGAAGAAGGGAAGCCAGCATGAAAATCCATGAGTATCAGGGCAAAGAGATCCTCCGAAAATTCGGAGTGACCGTTCCGCGCGGCATTCCGTGCTTGTCGGTCGACGAGGCTGTCAAGGCAGCTGAAGAGCTGGGCGGTCCGGTCTGGGTGGTCAAGGCCCAGATTCATGCTGGCGGCCGCGGCAAGGGCGGCGGCGTCAAAGTCGCCAAGTCGCTGGAACAAGTGCGCGAATACGCGAACCAGATCCTGGGCATGCAACTGGTGACCCACCAGACCGGTCCGGAAGGCCAGAAAGTCCGTCGCCTGCTGATCGAAGAAGGCGCCGACATCAAGAAAGAACTGTACGTGTCGCTGGTCACCGACCGCGTCACCCAGAAGGTCGTGCTGATGGCGTCGTCGGAAGGCGGCATGGACATCGAAGAAGTCGCGCACACCAACCCGGAAAAGATCCACAACGTCGTGATCGAGCCGAGCGTGGGCCTCACCGACGCGCAGGCTGACGACGTCGCCCGCAAGATCGGCATCCCGGAAGCCTCGATCCCCGCCGCGCGCGCGAACCTGCAAGGCCTGTACAAAGCCTACTGGGACACCGACGCATCGCTGGCCGAAATCAACCCGCTGATCCTGACCGGCGACGGCAAGGTCATCGCCCTGGACGCCAAGTTCAACTTCGACGCGAACGCCCTGTTCCGCCATCCGGAAATCGTCGCCTACCGCGACCTGGACGAAGAAGATCCGGCTGAAGTCGAAGCATCGAAATTCGACCTGGCCTACATCTCGCTGGACGGCAACATCGGCTGCCTCGTGAACGGCGCCGGCCTGGCCATGGCCACCATGGACACCATCAAGCTGTTCGGCGGCGAGCCGGCCAACTTCCTGGACGTCGGCGGCGGCGCAACGGCCGAGAAGGTCACGGAAGCCTTCAAGATCATGCTGAAGAACCCGGGCCTGAAAGCCATCCTGGTCAACATCTTCGGCGGCATCATGCGCTGCGACGTGATCGCCGAAGGTGTGATCACCGCTTCGAAGGCCGTGTCGCTGCAAGTGCCGCTGGTCGTGCGCATGAAGGGCACCAACGAAGACCTGGGCAAGAAGATGCTGGCCGACTCCGGCCTGCCGATCATCTCGGCTGACACCATGGAAGACGCAGCGAAGCAGGTCGTTGCCGCTGCAGCTGGCCAAGCTTAATTCGCGAAGGAAATAAAATGTCGATTCTGATCAACAAAGACACCAAAGTCATCACCCAAGGTATCACCGGCAAGACCGGCCAATTCCACACCCGCATGTGCCGCGACTACGCGAACGGCCGTGAAGCCTTCGTGGCCGGCGTGAACCCGAAGAAAGCCGGTGAAGACTTCGAAGGCATCCCCATCTTCGCGAGCGTCAAGGAAGCCAAGCAGGAAACCGGCGCAAACGTGTCCGTGATCTACGTCCCGCCGGCAGGCGCCGCCGCCGCCATCTGGGAAGCCGTGGAAGCCGAGCTGGACCTGGCCATCTGCATCACCGAAGGCATCCCTGTCCGCGACATGATGGAAGTCAAGGACCGCATGGCCAAGGCCGGTTCGAAGACCCTGCTGCTGGGCCCGAACTGCCCCGGCCTGATCACCCCGGACGAGATCAAGATCGGCATCATGCCGGGTCACATCCACCGCAAGGGCCGCATCGGCGTCGTGTCGCGCTCGGGCACCCTGACGTATGAAGCGGTCGGCCAGCTGACCGCGCTGGGCCTGGGCCAATCGTCGGCAGTCGGCATCGGCGGCGACCCGATCAACGGTCTGAAGCACATCGACGTGATGAAGATGTTCAACGACGATCCGGACACGGACGCCGTCATCATGATCGGCGAGATCGGCGGTCCGGACGAGGCGAACGCCGCTTACTGGATCAAGGACAACATGAAGAAGCCAGTCGTCGGCTTCATCGCCGGCGTTACCGCGCCGCCGGGCAAGCGCATGGGCCACGCCGGCGCGCTGATCTCGGGCGGTGCCGACACCGCGCAAGCCAAGCTGGAAATCATGGAAGCCTGCGGTATCACGGTCACGAAGAACCCGTCGGAAATGGCTCGTCTGCTGAAGGCGATGCTGTAATCCTGCGGATTCGCACCCAATGAAACGGGACGCTTCGTGCGTCCCGTTTTTTTTCGTCCAAGCCGGCACGACAGGCTGACAATTTTTTGTCGCACCTCGACGAAATTCGCTGTACTGACAATTTTCGCCACGCCCGGTGACAAAAATTGTCATGTCGCAACGCGGAAAACACGCGAAAAACCACAATTTGGTAGCACGGTGCTAACGATTCCGTACGGAAACGACCTGGCACGCCAGTTGCATATAGTAAAGGGCAGAAGCAAGCAGTCCCAGATACGACATACCCCCTTTAATTTTGCAGTGCCCCAACCTGGAGAGACATCATGAAAGCACCGAAAATCGTCAAGAAAGCCCAAGCCGGCTTCACCCTGATCGAACTGATGATCGTTGTCGCGATTATCGGTATTCTGGCCGCCGTGGCGATCCCGCAATATCAGAACTACACGATGCGCGCTAAAGCAAACTCCGGCCTGACCGGCTTGGACAGCTTCAAGACTGCTGTTGCCATGTGCGCGCAGGAGCTCGGCACTTTGACGGGCTGCACCGCCGGCACCAACAATATCCCCGCCATCCCGGCAGGTACCGCTGCTGACCCGCTGCCGAAATATGTTACCGCCATTGGGTCGATCACCGACGGTGTCATCAGCGCAACGCTCGAATCGACCACTTCCGCTGGCGCTGCGGGCACGCTGACCTTGACCCCGGTGATCGGTACCAGCGGCAGCAACTTGACCTGGAACATGACTGGCACCGCTTGCGACAACACCCGCGGCCTGAAGTGCTAATCCACCCTGTGTTTAAATCTGCTCGCTCCATGCGCTGAAGCACTGCCGAGCAGAATGCTAAAAAAGCCGCCCAGTTCGCTGGGCGGCTTTTTTTTTGGGCCTTGAATCGGAATCGGCGTTCCCTATATCCGAACCATACCACTGCGCTACACGATCTTCTGCCGATCCGCCAGCAACGCCTCATACGTCAGATTCTGCAACAGCGTGTAGTGCACCGGATCCAGATTCACGAACTGCACGCCATACGCAAACCCTTCGTTCTGCTCCGGCCCGGCTGACAGCGCGCTGATGTTGCGCACGGCCACGCGCGTGCGGACGCGGATTTCCTGGTTGTTGGGCGGGGCCACCAGGGCGAATTCCAGGTCGATTTCGCCTTCGTCCTGCGGCAGGCTTTTCCTTGATTCGATGCGGGCGCCGTTCACGCTCAGGTTCGTCAACAGGCAGTCCGTGCCGGGCACGGCACTGTTCGTCGGAATGATCCTGGCGGGAATGTCCACTTTTACTCGCATGGCTGTGCGCAGGCTCGTGCCTTGAATCATGCGCGGGAACGAGATGTGGGCGTACAGCACCGGTCGGCCGAAGACGCGTTCGACCGTGCAGGCGAACGAACACACGTGGATGCCGGAAAACACGCGCATCGTCAGGCGCTCGCCCTCGACGAGGGGGATCGGCGCGCCGTTGTCGGTCGGGATCTTGACGATCAGGTACTCGTCCTTCAGCCAGCCGATCAGCGTCGAAAAGTGCTGCACGGGCTTCAGGCGCCGGTGCGTGATGAATTGCAGGCGTACGCCGACCTGCAGGTTCATCGATTCGAATTCGAATTCCTGGGGCTTGATTTCGCGTTCCGCTTGCGGCTCGTTCATGGTGTTGTCAATCCTCCAACCCGGCCATGTTAGCACCGAGGCAAGTCTTTGGGCAGCCGGAAATGAAAAAAACGCCTGCGGGAGCAGGCGTTCTCGTGATCCATGCGGCCGAGGCGCGCGGATTTACTGTTTCAGGTGCTGGTCCAGCCAGCCGATGACGGTGTGATGCCACAGCAGCGAGTTGGCGGGTTTCAGCACCCAGTGGTTCTCGTCCGGGAACACGAGCAGCTTGCTCTCGATGCCGCGGCGTTGCAGCGCGGTGAACGTGGACAGGCCCTGGGCCGTCGGGATGCGGAAGTCGAGGTCGCCCTGCACGACGAGCATCGGCGTCTTCCACTTGTTCACGTACAGCACCGGGTTGAAGCGCTCGTGCTTTTCCGGCACCAGGAAGTACGGACCGCCGTTTTCCCAGTCGGTGAACCATTGTTCTTCGGTGGCATAAGCCATGCCGCGGGTGTCGAACACGCCGTCGTGGTTGACGATGCATTGGAAGCCGTCCGACCAGTTGCCTTCGATCCAGTTCATCATGTAGCCGCCATACGAGGCGCCCAGCGCGCACGCGTGCGAGCGGTCCAGCCAGGCATATTTCGCCTCGGCCGCGGCCAGGCCCTTCTTGAGGTCCTCGAGCGGCTTGCCGCCCCAGTCGCCGCTGATGGCGTCCGTAAATTTCTGGCCGTAGCCGGTCGAGCCGTGGAAGTCGATGAACACGGTCGCGTAGCCGGCGCCCGCGTACACCTGCGGGTTCCAGCGGTAGCTCCACGCGTTGCCGAAGCTGCCCTGCGGGCCGCCATGCACGAGGAAGGCGATCGGGTAGGTCTTGCCCGGCTGGTAATTCCACGGCTTCGTCACGTAGCCGTGGACGGTGTCGCCGTTCGCGCCCTTGAACGAGAACTGTTCATAGTCGCCCCAGCGTACGTCGGCCAGTTTTTGTTCGTTCACATGGGTCAGCTGCACGGGCTTGTTGCTGCCTAACTGCATGCCGAACACTTGTGCGCCGGATGCCAGATTGGTCTGGGTGTAGGCGACGGTATTGCCGCGCACGTCGAAGCCGCCGACTGCGCCCTTGCCGGTCAGCGGCGCCACCTTGCCGCTGGCCACGTCGATGGCGAACAGGCGGTGCTGGCCGACGTCGTCGGCGTCCGCGACGAGCGTCTTGCCGTCGGCCGTCCACTGGAGGCTGCCCGGGGAGCGGTCCCAGCTGTCGGCCACGTTGCGCTTCTTGCCGGTGGCGAGGTCGAGCAGCACGACGTGGAAGCGGTCCGCCTCGAAGCCGGGGCGGGTCATCGCGAGATAGGCGAGGGTGCGGCCGTCCGGCGCGAACACGCCCTTGGTGTCCCAGGCTGGATTGTCCGCGGTCAGGTTGCGCGGCGCGCCGCCCGTGGCCGGGACCGTGTACAGGTCGAAGTTGGTCGACCACGCCTCGGTCTTGCCGGCGATGCGCACCGAGAACACGACGGTCTTGCCATCCGGGCTGAAGCGGAATTCCTCACGGTCGCCGAACGGCTTCGACGGCACGTCGCCGTCGAGCGAGCCCGACAGGCTGACGGGCGAGCCGTTCACGCGGCCGGACGCATCCAGCGGCGCCGCATACAGCACGGCGTTGCGGCCGTCGGACCACGTGTCCCAGTGGCGCACGAACAGGCGGTCGTAGATCTTGCCGCTGGCTTTGTCCTTCTCTTTCGCGTCCAGGCGCGCCTTCGTGCAGGCGAGGTCGGCGCAATCGCGGAACACGGCCATGCTGAACGCGATGCGGTCGCCCGTCGGCGCGATGCGGAAGGCGTCGACGTCGAGCGGCAGGTCGGTCACGCGGACGGCCGCGCCGCCGGCTGCCGGCACCTGCCAGACCTGGCCCGAACCCGAGCGCGACGAGATGAAATAGACGGCGTCGCCGTTCGCCGACCATTCCGGGTCCGTGCTGCTGGCGGCGTCCGACGTCAGGCGCAGCGGGGTCGGGTTGGCGGCGCGCAGGTCGACCAGGTAGAGGTCGGTATGGCCGCGGTTCTTGCCCATATCGGTCGTGCGCACCGTGTACACGACGCGGCCGCCATCCGGCGACACCGCCGGGCTGCCGACCCGTTCCATCGTCACCAGGTCCTCGACCGTGAATCCGCGCGGCGCGGCGGTCGCGCCGAGTGCCGTGCCCGTCAGGGCCGCGGCCAGCGCCAGCTTACCTAATTTCATCCTGTCCTCTCGCTTGTGGCTTGTGAATACGCGGCCCGCTTGATTGGCTCGGCCGCTGAAAGGCAGCAATTTAACACGGGGAAAGGCTGTTGGGCGATAGGCGAACGCGGCGGCAAGGCACAAAAAGAACGCCCCCGGCGGGGCGGGGGCGGTGTGACGTGCAGACGGTTCAGGCGTGCATCAGAACTCTTCCCACTCTTCCGCCTTCGTGCCGGCGGGCGTTTTCACAGGCGCTTTCGCAGGCGCTTTCGCAGGCGCGCGCGCCGGCGTGGGGGCGGCCCTGGCAACCGGGGCGGCCGGCCGGGCGCCCGGCGCCGCCAGCGTCTTGACGGCCGGCGCGGCGCGCACCGCCGCCTTGGGTGCGGGCGCAGGCGCGCGGTCGTCGATCTGGAACACGCTGACCAGCCCGGCCAGCTTGGCAGCCTGGGTCTGCAACGCTTCCGACGCGGCCGCCGCTTCCTCGACGAGGCTGGCGTTCTGCTGGGTCACGTTGTCCATCTGGCTGATCGCTTGGTTGATCTGCTCGATGCCGCCGGTCTGTTCCTGGCTGGCGGCGCTGATCTCGGCCATGATGTCCGTCACGCGCTGGATGCTCGCGACCACCTCGCTCATGGTGCTGCCGGCCTGGTCGACCAGTTTGGTGCCGGTCGCGACCTTGTCGACGGAGTCGCCGATCAAGGCCTTGATTTCCTTGGCGGCGGCGGCCGAGCGCTGGGCCAGCGTCCGCACTTCGCCGGCGACGACGGCGAAGCCGCGGCCCTGTTCGCCGGCACGCGCGGCCTCGACCGCGGCATTCAGCGCGAGGATATTCGTCTGGAAGGCGATGCCGTCGATGACGGTGATGATGTCCACGATCTTCTTCGACGAGTCGTTGATCGAGCCCATCGTCTGCACGACCTGGGCCACGACGTCGCCGCCCTGGCCTGCCACGTTCGACGCCGTCTGCGCCAGCACATTGGCCTGGCGCGCGTTGTCGGCGTTCTGCTTCACGGTCGACGTCAGTTCTTCCATCGACGAGGCCGTTTCCTCGAGCGAGCTGGCCTGTTCTTCCGTGCGCGACGACAGGTCCAGGTTGCCGCTCGCGATCTGGCCGGACGCCGAGGCGATGGTGTCCGTGCCCTCGCGCACTTCACCGACGACGCGGGCCAGGCGGTCGCGCATGGATTTCATCGCGAACAGCAGGCTCGTCTCGTCGCCTTCGCGCAATTGCACGTCGGTGCGCAGGTCGCCGTCGGCGATGCGGCCGGCGACGTCGGCCGCATACGCCGGTTCGCCACCCAACTGACGGGTCAGGCTGCGGGTGACGAGGATGCCGAAGCCGTTGCCGATCAGGGCGCTGAGCGCGACGAGGATCAGCAGCGTGGCGCGGCTGTTTTCATACTCGTTCTTGTTGGACAGATTGGTTTCCTGCGCCAGCTTCTCCTTGTCCCGGACCAGCGCCGTCATCTTGTCGTCGATGACATAGGACTTGGGCAAGAAGGTGTCGAACAGGTAGTCGACGGAGTCGCGCTTCTGTTCGAGCGGTTCCGCTTTCATGCGCCGGACCAGTTCTGCGCTTGCCGCGTCGTACTCGCGCAGCTGGGTTTCGGCGTCCGCGAAGTTGCGCTTGCCTTCCTCCGTATAAAACAGCGGGCGGGCCTTGTCGAGGTTCTCCCGCTTCTGCTGCTGGTACTTGTCGGCATTGCCGAGGGCCTTGGCGCGCTGCTCCTCGCTCGACGCCAGCATGGCCCCGCGCAATGCGCGGCCGGCGTAGGCCTGATCCAGATTCGCTTCCTTGATGTACGAAATGCCCAGCAATTCTTGCTGGTACATGCGTTTGGCGCGCTCGTTCATTTGCGCCATGTTGTAGATCGCGATCCCCGCGACGATGGCGCCAAGCATGGCGACGGCGAGAAAGCCAAGGGTCAGTCGGGTGCCGACCTTCATCTGTTGAAACATCAAAGTTCTCCTAAAGGGGGAGATAGCCGGGAAATGCCGCGTTCGAATGAGCGGCGCGCGACGAGTGCCCTTAAATCTTAATTGATTCACGGCAATAATCTGAAGCGCCGCATCGAAGATGCGGAAATCTGGCGCGTTTTCCCAACACTTCCCGGGATGGCCTCGTTGTTCCTTATCAAGTCAATAAAAAATTGTTCAGAAGAAATATATTTTTAATGGCAATTCCATCCATTAATATAACGACAATACATTTGTTATATTTCAATGAATAATCAGCAACATGGACGCCATGACCATGCGTGATCGGCAACGGTTCGAGTACACGCCTTTCGGGCAGCGGTGATGGCGGCTACGCGCCGTTCGCCTTGCGCGAATTGGCGTCGGTCCGGAACACGATAGGCTGCGCCGGTTGCCACACGGCCGCTTCGTGCTCCCGCTGCGCGTGCATGACGATGGCGTGCACCTCGCCGTGCCGCGCCGACTTTGCGCACACGGGGTCCGCGTTCGCGGCGTCTCCCGTCAGCGCAAGGGCCTGGCAGCGGCAGCCGCCGAAATCCCTGGCTTTGTCGTCGCAGGTGCGGCACGGGTCCTTCATCCAGGCATCGCCACGGTAGCGGTTGAAGGCAGCGCTGGCATACCAGATGTCCTCCACGCTGGCGTCGCGCACGTTGGGGAAGGCGATGCCCGGCAACGTGCGCGCGGCGTGGCAGGGCAGCGCCGTGCCGTCCGGCGCGATGCCGAGAAACACCGAGCCCCAGCCATTCATGCACGCCTTCGGCCGCTCCTCGAAATAATCGGGCACGACGAACAGGATGCGCATCCGGTTGCCGATCCGCGCGCGGCACGCATTGACCACGGCCTCCGCGTGCGCGACCTGCGTGCGCGTCGGCATCAGCTGGGCCCGGTTGACGAGCGCCCAGCCGTAATACTGCGTGTTGGCCAGCTCCAGGTACTCGACGCCCATCTCGAGCGCCATGTCGATGATCCGCTCCACGTGGTCGAGGTTGAAGCGGTGCAGGACCACGTTCAGCACCATCGGATAGTCGTACCGCTTGATCAACCGCGCGACGCGCGCCTTGAGGTCGAACGTCTTCGTGCTCGACAGGAAATCGTTCATCTCCCGCGTCGAGTCCTGGAACGACAGCTGGATGTGGTCCAGCCCGAGTTCCTTCATCCGGACCAGGCGTGCCTCGGTCAAGCCGATGCCGGACGTGATCAGGTTCGTATAAAACCCCAGGCGGCGGCCTTCGCCGACCAGGTCTTCGAGATCGTCGCGCAGCAGCGGCTCGCCGCCCGAGAATCCGAGCTGGGCCGCGCCGAGCCGGCGCGCCTGGCGCATTACGTCGAACCATTGCTCAGTCGACAGTTCGGTGCGGTCCATGGCGTAGCCGACCGGGTTGTAGCAGAACGGGCAGTGCAGCGGGCAGCGATAGGTCAGCTCGGCCAGCAGCCACAGCGGCGGGGTAATCCGTGCGCGATCGTTCATGGCGGCATCCTCAAACAATCCAGCCGCGCTCGCCGGCGACGCGCAGGAAATCATCGACGTCGCCGCGCAGGCCGGCGCAGTTGAACGCCTGTTCGAGCTCGCCGACGATGGCCGGCACCGTGTGCCCGCCATCGCAGCGTTTCAGGATTTCGGCCGCGCTCTGGCTCAGCTTGACCATACCTTCCGGATACAGGAGCACATAGTTGCCTTGCGCCTCTTCCCACTGCATGCGGAACAGGCGCGACAAGGCGGGACGGTCGGGAACGGTGTGCATGGGAGTCCTCGTCATGGATAGGCTTTTTCGATGGCGTCGAGCATGGCCCACAGGATGTCGAGCTTGCACTGCAGGATCTCGAGCGCGCGCTCCTGCTGGACGCGCGTCGTGAAATGCCCGAGCGTCACCTCCAGGCCGTGCTCGACGTCGCGTTCGGCCAGCGCAATGCGGCTGCGGAAATACTGCAAGCCCTCGGGATCGATCCACGCGTAATGCGTCGGCCAGTTGGCCAATCGATCCTTGTGGATCCTGGGCGCGAACATCTCCGTCAGCGACGAGCAGACGGCTTCCTGCCACGGCGCCCGACGCGCAAAGTTGACGTACGCATCGACGGCGAAGTGCACGCCGGGCACCACGTGCCGTTGCGACCACAGCGCCTCGCGCGTGAGCCCGACGGCCTCGCCGAGCCGCACCCAGGCCTCGATCCCGCCTTCGTTGTCGCCCCAGCCGTCATGGTCGAGGATGCGGCGTACCCAGCGGCGCCGCGTGGCGCGGTCCGGGCAATTGGCGATGATGGCGCCATCCTTTTGCGGGATATTGACCTGGTAATAGAACCGGTTGGCGACCCAGCCGCGGATCTGGTCCGCACGCAGCCGGCCCTCGTTCATGTTGACGTTGAACGGATGATGGATGTGGTAGCCGGCACCGCGCGCGCGCAACTGCGCTTCGAATTCGACGCGGCTCCAGGGGGCGGTCGTTGCGGTGGTCATAGCGTGATCTCCATGCCGTCGAACGCGACTTCGATACCGTGGCGCGCGAGCAGGGCGCGTTGGTCCGAGTCCTCGTCCAGGATCGGATTCGTGTTGTTGATGTGGATGAGCACCTTGCGGCGCGCGCCAATGCCGTCGAGGACCGCGATCATGCCGCTTTCGCCCGATTGCGGCAGGTGCCCCATGTCGGCCGCGGTCTTGCCGGACAAGCCCAGCGCGATCATTTCATCGGCACGCCAGAACGTGCCGTCGACGAGCACGCAGTCCGCCTTGCGCAGCGCCGCCTCCACCTGCGGATCGATGGCGCCGAGTCCCGGCGCATAGAACGCCGACTTGCCGCTTGCCTCGTCCTCGATCAGCAGGCCGATGTTGTCGCCGGTTGCCGGATCGTCGCGATGGTCCGAATACGGCGGCGCCTTGCTCGTCAGCGCCAGCGGCGTGAAGCGGATGCCGTCGATGCCCGGCACGTGCACGCCGCCGCCGTCCACGGGCAGTGCGTGCCGGCGCACGCCACAGTAGTGCGACAGCACCGGCACGAGCGGCAGCGCGCCATTGAGTTCGCGCCAGACGGGCGCCGTGCAGTACAGGGGCAGCTCTTTTCCTTCCCGCAGCATCAGCAGGCCGGTGACGTGATCGATCTGCGCATCCATCAGCATGACGGCGGCGATGCCGGAACCGCGTCGATCCCGCGCCGGCTGCAGCGCGGGCGTGGCGCGGATCTGCGCGAGGATGTCCGGCGATGCATTGACCAGCACCCAGTCGGTGCCGTTGGCCGACACCGCGATCGACGATTGCGTACGCGCCGTGGCGCGGACGGTGCCGCCGCGCAGTCCGGCGCACTGACGGCAGTTGCAATTCCACTGCGGGAAGCCGCCTCCGGCCGCCGAGCCTAATACGACGATGTTCATGGTGGGATCCGGTAAGCCCGCGGCAGGCCGCGGGCGATGGCTGCGTCAGCGGTTCGCGATGTACAGCGTGATTTCAAAGCCAAAACGCCAGTCGATGAATTCGGGTTTGGTCCAGGCCATGGTTGTCTCCTTGAGCGATGCATGTGGTTGCGATTGCGCGGCGCGCAGTCAAGGAGGAATTCGCAATATCCATGCCACTTGTCCACGCGTGTATTTCGGGGCGCGGATGTGTCAAAGATGAACAGTCATATGGCACGACGGTACAGCTGTGACAGAATTGTCCAGTGTCGATGACCACTTCACCACGGAGCGACGATATGGACGCTGGCTACCAACCCGATGGCTATAACGCCGTGTCACCTTACTTGCTGGTCCAGGACGTGCGTGCGATGCTCGATTTCCTGACGCACGCGTTCGGCGCGACCGGGCTGCGACGCCAGGCCGACGCCGACGGCGCGATCCGGCATGTGGAGGTGCGGATCGGCGACTCGGTGCTGATGGTCGGGTTCAGGCCGTGGGCGGAATTGCCGATCTCATCGGTGCACGTGTATGTCGAGGATGTCGACAAGGTGTATGCGCGGGCGCTGGACCGGGGCGCGGCCAGCCTGGCGGCGCCGCGTGATGTGCCGTACGGGGACCGGTCGGCGGGTGTGCGGGATGAGCAGGGGAATTATTGGTGGATCGGGACGCGGTTGAGTGGGTGATGCCGCGCACTGGCTTACAACTGCGCCGTCCAGTCCCCCGACTTGCCGCCATGCTTCTCCAGCACCCGCACATTGGTCATGACCATGCCCCGATCCGCCGCCTTGCACATGTCATAAATGGTCAGCAAGCCGACCTGCACCGACGTGAGCGCTTCCATCTCCACCCCGGTCTTGCCATAGGTCTCCACCTGTGCCCGGCAATGCACGCTGTTGTTCGCGGCATCGACTTCGAAATCGACGGCGACCCGCGTAATGGCCAGCGGATGACACAGGGGAATCAGGTCGCTCGTCCGCTTGGCCGCCATGATGGCCGCGATGCGCGCCACGCCCAGCACGTCGCCTTTCTTGGCCGAGCCCGATGTTACGAGTTCCAGCGTGGCCGGCTGCATGCGGATGGTGCCGGCGGCGACGGCGATGCGGTGGGTGGCGTCCTTGGCGCCGACGTCGACCATGTGGGCCTGGCCGGTGGCATCGAAGTGGGTCAGGGGGCTGGCGGCGTCGGCGGATGTTGTCATGTTGTTCAGGGACTAAGTAACAAAATATGGCCCGGCAGTAGCAATGGCCGGGAAGCGGTTATCATAGCATCGTGAAACCTAACCCGATTTCAGCGATGTTGCAGCTTTCACCAAAGTGGCCGTGGCGCCGTCTCGCGGCGGCGGCCAGCCTGGCCGTGGCGACCGCCGGCGCGCTCGCCGCTCCTACCGTTCCGGTCCTGCACGGCAGCGCCGATTCGACCGGCTTGCCGACGCTCGGCGACACGGCGCGTGCCGACTTGTCGCCCGTGATGGAGCGCAAGCTGGGCGAAGAGATCATGAACGATATCCGGCGCGATCCCGACTACCTGGACGACGACGCGATCCTCGAGTTCCTGAACAACTTCGGCGAAAACCTCGTGTCGTTCGCGCCCGGCGCGCGCGGCGAGACGAATGCCGATTTCTTCTTCTTCGCCGTGCGCGACCCGATGATCAACGCATTCGCGCTGCCCGGCGGGTTCATCGGCGTGCACTCGCAACTGCTGCTGTCGGCCTCGACCGAGTCGGAGCTGGCGTCCGTGCTGTCGCACGAGATCGGCCACGTGCAGCAGCGCCACATCGCGCGCATGATTGGCCAGCAGAAGCAGGATGCGCTGTTGCCGCTGGCCGCGCTGCTGCTGGCGGCGCTCGTCGGCAAGGCCGGCGGCGGGGCCGATGCGGCGATGGGTGTCATGATGGGCGGGCAGGGCCTCGCCATCCAGCGCCAGCTGAATTTCAGCCGCGACGCCGAGCGCGAGGCCGACCGCGTCGGCTTCCAGACGATGCGTGCGGCCGGTTACGACACGTCGGGCATGGTCAATTTCTTCAAGCGCCTGCAGAGCACGACGCGCGTGTATGGCGAGGCGCCAGCCTGGCTCAGCAGCCACCCGCTGACGGGCGAGCGCATCGCCGACATCCAGGCGCGTATCCGCGAGAATCCCAAGCCGATCCACATCCGGCCGGACAGCATCGAATTCCACCTCGTGCGCGCCCGCGTGCGCGTGCTGCAGGACGAAAGCCAGAAAGGCCGCGACGAAGCGAAGGCCACGTTCGACAGCCAGCTGGCCCAGCCGAACACGCAGCAGCAGACGGCCGCCATGTACGGCCTGTCGTACCTCGCGCTGAAGCAGGGCGACCTCAAGACGGCGCAAAGCTGGCTCGACAAGGCGAAGGCGTCGACGAAACCGCGCCCCGGCGTGTTTTCGAGCGAGCGCAGCGGTACGGACGGCAGCGCCATGTTCGCGGGCCTCGGCATCGAGATCAAGCTGGCGCCCGGGCAGCCGCCGGAAGTCGTCCACCAGGCCGTTCAGGAAGCGGAAGCCGCGTACCAGAAATTCCCGCTGTCGCGCGCGCTGACACGCCAGTATGCCGACGCGATGATCGCGGACCACCAGCTGGACAAGGCCGGCCAGTTCCTGCGCGACCAGGTGCAGCAATACCGCGAGGAGCCCAAGCTCTACGATCGATTGGCCAAGACCTACGCGGCCCAAGGCAAGATCGCGCTGCAGCACATGGCGCTGGCCGAATCGTATGTGCTGACGGGTGCGTTGCCGGCCGCAGTCGACCAGCTCAATCTCGCGCGCAAGGCGAAGGATGTGTCATTCTACGACCAGGCCGTGATCGATGCGCGCGAGCGGGAGTTGAACGAGCGCCAGAAGGACGAGAAGAAAGAGAAGAAGGATCAGGACCGGTGATTTGAACACGTCGCCCCGCGGAGGGGGGGCAATGTTGGAAAGAGAAGAAGGACCAGGACCGGTGATTTGAACACGTCGCGCCGCGGAGGCGGGGGCAATGTTGGAGAGAGAAGAAGGATCAGGACCGGTAATTTGAACACGTCGCCCCCGCCTCCGCGGGGGCGACGAGCGGTTAGTTTGCGTTAGTCGGTTATGTGTGCGGCTGCAGCAGGTCCGGCCGGCGCACGAAACTGAAACGCTCCGGCATCTCGTCCGCCGGCAACCGTCCGACGGCGATGCGCCGGTCCTGCCAGCGCAGGTCCAGCTTGCCCGCGCCGCCTTCCAGCCACGCCATCACGTCCTCATCCGTCGCGGGGCGGCCATCCAGTTCGAACGCCTGCAGCAGTTGCGCCGCGTCGCGGTCGTCCAGCTGGGCGACCGTCTGCCCGGCACGCAGCACAATGCCGCCTGCGTCCGTCAGCCAGGCTTCGGCCGGGGCCCGCAGCGGCTGGCCCGTGTGCAGCACGAGGCCGTGGGCCGGGTCGGTGCGCGCGATGAACGGCGTCGCCTCGAGGTTGATGTAGACGCGCTGCGGACCGTTCTGGAAATACCAGCAACCGCGCTCATCCGATAAGTAATTGCGGGCGATGAAGCCGACCAGCGCGGCGTTCGTGAGCTTGTCGCCCGGCGTGCCGGCGCGCTGGGACGCTTCGTCGCGCATGCGCCAGGCGCCGCGCGCGTCCAGTGCCAGCCAGCCGTAGCAGTAGGGTACGTTCGGCCATTTGGCCATTGCCTGTTTTACGATGTCGTCCATGGGGTCAAGCTTGGCATAGCCGCGCCCGCGCCGGCGCGCGCGTGGGCAGCCCGCTCTCATCGTCGAAGAATCGCAAGATGCGTTGCGGGAGCCATGCCGTGCGGCCAGGGAAGGGGCCTGTGGAAAAGCCGACGTGGCCGCCCGTGGCCGGATACTCCAGCGTCACCGCGCGCGCGGCCGCTTGCGGCAAGTGGCGGCCGGGCAGGAACGGGTCGTTGCGCGCGTTCAGCACGAGGGTCGGCACGACGATGTCGTGCAGGACGTGGCGGGCGCTGGCGCGGTGCCAGTAATCGTCGGTGTCGCGGTAGCCGTGCAGCGGGGCGGTGACGACGTTGTCGAAACTGTATAAATCGTTTGCGGCGAGCAGGCGGTCGCGGTCGAACAGGCCGGGAAAGCGTTCCAGCTTGGCCAGCGCCTTGGGCTTGAGGGTCTGCAGGAACATACGCGTGTACAAGCGGTTGAAGCCGGACGACAGCGCGGCGCCGCCGGCCGCCAGGTCGAGCGGGGCGGAGATGGACACGGCGGCGTCGACGATGCCCGCGCCGTGGCGCTGTTCGCCGAGCCAGCGCAGCAGGGCATTCCCGCCCAGCGACACCCCGGCCACGTAGAACGGACCGGGATGGCGGGGGCGCAGCCGGCGGATGATCCAGTCGAGTTCTTCGGCGTCGCCGGAGTGGTAGAAGCGCGGTGCCAGGTTGGGCTCGCCCGAGCAGCCGCGGAAATGCGGGATCGCGCCATGCCAGCCGCGCGCCGCGACCAACGCCATCAGGGCGCGCGCGTAATGGCTGTCCGACGACCCTTCCAGGCCGTGGAACAGCAGCACGCACGGTGCGCCGGGCGCGGCGCCGTCGACGAGGTCGACGTCGATGAAGTCCTGGCCGCAGGGCGTGTTCCAGCGTTCGCGCCGGTAGGCGACGGCCGGTTTGCGGATGCAGAGGGCGGGATAAATCGTCTGCAGGTCACCGCCCGGCAGCCACCTGGGGGCCCGGAAGCCCGGGGAGGACCGGGCATCTGCAGCGCTCGCTTGGTTCACGGCAAGCCCCCGGGGAAAAAAGATCAGTGATGGGGAATCAGTGATGCGCCAGCACGGTGCCCGGCTTCAGGCGGTACTGGGTGCCGCAGTACGGGCACTTGGCGTTGCCGTCGTGATCGAAATCCAGGAAGACGCGCGGGTGGGACGACCACAGCGGCATGGCCGGGTTAGGGCAATACGCCGGCAGGTCTTTGGCTTCCAGTTCCACGACCGGGATGGTCTTGTCGTTCATCGATTTCTCCGTCAACTAGTTTGGCAAGGGGAATCCCAAGAACCGGCCTGTGCAGGCTTGCCATGCGCGCCGTATTTACTTACCTTGGCAATTCGGGCGGTGACGACTCGTCGTCGCGCGTCCGGTATCTCGGCATTCCCAAAACCACGATTCTAACGGATTCAACCTGATTGCCGGAATGGTCCGGTAGAATAGCGGCCTTAATACTGTCGAGTAGAATTCCGACAAGGAAATCTACACGCATTCTCACCACATCGTTTCATGTCCGAACGTCGCCCGTCCGCCATGCCTGTTTGCCGTCTTTGTTGCAGGAACGCGACATGAACGGCTCACGCCTGAATTCGGGCATGAAACGTGGCGATGGCGACGACGTCGACGGTCACGACCCGGTTGCCTGGCGCGAAGGCTTCCAGGTCGGCCTGCCGACGCTGTTCGGGCTCGTCGCGTGGGGCATGGTGGTCGGCGTCGCGATGGTCAAGAGCGGCCTCACCGTGCTGCAGGCCAGCGTCATGACTCTCGTCGTGTATTCCGGCTCGGCCCAGCTGGCATCGCTGCCGCTGATCGCCGCCGGCGCGCCCATCGGCGTCATCTTTGCCACCGCGTTCGTCGTCAACCTCCGCTTCGTCATCTTTTCCGCACTGCTCGCCCCCCATTTTTCGCATCTGCCGCTGTTCCAGCGTTTTTATCTTGGCCATATCTCCGGCGACCTGACGACCGCGCTCTTCCTGCAGCGCTATCCGCGCACGGCGCCGGAACGGGGCAAGCTGTCCTTCCTCAAGGCCCTGCTGTATCCGACCTGGATCGCCTGGCAGGCCGGCACGTTCGTCGGCATCTTCCTCGGCAGCGCCGTCCCGGCGGAATGGCAGCTGGGGTTTGCCGGCACGCTCGCCATCCTGTGTATCCTGGTTCCCCTGATCATCAACAGCGCGGCCCTGTGCGGCGTGCTCGTGGCGGCCATCGTGTCGGTGCTGGCGCATGGCCTGCCGTACAAATTGGGGCTGCTGGTTGCAGTTCTGGCGGGGATGTCCACCGCCATCGCCATCGAAGAGGCGCGCGGACGCCGCAAGGTGCGCCATGGCTGACTGGGACATCTGGGCCGTCATTGCCGTGCTGGGCGTGGCCACGGCCTGCACCCGCAGCGCCTTGTGGATGGTGGGCCACCGCGTGACGATTCCCCGGCGCGTGCAGGAAATGCTGCGCTATGCGCCGGCCTGCGCGCTGGCCGCGATCGTCGCGCCCGACTTCATGCTGGGGCCGCAGGGCGACGTCCAGCTGGCCGTCACGAACCCGAAACTGCTGGCCGGTATTGCGGCGCTCGCCTACTACCTGTGGCGGCGGAACATGTTGCAGACCATCGTTATCGGCATGCTGGTATTCACTGTCCTGCGCGTTTCTGATGTTTTCCATTGACTGGCCTAAGGTAAAATAGCGTTTTTTAAACATTTCTCGACTGTTGACAATGGCCGTTCTCAATTTCACCCGCTTGCAAGACCTGATCGACCAAGACGCGCTGAAAGGCAAGCGCGTCTTCATCCGCGCCGACCTGAATGTTCCCCAGGACGACGCCGGCAACATTACGGAAGACACGCGCGTGCGTGCTTCGGTTCCCGCGATCCGCGCTGCGCTTGATGCGGGTGCGGCCGTGATGGTCACGTCGCACCTGGGCCGCCCGACCGAAGGCGAGTTCAAGCCGGAAGACAGCCTGGCGCCCGTCGCCAAGCGCCTGTCCGAACTGCTGGGCCAGCCGGTCGAGCTGAAGCAGAACTGGGTCGACGGCGTCGACGTCGCGCCGGGCCAGGTTGTGCTGCTGGAAAACTGCCGCGTCAACAAAGGCGAAAAGAAGAATTCGGACGAGCTGGCCCAGAAGATGGCCAAGCTGTGCGACATCTATGTGAACGACGCCTTCGGCACCGCGCACCGCGCCGAAGCGACCACGCACGGCATCGCGAAGTTCGCGCCCGTGGTCGCCGCCGGTCCGCTGCTGGCGGCCGAGCTGGACGCGCTGGGCAAGGCGCTGGGCGCACCCCAGCGTCCGCTGCTGGCCATCGTCGCCGGTTCCAAGGTGTCGAGCAAGCTGTCGATCCTGCAGAGCCTGGCCGACAAGGTCGACAACCTGATCGTCGGCGGCGGCATCGCCAACACGTTCATGAAGGCGGTGGGCCTGAACATCGGCAAGTCGCTCGTGGAAGCCGACCTCGTCGGCGAAGCGAAGACGATCATCGAGAAGATGGCCGCCCGCGGCGCGCAAGTGCCGATTCCGGTCGACGTCGTGTGCGCGAAAGCGTTCTCGCCGACGGCCGCCGCGACCGTCAAGGACGTCAAGGACGTGGTCGATGACGATATGATTCTGGACATCGGCCCGAAGACGGCGGCCCAGCTGGCCGAACAGATCGGCAAGGCCGGCACCATCGTGTGGAACGGCCCGGTCGGCGTGTTCGAGTTCGACCAGTTCGCGGAAGGCACCAAGACCCTGGCCGCGGCCATCGCCGCCTCGAAAGGCTTCTCGATCGCCGGCGGCGGCGACACCCTGGCCGCGATCGCAAAATACAATATTGCCGACCAAATCGGCTATATCTCGACCGGCGGCGGCGCCTTCCTCGAGTTTCTCGAAGGCAAGACGCTGCCGGCCGTGGAGATTCTGCTCCAGCGCAGCGCAGCAAAATAAACCTCCCGGTCTCCGGCGCAGCTCACGGGCTGCGCTTTTCACTTCAAGGATAGTTCAATGTCTCGTGGCACCAAGATCGTCGCAACCATCGGCCCCGCTTCCTCCGACTTCGATACGCTCGTCCGCATGATCCGTGCGGGCGTCGATATCGTGCGCCTGAACTTCTCGCACGGCCGCGCCCAGGACCACATCGACCGCGCCAACCTGGTGCGCCGCGCCGCCGCCGAGTGCGGCCGCGAAGTGGCGATCATGGCCGACATGCAGGGGCCAAAGATCCGCGTCGGCAAGTTCGAGGAGGGCAAGATCCTGCTGAACAATGGTGACCGCTTCATCCTCGATTCCCGCTGGGGCGAGAACGGCGAGCTGGGCAACCAGGAGCGCGTCGGCCTCGACTACAAGGCCCTGCCGAACGATGTGCGTCCGGGCGACACGCTGCTGCTGAACGACGGCCTGATCGTGCTGATCGCCGAACGCGTGGCCGGCAGCGAGATCCATACCGTCGTCAAGGTCGGCGGCGAACTGTCGAACAACAAGGGCATCAACCGCCTGGGCGGTGGCCTGACGGCGCCCGCGCTGACGGCGAAGGACATGGAAGACATCAAGACGGCGATGTCGTTCCAGGCCGACTACCTGGCGATTTCGTTCCCGAAAACGGCGACCGACATGGAGATGGCGCGCCAGCTGGCGAACATCGCCGGCGAGCCGTCGGGCCACAAGCCGATGATGATCGCGAAGATCGAGCGCGCGGAAGCGATTCCCGTGCTGCAGGAAATCCTGGACGCCTCCGACGGCATCATGGTCGCCCGCGGCGACCTCGCCGTCGAAGTGGGCAACGCGGCCGTGCCGGCGCTGCAGAAGCGCATGATCCGCATGGCGCGCGATTCCAACAAGCTGGCGATCACCGCCACGCAGATGATGGAATCGATGATCGTCAACGCGGTGCCGACCCGCGCCGAAGTGTCGGACGTCGCCAACGCCGTGCTGGACGGCACCGACGCCGTGATGACGTCGGCCGAGACCGCCGCCGGCAAGTGGCCGGTCGAGACGGTCGAGATGATGTCGGCCATCTGCGTCGAAGCGGAGCGTTCCGAATACAACAAACTCGAAGCCGACTTTTTGAACGTGCAGTTCACCCGCATCGACCAGTCGATCGCCTACGGCGCCCTGTTCACCGCGCACCACCTGCGCGTGAAGGCGATCGTGGCCCTGACCGAGTCCGGTTCCACCGCGCTGTGGATGAGCCGCCACCACGTCGACACCCCGATCTACGCGCTGACGCCAAGCGTCACCACCCAGCGCAAGGTATCGCTGTATCGTAACGTCCATGCGTACCACCTGACGCAGCGCGGCGACAGCGCCGCCGTCCTGAAGCAGGCCGAGGACCTGATGGTGGCCAACGGCATCGTCAAGAAGGGCGACATGATCGTCGTCACGTGGGGTGAGCCGATGGGCCAGGTCGGTGGTACGAACGCCTTGAAAATCGTTCGTGTCGGGGAATTTGATTAAGAGGGAGCTCAACACCCGTGCGCGCGGCCGCAACTCGCGGCCGCCCCAAGCTGTCGAACGGATGATGTGCATGGCTGACGCGCCTGTCGCGCGAGGCCAGGCGCACGCGCGCGCAGCAGGTGTGAGACCCGGAAAGGTTTCTTTATTCCTATGGAGCTAAACCATGGCACTCGTATCAATGCGTCAACTGCTGGACCACGCCGCCGAACACGGCTACGGCCTGCCGGCTTTTAACGTCAACAATCTGGAACAGGTCCAGGCCATCATGGCCGCGGCCGACCAGACCGGCAGCCCGGTGATCATGCAGGCCTCGGCCGGCGCCCGCAAGTATGCCGGCGAAGCCTTCCTGCGCCACCTGATCGACGCCGCCGTCGAAGCCTACCCGCACATCCCGGTCGTCATGCACCAGGACCACGGCCAGTCGCCGGCCGTCTGCATGGCCGCGATCCGTTCCGGCTTCACCTCCGTCATGATGGACGGCTCGCTGGAAGCGGACGGCAAGTCGGTCGCCTCGTACGAGTACAACGTCGACGTGTCGAGGGAAGTCGTCAAGTTCGCGCACTCGATCGGCGTCACCGTCGAAGCGGAACTGGGCGTGCTCGGCTCGCTGGAAACGATGAAGGGCGACAAGGAAGACGGCCACGGCGCCGACGGCACCATGACCCGCGAGCAGCTGCTCACCGACGTCGCCCAGGCCGCCGACTTCGTCGCGCGCACCCAGTGCGACGCGCTGGCCATCGCCATCGGCACCTCGCACGGCGCGTATAAATTCACGCGCAAGCCGACCGGCGACATCCTCGCCATCGACCGCATCAAGGAAATCCACGCGCGCATCCCGAACACGCACCTCGTGATGCACGGTTCGTCGTCGGTGCCGCAGGAACTGCTGGCCATCATCCGCGAATTCGGCGGCGACATGAAGGAAACCTATGGCGTGCCGGTCGAGGAAATCCAGGAAGGCATCAAGCACGGCGTCCGCAAGATCAATATCGACACCGACATTCGTTTGGCGATGACGGCCGCGGTCCGCAAATACCTGTTCGAGAACCCGTCCAAGTTCGACCCGCGCGACTACCTGAAGCCGGCCCGCGAAGCGGCCACGCAGATCTGCAAGGCACGCTATATTTCCTTCGGCTGCGAAGGCATGGCCGCCAAGATCAAGCCGATTCCGCTGGATAAAATGGCGGACCGCTACAAGGCGGGTGAGCTGGCGCAGATCGTTCAGTAATCGAGGACACGTACCTTAAACGAGGACACGTACCTTAAACGAGGACACGTACTCTAAAACGTCGTTCCCGCGCAGGCGGGAACCCAATTTCCGCGGCAAAGCCACGAAATTGGGCCCCTGCCTCCGCAGGGGCGACGTTGTTTTGCTTTTTCGGTTCCTCTGGCTAAAATGGCGGAGCGCTACAAGGCGGGTGAGCTGGCGCAGATCGTTCAGTAATCGAGTACACGTACCTTAAACGAGGACACGTACCTTAAACGAGGACACGTACTCTAAAACGTCGTTCCCGCGCAGGCGGGAACCCAAGTGCGTCGCTGAACCACGACATTGGGCCCCTGCCTCCGCAGGGGCGACGTTGTTTTGCTTTTTCGGTTCCTCTGGCACATCGTCGCTTTTGACGACGATGACGTAGGAATCACGTAAAATATCGCTTTGGCACCGGTTCTCCCGAACCGCCGCCCATCCGACCGGCGTCTTCGCCGGTTTCGCTTTATCAAGATATCCCCTCTATGAAAAGCCTCTACCAATCCACTATTTCCTCCCTGCCATTGCTGGGCCATGGCAAGGTCCGTGACAACTACGCCGTCGGCGACGACAAGATCCTGATCGTCACGACCGACCGCCTGTCGGCCTTCGACGTCGTCATGAACGAACCGATCCCCGGCAAGGGCATGGTGCTGAACCAGATGAGCGATTTCTGGTTCGAGAAGCTCGGCCACATCGTGCCGAACCACCTGACCGGCGTGGCGCCGGAATCCGTGGTCGCACCCGAGGAAGTGGATCAGGTGAAAGGCCGCGCCGTCGTTGCCAAGCGCCTGAAGCCGATCCTCGTCGAAGCCGTCGTGCGCGGCTACATCATCGGTTCGGGCTGGAAGGATTACCAGGCCACCGGCGCCGTCTGCGGCATCCAGTTGCCGGCCGGCCTGCGCCAGGCCGACAAGCTGCCCGAGCCGCTGTTCACCCCGGCCGCCAAGGCCGACCTGGGCGAGCACGACGAGAACATCAGCTTCGCCGACATGGAACAGCGCATCGGTTCCGAACTGGCCAACCAGATCCGCGCCATCAGCATCCAGCTGTACAAGACCGCGGCCGACTACGCGGCCACGCGCGGCATCATCATCGCCGACACCAAGTTCGAATTCGGCCTGGACGAGAACGGCGTGCTGCACCTGATGGACGAAGTCCTGACGGCCGATTCCTCGCGCTTCTGGCCGGCGGATTCGTACGCGCCGGACATGTCGCCGCCGTCGTTCGACAAGCAGTTCGTGCGCGACTACCTGGAAACGCTGAAGGACTGGAACAAGGCCCCGCCGGCGCCCGCGCTGCCGCAGGACGTCATCGACAAGACCCAGGCCAAGTACTTCGAAGCCATCGAGCGCCTGACCGGCGAGAAGCTGAAGGTTTGACGATGGCGGATCAGCAGACTCAACCTCTCGTCGGCGTGATCATGGGTTCCAGCTCCGACTGGGACGTGATGCAGCACGCCTGCGCCATGCTGAAGCAGTTCGGCGTGCCGTTCGAAGCGCAGGTGATCTCGGCGCACCGCATGCCGGACGAGATGTTCGCGTATGCGGCATCCGCACGCAGCCGCGGCCTGCGCGCCATCATCGCCGGCGCCGGCGGTGCCGCGCACCTGCCGGGCATGGTGGCCGCGAAGACCGTCGTGCCGGTGCTGGGCGTGCCCGTGCCGTCGAAATACCTGCGCGGCGAAGATTCGCTGCTGTCGATCGTGCAGATGCCGAAAGGTGTGCCTGTGTCGACGTTCGCCATCGGCGAGGCCGGTGCCGCGAACGCGGCGCTGACCGCGATCGCCATCATCGCCACCACCGACGACGCCCTGGCTGGCCAGCTGGAACAATTCCGCTTGCAACAGACGGCCGCCGCCAAGGCCATGACCCTGCCCGTGAACGACTGATGAGTGATACGACGTCCCAAGCCTATCTCCCAGCCGCCGGCGAGCCGGCCTGGCTGGGTGTGATGGGCGGCGGCCAATTGGGCCGCATGTTCGCCCACGCCGCGCAGGCGATGGGCTACCGGGTGGCCGTGCTGGAGCCGTCGAGCGATTGCCCGGCCGGCCAGGTGGCCGAGCGCCTCGTCGAGGCCGGCTACGAAGATGCCGCCGGCCTCGATGCGCTGGCCGCGCAGTGCGTGGCCGTCACGACGGAATTCGAAAACGTCCCGGCCGCCAGCCTGTCGCGCCTCGCGCGGCAGGTGTTCGTGGCGCCGGATGCGCATGGCGTCTCCGTCGCCCAGGACCGCATCGCGGAAAAATCCTTCTTCGTCGCCTGCGCGGGCAAGTCGGGCGTGATGCCGGCACCGCACAAGGTCATTGCGAGCGATGCCGACGTCGACGCCATCGCCGACGACCTGCTGCCCGGTATCTTGAAAACCGTGCGCATGGGCTACGACGGCAAGGGCCAGGTGCGCGTGCGCACGCGCGAGGACGTGCGCGCGGCGTTCGCAGCGATGGGCCGCGTGACGTGCCTGCTCGAAAAGATGCTGCCGCTTGCCTATGAGGTGTCCGTGCTGACAGCGCGCGGCGCGGACGGCCAGTCGGTCGTCTACCCGATCGCGGAGAACGTGCACCGCGACGGCATCCTGTTCACGACGACGGTGCCGGGCCCGAACGTGTCGGACGAATGCGCGCGCAAGGCGCAGGATGCGGCGCGCGTCATCGTCGCCGAGCTCGGTTATGTCGGCGTGCTGTGCATCGAATTCTTCGTGCTGGCCGATGGTTCGCTCGTCGTCAACGAGATGGCGCCGCGGCCGCACAACAGCGGCCACTACACGATGGACGCCTGCATCACGAGCCAGTTCGCCCAGCAGGTGCGGGCGATGGCGAAATTGCCGCTGGGCGATGTACGCCAGCATTCGCCGGCCGTCATGCTGAACATCCTCGGCGACGTGTGGTTCGACGGCGACAGCGACGTCGCGCGCGAACCGGCCTGGGACGCCGTGCTGGCGCTGCCCGGCGCCAATCTGCACCTGTACGGCAAGACCGACCCGCGCCGCGGCCGCAAGATGGGCCACGTGACGTTCGTCGCGCCGACCTTGCAGGAAGCCCGGGCGAGTTTCGCGCAAGCCTGCGCCATCCTGGAAATCGGGCTGTGAAGCGCGCCGTGACCGATGATGTGATCGCCGCCGCCGCGCGTGCACTCGAGGCCGGCCGGCTCGTCGCGTTGCCGACCGAGACCGTGTACGGCCTCGGCGCCGACGCCGAGAATCCGACCGCCGTCGCCGCGATCTACGCCGCCAAGGGCCGGCCGCAGGATCATCCCGTGATCGTGCACGTGGCCCCAGGCGCGGATCTGGATTACTGGGCCACCGACATCCCGTCGGAAGCCCGCCAGCTGGCCGACGCCTTCTGGCCCGGCCCGTTGACGATGATCCTCAAGCGTGCGCCGCACATTCCCGACGCCGTCTCGGGCGGCCAGGACACGGTCGGCATCCGCTGCCCATCGCATCCCGTCGCCATCCGGCTGCTGCAGGCATTCAAAGGCGGGAAGGGCGGCATCGCCGCGCCGTCCGCGAATAAATTCGGTGCCGTGAGCCCGACGACCGCGCAGCACGTGCGCGACGAGTTCGGCGACGACATCGGAGAGAACGGCCGCATCGCCTTCGTGCTGGACGGCGGCCAGAGCGAGGTCGGCATCGAATCGACCATCGTCGATCTGTCCCGCCTGGCGACGCACGGCCCCGTGCTGCTGCGTCCGGGCCATATCTCAATCGACGCCATCGCGGCCGTGATCGACCAGGTGCCGGCGCGTCCCGATGCGGCGGCGCCGCGCGCGTCGGGCACGCTCGAGTCGCATTACGCGCCGCACACGCCGGTCGCGATGCAGGACACGGCCACGCTCATCGATACCTTGTCGAGCCTGCAAGCGGCGGGGCGCAAGGTCGCGCTGATTCATTACTCCGACCTGCCGGCCGCGCACGCGGCCGTGCGCCTGCCCGCGGCGCCGGCAGGTTTCGCGCACGCGCTGTATGCGGCGCTGCGTGCGATGGACGGCGCTTGCGCCGACGTCATCCTCGTCGAGGCGCCGCCGCAGGACGGCCTCTGGCTGGGTGTCAACGACCGCCTGCGCCGCGCCGCGCATGGTTCGACGGGCATCGTGCACGGGTTGATAAACAACACTCCCGCGCTGTAATCCGTCCGGAATCTTCCCAAAAACGACCGTCCGGTGCATCCTACTCGGCAATGCCCAGTGTCGGGCGTTGCGCGCCTGCGCCGCCACCGCGCGGACCTTTCCCCGCCATCCGTTGTGCAACGATGCGCGCCGGCGCCTGCCGTTTGAGTCATCGTTAGTCGAAGGACATCCATGCGTTCCCTACTTACCCTGGCCTGCAGCCTCGGGCTGGGCTACCTGCTTGCCGCTTGCAGCGGCGGCACCACCGCCGGCGGCACGCCGGCCGGCGTCGTCAACCCCGACCCGCTGCCCGTCCCCACGCGCGGCAGCCTCGTCGGCCAGGCGGCCTCCGTGGCCGTCAACGTCGGCGGCGCCAGCCTGCCCACCCTGACGCCGACCGTGCTGGCCGGCTTCCTCGAAGCGGCGCAGCAGGGCACCCTCGCCGTCGCAGGCCAGCCGCAGTGCTCGGTGTCGGTGTACCGCGTGCACTACAACACCATCGGCGGCGCCGGCGAAGCGACGGACGGCAGCGCCGCTGTCTTCGTGCCCACGGGCGGCGGCAACTCGTGCAGCAATTCGCGGCCCGTCGTGCTGTATGCGCACGGCACCTCGTTGCAGAAATCCTACGACATGGCCGATCTCGCCAACAACACGGAAGCCCGCCTGGCGGCGGCCGTGTTCGCGGCCCAGGGTTTCATCGTCGTCGCGCCGAACTACACGGGCTACAGCGGTTCGTCGCTCGGCTATCACCCGTATCTGGACCGCGTCGCGCAGGCCGCCGACATGATCGACGCCCTGCGCGCCTCGCGCACCTCGTTCGCGGCGATCGGCGCGAAGGATTCGGGCAAGCTGATGGTCACCGGTTATTCGCAGGGCGGTTACGTGGCGCTGGCCACGCAGCGCGCCATGCAGGACCTGGGCACGAACGAATTCACCCTGACGGCGGCGTCCGGCATGTCGGGCCCGTATGCGCTCGCCCGTTTCGGCGACGATCTGTTCGGCGGCGCGCCGCGCAACGGTGCCACCGTGATCGTGCCGATGATTGTCAACGCCGGCCAGCACGCGAGCGCCGCGCTGTACACGACGCCGTCCGACGTCTACGAGGCGCCGTATGCCGCCACGATCGCCGACCTGGTGCCGGGCAGCCTCGGCAGCAGCGATCTCGTCGACCAGGGCAAGCTGCCCGCGACGGCACTGTTCGCCGCGAATTCGCAACCGCAGACGGCCGGCTTTACGCAATATTTCGGCGCCAGCAACCTGGTCCGCACGGATTACCGCAACGGCTACCTGGCCGACCTGGCAGCCCACCCGTGCGACCAGAGCGCGACCGCGCCGCTGGCGTGCGCGCCGGCCCATAACCTGCGCAAGTGGCTCGTGCGCAACGACCTGCGCAGCTATATGCCGAGCGCGCCGACGATGCTGTGCGGCGGCCACGCCGATCCTGTCGTGCCGTTCTTTAACGCGACGTCGGCGGCAAGCTATTTCAGCGCGCGCGGCAGCAACATCACCCCGCTGGACATCGACGACACGCCCGGCCTGAACGACCCGTACCGCTCGGCCAAGGCGGGCTTCGTGGCGGCCAAGGCGCTCCTGCGCGCGGCTTCGGGCGACGATGCGGTGTCGTCTGCTTACCACGCCGGTCTCGTCGCTCCATTCTGCATGGCGGCGACACGCGATTATTTTCAGTCAACATTGTCACATTGACGTAAAAATGGACCGGCGGCGTTGCTATAATCGGCCGCTGCCGGCCTGGTCTCTACCGCAACGACACCAGCTGTTGTTGCCGGCGCACGACAAAGGTTTTATCTATACAACGATGCCGAACACTGGCATATTAGTTAAACCACGAATAGCACGGCCGTTCGTTGCAGAAGAAAAATTTCTTTAGGAGACACAATGCGTAAGACCTCATTCGCGCTCGCGCTGTTGACCGCTGCCGTCCTGTCGGCCTGCGGCGGTAGCAGCACCAGCCCCCGCGGCGGCGATCAGACCCCGGCAACCAAATTCAGCGCCCAGGTATCGTTCGGCGACAGCCTGTCGGACGTCGGCACCTATGCCGTCGGCGGCGTGAAGGCATTGGGTGGCGGCAAGTTCACGATCAACGGCGACAACACGGCGATCAGCCCGGACCTGACGGGCAAGAACTGGACCGAAGTCGTCGCTGCCCAGCTGAGCCTGCCGGCACCGTGCGCGGCCCAGACGGGATTGCAGGGTGACGCGACCAAGGGCTTCGCCGTGCCCGTCACGTTCAGCGCCAATTGCCTGAACTATGCGCAGGGCGGCTCGCGCGTGACGAATCCGGTCGGCCCCGGCAACGCGGCCACCGGCTCGCCGCTGGGCCAGACGACCGTCCCGGTGGTGACGCAGATCGCGAACCATTTGGCCAAGACCGGCGGCAAGTTCAGCGGCACCGAACTGGTGACCGTCCTGGCTGGCGGTAACGACATCCTGTTCCTGATGGGCCAACTGTCGGCGAGCGCCACCGCCGCCGGCACCACGGCCGGTTCGCAAGCCTTCGCCGTGTCGCTGACGACGCAACTGGCCGCCGGCGCGACGAACCCGGCCACGGCCGCCCAGGCCATCGGCCTCGCGATCCAGACGGAAGCGGCGCGCGCCGGCCACACGGACACCTCCATCGTGCAGGCCGCCGTCACCGCGGCCGTCATTGCGGGCAATACCGCGGCTGCCCAGGCGACCGTCTATGGTCCGATGGTCGCCAAGGCCCAGGCCGACGCGACGGCTGCCGGCCAGAAGGCGGGCGCCGACTACCTGACCGCGAACGCGGCAGGCGTCGTCACCGCGATGGCGACTGCGGGCGGCCAGTTGGCGGCCCTCGTCAAGACGCAGATCCTCGCCAAGGGCGCGAACTACGTCGTCGTGAACAACCTGCCGGACGTGGCCTCGACGCCGTCGGGCAAATCGCAGTCGGCCGCCGTCCAGTCCCTGATTCAGACCGCCGTCGACGCCTTCAACGCCCAGCTCAAGGCCGGTGTCGCGAACGAACCCAAGGTCCTGTACGTCGATTTGTGGACCGTCAGCCACGACGAAGTCATCAACCCGGCCCCGTACGGCCTGACGAATACGTCGACCCCGGCCTGCGGCCCGAATGCGCTGGGCACCACGTCGCTCGTCTGCAATGCGAAGAACGTGATCGCCGGCGACGTCAGCCACTACATGTTCGCCGACGACGTGCACCCGACACCGTTCGAGAACTGGCTGATCGCGCGCTACGTCCTCGAGCAGATGGCGACGAAGGGCTGGCTGTAATCCTCACGACAGGCCCGTCCGCAGGCAGGGACGGGCTATCCATAAGAATCAGGAGATAACATGAAAGTAAGTTCCAACGTCGTGAAACTGCTGGTTGCCGCGGGCGCGCTGGCCGTGGCGGGCAGCGCCGCGGCACAGGCCAAGGGGCAGTGGGCCGTGTCGGTCGGCGCCGCCCAGATCACCCCGCACGTGACGAGCGGCGCGATTACCGCGCCAGCCCTGCCGAACTCGCTGGGCGACGTCGGCAAGGACACGGAGCCGGTGATCGTGGTCAACTACGGCATCACCGACAACATCATCGGGGAATTCACGTTTGCCACCCCGTACAAGCACAGCCTGTACGGCGCCGGCGCCATTGGCGGCACGGGCGAACTGGGCACGGTGCAAGCCTTGCCGCCGACCGCGTTCGTGCAATACCGCTTCTTCCAGCCGACCTCGGCCTTCCGTCCTTACGTCGGCCTGGGCGTGACTTATGCCTACTTCTACAAGGAAACCGGCTCGTTCCGCATGACGGCACTGACGAACCCGGGCGGCCCGGCGACGACGTTCAGCATCGACAACAAGTGGACCGTGTCGGGCCAGGTCGGCGCCGTCTGGAACTTCAACGAGAAATGGTTCCTCAACGCCGCCCTCGTGAAGACCCGCCTGCGTACCGATGTGCACTTTTCGACGCATCAGGGCCAGCACATGAAGCTGGATCCGAACTCGACGGTGCTGACGCTGGGTTACAAGTTCTGAGCTTGTTCTGCGCACAAAAAAACCGCCCTCGTGGCGGTTTTTTTTCGTCGGTGCGGGTGGGCACCCCGTGCCCACCATGCATACACCGATATCGTTAGAACGCTGCGATACCGGTCTGCGCGCGACCCAAAATCAGCGCATGGATGTCATGTGTGCCTTCATACGTGTTGACGACTTCCAGGTTGACGAGGTGACGGGCAACGCCGAACTCGTCGCTGATGCCGTTGCCGCCCATCATATCGCGGGCCATGCGCGCGATGTCCAGCGACTTGCCGCAGGAATTGCGCTTCATGATCGACGTGATCTCGACCGCGGCCGTGCCGTCGTCCTTCATGCGGCCCAGGCGCAGGACGCCCTGCAGGCCCAGCGTGATTTCCGTCTGCATGTCGGCCAGTTTCTTCTGGATCAGCTGGTTGGCCGCCAGGGGCTTGCCGAACTGCTTGCGGTCGAGCACGTACTGGCGGGCGCGGTGCCAGCAATCCTCGGCCGCGCCGAGCGCGCCCCAGGCGATGCCGTAGCGGGCCGAGTTCAGGCAGGTGAACGGTCCCTTCAGGCCGCGCACTTCCGGGAAGGCGTTTTCTTCGGGGCAGAACACCTCGTCCATCACGATCTCGCCCGTGATCGAGGCGCGCAGGCCGACCTTGCCGTGGATGGCCGGCGCCGACAGGCCCTTCCAGTCCTTTTCCAGCACGAAGCCGCGGATCTTGCCCTCGTCATCCTTGGCCCAGACGACGAACACGTCGGCGATCGGCGAGTTCGTGATCCACATCTTCGAGCCGGACAGCGCATAGCCGCCGTCGACCTTGCGCGCGCGCGTGACCATCGAGCCCGGGTCGGAGCCGTGGTTCGGTTCGGTGAGGCCGAAGCAGCCGATCCATTCGCCGGTGGCCAGTTTCGGCAGGTATTTCTGTTTCGTCGCTTCGTTGCCGAATTCGTAGATCGGCACCATCACGAGCGACGACTGCACGCTCATCATCGAGCGGTAGCCGGAATCGACGCGCTCGACTTCGCGCGCGATCAGGCCGTAGCTGACGTAGCCCAGGCCGGGGCCGCCGTATTGCTCGGGGATCGTCGGGCCCAGCAGGCCGAGTTCGCCCATCTCGCGGAAGATGGCGGCGTCGGTGGTTTCATGGCGGAAGGCTTCCAGGACGCGCGGCAGCAGCTTGTCCTGGCAATAGGCCGCCGTGGCGTCGCGCACCATGCGCTCCTCGTCGAGCAGCTGCTCGTTCAGCAGCAGCGGATCATCCCAATGGAACTGGGCTTTGCGGGGCGTGTCGGAACGGCTCATGGGACTCCTGTCTCAGAATATTCTTGTCGAATGGTCGAATGGCGGACGCCGGGCGAGCGGGTAGGCCGCCCGGATCGAGCCATTATAGGAAGGCCGCCTTGCCGCATCTTTTCAAACTGCGACAGCCATTTTCATTTTTAACCAGGCAAGAGCGCGAGCAGGCGTCAGGTCGTGCCGAAGCGCCCGCCATGGAACAGCAGGGCGGATTGCGGATGCACGGCGCAGTCCTCGACTTCGCCCACGAAGATCACGTGGTCGCCTTCCGGATAGCGGCTGCGGTTGTGGCACTCGAACCAGGCCGAGACGCCTTTCAGGATCGGCTGGCCGGTGCGCGACAATTCGTACTCGACGCCCTCGAACGGGTCGTGGCCGCGGCGCGAGAACCGGCGTGCCAGCTCTTCCTGGCCGGCGGACAGGACGTTGATCACATAATGCGAGTTGCCGGTGAAGATGGGCAGGCTGTTGGCGACGTTCGACAGGCTCCACAGCACGAGCGGCGGCTCCAGCGATACGGAATTGAAGGACGACGCGGTGAGGCCGCGGAAATACCCGTCGCCGAGACGCGTCGTGATCACGGTGACGCCGGTCGCGAATTGCGACAAGGCCTGGCGGAAATGGGCGGAATCGAAACCGCGCGTGGTTGCGCGAGGTGAGCTGGTGTTCATCCGCGCATTATGCCACCAATGGCTTATCTCCCTCTGGCCGGCTGCTCGTTGATCCTGCACAACAGGGCACTTTCGGTTACAGTGAAGTCATGGACAACTATTTATCCCTCGAGGAGTCAGCATGAGCCAGCAATCAGCAACCGAAGTGGCCATCCTGGGCGGCGGGTGTTTCTGGTGCCTGGAAGCGGTCTATCTGGAAGCGCGCGGCATCCTGCGCGTGGAATCGGGTTATATGGGAGGCGACACCCCCGCCCCGACCTACGAACAGGTGTGCGCGGGCACGACGGGCCACGCCGAAGTGGTGCGCCTGGAGTTCGATCCGAACGTGATCAGCTATCGCGACATCCTGGAAATCTTTTTCACCATCCACGACCCGACGACGCTCAATCGCCAGGGCAACGACGTCGGGACGCAATACCGCTCGGTGATCTTCTTCACGTCGCCGGAGCAGGAGGCGACGGCGCGCAAGGTGATGGCCGAGATGGCCGCCGTGTGGGATGCGCCGATCGTTACGCAGGTGCTGCCGGCCGAGCAGTGGTACAAGGCCGAGGATTACCACCAGAATTATTTCGCCCAGCATCCGCTGCAGGGGTATTGCGCGTTCGTCGTCGCGCCGAAGGTGGCCAAGTTCCGCAAGACGTTCACGGACCGCGTCAAATAATCGCTGCGACGTGTGGAAATGGTGGGCACGGCGCGCCCACCCTACGGCACCGTGTCATATCGTAGTTCACGATCCACCGGTTACCGGTACATGTACTTGCGCGACCACGGAATCAGGTCCGGCTCTTCTCCCGCCTTGCCGCACACGATCTGGTACAGGCTGATCCAGTCGTGCGCGAAGCCGTAGGCGCAGCCCGCCAGGTAGACGTGCCAGATGCGGAAGGTCTTCGGATCGCACGTCGCCTGGATGCGCGCGGCATTGTTCTCGAAATTCTCGGTCCACAGCGCGCACGTGCGGGCGTAGTGGCGGCGCAGGTTTTCCACGTCGCGCACTTCGAGGCCGCCTTCCTGCATGGTGCGGATGACGGTCGACAGGTGTGCCAGCTCGCCGTGCGGGAACACGTATTTGTCGATGAACTCGCCGCCGCCGTACGGGCTGTTGCGCTGCTCGACGTCGGTCGTGGTGATGCCGTGGTTCATCACGACTCCGCCCGGCGCCAGTAGCTTGTTGACGCGGCTGAAGTAGTCCGGCAGGTTGTCCACGCCCACGTGCTCGAACATGCCGACGCTCGTGATCCGGTCGAACTGGCCGCCGACGTCGCGGTAATCCTGCAACCGGACCTCGATGCGGTCCTGCAGGCCCGCTTGCGCCACGCGCTCGCGCGCCAGCTCGTACTGGCGCTCGGACAGCGTGACGCCCACGCAGCGCGCGCCGAACTTGCTCGCCGCCCGGATGACCAGGGCGCCCCAGCCGCAGCCGATGTCGAGCAGCGTCTGCCCCGGCTGCACGCCGATCTTGGTGAGGATGTGGTCTATCTTCTTTTGCTGGGCCGTGGCGAGATCTTCGTCGCCGTTCTCGAAATAGGCGCAGGAATACACCATGGCCGGGTCGAGGAACAGGCTGTAGAACTCGTTGGAGACGTCGTAGTGGTAGCGGATGGCCTCGGCATCTTTCTCGCGCGTGTGCGGCGAGACGAAGCGCAGGGCGGCGCTGGCGACACGGCTCGTGCGTGCAGGCTTGCCCGTGGTTTCCGCGAGGGCCGAGCCGACCTGGATCATGTCCGCCGCGCGCCCTTCGATCTCGAGCGCCCCTTCGACATAGGCCTCGCCCAGGTTGTCCAGCGAGGGCGCGAGGAGGTAGCGCAGCCCGCCCGGGTTGGGCACGCGGATTTTCACGCGCGGTTGATGGTCGGACGAGAGGTCGACCTGCGCGCCGTTCCACAATTCCACGCGCAGGGGCAGGTTGAATTTGCTGCGAATGCCTGAAGTCCAGGCGGAAAGCTTCATCTGGTCGAACACGCGTATCTCCGGCTAGTCCTGGACCGGATGCACCGGTTCAGGGTTGCAAACGTTGCCGCGTCCAAAGTCCGTCTTCCTGCCGCGTGTAGACGATGCGGTCGTGGAAGCGTGAACGCCGCCCCTGCCAGAACTCGATCCGTTCCGGCACCAGGCGAAAACCGCCCCAATGATGTGGCCGTGGCGGTGCTTCGCCATATTGACGCGCCACTTCCTCGTAATGTTGTTCGAGGGCGGCACGGTTCGCGATCGGTTCGCTTTGCTCGGACGCGATCGCCGACAGCCGGCTCTTCAAGGGCCGGCTGTTGAAATACTTATCGCTTTCGTCGGCACTCGTGCGTTCCACTCTGCCTTCGATTCGCACTTGCCGTTCAAGTTCACTCCAGAAGAATAGCAGAGCTGCAAAAGGCTTGCTTTCCAGTTGCTTTCCCTTCTGGCTCGCATAGTTCGTGTACCACGTAAAACCGCGCGCATCGAACTGCTTGACCAGCACGATGCGCGACGTCGGACGGCCGTCCTCGCCCACGGTGGCCACGCTCATCGCGTTCGGTTCGTTCACCTCGGCCTTGAGGGCTTCCTCGAACCAGCGCGCGAACTGGACGATCGGGTCGTCCGCCACGTCGTCCTCGTCAAGCCGGGCCTGGCCGTAATCCTTGCGCAGGTCGGCCACGCGTTCGCCGATGTCCGGCGCCGCCGGATCACCGAGGCCGCGGCGCCGGCGCATGGCCTCGCCCAGGCGCGCCATCTGGCTCGGTCCGAACAGGCGCAGCGCCATCGGCGCCACGATGCCTTCCTCGCGCTCCATGTGGCCCTGGTAACTCTGCACGAAGCGGCGCACGATGGAGGCCGACAACTGCGTGCCGCTGCCGTCCGCGATGGCCGTCAGTTGTTCGTGCAGGTCTTGCCACATCGCGTCCATCTCCTTGTGTTCCTGCAGGATCACGGGCGCCAGCGCCTGCAGCGTGGCCGCGTCCTCGCCCCGGGCGACGGCGAGCAGCATCGGCAGCAGGTCCTGTTCCTCGTCCTCGTGGTGCAGGTGGGCGGCCTTGTCGAAGTATTTCAGCACGGCCGTTGCCGCCTGGCGCGCCTGCTCGTCGGCACCATGGTCCGGCAAGTGGCCCAGCAGTTTTTCCAGCGTGGCAAGCTGCTTGCGGATGCGTCCGTGGCAATGCTTGAGGACGGCGACGGGCTGGTCGAAATCGGGCGCGGGATCGGAAAGAAGGTTGTTCATGATCGCTGTTGTGGACACGCAGGATGCGGCCCAGTTTTTGATTGACTGAAAGTTATTTTAGAGTAAGCAGCGCTGTTCCGTCCGGTAAAATGAATGGATCATGACTACGATTCCCACCTCTCTCCTCGACGACGTCGACTTTGGCCGCCGCTTCGGCGGCATTGCCCGCCTCTACGGCGAGCGTGCACTGGAACGCTTCCGCGCGGCGCACGTTTGCGTGGTCGGCGTCGGCGGGGTCGGCTCCTGGATCGTCGAAGCGCTGGCGCGCAGCGCCGTCGGCCGCCTCACGCTCATCGACCTCGACAACGTGGCCGAATCCAACATCAACCGCCAGATCCAGGCCCTGTCGACCACCGTCGGCATGCCCAAGATCGAGGCGCTGAAACAGCGTATCGCGCTCATCAATCCGTACTGCGAAGTCGAGCTCGTCGAAGACTTCATCGATCCGGACAACATCCCGCAGATGATCGGCGCGGCGCGGCCTGGCGCGGCCCGTTTCGACTACGTCGTCGACGCCATCGACAGCGTCAAGGCCAAGGCCGCGCTGATCGCGTACTGCAGCGAACATGCGATTCCGCTGGTCGTCATCGGCGGCGCCGGCGGCCAGCTCGATCCGACCAAGATCGAGGTGCGCGACCTCGCCCGCACCGAGCAGGAACCGTTGCTGAAAAAAGTGCGCAAGATCCTGCGTGCCCGCTACGGTTTCGCGCGCGGCGAAAAGAACAAGTACCACATCGACGCCGTGTTCTCGATGGAACCGCTGCGCTATCCGGAATCGGGCGACGCCTGCGCAGTCGAGGCGGGCAGCATCACGGGCCTGAACTGCGCCGGCTTCGGCTCGAGCATGGTCGTCACCGCGACGTTCGGCATGGTCGCGGCCGGCCACCTGCTGCGCAAGCTGGCGGACGCGGCCAACGCGGCCGTCCCGGCACCGCAGTCCGTGCCCGCACTTGTAACCGAATCCGTCGACGCTGGGCAACTGCAGGAGGCCTTGCTATCATAGAATCAGTTTTTTACTGATTCGTGAAAGAGGCTCCATGATCCGTCGTATCGCCCTCACAGGCCTGCTGCTGGTGGCTGCCGCCGCCAATGCGCAGGACGCATCCCAGGCCGGCAACGGCCTGCCCGGTCCCAAGGACCCGGCCCAGGCCACGGCCAATGCCGCCAGTCCCGCCAACCCAAGCAATCCCGTCAATCCGGCCCCCGCGGATGCCCAGGCCCAGCAGGGCCCGCACGTGCAGGTCATCGACCGCGTGATCGGCAAGGGCACCGAAGCGAGCTTCGGCAGCACGGTGGTCGTCAATTACACGGGCTGGTTCTACAAGCCGCTGGCCGCCAGACAGCACGGCCGCAAGTTCGACTCGTCGCTGGATGCGGGCCGCGAACCGCTCGAGTTCCAGCTCGGCGCGCACCAGGTCATCAAGGGCTGGGAGCAGGGCGTGCAGGGTATGAAGGTGGGCGGCAAGCGCACCTTGATCATCCCGAGCGAACTCGCCTACGGCAAACGCGGTGCCGGCGGCGGCTCGATTCCGCCGGATTCCGATCTGATCTTCGACGTCGAACTGTTGAAGGTGAAGTAAGTCCAATTTATCAACCGGGAGGTATGCATGCGTATCGCGAACGACGTGACGGAATTGATCGGCAATACCCCCTTGGTGCGGATCCGCCGCCTGGCCCAAGGCGCAGGCGCGGACATCGCCGCCAAGCTCGAGTTCTACAGCCCGGCCCACAGCGTGAAGGACCGGATCGGCCTGGCCATGATCGAGGCGGCCGAGCAGGCCGGCAAGATCGGCCCGAACACGATCATCGTCGAAGCCACCAGCGGCAACACGGGCATCGCGCTGGCGATGGTGTGCGCGGCGCGCGGCTACCGCTGCCGCCTCGTCATGCCCGAGACGATGAGTAATGAACGGCGCATGCTGTTGCGCGCGTACGGCGCCGAACTGGTGCTCACGCCCGGGCCGGAAGGCATGCTGGGCGCGATCCGCCGCGCCGAGGAAATCGTCGCCTCCGATCCGCACTGCTTCATGCCGCAGCAGTTCAACAATCCGGCCAACCCCGACGTCCACCGCCGCACGACGGCCGAGGAAATCTGGCGCGACACCGACGGCAAGGTCGACATCCTCGTGGCCGGCGTCGGCACGGGCGGCACCATCACCGGCGTGGCCGACGTGATCAAGGCGAGGAAGCCCAGCTTCCAGGTCATCGCCGTGGAACCGGACGCGTCGCCGATCCTGTCCAGGGGCACGAAAGGGCCGCACCCGATCCAGGGCCTCGGCGCCGGCTTCATCCCGGAAGTGCTGAACACCAAGAGCTACGACGAAGTCATCACCGTCAAGAACGACGACGCCTTCGAGACGGCTAGAGCGGCCGCGCGCGAGGAGGGGCTGCTGGTCGGCATCTCGTCCGGCGCCGCGTTGTGGGCCGCGATCCAGGTCGCCAGGCGGCCGGAGAATGCGGGCAAGCTGATCGTCACCATCATTCCCTCGTTCGGCGAGCGGTATCTGAGCACCGCGTTGTACGCGAACCTGGCGGGTTGAACGTTTCGTAAGCTTATCAATACGTCGTCCCCGCCTTCGCGGGGACGACGTATTAACGATGCTCAGTGCGCGTGGTTGTGCTCGTGATCGTGGTCATGGTCATGGTCATGGTCGTCATGCGCATGCGCTTCCAGCCCGTCCTGCAGGCAGCAACTGCTGTGCTGGGTCGTACCCTGTTCCACCTGCAGCGTGCAATGGTGGATGGCGAAATCCTCGCGCAGGTGATGGGTGATGTCGTCGATGGCCGCATCGCCCGGATAGCCGTCCGGCATGACGAGGTGGGCGGTGAGGGCGGTCTCCGTCGTGCTCATCGCCCAGATGTGGACGTCGTGCACTTCGGTCACGCCCGGTTGCGCGGCCAGGAAGGCCGTCACGCTGGTCGCGTCGACGCTGTCCGGCACGCCCGCCAGCACCATCTGGATCGATTCCTTCAGCAGCGACCACGTGCCCGCGACGATCACGACGACGAGCACGAGGCTGACGGCCGGGTCGAGCCAGGTCCAGCCCGTGTAGATGATGACGACGCCGGAGATGACGACGCCCAGCGACAGCACGGCATCGGCCGCCATGTGCTGGTAGGCGCCGCGCACGTTGATGTCGTCCTTGCTGCCGGCCACGAACAGCCAGGCCGAGAAGCCGTTGATCAGCACGCCGATGAGCGCCACGATGGAGACCGTCGTGCCGGCCACGGGTTCCGGATGGGCGACGCGGTGCACGGCCTCCCACGCGATGGCGCCGCACGCCACCATCAGCAGCAGGGCGTTGGCGAGGGCCGCCAGGATCGACGTGCCGCGCAGGCCGTACGTGAAGCGGCGCGTGGGCGCGCTTCTGGTGAGCAGGGCCGCGCCCCAGGCGAGGCCCAGCCCAAGCACGTCGGACAGGTTGTGGCCGGCGTCGGCCATCAGCGCCGTCGAGTTGGCGATGAAGCCGTAGATGAATTCGATGGCGACGAAGACCGTGTTCAGGGCGATCGCAATGGCGAACGCGCGGCCGTTGGCGCCCGGCGTGGAGTGATGATGGTGGCCATGTCCATGGCTGTGGGAATGATGGTGACTCATGCGTCCAGTCCGGTAGTTGATTCGGCGATGGGTTCGGTGATGTGTTCGAACATGTCGGAGAGCAGGCCGCTGATGTGGGCATCGGCGGCCGCATAGAACACTTGCTTGCCCTGGCGCTCGGCCTTGACGATCCGGGCCGCGCGCAGCAGCCGCAGATGGTGGCTGACCAGCGAACTGGACAGATTCAACGCACCGGCGATGTCGCCCACGGCGGTCGGCTGCGCCAGGCAGGCGAGCACGATGCGCAGGCGCGTGGGGTCGCCCAGCAGGTGGAACAGGTCGGCGAGTTCGTCGACGGCATTGTTGATGTCGGGTGGGATGCTCATGTTTAACGTGTGAAGAACTGTTCACATGTTAAACGCATTGCGGCGGTGGGCGCAAGTTAAACATGATGTCACGGCACCTGCCCATCCGCATCACGCAGCTCCGGCTGCCCCAGCCCGAGCTTCTGCAACTGCGGCACGATCGCCGCGCGGTCGCCCACGGCGATGACTTTCAGCTGGTCGGGCTTCAGGTATGTCTGCGCCGCCGCCTGCACCTGGGCCGCGGTGACGGTACGGAACCGGTCGGGCAGGGTGCGCCAGTAGTCGGCCGGCAGGTCGAACACATACGTCTCGGCCAGGCTCGCGCCGATGCCGCTGTTCGTTTCGAACTGGCCCGGCAGCGAATACACCTGCGAGTCGCGCGCGCCCGCGAGTTCGGGACCCGGCAGCGGCTTGTCGCGCATGCCGTTCACTTCCCGGAAGATTTCGGCGACCGACGGCCCCGTGACATCGGTGCGCACGCTGCCCGCGATGGTGAACGGGCCCGGCGTGCGGTCGTAGCGGAAGTTGGAAAACACGCCGTAGCTGTAGCCCTTTTCTTCGCGCAGGTTGAGGTTGATGCGGCTCGAGAACAGGCCGCCCAGCGCCGCGTTCATGACTTGCATGGCCGGATAGTCCGGGGTCTTGCGCGCGGCCGCGATGGTCGTCACGCGCAGCGCCGTCTGGGGTGCGCCGGGCTTGTCGACGACGACGAGGCGTGCCTTGCTGCTGTCCGGTTCACCGGGCGCCGACACGGCCGGGTCGGCGCGCTCCCAGCCGCCGAAGCGCGCCGTCGCCAGCGCGCGCAGCTCGTCCGGCGTGACGGCGCCGGAGACGACGAGGGCCGCGTTGCCGGGCAGGTAGTGGCGGCGCCAGAAGCGCACGAGGTCTTCGCGCGTCGTGGCGCGGATCGCCTGTTCCGTGCCCAGCTGGCCGTAGCCGTAGGGGTGATCGGGACCGTACAGCGCGCCCGCCGCGGCGACGACGGCGACCAGTGCGGGGTCGTCGCGCTGCTGCGCCAGGTCGCCCAGGCGCGCGGCGCGCTGGCGCTCGACTTCGGCGGTGGGAAAGGCCGGGTGCTGCACGACGTCGGCCAGCACGTCCAGCGCCTGCGGAAAGGTCGAGCGCAACGCCAGCAGGGAGACCGTCGACGCGTCGCTTGACGCGGTGCTGCCGAGGAAGGCGCCCAGCTGCGCCACTTCCTCGGCGATGCGCGGCGCGCTGCGCGTGGCCGTGCCTTCTTCCAGCATCTGCGCCGTGTAGCCGGCGAGGCCCGGCTGGTCGGACGGATTGGCGTCGGAGCCGCTCTTCACGACCAGTTCCGCCGCCACGAGCGGCAATGCCGGATTCGGATGGAAGATGACGGTCAAGCCGTTCGGCAGTTTGAACGACTCGCCCTGCGGCAGCGTGAAGCGCGGCGCGGGACCCGGTTTCGGCGGCGCGCGGCGCCACGGTTCGTCGCGGTTGATGCCGGCACTGAGCGCCGGCTTCGTCGCTTTCGGTGCCGGCGGCGCCGGGACGTCGGGGCCGAGGTCCGGCTTGCCCGGCACGCCGGCGACGATCACGCGCGCGTTCGGCTGCAGGTACGCCTGCGCCACGCGGCGCACGTCGGCCGCGCTGACGCGGCGCAGGCGCTCGATGTCCTTCGGGAGGTAGCCGGGATCGCCCGTGTACTGGTTGTACTGGTTGATCTGGTTCGCGAGGCCGGTGCCGCCCAGCTTCTCGATCGACGTCAGCATCGCCGTCTCGATCGTGTTGCGGGCGCGTTCGACTTCCTGTTCGGACGGGCCAGTGTCGCGCAGCGCCTTGAGTTCCGCGTCGATGGCGGCTTCCAGTTCGGCCGGGTCGTGGCCCGGGCGCGCGGTGGCGTCGACGATGAAGGTCGACGTGAGCGCGTTCGAATTCTGCGCGGCCGATGCCTCCTGCGCGATCTGGCGTTCGTACACGAGCGATTTGTACAGGCGGCTCGCCTTGCCGCCGGCGAGGATCTGCGCCGTCACTTCCAGCTCGGCGTCGCCCGGCTGGAACGCCGGCGGCGTGAGCCACGCCATGTACACGCGCGGCAGCTCGACGCGGTCCGTGACCGTGATGCGGCGCTCGCGCGTGATCGGGGGCGTGGCCACTTGCGGATGCACCACCGGCGGGCTCTTTTTGAAGCTGCCGAAGTATTTGGCGACGAGGGCGCGCGTTTTGACTTTGTCGATGTCGCCGGCGATCACGATGCTGGCGTTGTTCGGGCCGTAGTAGCGTTTGAAAAAGTCGCGCACGTCGGCCAGCTTCGCGTTCTGGATGTCGGCGTGCGAGCCGATCACCGCCGCGTAGTACGGATGGGTCTTCGGGAACAGCGCGTGGTTCAGCGCCTCCTCGACGATGCCGTACGGGCGGTTCTCGACGCTCTGGCGGCGCTCGTTGCGCACGACGTCCTGCTGGTTCGACAGCGCGGCCTGGTCGAGCACGTCGAGCAGATAGCCCATGCGGTCGGCGTGCACCCACAGCGCGAGTTCCAGCTGGTTCGACGGCACGGTGTCGTAGTAATTCGTGCGGTCGTAGTCGGTGCTGCCGTTGCTGTCGGTGGCGCCGGCGCCTTCCAGCAGGCGGTCGGCCAGGCCGCGCGGCAGGTGCCGCGTCGCGGCGAACATCATGTGCTCGAACAGGTGGGCAAAGCCGGTCAGTCCCGGCGCCTCGTTGGCGGGGCCGACGTGATACCAGATGTTGACGGCCACGATGGGCAGGCGGTGATCCTCGACGAGGATCACTTCCAGGCCGTTGGGTAGTGTCGTCTTGTCGTAGCGGACCTGGGGTACGGCCGCCGCCGCGGGTTGCGCTTGCGCCTGCGCCGCCGGTCCCGCGAAGAGCAGCAGCAAAGGCAGGAGGGTCAGGAAGCGGGCCATGCGAACTCCGTTTTTTTAGTGACAGGCGGCGCTGCCCCGGTCGGGCGGCGCGACGCCGAAGGTAGAGACCCGCGTCGACTCGACGAATTCCCAGCCGTAGCCGCCCGCGTACAGTCGCAGGCGCAGCACGCCGGTGCGGTTGCTGTCGCGGACCTCGCTGTGCGCGACGGTGAGCAGGAACGGCGTCGGATACGCGCCGCCCGTGCCGACCACGAACTGGCGGATGCCGCGCGCCGGGTCGAGCCGGCCGTCCGCATCCTGCGGGGCGAAGCGTTCGTAGTCGTGGTCGTGGCCGGACAGCACCAGCTCGGCGCCGGCGTCGTAGAGCAGCTTCCAGGCGTCGCGCATCGCCGGGACGCTGCCGTGGCCGCCCGAGCTGTACAGCGGATGGTGCCAGTACGCGAGCGTGCAGTGCGCCGGGTGGCGGGCGAGGTCGGCACGCAGCCAGTCCAGCTGGGCCGCGTGCCGGGCCGGGGCCAGGTTGCTGTCCAGGGAGATGATGTGCCAGGTGCCCAGCTCGAAGCTGTAGTAGCCGCGGCCGGCCCGCGCGCCCCACCAGGCGAAATAGGGTGTGGCGCCCGGCGTGTAGTACTCGTGGTTGCCGGGCGCCGGCCAGGTGCGGTCCTTGAAGCGGCCCCACGTCGGCGCGTAGCAGTCGGAGAATTCCTTCGCGGCGCCGACCGGGTAGGTCAGGTCGCCCAGCGCCAGCACGACGGCTCGCGGGTCTTGCGCGAGCCCGGCGGCGACGGTGGCGGCCGTGGCGGCCGCGCCCGAATACGCCGGGTCAGGGTAGGCGCAGCGCGCGATGTCGCCGGCCGCGTACACGGCGACGCCCTGGTCCACGCCCGCGGCAGGCGCGCTCACGCAGACGAACACCGTGAGCGCGGCCACGGCACGCAGCGGCAGGCGCGGCATCCTTACTCGAGCAGGCGCAAGAGGCCGGCCAGCGCGTGCGCCACGGTCTGCTCGCGCACCGCGTGGCGGTCGCCGGAGAACACGAGGCGCTCGGTGTACGTCGTATCGCCCTTCGACCAGCCGAAGCACACCGTGCCCACGGGCTTGCCGGGCACGGCGCCGGTGGGGCCGGCGATGCCGGTCGTCGACACCGCCACGTCGGCATTGCTGTTGGCGACCGCGCTCTCGGCCATGGCGCCCGCGACTTCCTCGCTGACGGAACCGAATTGCGCGATCAGCGCGTCCGGCACGTTCAGCATCTCCGTCTTGGAGGCGTTCGAATACGTCACGAAGCCGCATTCGAACCAGCCGGTCGAGCCGGGGATTTCCGTGATGGCCTGGGAGACGCCGCCGCCGGTGCAGGATTCGGCGGTGGCCAGCAGCAGGCCCTTGGCTTCGAGTGCCCGGCCCACACGGGTGGCCAGGTCGATGATGTCGTTCGTCACGTGTCGCTCCTCCTTGTAATGGCGCCCGCAGGGCCGCCAGGGTCTCCAGGATCTCCAGGATCTTTCGCGGGCGCGCCGCCGTGTGCCGGGCGTGGAATGATCCGCTGCGCGCTCGCATCCATTCTAGCGCGCCTTCCCCGCGTGCGGCGTCGGATCTTAACGAAAAGCCATGCGCGGGGCGATGCCTGCCGCGTCCTTACAAATGTCATCGTATTTACCATCGTCAACGATCGGGCTCGTTCCGTGCGACATTACCCCCGGCCGTGCTGCTATCCTGCTCGCCTTGCGGGCGGCCGTGCGGGCGCGCCCGTGCCGTTGTTCATTGACCGAACCAGGACCTCGCATGGCGCTCGACCGTTTCGCGCATGACCATCCGGGGCCGGCCTACTCGTGATGGCGTTGTCCTTCGCAGCCGCGCGCCCGGTCCGCCGGGCGGTGCTGTGCCTGCTGATGTTCGCGGGCGCCGTCCAGGCCTGGCCCGTCCCCCCCGCCACCCCTGAGCGCAAGCTCAAGGCGGCCTACATGTATCGTGTCGCCACGTTCGTCGACTGGCCGGACGCCGCGTTCGCACGTCCCGGCGCCCCCCTTCTGGTCGGCATCGCCGGCGACGACGCGCTGGCGGACGAGGCCCAGCGGTTCATGGCGGGGCACCTCGTGCACGGCCACCCGCTGGCCGTGCGCCGCGTCGATCCGCGCCTGGCGCCGCAAGGCTTGCACATGCTGTTCGTGGGCGCGGCGCCCGCGCGCGGCCGCCTGCTGGGCGCCGTCCGCAGCCAGCCGGTGCTGACCGTGTGCGACGGCGCGCCCGGACCCGGCTGCGTGGTCGGCCTGGTGCCGGACGGCGCGCGTCTGCGCCTGCGCATCGACCGGCTCGAAGCGCTGGCCGCGCAGCTGCGCATCAGCGCGCGCCTGCTGGCGCTGGCGGCGTGGTACCGGCCATGATCCGCCCGCGCCGCTCCATCCGCGAAAAGCTCGTCACGATCGTGATGTCGACGACGCTCGCGGCATTGGCCGTCTCGGTGGGCACCGTCGTCGCCTTCGACCTGCGCAGCTACAAGCACGCGCTGCTGACCGACCTGTCGACGCAGGCCGAACTGGTGGGCCACATGACGTCGGCCGCGCTGGCCTTCGACGATGGGCGCCTGGCGCGCGAGAACCTGGCCCTGCTGCGCAGCCGGCCCTCGGTGCGCGCCGCGGCCATCTACGACGAGCACGGCGCCCTGTTCGCGACCTACATGGCGCCGGGCGAGACCGGCGCGTTCCCGGTGCGGCCCGCGAAGGACGGCAGGCCGGTGCATGCCGGCGCCAGGGAAACCTATGTCGGGGCCGGCGACGAAGTGGTGCTGTACAAGCCGATCAACGAGAACGGCGACCTGCTCGGCACCGTCTACCTGCGCTCGCAGAACCGGCTGATGGAACGCATGCGCGACTACCTCGTGATCTGCGCGTGCGTGACGGTGCTGGCCCTGTTCGTCGCGTGGCTGCTCGTGCGCCGCCTGGGGCACACGATCACGACGCCCATCGACGCCATCACGAACATCGCGCGCGAAGTCGTGGCGCGGCGCGACTATTCGCGGCGCGCGCCGCGCATCAGCGAGGACGAGGCGGCGGAACTGGTCGATTCCTTCAACGCCATGCTGACCGAGATCGAGCACCGGACGCGCGCGCTGGAAGACTCGAACAGCGAGATCGTGCGCCTGAACGAACGGCTCGAAGCGCACGTGCAGGAACGCACGGCCCAGCTGGAGCTGGCCAATTCGGAACTGGAGCTGGCGATCGAGGAAGCGCGCAACGCCAACCAGGCCAAGTCGGCGTTCCTGTCGTCGATGAGCCACGAGCTGCGCACGCCGCTCAACGCCATCCTCGGCTTCGCCCAGATCCTCGTGGCCGACAACATGCCGACGACGCTCGACCAGAAAAAGGAATTCGCGGGCCATATCCTGAAATCGGGCCGGCACCTGCTCACCCTGATCAACGAGATCCTCGACCTGGCCAAGGTGGAGTCGGGGGCCTTGAGCCTGTCGATGGAGCCGGTGCTGCTGGCCGAGGTGCTGGGCGAATGCCAGGGCATGATCGCGCCGCTGGCGGCCGCGCGCGGGGTGCGCGTGCTGTTCCCGGAGGCGCCGGCGGCGCGCGTGCAGGCCGACCGCACGCGCCTCAAGCAGGTGCTCCTGAACCTGCTGTCGAACGCGGTCAAGTACAACCGCGACGGCGGTGCCGTCGTCGTCGATTGCACGCAGAGCGCGCCGCAGCGCCTGCGCCTGTCGGTGCAGGACACGGGCATGGGCCTGTCGCCCGAGCAGGTGGCCGGCCTGTTCCAGCCGTTTAACCGCCTCGGCCAGGAAGGCGGCATGCAGGAGGGCACCGGCATCGGCCTCGTGGTGACGCGCCGCCTGGTCGAGCTGATGGGCGGCGAGATCGGCGTCACCAGCAGCCCGGGCGTGGGCAGCGTGTTCTGGATCGAGCTGGCCTGCACCGAT
>Ga0209148_1000273_pt1 | contig 81211 bp, 72 predicted proteins | sample AraplaCol_mMF_r2_2_FD_184288 | JGI IMG/M metagenome (GOLD analysis project Ga0209148, IMG submission 184288) | Arabidopsis root microbial communities from North Carolina, USA - plate scrape CL_Col_mMF_r2 (SPAdes) (version 2) | ecosystem: Host-associated > Plants > Roots > Endosphere | place...
CCAGCTCGCGCGGGCGCAGCGCATCGAGTTCGTGCTGGTCGGCAGCCTGTCCGGCCTGCTGGCGGCGTCGGGCGCGGCGGCGCTGGGCTGGGCGTTGGCGACCTACCAGTTCAAGTTTCCGTGGACGTTCGATCCGCAGGTGTGGATTGCCGGGCTGGTCGCGGGGGCCGTGTGTGCGCTCGCGGGCGGCTGGCTCGGATTACGGAACGTGTTGCGGCAGCCGCCTTTGCAGACGCTCAGGGAAGCGTGACGTACCCGTGACGCGTGCGTTGCGCTATCATGGACGGATGTCCGATACCCACGCACCCCAAGATTCCCAGGACGCGCAGGAGCTGCACGACACCCGCACCCTGTACGAGATCATCGGCGGCGAAACCCGCCTGCGCGAACTGGTCGACCGCTTCTACGACCTGATGCAACTGGAGCCGGATTTCGCCGGCATCCACGCGATGCACCCCGTCCCCAACGACAGTTCGCGCGACAAGCTGTTCATGTTCCTGTCCGGCTGGATGGGCGGGCCGAATCTCTTCATCGAACGCTACGGCCATCCGATGCTGCGCGCGCGTCATCTGCCGTTCGCGATCGGCACCTCTGAACGCGACCAGTGGCTGCGCTGCATGGCGATGGCGCTGGAAGATCTCGGCTACGACTACGAGCTGCGCCTCAAGTTGATGCAATCCTTCTACCAGACGGCCGACTGGATGCGCAACCGGGCGCACTGACACACCATGTCCACCCTCGAATTCATCGTTCTCGCGGTGGCGCTGCTGGCCGTGATCGGCCTGCAGGTCGTCCTGTTGACGCGTGCGCGGGGCGGTGGCGACGAACGGCACGCCTTCGAACGCCTGGAGCGCGAGCTGCGCCAGGAAATGCAGGCCAGCGCCCAGGCGACGCGCCAGGAACTGGCCGCGCACCTCGCGCAGAACCAGGCCGCCACCGTGCAGCAGCTGGACGGCATGCGCCAGCAGATCCAGTTGAATTCCCAGGGCGGCCGCGAGGAACAGGCGCGCGCGCTCAAGCGCTTTTCCGACACGCTGAACGGCGCGCTGGCGAACCTGACGGAATCGAACGCGCAGCGCATGCTGGAGGTGCGCGCGACGCTCGAGGCCAAGATCCGCGACCTGCAGAACGATAACGCGCTGCGCCTGGAAGAGATGCGCCAGACCGTCGACGAAAAACTGCACGCGACGCTGGAAACGCGCCTGACGGAATCGTTCCGCCAGGTGTCCGACCGCCTGGAAAAAGTGCACCAGGGCCTGGGCGAGATGCAGCAGCTGGCCGTCGGCGTGGGCGACCTGAAACGCGTGCTCGTCAACGTGAAGACGCGCGGCACGTGGGGCGAAGTGCAGCTGGAGATGCTGCTCGAGCAGGTGCTGACCGTCGACCAGTACGCCAAGAACGTCGAGACGGTGCGCGGCTCGAACGCGCGCGTGGAATTCGCGATCAAGCTGCCGGGCGTCGTCGACGGCGGCCCGCCGTTGTGGCTGCCCATCGACGCCAAGTTCCCCAAGGAGCAGTACGAGCGCCTGCTGGAAGCGGCCGACCAGGGCGATGCCGACGGCGTCGCGCGCGCGGGCGCGGAGCTGGAACGCGCCGTGCGCGGCGAGGCCAAGACCATCTGCGATAAATATCTCGCACCGCCGGCGACGACGGATTTCGCCATCCTGTTCCTGCCCACCGAGGGCCTGTACGCGGAAGTGATGCGCCGCCCGGGCCTGGCCGACGACCTGCAGCGCACCTTGCGCGTGACGATCGCGGGACCGTCGACGCTGGCGGCGCTGCTGAACAGCCTCCAGATGGGCTTCCGCACGCTGGCGCTGGAAAAGCGCTCGTCCGAAGTGTGGCAGGTGCTGGGCGCCGTGAAGACGGAGTTCGGCAAGTTCGGCGACGTGCTGGCGCAGACCAGGCTGACCCTGGAGCGCGCGGCCAAGAACATCGAAAGCGCCGAAGTCAGGAGCCGGCAGATGGCGCGCAAGCTCAAGTCGGTGGAGGCGTTGCCGAGCGAGGCAGCGCAGTTGATGCTGGGTGGTTCGAACGTCGACGGCGACGATTGAATGGTGGGCACGGGTGCCCACCTTAAGTGTCCGGATAGGGTCGTTGGGTGGGCACCCCGTGCCCACGCGTATGTTTGATCGGCCTCCGGCGCCGGTAATGATCGAAGCCGTACGCTGGGGGATGACCCATTATCGACGAACTCGAATCGGAAATGCGTTCTTCTTTACGCTCGTCACTTATCATCGACGACCGATTCTGTGCCACCCAACGGTCCGGTTTTCGTTACGTCGTGCGATCGACGACGTGCGCAAGACCCGTTCGTTTGCTATCAACGGCTGGGTGTTGATGCCGGACCATTCATCGGTACGTGCGCGATGGCGTGTATCCGATTGATTGGGCCGGCGGACCGGATCCGGAATGGGGCGATTTCGAGTAGGGTGGCGGTATGCGGACGTTGCGCGTGGGCACGGGGTGCCCACCCTACGGCTAGATCAATCCGTCAAATAACAAAATGTCGACCATGTCGCCAGCTTGTACCGTGCCTTGTTCGTCATGCAGCACCACCATGCAATTCGCTTCCGACATCGAGCGCAATATGCCCGACCCCTGCGCACCCGTGATCGCGACCGTCGGCTGGCCGTCGGCGCCGCGCTCGAGCAGGCCGCGCTGGTATTCCGTGCGGCCCGGCTTCTTGCGGATCGTGGCGGCCGAGCGTGCGCGCATCAGTTCGAGCGGCGCGTCGGCGCCCATCATGCGCAGCAGCGCGTCGCGCGCGAAGAAGTAGAACGAGACCATCACCGCCACCGGATTGCCCGGCAGGCCGAATAGAAAGGCGCTGCGGCCGTTCGAGTGGATGCGGCCGAAGGCCAGCGGGCGGCCCGGGCGCATGCCGATCTTCCAGAACGTGACGTCGCCCAGGCGCGCCATGATCTGCTTCGTGTAGTCGGCCGCGCCGACGGAGACGCCGCCCGACGTGATGATGGCGTCGGCGTTTTCGCAGGCGTCGCGCAAGGCCTGTTCCAGCGCCAGCGGATCGTCGCGCACGACGCCCATGTCGATCAGGTCGCAGCCCAGGCGCTGCAGCATGCCGTAGATCGTGTAGCGGTTGCTGTCGTAGACGCAGCCCTCGTCCAGCGGCTGGCCGATCGAGCGCAGCTCGTCGCCGGTCGAGAAGAAGGCCACGCGCAGCCGGCGCTGCACGGGCACTTCCGCCACGCCCAGCGACGCGAGCAGCCCGAGGTCGGCCGGGCGCACGATCTTGCCCTGGCGCAGGGCCGCGCCGCCGGCCTTGAGGTCTTCGCCGGCCAGGCGCCGGTTATCGCCCGGACGGATGGTGGCGGGGGCGATCGTCATCGTGTCGCCGTCGCTGCTCACGAATTCCTGCGGCACGACGCTGTCGCAGCCGGCCGGCATCACGGCGCCCGTCATGATGCGCACGCATTCGCCCGGCTGCGGGCTGCCGGCGAAGGGTCGGCCTGCGAACGCGGTGCCGATCACGCGCAGGCGCGCGGGCGCGTCCGTCGGCAGGTCGGTGCCGCGCAGGGCGTAGCCGTCCATCGCCGAGTTGTCGTGCGAGGGCACGTCGATCGGGGAGGTGATGTCGGCCGCCAGCACGCGGCCCAGCGCGGCGCGTAGCGCCACCATCTCGGTCGCGCGCACGGGTACGACGAATTCGCGGATGATGCGCTGGGCGTCGCGCACGGGCAGGGCGTCGGGATCGTAGGCGGACAGGCAGCCGACGACGTCGGCCAGCCGCGGCATCTTCGGCGCCGTGTCGAGCTCGCGCAGCTCGTCCAGCGTGTTGATGTTGCGGAAGGCGTCGGCATCGTCGAACACGACTTCCGCCACCTTGATCTGCGCATACCACCCGTCCATGCGCCGCCCGCCGCCGTCCAGGTAGGTCGACAGCACGGGTTCCAGGCCCGCTTTCAGCAGGCAGAACACGGGGTGGACCTGGCGCTGGCCGTTTTCCTCGGTGACGGCGACGGCGAGGTCGGCGCCGTTCGAGCGCAGGCCGTCCAGCAGGCGTTCGGCCAGGTCCGCGGGGAGGAACGGCGAATCGCATGGCGCCGTGAGCAGGTAGGTGGTCGCGCAGCGCCGCAGCCCGGCCTGCAGGCCGGCCAGCGGGCCCGCGTAGTCCGGCGTGTCGTCGGGCCACACGGGCACGCCGAAGGCGGCATAGGTGTCCTGATTGCGGTTGGCGTTGATGGCGACGGTCGCGACCTGGGGCGCCAGGCGTGCCAGCACGTGCGCGGCCATCGTCGTGCCGCCGAACGGCTGCAGGCCTTTGTCGACGTGGCCCATGCGCGTGCCGCGGCCGCCGGCGAGAATCAGGCCGCTGATGGATTCCTTGTTCATGTTGTTATCCGCCGATGTAGGACATTTCGATTTTTTGTGCGCTCTCCGCCCGCGGCGAGAGGCCCGCCGTGTTGACGGTGCGGGTTTCGGAATAGCGGTCGTCGCGCGCGCGCCAGAGCCGGGCGATGGCAGTCAGCATTTCCTCGTCCGTGCGCCCGCCACGCAGCAGCTCGCGCAGGTCATGGCCGCGGGTGGCGAACAGGCAGGTGTACAGCTTGCCCTCCGTCGACAGGCGGATGCGCGAACAGTCGCGGCAAAAGGCCTGCGTCACGCTGGAGATCATGCCGACTTCGCCGCCGCCGTCGACGTAGCGCCAGCGCGCGGCCGTCTCGCCCGCGTAGTTGGCGCCGACGGGTTCGAGCGGCATCTCGACCGCGATGCGGCGCACGACCTCGCGCGACGGGATCACCTCGGCCATGTTCCAGCCGTTCGACGCGCCCACGTCCATGTATTCGATGAAGCGCAGGATCGCCGGCGTGCCCTTGAAATGGCGCGCCATCGGCAGGATCTGGTCGTCGTTCATGCCGCCCTTGACGACCATGTTGACCTTGATGGGACCGAGGCCGGCGGCATGCGCGGCGGCAATGCCGTCGAGGACGTCGGAGACCGCGAAGTCGACGTCGTTCATGCGCTTGAACACGGCGTCGTCGATGGCGTCGAGCGAGACCGTCACGCGGTCCAGGCCCGCATCCTTCAGCGTCTGTGCCTTGCGCGCCAGCAGCGAGCCGTTCGTCGTCAACGTCAGGTCGAGCGGACGGCCGGACGGCGTGTCGATGGCGCGCAGCTGTTCGACCAGGCGCTCCAGGTTCTTGCGCAGCAGCGGTTCGCCGCCCGTCAGGCGGATCTTTTCGACGCCGTGGGCGACGAACAGCCGCGCCACCCGTGCGATTTCCTCGAAGTTCAAGAGGGCGGCGTGGGGCAGGTACGTGTAGTCCTTGTCGAAGACTTCCTTCGGCATGCAGTACACGCAGCGGAAATTGCAGCGGTCGGTGACCGAGATGCGCAGGTCGTGCAGGGGGCGCCCGAGGGCGTCGGCGAGCAGGCCGTTCGGTGTCTCCAGCGTGTCGGGGACGGCCAGCGCGGGTGCGCGCGCATCGGCCATCATGATGATTTTTTCAGCCATGCCAATAAGATAGCAGAAGGCCGGCCACGGCGCAGGCAAGGATGGTCTTGATGGTCCCCATTCTGTAGCGCAATAACGCCACCGCGGCCACCGTGCCGATGGCGATCGCATGCCAGCGCGGCGCGCCATGCGCGACAAAGACGTGGGCGCCGAAGAACACGGCCAGGCTCGCGATGACGCCGACGACGGCCGCCGAGATCGCGGTGAGCGGCGCCGTCAGCCGGACGTCCCCGCGCGTGGACTCGACGAGCGGCCCGCCCGCGAGGATGAACACGAACGACGGCAGAAACGTGAAGAACGTCACCACGCCCGCCGCCGCCGCGCCGGCCAGGAAGCGCGCGCCCGGGCCGAACAGCGTGTGCGTCCAGCCGCCCACGAAGCCGACGAAGGCGACGATCATGATCAGCGGGCCGGGCGTCGTTTCGCCCAGCGCCAGGCCATCGATCATTTGGCCGGCGTCGAGCCAGTGATACTGCTCCACGGCGTGCTGCACGACGTAGGGCAACACGGCATAGGCGCCGCCGAACGTCACCAGGGCCATCCGGCCGAAGAACGCCCCCATGCGCGGCAGTTCGCCGTCCGCGCCGAAGGCGAGCGCCAGCGCGCCCCAGCAGGCGAGGCCGATGGCGCAGCCGGCCACGCCGACCGTCGCGAGGCGCCGCCAGCTGAAGCGCGCGTGGGCGGGCGTCGGTGTCGTGTCGTCGATCAGTGCCGGCGGGTGCGGGGCGCCGTCCGCCGTGGTCGCGGGGCCACTGCCCAGGTCGAACAGCGCGGGCCGCAGGCGTCCGCCGGCCAGCCCGACCGCCGCCGCGCCCAGCACGATCAGCGGAAACGGCACGCCGAGGACGTCGATGGCGATGAAGGCCGCCAGTGCGACGCCGACCAGCAATCCGTTCCTCAGCGTGCGGCTGCCGATGCGCCACGCTGCCGCCAGCACGATGGCCACGACGGCCGGCTTGATGCCATCCATGATGCCGGCGATGGCGGGCACGTGGCCCCACGCCATGTAGATCCACGACAGCGCGATGAGCAGCAGCAGCGACGGCAGCACGAACAGCACGCCGGCCGCGATCCCGCCCGGCACGCGGTGCAGCAGCCAGCCGATGTAGATCGCGAGCTGTGTCGCTTCCGGCCCCGGCAGCAGCATGCAGTAGTTCAGCGCGTGCAGGAAACGCCGCTCGGATATCCAGCGCCGGCGCTCGACGAGTTCGGCGTGCATCATGGTGATCTGCCCGGCCGGGCCGCCGAAGCTGATGAACCCCAATTTGAGCCAGTAGCGCAGGGCGGTGCGGAAGGGAAGGTCGGACAAGGCGGATGGGCAGGCGTTCATGAGCGATGGCTCACTTCGACGAGGATGCCGCCCGGCACCTGGACATAGAACAGCGTCGCGCCGCGCTGGCACGAGACGGGCGGCAGCCCGGACACGTCCGCCGCCTGCAGCCGCGCGTGGACGGCGTGCACGGCCGCTTCCGACTCGACGACGAAGCCGACGTGGAACGTGTCCGGAAAGTCCTGTACGCCCTGCGCGCGCCGGCGCGTGAGGACGAGCGCGAACCCGCCGCTGCCTTCCAGGAGGGCGAAGCCGTTGTTGCCGCGCGTTTCGCACAGGCGGAAACCGAAATGGGCGGTGAAGAAGGCGGCGGTGGCCGCGACGTCGGGGACGGGAAGGTCGAGATGGTTGAGTTGCATGGCATGCTCCGATGAGTGGGTTCGCTCGGGACGATTGCCAGGCACAGGTACAGGCACGCGCGCACGAACCCGTTGGGCGCAAGTGCGCCGGACGGTTCGTCGCGGGTACGCATGCGCGCACGCATGGAACAGAGCTTCGCGGCCAGGCTGGCGCGAAGGGATCGGGCTTACCATATCCGACCCTGCCTTTTTCGACGCCGTCATCGTAGCACGGGACAGGTCAGCCAAATAAAAAAGGGAAGCCGGAGCTTCCCTTTTTTTACGTCGCCAGGTTTATTGGCGCGTATCGACCTGGATCAGCGGCTCGTTGACCGGCGGCGGCGCCGATTTGCGCGTGCGGCGCGGGCGTGCCTGCGGCTCCGCCTGCGCGGCCGCTTCCTGGGCGGCGCGCAGTTTTTCCGGATCCGTCGAAGCCAGCGTCAGGCCGGCTTGCTCGAGCAGTTCGCTGAGGTCGGCCACCGGGGCCGGCGCCGCGGCGGCCGGTGCTTGCGCAACGGCAGGCTGTGCGGTCGCGACCGGAGCGGGTGCCGGTGCTGGTGCCGGAGCAGCCGCTACCGGAGCAGGTGCCGGAGCAGCTACCGGTGCAGGTGCCGGAGCAACAGCTACCGGTGCCGGAACGGGTTCCTCGGCCGGTTGTGCGGCGGCATCGATCGCAACCTTGCGGGCGACGGCGGCGGTGACCGACTCAGTGGTCGGGAACGGCCACGGCGTCTCGGCAGTCGCGTTGGCGTCGACGGCGGGCTCGGCTTCCGCGGCCGTCTCGACCGGCGCAGCCTCAAGCGCTGCCGCGGCGGCCGCCGCCTGTTCGGCTTTTGCTTTCTCGGCTTGGGCGTGGGCGGCTTCGGCCTGGTCGGCTGCCGTCTGCTCGGCTGCGGCTTTCACGGCCGCGGCCTTGACCGATTCCGTGGTCGGGAACGGCCACGGGCCCTGTGCGGCGGCCTTGGCGGACACGGCTTCCGGTCGGTCGGCGCCGCGATTCGTCTTCGCTGCCTTGGCTTCGGCCTGGACCTTGGCGGCTTCCTCGTCGGCGACCGGCGCGAAGGCCGGGGCTTCGCCCTCGATGACGTCGTGTTCGGCGCCCTCGATCTGGTCGCGGTCGCGGCGGTTACGGTTGCGGCCGCCACGACGGCGGCGGCGGCGCGGTTCGTCGCCCTGTGCGTCGGTCTCGAGTTCCTCGTTGCCAGGGCCGGCAGTCGCCACCGCGGCGGTCGCCACGGCGTCGGTTGCCGCCGCGTCGATCGTCACCGGCTTCAGCGCTTCCGGGATCTCCGGCTCGCCGGCCAGCGTGATGGCCGCCTGGGCCGCCACGGCCTGGGCTGCGTTCAGCTCTTCGCTCTTCGCTTCGGCGACCGGCGCGCGCTCGGCGCGTTCGGTACGCTCGCCACCCTCGCGCGGCTGGCGCGGCTGGCGCGGTGCGCGTTCCGGACGCTCGCCGCGCTCCGGGCGTTCGCCACGTTCCGCACGCTCGGCGCGCGGGGCTTGCGGCTGGCCCTCCGCGGTGACGGCGGCCGGTTCGCGCGGCTCGCGGGCTTCGCGCGGTTGACGCGGCGGGCGCGGCGGACGTGCCGGCTTGCCTTCGGCCTCGACCGGCTTGACGCCTTCCTCGGCACCTGCGGATTTCAGTTCGCGGTCTTCGCGCTCGGCACGATTCTTACCGGTGCCGGTGCCGGTGCCGTTGCGGCCGCCACGGGCGCGCTGGCCGCGGCCATTGCGCTCGCCGCGTTCGCCGGCGGCCGGCGCCGCTTCAGCGGGCTTGGCCGGGGCTGCCGGGGCGGGCGCCGGAGCGATCGGGGCCGGACGGCCGAAGAAGAAGTTGCGCAGCTTGGCCAAGAAACCTTCTTCCGCCGGCGCTGCGACCCGTGCCGCGGCAACCGGAGCCGGCGCGGGCGCCGGTGCCTCGACCGGCTTGGCCGGCTGGCGGTCGACCATCGGCGCCGGCTGGGCCGGGGTAATGGTCTTGACGACGGCTTCCTGGCGCGGCTTGGCTTCTTCCTTCTGGCGCTTGGCGTAGGCCATGTCCGTGTCGGCCGATTCGGCCAGCGTGTAGCTGGCGCCGGCGTCGTCCAGGCGCGGATCGTCGTGCTTGATGCGCTCGAGCTTGTAGTGCGGGGTTTCCAGGTGCTTGTTCGGGATCAGGATGACGCCGATGCGGTGGCGCGTCTCGATCTTGAGCACTTCGCCGCGCTTTTCGTTCAGCAGGAAGGCGGCGACGTCGACCGGGACCTGGACGTGGATCGCGGCCGAATTCTCCTTCATCGCCTCTTCCTGGATGATGCGCAGGACTTGCAGGGCCGACGATTCGGTGTCGCGGATGTGGCCGGTGCCGGAGCAGCGCGGGCACGTCACGTGCGAACCTTCCGACAGCGACGGACGCAGGCGCTGGCGCGACAATTCCATCAGGCCGAAGCGCGAGATCTTGCCCATCTGCACGCGTGCACGGTCGTGGTGCAGGGCATCCTTCAGGCGCTGTTCCACTTCGCGCTGGTTCTTCGCGACTTCCATGTCGATGAAGTCGATGACGATCAGGCCGCCCAGGTCGCGCAGGCGCAGCTGGCGGGCCACTTCGTCGGCCGCTTCGCAGTTGGTGTTGAAGGCGGTGGTCTCGATGTCCGAACCGCGCGTCGCGCGCGCCGAGTTGACGTCGATGGAGACGAGCGCTTCGGTGTGGTCGATCACGATCGCGCCGCCCGACGGCAGCGGGACGGTACGCGAGTACGCGGTCTCGATCTGGTGTTCGATCTGGAAACGGGAGAACAGCGGCACGTCGTCCGTGTAGCGCTTCACGCGGTGCGCCATGTCGGGCATCACGTGGCTCATGAACTGCTGGGCCTGGTCGAAGATCTCGTCGGTGTCGATCAGGACTTCGCCAATGTCAGGCTGGAAATAGTCGCGGATGGCGCGGATGACGAGCGACGATTCCTGGTAGATCAGGAACGGACCCGGCGCCGACTTGCCGGCGCCTTCGATCGCGCGCCACAGCTGCATCAGGTAATTCAAGTCCCACTGGAGTTCTTCGACGTTACGGCCGATGCCGGCGGTGCGGGCGATGACCGACATGCCTTGCGGCAGGTCGAGCTTGTCCATCGTCTCGCGCAGTTCCTGGCGCTCTTCGCCTTCGACACGGCGCGACACGCCGCCGCCGCGCGGATTGTTCGGCATCAGGACCAGGTAGCGGCCGGCCAGCGAAATGAACGAGGTCAGGGCCGCGCCCTTGTTGCCGCGCTCTTCCTTTTCCACCTGGACCATGATTTCCTGGCCTTCGCGCAGGGCTTCCTTGATGGTGCAGTTACGGACGTCGACGCCGTCGCGGAAATAGGTGCGGGCAACTTCTTTGAAGGGGAGGAAGCCGTGGCGTTCTTCGCCGTAGCTGACGAAGCAGGCTTCGAGGGAGGGTTCGATGCGGGTGATGACGCCTTTGTAGATATTCGATTTTCGCTGTTCGCGACCGGCGGTCTCGATATCGATGTCGATCAGTTTCTGGCCGTCGACAATCGCTACGCGCAGCTCTTCTTGCTGCGTAGCGTTAAACAACATACGTTTCATTTTTATAAACTCCGCGACCCATGGGCCGTTTCATGCCGTCTTGTATGGAGGTACAGGGCGGCGAAAGTACAGGGATGTACGCGGGAAGGGAGTGTTGGCGGTGGTATGCCCGGGGTGTGACACGGCATTGCCGGCCACAGGGCGCAGTGGCGTCGAACGTAATTGCCGCGCGCACGAACGTCTTGCTCGGCCCGGGCGGCCCGATCGGGGCGGCGCAGGGGCAGGCAAGCGGTGCGACGCAGCCAGACTTTCAGTCGGCATGCATACCGGTTGCGAATCAGGCGAATATCAGCCTTGATCCCAATCGGGATTGCTGCCTGTGGAACCCCGGAACAGCCGGGCAGTGCGATGCTGCCGGGGGGCGCGATCCGGACCTTGAAGATTGCGATGCGCACTGCACACCCGCATGACCTTCCCGGAACACTGTCTCCAACAACACTGCTACCGCTCACGACGGTTTTGAGGTTCTAACTTCGGGTCGGGCGAAACGGCAAGCGTTATCGACACCATCACCCGGCGAGCCGACCCGGGGGCCGGCTTGCCGGTACTTATCCTTACAATTCCAAACAATCCAATCCTGCATCCTGCGCGGCTACCCGATTGCAACTGCGGTGCAACCCAGGTTCGCACAGGAATGTGCGTACACGTCTAGGAATCCCGCCAAACCCGCTGCGCGTTCGCATTGTCGCTGCGATGCCGCGACTGCTGCCGCTTGCGACGATTTTTTGGGATTCCGTTTTTTTCCATCGAATTTGCATTTTGGCGGGGCCGATGGAGACGCCCCTGTGTAAAATATGGTTTTAATTCTTACACCAGCAGAGGTTTGACCGCCGCCTGTCGATTATATATTCAAAATGAAGGACTTAGAGAGAATTTCTGGGAAGACAGAGCGAATGACCTTACAAAACGATGTTGTTCCCCCTTCATCACAGACAGATAGCCGCCCCGCTGCCACCGCTCAGTTTGTCACAATTACCGAGGAAGAAGCAGGTCAACGCATCGATAACTACCTGCTGCGCGTCTGCAAGGGTGTCCCGAAAAGCCACATTTACCGCATCCTTCGCTCCGGCGAAGTGCGCGTGAACAAAGGTCGCATCGATCAGTTGTACCGCCTCGTGACGGGCGACATCGTCCGCATCCCGCCCGTGCGCATGGCCGAGCGGCCGGCCGGCGCCGCCCCCGTGCCCGGGGCCGAGTTCCACATCGTGCATGAAGACAGCCACCTGCTCGTGATCGACAAACCGGCCGGCGTGGCCGTGCACGGCGGCTCGGGCGTGTCGTATGGCGTCATCGAACAATTGCGCGCATCCCGGCCGGACGCGAAATTCCTGGAACTGGTACACCGCCTGGACCGCGAAACGTCCGGATTGCTGTTGCTGGCGAAAAAGCGTTCCGCGCTGACTAACTTGCATGAGCAAATGCGCGACGGCAAGACGGACAAGCGCTACCTGACCATGGTCGCGGGCGACTGGCGCAATCCGCGCCAGCACGTCAAGTTGCCGTTGCATAAATATACGACGCCGGACGGCGAGCGCCGCGTCGTCGTGCAGGCCGGCGGCCAGGAATCGCACACCGTGTTCAACCTGCTGCGCAAGTGGCCGGACTACGCGCTGCTCGAGGCGGAACTCAAGACGGGACGCACGCACCAGATCCGCGTGCACCTGGCGTCGAGTGGCTTTCCTATCCTCGGTGACGAGAAATACGGCGATTTTGCGCTCAACAAGCAGCTTCAGAAGGCAACCGACGCGCGTGGCGCATTGCGCCGGATGTTCCTGCACGCCTACCAGATCACGTTCCAGCACCCGGATACGGGCAAGCCGCTGACCTTGAAGGCCCCGTTGCCGGCGGAATGCGACCGTTTCTTGGTAAGCTTGGGGCCAGCGCAGGAAGTCAAAGCACGCATCACCAATCGATAACGCGCCAACCGGGAACCCGGTCCCGCCAGCGGCAGATCCTGCCGGCGGGCCAGGATTCTTGCAGGCGGGAATGAGGAGCCGGCGCCACGAGCGCCGCAAGACATGGCAAGAAAGCAATTCGATCTGATTGTCTTCGACTGGGACGGAACGCTGATGGACAGCACCGCCACCATCGTCAAATGTATACAGTCCGCAGCCAAAGACCTGGGCCTGGCGATACCGAGCGACGCCGCGGCCTCGCACGTGATCGGCCTCGGCCTGGGCGAAGCCATGCAAGCCGTCATGCCGGATATCGATCCGGCCATGTACCCGCGCATGGTCGAGCGCTATCGCTACCACTTCCTCACGAAGGACCATGAACTGGTCCTGTTCAAGGGTGTGCGAACGATGCTGGACGACCTGTCTCAGGAGGGCTATTTCCTGGCGGTTGCGACGGGCAAAAGCCGGGTCGGCCTGAACCGCGCCCTGGATGCGGCGGGCCTGCTTTCCGTGTTCGACGCGACCCGTTGCGCGGACGAGACATTTTCCAAACCGCACCCTGCAATGTTGCAAGAATTGACAAGGGAACTCGGCCAGGACATGCGGCGCACCGTTATGATCGGCGACACGACGCATGACTTGCTTATGGCAAACAATGCCGGCGCCTCCGGCATTGCCGTCGAATACGGCGCCCATCCGGTCCAGCAATTGCAGGCATGTCATCCCGTCTTTACGGCAAAGAACGTCCCCGAGCTGCATCAGTGGCTGGTCGAGAACGCATGAGCGATACCGAAGACGTCTACATCTGCGAATCGGCTACCGTCGAGGAGAGCGGCCGGGGCATCCGTTTTCCGGTGCGTGCCTTCGGTGCTGACGCGACGGGTTTCGTCGTGCGCTTTCGGGGCAAGATCTACGCTTACCTGAACCGCTGCGCCCACGTACCCATCGAACTGGACTGGTCCAAGGGCGAGTTTTTCGAGTCGGGCAAGCTTTACCTCATGTGCTCGACGCATGGCGCCATCTACGCACCGGAAAGCGGCGCCTGCATGGGCGGCCCTTGCCGCGGCGGCAAACTGCGGCCGATCGCCGTGCGCGAGGACGACAACCGCATCTTCTGGCAGCCGGACCAATATATCCGTCCCCCGGCTCCGGGGCAGGTCAACGGCGTGACCGACAGCCAAACGGGGTAACCATCACCAGGCATTTATGAGCGACAACACCAGGAACGACAATCCGAACGACAACCGAACGGCCGCTCCCGCGACCTTCAACAATTGGGAACGCGAGACCCTGGAGCGTCTTGTGTTCGCCACCGTGCGCGAACAGCGCGCCGCGCGCCGCTGGGGCATCTTCTTCAAACTATCGTTTCTTTTGCTGGCATTTTTCGCGATCTGGGCGTATTTCGATTTTAACTTCGGCAGTTCGGACATCGACGCGCTGGGTCGCCATACGGCACTGATCGAGATCGACGGCGCCATCGACGACGAAGGCAGCGGCGCGGCCGACACCGTGATCCCGTCACTGAACAAGGCGTTTTCTGATCCGGGCTCGGCGGCCGTCGTCCTGCGCATCAACAGCCCGGGCGGCAGCCCGGTGCAGGCCGGCATCATCGTCGATGAAATCCAGCGCCTCAAGAAGGGCTATCCGAACAAGCCCCTGTACGTGGTCGTGGACGAGATCTGCGCATCGGGCGGCTATTACATTGCAGCCGCAGCCGACAAGATTTATGTCAACAAGGCAAGCATCGTCGGATCCGTCGGCGTCCTGATGGATGGTTTCGGCTTCACGGGCCTGATGGACAAGCTCGGCATCGAACGCCGCCTGTTGACGGCCGGCGAGAACAAGGGCTTCCTCGATCCGTTCAGCCCGCAGTCCGACAAGCAGAAGCAGCATGCCCTCGACATGCTCAATGAGATCCACGAGCAATTCATTGCCGTCGTTCGCGCCGGCCGCGGCAAGCGCCTCAAGGAAACTCCGGAAATCTTCTCCGGCCTCTACTGGACCGGCGCGAAGGCGGTCGAGATGGGCCTGGCGGATGGTTTCGGTACGGTGGACACGGTCGCGCGCGACGTCGTGAAGGCGGAAGACATCATCGATTACACGGCACACGAAGGCTTGCCGGAACGGGTGCTGAAGAAATTTGGCGCGTCGGTGGGCGCCGGCGCGGTGCATTCGATCTACCGGGGGCCCGTGCCCAGCTTGCGCTGAGTACGGGCGTCGAGCAACCAATCAGTCTCAATATTGGGCTTGAAACTTACGAGCGGTAGTCTATAGTTGGTGTGTAGCTGTTTCGGCGCAAACGACATGGAAACCAGCCTGTTCTTGACGTTGTCGGAACCGCTTCAGACCCGCATCCGTGCGGTTTCGAGAGAATTCAATTCCTCAAGCTGGAGTCCCAATCGGGAAGGAAACGACGGCATACGCCGTCGTTTTCATTTTGGGGCGCCGCCAGTGCCATTTGAAAACGATTGCACGCCAGGGCGCGAAGGCGCTGCCAAGTCGGACGTATCCTGATGGCGCCGCGTTTCGTCGCCTTCGACGGCCGGCCCGTTCGCTTTTGGTGCGGCATGCCGAGCCGGTGACGTGGGCGGACAGTCGCCGGAAGGCGTGCCCGATGGCCGGGAGGCCGAGCGCGGACCGCCATGCACGACGAACTTCCTACTGAGCAATGTGTCCTTGTCGGCTTGCGGCGGCGTGTCGGCGATAACGCGATCAAGAGAACCCGGCTCGGGCTCATGAAAGCCGCCGGACTCCAGCCAGGCCTGGAACCGGCGTTGTGCCTGCTCATACCAAGCGGCGCGCATCGGTAACTGATGTTCGAAACAATGTACATGCGGGATGTCGCCACCGCGCGTCCAGCGCGCCAGCGCAAGCCGGGTTGGGAAAGTTGCGGCATATTCCTGGGCCACCTTCGTTCCGCTGCTTTTGGCTGCAAACGAAGAGGGGGTGCTGTGGTTCTGCTTTTTTTCGATCTGCACTTTTGCCTCGTGGTTGGGGTTTTTCAATCTGATGTGCCAGATGGTGCGGCCCACCGTTAGTCCTACACTCAGTAACTGTAGGTCGATTCCTAATTAGGTTTCAGTGTATCAACGGGACGCAGTCAATTCTTGAGATGTGTCAAACGAGTTATTGCTTCGAGTTGAAACGTCGAGATTGCTGAACTTTGACGCTTGCAATCCTTCTGCTACAGTCTCGCCCCATGAGTAAACTATCCCTCGACCGCGTTCTCCAATCGCAAGGCTTTGGTACGCGCAAGTATTGCCGGACCCTGATCGAGGACGGCGACGTCGCGATCAACGGCGCCGTCCACGACAACTACAAGACCCTGATGGAAACGGACGGCCTCGTGCTGACCGTCTTCGACGAGGAGTGGGCGTATCGCGAGCACGTCTATATTGCCTTGTATAAACCGTCCAATTTCGAGTGTTCGCGCAAGCCCAGCCACCATCCCGGTGTCCTGACCTTGCTGCCGGAACAGTTCACCTGGCGCGACGTCCAGCCCGTCGGCCGGCTCGATCACGACACGACGGGTCTCTTGCTGATGTCGGACGATGGTCCGTTCATTCATGCACAGTCCTCACCCAAGCGGCATATTCCCAAGGTCTACCAGGCCACGACCCAGGAACCCGTCACCCAGGCGCTGGTGGACCAGCTGCTGGCCGGCGTGCAATTACACGATGAGCCCGCGCCGCTGGCCGCCCAGTCGTGCGTGCAGCGGGGCGATCATCTGCTGGAGATTGTGCTGGAGCAAGGGAAATATCACCAGGTCAAGCGCATGCTGGCGGCAGCCGGGAACCATTGCGCTGCCTTGCATCGGTCGCAGATCGGCGGCCTGACGCTCGAGGCGCTTGGTTTGCATGAAGGCGAGTGGTGTTATCTGGAACAGGCGCAGCTTGATTTGCTGGTGCCGGGCTGAATCGGGCGAGGCTCTCGGTTTTCCGGACCGGCGTTGACGGCCACGCCTAGCGTGGCACGGGAATTCGGGCCGGCAGGCGCGATCTCATCTTTCGTGTGAGGCGAGGCGGGTGTCGGGATCCACAGCGGCGGGGCATGGAGCGCGAAAGCGCACGCCGCAAACGTGGTGGGGTTCCTGCCAGGTTTTGACCGCTGGGGCACTGGACATTGGACCATTGGACTGCTGGACTGCTGGACTGCTGGACTGCTGGACCGCTGGCATGGCGAGCCGAATCCGTCCTTGGAAGGCATGGCCATTTGTCGTGATCGAGGACATCGATCATGAAAGGCTGGTTCGGCAAGCGAAGTCGCCAGTCTCTATGCAACTAACCGACGTCCGCGCCACCCGTAGCACGCACACGGCACCGCGTTACCGTGCTGACCCAGCCGTGCGACATATCGCATCGATTTCCGGGACACTCGTCACTCAACTCTTGTCAATATCTTGTTGAGATGGACAGGAGCGCTGTTTAACTTCGACGATGACGATGCCCGCAACAGATTACGGCCCCCTTTTCCTCATTTCCTTTCTTGCGATAAGTCCTGCCATGGCCCAGCAGACCAATCCGGGCCTGGCGGATTGCGCACGCATTGCCGAAGCTGGTCGGCGGCTGGCCTGCTACGACCGGTTGGCGGGCATCGCGCCGGCGCTTAAGAACGCAGATTTTGCAAACATACGGATGGGCACGCCAGCAGCTGCCGCGGTGGTCGATGCGCCGCCGGTGCCCGCTGCGGTCGACGCCTCGCCGGCAACGACACGGAATTTCAGCCTGGTCGATCATTGGGAACTGGACCAGGAACACAAGCGCGGCGTATTCAATTTTCGTCCGCATCTGGTGAATTACCTGATGCTGACCCGTACCGCGCATCCCAACAACGAGCCTTATCGGCCGTTCCGTCGTCTCGACGTCCTGACGAGCGACCTCGCGCATTCGGAACTCGTGTTCCAGCTGGGATTCAAGATGAAGCTTGTCGAAAACGCCCTCGACAAGCCCGTCGATCTGTGGTTCGGCTATACGCAAAACAGCTTCTGGCAAGCCGGCAATCACGAGGCGTCCAGCCCCTTCCGCGAAACGAACTATCAACCCGAGCTGATGGCCGTCACTCCACTGCATTTCAATGTACTCGGGATGAACGCACGCTTTCTTAATCTCGGTCTGGTGCATCAGTCGAACGGTCAGGCGTCGACGTTGTCGCGCAGCTGGAACCGGGTCTATGCGCAGGTCGGACTCGAGCGCGCAGGGTGGACCGTGCTGGGCCGCGTATGGAAACGCATCAACGAAGCGGCGGCCGACGACGATAATCGCGACATCGTCGACTACATGGGGCGCGGCGACGTCGTCGTCACGTACCGCAGCAACGGCAACGATTATTCAGCCTTGGTGCGGCGCAATTTCTCGACCGAGCGGGGCGCCGTTCAGCTCAGCTGGGCATTTCCGTTGGCCGGGCACCTCAAGGGATACACTCACCTGTTTTCGGGCTACGGGCAAAGCCTGATCGATTACAACTATTACCAGAACACGGTGGGGCTCGGCCTGCTCGGGACGTTCTGACAGGGATAAGATACCCGCCCCGCGAGTGCTGCACTACAATGGCGACCCGATCCTAACGTTCTGCCATGAAACTCGCCACATTCAACGACGGCACGCGCGATGGCCAACTCGCCGTCGTCGCACGCGACCTCAAGACTGCCCACATCGCGGACGGCATCGCGCCCACCTTGCAGGCTACACTGGACGACTGGCACTTCATCGCGCCCCAGTTGGCCACGCTGTACGCGGACTTGAACGCGGGTCGCGCGCGTCGTCCGTTCGACTTCGACCCCGACCGTTGCATGGCGCCATTGCCGCGCGCCTACCAATTGGTCGTCGGCGCGGCCTATGGCAATCATGTCGACGACGAGCCGCGGATGGTCCAGTGCGCCAGTGACGATCTATGCGGCCCGACTGACGATATCGTGGCGGCCCATGAGGAATGGGGCATCGATTTCGGCGCAGGTGTCGCAGCGGTGACGGGCGACGTGGCCATGGGCGCCACACCGGATGAGGCCCATCAGCAGATCCGCCTGCTGATGCTGGCCAACGAGGTCTCGCTGCGCAACCTGATGCAGTCCGACCTGGAAAAGGGCGCTGGCTTGCTGCAATCCAGGCCGGCTACAGGTTTTTCTCCCGTCGCCGTGACGCCGGACGAGCTTGGTGACGCCTGGCATGACGCCAAGGCTCACCTGGCGCTGCGCGCGAGCTGGAACGGACGCCTTGTCGGCCAAGTGGATGCCGGCGCGGACATGGCCTTTAATTTCGCGCAGCTGATCGCGCATCTGGCGCGGACGCGCAACATCCGCACCGGCAGCATCGTCGGATCAGGTGTCGTGGCGAACCGGGACACGTCGCGCGGGTATGCCTCCATCGCGGAGCAACGCAGCCGGGAAATGGTTGAGCATGGGCAAGCTGTGACCCAGTTCATGCGCTTCGGGGACGTGGTCCGGATCGAGGTGCTGGATGAGAAGGGCAGGTCGGTGCTCGGGGCGATCGAGCAGAAAGTTGCGAGGTTGGCGCGGTGAGCCGGGTCTGTGCCCCGAGCAGCTTTTCCTTATGCGGCAAAAAATTCAGCGGGTGACAGCACGGTTGCATCGTGTGCGCGTCCGGACCGTCCCTGCGGCGTTTTTCTACTTAAATTTCATTGAATAGTTGGTGTGTACACAAAAAAATTTGTTCTAATTATCACCAAAAATCACACGATGATTACACTCTTAAGACACGTCATCTAACAAAAAGATAATTGACGTTTCCCTTAGTCAGCACATTTTGTACCTGGATGTCTTTACTGTGGCAGATATGCCTACGCAATCATATTGCGTTGCACAATTTATAGTCGCGAGTGCAACAAAAGGTTTCCAGTCTCCATTGCTCTCAGTTAAAATGTTAGATTGGTCCACATGCATTCACGCTCCACTTTCTAACGCCCAATGTTCAAGTTCAACAAGAGTTTCGCGGCCGCGGTCATGGCCGTTGCTTCCATTACAGCTTCCGCGCAGGATACGAACAAGTCTGATCTCTTCAATCAGGACTCGTCTGCCGCCTCGGCAACGCCGAATTTGGGCGATGCGGCGCTTTCGAGCGGGGGGGCGAGTAAGAGGCACATTACCAATGGCCAGGGCAGTGAGCTGGGGGCTGGCGCCGATCGGGATGCGCAACGCCGCCTGAACGCTAGTTTGCAGCAGAAGACACAAAACGACGCGACCAGACAGCCGAGCGAATTCCAGAAATTCATTGCTGACAACACCGGCAAGCTGCTGCCGATTTTCGGATCCGAATTTTTTGCCAATACACCGTCGACGTTCGCGCCAATTTCCAACGCGCCGGTCCCGTCCGATTATCCTCTTGGACCTGGCGATGAGCTGATGATTCGTGGCTGGGGGACGATCGATATCGATTATCGCGCGACCATCGACCGTAACGGCACGATCTCGATTCCGACCATCGGCAATGTGCCGTTGGCAGGCGTGAAAGCCGGCGACGCGGAGAATGTCATTCGCGCCGCCGTCGGCCGGCTGTACAAGGGCGTCACTGTCAGTGTGACCTTCGGCCAGCTGCGTGCGATTACCGTGTATGTGGTGGGCCAGGCAAATCGGCCGGGCACTTACACCGTGTCCAGTTTGTCGACGCTGGTGACCGCGCTGTTCGCCAGCGGCGGTCCGAACGCGAACGGCAGCATGCGCCATGTCCAGGTCAAGCGCGCCGGCAAAACTGTTGCGGAGCTCGATCTGTATTCCTTCATTGGCAAGGGTGACAAGTCCGCGGACATCAAGCTTCTGGACGGCGATACGATCTATATTCCGCCGGCTGGGGGGTTCGTCGCTCTGGTAGGAAAAGTCAACAGCCCTGCTGTGTATGAGTTGATGAACACCCGCGAAACGATCGAGTCCCTGCTGGGCTTTGCCGGTGGGCTGCCGGTCGTTGCCGATCCGCGCCGCGCATTCCTCGAGCGTATCGATCCGAACAAGAGCCGTCCCCGCAGCGTGGAAGAGTTTGCGCTGAATGCGGAAGGCCTGCAGCGTCCATTGAAAAACGGCGACGTTCTCAACATTACTTCGATTACCCCGGACTTCTCGAATGCCGTGGTCTTGCGGGGTAACGTCGACCAGCCTGTGCGCGCGCCATTCAGGCAAGGCATGCGTGTCAGCGACCTGATTCCGAGCCGTGAATACTTGATCACGCGGAATTCGGTTAAGCGCCAGAACAGCGTTATCGAAACGGGCAACAACGAAAAGGACACAACCGAAAACGCAGGCAACATCGCTGCACGCATCGGTAGCTTGCTCGATGAGATCAACTGGGATTACGCCGTTGTCGAGCGCATCAATCGCGCAGATCTGAGCGTTAAGCTGATTCCATTCAACCTTGGTAATATGTTCGCCAATCCGAACAGCCCGGACAATATCCGGTTACAACCAGGCGACACCGTCACGATCTTCTCCCAGAACGACGTGGCCGTGCCGATGGATAAGCGCCAAGTGTTCGTTCGCATTGAAGGCGAAGTCAACACTCCCGGCGTCTATCAGATGTCGGCGGGAGATACCTTGCAGACCCTGTTGGCCAAAGCGGGAGGGCCGACTTCCAATGCTTACCTGTTCGGTACCGGATTTTACCGCGAAGAAGTTCGAAAGGAACAAGCGGTCAACCTGCAGCGCGCAGCCGACAAACTTGAGGCGCAGGTCCGTAATGAACAATCGACTCAGGCCGCTAATCTTAGGACAATGGCGCCGGCGGACGCAGCAGCGACCGCTGCTGAGTTCGAAACCGAGCGCCAGATTGCTGAAGAACGAATTGCGCGTTTCAGAAAACTTCAGCCGACCGGTCGTATCGCGTTCGGTCTTGAACCGGAGGAGCGGTCGTTTGCAAGTCTGCCACAAGTGAGGCTCCAGAATGGTGACCGACTCGTTATACCCGCCAAACCTGCCTTTGTGCACGTCTTTGGTGCAGTGAATGTCGAAGCATCCCCACTGTGGAAAACGAATACACGCGTCAAGGATTATCTCAAATTGGCCGGGACGACATCGGACGCCGATGTTGATAACGTTTTCATATTGCGTGTAGACGGAACCGTTGTGTCGGCTGATACTCAAGGATGGTTCTTTGGCAAGATTGGTGGTCTCGAGGTAATGCCCGGCGACACTATTGTTGTGCCGGAGAAGCTCGACAAGACAACTGCCTGGAGCAATTTCACACGGGGAGCACGTGAATGGACGCAAATCCTGGCGAACTTTGGGCTTGGTGCCGCAGCGATCAAGACGCTACGGGACTGATGAGTACGGCGGCCGACGGTCGCCGATTACCGAAAAATTTCAATAATGGTTCAGTATCATGACCCAAGTGCAGCATAGTGTGCAAAGCCCACGAGAGGATCAAGAAGCTGCGGAGCTCGGCCTGATCGACGTTTTAATCGTTCTCGCGAAACACAAGAGAAAAATCGTTTTCCTACCCGCAGTAGTGGCAGTGATTTCGATTGCCGTCAGTTTCGTATTGCCGAATGTTTATCACGCTACGGCCAAATTATTGCCCCCGCAGCAGTCCCAATCCGGCGCGGCAGCGCTTTTATCGCAGTTGGGCGGCCTGGGCGGCGCCGTTGCGAGCAGCGCAGGTTTGAAAAGTCCCAACGAACTGTATGTGGGCATGCTTCGCAGCCGCACGATCGCTGATCGTCTCATAGCCAAATACGATCTCAAAAAAGTATACGATACCGAGTCGCTGGAGAAAGCACGCAAAGAGTTGGAGGATAACACTGCCATCACTTCCGGGAAGGACGGCCTCATTTCCATTGAAGTGGACGATAAGGACAGGAAACGCGTTGCGCACCTTGCCAATGGCTATATCGATGAACTGCTAGACTTGACGAAAGTGCTTGCAGTTACCGAAGCTGCTCAGCGCCGCCTGTTCTTTCAGCAGCAACTGGAAATGACGAAGAATAATTTGGCCAAGGCAGAAATGACCTTGAAAGGCACACTCGAAACGCGCGGCGTCATTAGTGTCGATACCGAAAGTCGGGCAATGGTCGAGACGATCAGTCGATTGCGCGCCCAGATATCGGCCAAGGAAATTCAACTCGGTTCAATGGCGGCTTTCGTTACTACGACCAATCCTGAATACCGCCGTATTCAGGAGGAATTAATCAGCCTGCGCAGCGAATTGTCAAAGCTAGAGACAGGCCGCCCCGACTCGACTGAAAACAAAGGCGCCAAGGAGGCCGGCCTGGAAAACATTCGAATCCTGCGCGACCTGAAATATAACCAGATGCTCTATGAATTGTTGGCCAAGCAATACGAAGCCGCGCGCCTGGATGAGGCCAAGGATCCATCCATCGTGCAAGTTCTGGATGCAGCGGTCGAACCCGAAAAGAAAGCCAAACCCAGGCGTGCATTTATTGTCTTGTTGTCAACTGCATTTGCGTTGCTCACGGCGATTGCCTGGGCCTTTGCTGCTGAAATGAAAGAGCGGTCGTTGGAATCGGCGGAAGGGGCCGAGCAATGGCGTCGTTTTACCTCCTATCTTCGGTCCTAATTCACGATCGTGCCAAATGCGGATCGCTGGCGTGATACTGGTGGAAATCGATCAACCTTCAGGGAGAGCGGCTAAGGCAGCGATCTTTGCTGGCGTGAAGTGGGCGCAGTTCAGGGCACTGTACTCGTATCAATATCAAAGCAATGAATATTTGGCTATCAGAAATCGATAGCGACCGTTTTGGCGCCGTGATCGCGAAGGCCAATGTGTCACCCGGGGATGACATTGGAAGCATCGAGAGCTGGTGTTCAGTCAAGCGGGTCGCGATGCTCATCGTCCGCTGTGCTACTGAGCAACTCGAAGTGGTCCAGCAATTGGAGCAGTGCGGAGCGAAGCTCATGGATACCTTGGTGTATTACCAAAAGCGTGATGTTGCGCTTTCAAGAGTGAGTTTGCCCAATGGTTGCAGAACGCGCTTGGCAACACAAGGCGATGCGGACGAACTGAAACGCCTTGCGATTGAGGCGTTTTCGGGCTTCCTTGGACATTATCACGCCGATTTGCGCTTGGCCCGCGACGCCTGCGATATGGTCTATGGCTCCTGGGCTGCCAATTCTTGCCTGAATAAGCAAGTGGCCGACGACGTGCTGTTAATCGAACGCGATAATGTCGTCGCCGGTTTCCTGACGCTGAAATACAAAGGAACCGACACGGCCGAGATTATTCTGAATGCCGTGGATCCGCAATGCCAAGGTATGGGGCTCTACTCGGCCCTGGTTGGTTTGGCGCTCAACTGGACTGCCGAACGTGGTCTAAGTAAGCTGATTGTCTCGACGCAAATCACCAACCTCGCGCCCCAAAAAGTGTGGTGCCGTTACGGCTTTGAGCCTCATAGCAGTTTTTATACACTACATAAGTGGTTCTAGATAATGATTCCTTTTAACCGCCCATTTCTCACGGGTAATGAAACGGCTTATATAAGTAACGCCTTAGATAGCCGAAAATTGTCCGGTGACGGTGAATTTACGAAAAAATGCCAAGCCCTTTTTGCATCGAAATTTGGCTTCCAAAATAATCTGCTGACGACTTCGTGCACGGACGCGCTTGAGATGTGCGCGATACTGCTCGGCATTAAGCCTGGCGATGAAGTGATTCTGCCTTCGTATACCTTCGTATCGACAGCGAATGCATTCGCACTGCGCGGTGCACGTCTCGTCTTTGCGGATAGCCAAGCCGACCAGCCAAATATCGATCCGTCTGAGATCGAGCGTCTGATCACGCCCCGCACCAGGGCGATTGTATTGGTGCATTACGCGGGCGTGGCCTGCGACATGGATCGTATTCTGGAGATTAGCCATGCCCACAAGATTCCGGTGATCGAAGATGCTGCTCAGGCAATTGCATCTTTCCATCGCGGGCGTCCGCTTGGTTCTCTTGGTGCAATGTCGGCATTCTCGTTTCACGAAACGAAGAACATCGTCTGTGGAGAGGGTGGCTTATTGGTCGTTAACAATGCCGATTATGCGAAGCGCGCCGAGATCATCCGTGAGAAAGGTACCAATCGTTCTTCATTTTTCCGCGGAGAGGTCGACAAGTACGGCTGGGTCGACATCGGCTCCTCGTTTTTGCCATCCGATCTCCTGGCAGCGTTCCTGTATGCCCAGCTGGAATCCATAGATATGATCCAGACTGAACGCCTACGCGTCTGGAACGGCTACGCCGCTCGGTTGGCGGAAGGTGAGAAGCGGGGATGGTACTCGCTGCCTGTGATTCCTGATTATGCAAGTAATAATGCTCACATGTTTTATATTGTGTGCCGCAGTCTGGACGAACGTAGTCGGCTGATCACGCATCTGAAAGCGGCCGGCATCCTTGCCGTTTTCCATTATCTTTCCCTGCACAGCAGCCCGTATTTCGCATCGCAGCACGGCGACCGTTCCCTGCCCAACAGCGATCGCTATACAGATTGTGTATTGCGTCTTCCATTATTTGCAGAACTCACCAATGAGCAAGTCGATTACATTGCCTCAACGATTACCGGCTTCTATATGAGTTCATGCAAATCCTAAAGATTGGCCTATTGTTCGCAGCCTCGACATTAAGTCGGCTGCTTGCAGGGCTAGTAATCGTTAAGATCATCGCCGTGTACGTCGGAGCCAACGGCCTCGGGCAGCTTGGGCAGTTTATGAGCCTTGTAGCGATCATTACGACCTTGGCTGGTGGGGGTATTTCGACTGGTATCGTTAAGTATGTTGCCGAATTCAAGGATGAGCCGAAGGAACTGCGAGGCTATCTTGGCGCTGCCAGTCTTATCACGATAATCGCGTCGCTGACTGTCGGCACGATTCTGTTCGTTTGTGCCCACCGTATCTCTAGTGGGCTGTTTGGCTCAAGTGCATATACGTCTGTGATTCGCATCTTGTCGGTCGCACAATTTGGCCTCGCTGCAATCAATTTGCTGATGGGATTGCTTAACGGTCACAAAAAAGTACGTGCGTTTGCGGCCATCAACGTCGGCAGCGTCCTTATCGGAACAATCGGCATGATTGTCGGTTGTGCACTGTTCGGCATGACGGGTGCCATGTACGGCCTGATTTGGATGCCAGTGTGTGCCTTGCTGTTGCTGTTGCCGTGGTATCGGATAAAGATGGGCTGGCATTGGGAAAAGCTCAAGCCCGCATTTGATCGTACAAAGGTCCGCAAATTAATGGGCTTTGGCCTGATGTTACTGGTTACCGCGACGACGATGCAGATGTCCCAAGTCGTGATTCGTCATGTAATCGAGACGCAGAGCGGTTGGTCCCAGGTCGGTTACTGGCAAGCGGTTGTAAAAGTCTCGGACGCATATTTGCAGTTCATTACCGTCGTGCTCGCTAATTATTTTTTGCCGAGACTGGCAGAATTGTCGAACAATGCCCAACTGCGTCGCGAGGTCAGCCAGGCATATCGTCTTGCCATTCCCCTCTTGCTTGCAATGACTGTGGGAATTTATATGCTGCGCGAGCAAATCATTCCAATTATTTTTTCGAAAGCATTTTTGCCGATGAAAGACTTCTTCATTGGGCAATTGATCGGTGATTTCTTTAAAGTCGCCGCCTACATCGTCGGATATGTCGCGGTCGCGCGCGCGAGTACAAAAATCTATATTGGCGCCGAGATTCTGCAGTCTGGGCTTTTTGTAGGCATCAGCTATATCTTAATCGGTCGCTTCGGTGCAATCGGCGCTACGTTTGCGTATGGCGCCACCTACATCATTTATTTCGTCGTCGCTTACACGGTCTACCGTCTGTATCTGGTTCGCGCCGATTAGGGTATCCAGAATTGATGAAAAAATTATTATTGATTTATGGCGCCCTGCACATGGGCGGCATCGAAACACTCATCGTACGTATGACAAACGAATGGCAGCGCCGTGGCGTACATGTAAAAGTGCTTTTACTGTCGCGTCATGGGGATAAGGGACTGCTTGAGGAACTCGAGCGGTATGCAAGCGTTACCTATCTCGATGAACTTCTTGCCTTGCGTGCGATGTACAGTGAGCGGTTGTCACTTTTTAATTGGTTCATGCCGTTGTCTGAAAAACGTGTGCGCATATTGTTGGATGGGATCGACCATGTGCATTTCTTCGACAGTTTCACAATGGCAGTATCGATGCGATTATTGGCGTGCGCTCGCGCCAAGGTCAAAATCACTGGTGGTGTGTACCACCAATACGAATACGCTTATGCTCGCCTCCGCCCTACCTACTTTGTTCGGGTGTTCAAAGATCTGTTCCGAAAAGTGTGCGGTACGCGAAATGTCATATTTTTTAACGAAGTATCTAAACGTACGCTTGCTGACAATTCTGGGGACGATTACACGACGTCTCCGCTTTTGCCCATCGGCATCGATTTATCGAAGGCAAAGCAGCGAAATGTTTCTGAAATGCAACGTCGTAAGGTAGTATCGATTGGGCGGATTACCAGCTTTAAAACGTATAATATTCGCTTCCTTCATGCAATGAAACGCCTGAATGAGCGTTCCCTTATCATCGATTATCACATTTATGGGGATGGCGAAGATATGCCTGCTTTACGGCTGGCGGTCCAACAACTTGGCCTGGAAGCGCAAGTTTGGCTGCATGGCCCAATTCCGTATGCACAGTTTTCTGAAACGGTCGAAGACTGCTTCTTATTCCTGGGTAGTGGGACTGCATTGATCGAGGCAGCCTCATGTGGTGTGCCTGCGTTAATCGGTATCGAATCTCAGGCGGACGAGCAGACATACGGATTTCTACATACCATGGTGGGCCTGTCGTATCACGAGAAAGGCTTGGCAATCGTTACCAGACCCTTTGATGAATTTGTCGAGGAGCTTGATGCACTAGATGACGAATCGTACAAAGATGTCTGCGTCAGTTCTATTGCGAAAGCCCGAGAGTTCTCGATGGAAATCTTCGCAGAGCGGTTCCTCGCCGCAGACGCTACCGCCAACATTGTCGATGGCACCGCGCCGCGTTATAGCAAAATGCGTTTTCTAGCGAGTATGGTAGTTGATCGTGTCATGAACCGCTCTCGTTCTGGTATCGGTTTTTGGAATCGTTACGACGCCGAAAGAAGTTGAGCGGGAAATGCCGCTCGCATACAGCTTAATGATTCACGTTTGGAGCAGACACAGTGTTATATCCGGGTTATAACGGCGTGCTGACCGTTCAGCAAGGCAAGTCCATATACTGGATGCCGTTTCTGCTCGCACTCGTGTTTGCAATCTTGCTAACGAGTTTGCCCGTAGATCAATTTGTTGATCGGGATAATTACCTGATGTATGCGGGTAATTCGATCGCGATCCTGCTGCTCAACGCTAGTCAAGGTATCGGTAGTGTCCTGACGAATGAACCGCTCTGGCTTCTAACCAACATATTGTTGTCCAGCTTTCTGGAGCCAGAGGCGTGCGTACGGACGATTATCGCATTCTCGTCATTCTGTATTTGCTATGTGATGTTGCGGGCAAGGGCCGGGTCGGTCTTTATTCTTCTGTTATTCCTGCTGTTGCCGCAAGTTTTGAAGAACTACGTTATCCATTTGCGCCAAGGTATGGCAATTTCGGTATTCATGATTGGATGGTTGAGTGACCGGAAAGCTGTGCGAAATACAATGTTCACGCTCGTTCCGTTCATTCACGCATCGTTCTTCTTCATCATCGGTTTTATAGTCATCAATAAGATACTTGCCGCCTTACGCCTATCAGCAACGATACGTCTAATATTTTTCGTTGCCATTGGCCTCTTCCTCAGCTTCGCCTCGATCTGGCTTGCTGCGCAACTCGGTGCGCGGCAGGGCGGAGAGTACAAGTCATCCGGGACCGAAACCAGCGGTCTCGGCTTTATTTTCTGGACATTGTTCGCCGCTATTTTTGTATTTCAAGGCGCAGCTTTTCTGAAACGGCATGCGGTCACATTGTCGGTACTCGTGTTTTACCTGGCTAGTTATTTTTTCTTGCCCGTGTCAGCTCGGATTTTCGAGAGTGCATTGCTGATCATTCTGTTGGCAAGCCTCGAGCTTACGACCTACCGGCGCACATTGTTTCTTTTCCTTTTCAGTTTTTATTTCTTTGCTCAATGGTCCCAGCGTGTTGGCCTGCCCGGCGCTGGGTGGGGTATCGAAAATTACTTGTAGGCGATACGTCGTCTTTGAATATCCCATGAAAGTTTTATTTTTTATTACCGACCTTGGTGTCGGCGGAGCCGAGCGGCAGGTTGTGGATCTGGCTGATCGCTTCGCCGGCAAGGGTGCACAAGTAAAGATCGCTTACTTGACAGGTGACGCGAGCGTGCGCCCGTCCAACCATGATATCGAACTGATCGGGTTCGGGGTCGACAGGTCTCTCTACGGCTTGATCAGCGGATATATCAGGCTGCGTCAGTTGATCCGGCGCTTTCGTCCAGACGTCGTACACAGCCATATGGTGCATGCGAACCTGTTAGCGCGAGTAGTGAGGATTACTACGTCGATACCGCAGTTGATTTCCACCGCACACAGTACAAATGAAGGCGGGAAGTTAAGGATGATGGCGTATTACGTCACCGATTTTCTCGCCAACACGTCTACCAACGTCAGTGAAGAGGCTGTTGAGGTATTCGAGGAAAAGCGTGCTGTGCCGCGCGGACGAATGATAGCTGTTCCAAATGGTATTGATACTGACCGCTTTCATTTCAATGCGGAATTGCGCGGGACTACTCGCACAGCGATGAAGCTTGCGGCTGACGAAAAAGTCATTCTGGCGGTAGGGCGCTTGGTGCCGGCGAAGGACTACCCGAATCTCTTGCGCGCTTTTGCACAGGTCGATCGTCGCTTACGCAAGCTTGCGCTTTGGATCGTTGGCGCAGGCGACCTGCTGCCGGAGCTGGAACGGCTGGCTGACGAGCTCGAAATTGCTGGCGAGGTGAAGTTTCTTGGTATGCGCCGTGACGTTCCTGCGCTATTGAACGCCGCAGACATCTATGTGCTGTCGTCGGCTTGGGAGGGGTTACCACTGGTAATCGGTGAGTCCATGGCAAGCGAAAAAGTCGTCGTCGCGACTGATTGCGGAGGTGTGCGCGAAGTGCTGAGCGATTGTGGTTTCCTGGTGCCGAGTAAGCAGCCTGCGGCACTGGCCGCCGCACTGGAACAGGCGTTGAAGCTTAGTGAGCCGGAATCAGCGCAATTTGGGGCACGGGCTCGGGCACGCATCGTCGAAAGTTATTCGCTCGACAGCTCGGTAGCGATCTGGAGCGACGTCTATGCGGGAAAGCGAGTTTTAGGGTCTCGCATGTCAAGTGCACAACAGTAGTGGATAAAATATTATGTATGACGATAATCCGTCGACTCAAGGTGTCTATCGGCTTGGAGTGGTGTCTAGTCAGGCTTTTTCGATCGCGAATTTCCGTGGGCCCCTCATTGCCGAAATGGTGCGTCAAGGCATCAAGGTATACGCTCTCGCCCCTGATTATGACGAAATGACGCGGGAATGCGTGCGCAAGCTCGGGGCGATCCCTATCGACTCGTCGATGTCGCGTGCGGGAATGAATCCATTGCGCGACTTCGCTGACTTGTTCGGGCTGGTCCGCCAATTGCGCGAATTGCGCCTGGATTCGGTTTTCTGTTATTTTATCAAGCCTGTGATCTATGGTCTGCTCGCGTCGCGTCTTGCCGGAATACCGCGGCGCTTCGCAATGATAGAGGGAGCTGGATACGTCTTTACCGATAGCGGCAGTTTGAGCACGGGGCGCAGATTGTTGCGTACCTGCGTTACGGCGTTGTACCGAACTGCTCTCAGTCAGGCAGAACGAGTATTCATGCTCAATCCCGACGATAAGAAAATGTTTGTCGGGCAGAGAATGGTTAGCGCCGCTAAGGTGCAGTTACTTAATGGCATCGGCTTGGACCTGAGTCATTACACTGTGGTTCCTCCGCCTTTGGGCGCTACTTGTTTCATCCTGATGGCTCGGTTGCTCCGCGAAAAAGGCGTTTACGACTATATCGAGGCTGCACGCAAAGTAAAGGCAATCCATCCCGAAGTCCGCTTCGTCTTGCTGGGCAGTGTCGACGTCAACCCGAGTTCTATTTCCGAAGCCGAGGTTAACGATTGGGTAATGCAGAAGCTAATCGAGTGGCCCGGACATGTCGAAGATGTGCGGAAGTGGATCGCGATGTCCAGTGTGTTTGTTCTTCCCTCGTATCGCGAAGGTCTTCCGCGCAGCACTCAGGAGGCTATGGCGATGGGACGTCCGGTCATCACTACGGATGTGCCCGGATGCCGTGAAACCGTGATCGACGAAGTCAACGGCTTTATGGTGCCTGTGCGTGATCCCAGCGCGCTGGCAGACGCAATGATCAAGTTTGTGCGTGAACCCCAGCTTGTTGCGAAGATGGGCGCAGCTGGACGCGCCCATGCGGAGCGGCTGTACGACGTTCACCGGATCAATCGTATCGTTCTCCAGACTATGCAAGTTGGAAACGTAACATCCGATGCCAATGGCGTCGAAGACGACAGTTGTATTCAATCCAAGGGTATTTCGTGATTCTGGTTACTGGAGCTAATGGATTTGTCGGCCAAGCTGTGTGTGCGGAGTTAACGCGGTCGGGGAAGCGCCATGTCGGTGCCGTTCGAGGTGGGAATAAGCGTGATCAGGTAACGGTCGGCGATATCGACGGCCGGACTGACTGGCGCACGGCGTTGACCGGATGTACCGCAGTGATACATCTTGCGGCGCGTGTACATGTCATGTCGGACACGGCGACAGATCCCCTCACCCGTTATCGCGAGGTGAATGTGGAAGGTACGCTGAACCTCGCGCGACAGGCTGTGGCAGCAGGGGTAAAGCGTTTCGTGTTCGTCAGCAGCGTCAAGGTCAACGGGGAAGCCACGCCGGAGCTCCCATTCTGCGCATCCGACGTGCCTTCACCGCAAGATCCCTACGGGGTTTCCAAGGCTGAGGCGGAACAGGCACTCAGGCAATTATCCGCTGAGACTGGATTGGAGGTCGTGGTCGTACGGCCGCCGCTGGTCTACGGTCCAGGGGTGAAAGCAAATTTTCTAAATCTGGTCAAGCTCGTCCGACGAAGACTGCCTCTTCCTTTTGGCATCCGTGCGGGCTATCGAAGTATGGTGGCGCTCGACAATCTGGTTGACCTGCTGATTATTTGTACTGAGCATCCAAATGCGGCCAATCAGATTTTCATGGTCTCGGATGGCGTTGACCTGACGGTTCGTGATCTCATTGAACACATCGGGAACGCGATCGGTCGGCCACCGATGCTATTACCAGTGCCGATCGTATTCATGCGTATAAGTGCAGCGGTGCTGGGCAAGGCCGCGATCGCAGATCGTTTGTTTGGGGCCCTTCGCGTGGATATTCAAGCGACCCGGGACAGATTAGAATGGGCACCTGTCGTCACTCCAGAAATGGCCATCCGAAAGACGGTGGAAGACTATTTGAAAGTAGAAGCACGATAACAATGAAACGAGCTATTGATTTCACACTGGCGCTGATCGCCGCATGCGTTTTTGCGATTCCTTTCTTGATCCTGGCCGTTTTGGTAAAGCTGACATCCAAGGGCCCTGTGCTTTATTGGTCAGATCGTGTCGGCCGCGACAATGTTATATTTTCCATGCCCAAGCTCCGTACTATGCGTATCGATACGCCGGTCGTGGCGACGCATCTCCTGGATAATCCACGGCAGTTCCTTACCCCCATTGGTGGTTTTCTCCGGAAGTCGAGCCTGGATGAAATACCCCAACTCTGGTGTATTTTACGTGGCAACATGAGCATAGTAGGGCCGCGTCCGGCATTATATAACCAGCATAATCTAATCGAGATGCGTACTCAGAAAGGTGTTCACGAAATCCGCCCGGGGCTTACCGGTTGGGCTCAAATCAACGGTCGTGACGAACTTCCACTTCAAGAGAAAGTTCATTTCGATGCGGATTACCTGGAGCGTCAGTCGCTCTCCTTTGATGTCAAGGTCATTGTCCTGACTCTTCTGAAGGTCATACGGCGCGACGGCATCGCACATTAGGGTTGCCAAAATAACCTCATCCATGCTGGAAAACAAGGAACTTTCGAGCCCGGGGGGATGATCAAAAAGGTTTTTACGAAGAATTGGAAGACAACGATAGCGTTGAATAAACTCGATTTTTTTGGCGAACGAGACCGGTGTGAAGTGGAGAAGGAATCATCGCGACTATGACTACACGGCGTTGGAGTCTGTTCTAACATAAACCGGAACACGGCACTCGGGCGATCCGTTGACTCGTGCGAATCCAACGCTGTATCGCACCACAAAAAAATCTTCCGAAAGCTCAAGGCAACGTAACCGAAATTTCGTCATGTCGCGCCTGTATGAGCCAGGTGTTTGGTTCCGCTACTCTTCGGGGGAAAAGCTGGTCCGGTGCATGGACGGGCAGCGAGTAGCATATTCGACCGTTGCCTGGACGCGACTGGCTGCTGGTCAAGCCGTTGCTCTTGAAAGACGAATTTCATGGACGTTAGGAAACTAATTCGATCTGCGATGATATTGAGATGAGATGAAAATGCTCATCCTTCGGCCGCAAGCGCTAACAAGACACGCATCACAGGTGCGGTGATTTGTTTTGCCAACGAGGTGTCGGTTCCGACTATCATAAGATACTACTGGGCAGTAATCGGACTTGCCTTCGTGGATCATGAAGCGAAAGTCGCGACGCGTGACGACGGCGGAAATTGGATGAATGAAAAGCGGCACACGGTGACGGGTAACGACCGGCGCGACGTCGCGGCCAGATTTCCAAGGCATTCTTAACGCGTTTGCCGTCGATGGACATCCCATTCACAAGGCAAGAGCGACCATGTGGTCGCACTCGACGTTCGTCTCCAGATCTCTGACTTGCCGCCTATTTGCCACAGTTGGGCTCCGACGAATAAGTGCCGGCACAAGTCGAGCGTCAAGTCAGTCGCAAACCGGTCCTAAACATTGATGGCATGAGCAAATCCGTTCAAGGTTCCGCAAACCCGGGTGCGATACGCCGTAACCAGAGTTTACTTTCCAGGAGCTTAATTCTTGCCGCCGACCGCAATCAGGCACGGATTTCAGTCAATTGTGTCTCAACGCTTGCAGCAGCACGACCGTCTTGTTTCCAAATATGTTCGTCGATGGCCGACGACGGTACAAATTCAGGAACAATCTTACGCAACTGGGCGCGAATTGCTTCCTGATCGCTCCGTTGGCACGCCTCGTCGAGTTGTTTCAGCATGAGTTCAAGGAAGGGCCACGCGATCTCGGCTTCCTGAGCGCGCATGATCAAGGGATGCGCAGTACCCATTACGTTATCCCCGATCAGTAATTCCTCGTACAGTTTTTCACCTGGGCGTAGGCCGACGAATTTTATTTCAATTCCGTTGGGGTGTTGCTCTGAGCGCACTTCTTGGCCACTCAGGTGAATCATCTTCTTTGCCAGGTCCGCGATTTTTACCGGTTGGCCCATGTCAAGAACAAACACGTCGCCTCCTGTTCCCATCGCGCTTGCCTGTAGAACCAGTTGGGCGGCTTCCGGAATGGTCATGAAAAAGCGTGTAATGTCCGGATGAGTCAGTGTAACGGGCCCCCGTTGCGCAATCTGGCGGCGGAACAATGGCACGACGGAACCAGATGAGCCGAGCACATTGCCAAAACGGACCATGCAAAAGCGCGTACTCGTTTGCTGACGCGCCAGCGCCTGAAGGACCAGTTCCGCCAGACGTTTCGTGGCTCCCATTACATTTGTCGGACGTACAGCCTTGTCAGTGGAGACCAAGACAAATGATTTGACCTTGGCAGCGACGGCAGCGCGTGCAAAAGCTAGGGTGCCAAACACGTTGTTACGAATCCCCTCAACAGGATTTTGTTCCACGAGCGGCACATGTTTGTACGCCGCTGCGTGATAAACGGTTTCGATTTCGAATTTTTGAAAAATCTCACGAGATTTTTCAAAGTTGCTGATTGAACCCATGAAGGGCACGATTTCAATGCTCAAACCGTTTGTCTTGACATGAGCGCGCAATTCCTGGTCAATCGCATATAGCGCGTACTCCGAGCGCTCCAGAAGTACCAGCCGGCGTGGCATGAGCCTTACGATCTGGCGGCACAGTTCAGAACCGATGGACCCGCCCGCGCCGCTGACGACCACCGACTTTCCTTCAATACAGGTCGACAGAAGGGATGCGTCAGGCGCGACCGGATCGCGACTTAACAAATCCTCGATTTCGATTTCGCGTATATCGTCGACTCGTGCCACGCCATTGACCAGGCTTTGGATCGGAGGTGTCACTTTGACCCGGACGTGCAACCCCGTCAACTCGTCGATAATACGTCGTTGTTCCGCATTGCTGAGGGAGGGCATTGCCAGCAGGACGGCACCAATGTCGTGGCGTTCGATCAGTCCGGCTAATTGCTTGACCGGATAGACTTTAATTCCTGAAATGGTGGCTCTGTGCAATTGTGGATTTTCATCGACAAAGACAACCGGAAGATAATCTTTGCCAGGGAGCAGAGCATTGGCCAGTTGCAGTCCGGCGTCGCCAGCGCCGTAGATCGCCACCCTCACGCGGTCACTGGAGCGACGGTCGCCGAGAAAGAATCCACGAGCGCTGAAACGGCTGACAAGCAGATATAAAGACAAGAATGCGACAAGAATTACATAAGGCGTGATCGAAAAACGCGCTTTCATTCCGAGGAGTTGGACGACGGCGAGAATCACGGCGGCGGTATTTGCACCCTGCGCTACTGTCATCACAATCCGATGATCAATATAACGGATCACTGCGCGATACAATCCGATACGCGCGAAGACCGGTATTGCAACAAATGGCGAAAGCAAAACCATCCAAATGTATGGCGAATATGCGGGTGTGCTGACCGTATCAAAAGCGAGAGCTAGCGAAAAAATAAAAATTAACGGAACACACAGGAAATCTACCAACGCCGCAATGGCTTGCTTCTGGCGTCGGGGCAAACTAAGAAATTTGGATTTCATCGCGCTGCAAAAGTAAGTATCGAAAAAGAATCACGATCAACGTTCGGTAAATATCGTCGCCGAAGTTGAGCAGAATAATCCGCTTTGATTGATCTGATTTTGCGTGGCAGGGAGGTGGGCGAATCTCACCATTTGTAACGCAAGGAGAGTCGTGCCGATGCGGCCATCGGCCTCCTGCTAAATACTATGATAATACTTGATTCCAGGCAAAATGTGAAATCCAATCACTCTTTCGTGGCGAATGCGGTCATTAAACAACAGTCAAAGGTTCTTTGTGCTGTTTGCACGGGCGGAGGTAAATACGCGCGGCCCAGCTGCATAGGCCAGGGCATATGTCGTGCTGCCGATCCGGATTCTGCCGAGCAGGCGCTCAAGGATTCAGTCATCGACGAAGACTCAACAACCGTTCAACGATGAGCCCTGGGGACATATTCGATGTTAATTTCACTCGTCTCGCTGGTTGGCTCAGCCGTGAGCAGATGTTAAACTCTACGGTTTCGCCTGAGCCTGTCCGGCTTGAGTCCCTTAAGTCACCGAGTCCGGTTTTAATGTTGATATCCTGTCATTTAGTTCTCAAACGATTCTGGCCTGGCGTGTTCGCCCTCGGCGCTGCTAGCGCCCTCGCTGCAACGCCAACTGTCCAAGGCCAATCAGGTTATATCAACATGCCGTCTGCCTGGGTTGAAGCGGATGGCACGTTCAGCGTTGGTTACGGCTACGACAGTCCCTATGGCAGCACTTGGGTTTCTGAAACATTCCTTCCTTTTTTACAAGTGACCGGCCGTTATGTGTCGATAACCGGAACTCCTGCATTCAGCGGAGCCGATCCGACATATGGCCAGGGGTATGGGCGTTACAAGGACAAGGTTTTGGATGCGAAAGTCAACCTGTGGCGAGAGAGCACTTGGCTGCCATCGGTTTCCATTGGCGCAACTGATTTGTTGGGAACGGAGCTCTTCAAAGGCCACTATGTCGTTGCATCGAAGACCTTTGGGACAGCGCAAAATATTGAAGCCAGCATCGGCTACGGCCGAAGTCGTCCGAGCGGATTCTTTGCCGGAGCGCGTTGGGCGCCGCTTTCGGCGCCTGGATGGGCGGTCGTCGCCGAGTACGACGCCAATGATTACGCAAAGGACTTCCACGCCGCAGACACCGGTGCGGCCCGCCGCGAAAAAGGACCCGCCGTTGGCCTAGAGTATCGCTGGGGCTGGCTAGGCGCCCAGGTCTCGCGTCACCGCGACCACTTCAGCGCCGATACGTACATCAGCATCCCATTCTCCCAGCGCGAGTTCATTCCGAAGCTGTACGAACCGGCCCCATTCGACATCAAGAAGGCTGCACCACGTGTCACCGCTGCGGAATGGGCAGAGCAGCCCAGCCATGGCGTCGAACTGGTCCAGGCCTTGGTAAAGCAGGATTTCAAGAACGTCCGCGTGAAGTTCGAAAACAATACGCTCAAGTTGTCGCTGACCAGCAGCCGCATCTCGAACATGGGGCGTGCGGTTGGACGTGCTACGCGCACCGCGCTCGCCTTCGCGCCGCAGGGCACGCGTGCGATCCAGGTCACATACACGAAGTTGGAGCAGCCGGTAGCGACTTATGAGTTTATCGACCTGCAACGTCTGACTGATTACCTGACCGGACTCGCCAATCGCGAGGACTTCCTGAAGGCGGTCATCGTGCGTTATGCGCAGCCGAGCGACCAAGTCCGCGAGGAGCAGCATGGCCTGCTCGCAGCAATCGGAGATGAAGGGAGCTTACAGGTCCAGGTCGGTCGCGACGGCAACACGGTGCAACTGGCGTCGGAGGACCGCGAGGCCAACCGGTTCAAGGTCGTCCCCAAGATGTCGTTCTTCTTCAACGATCCGAGCGGCGCGCTGCGCTACGAATTGTGGGCCGCAGCCAACTATGATCGCCGCCTGGCACAGGGTTTGTACCTGAACAGCGACCTAAAGCTGGACTTGTTCGAGAACGTCTCGGGTGTCACGCAGCCGTCCAACAGCCTGCTTCCACATGTACGCACGGATATTGCCGACTATAAGCGCGGTGGCCGCTTCAAGCTGAACCGTCTGATGCTCAACCAGTACATGATGCCGGCCGAACGTGTTTATGCGCGTGTATCCGGTGGCCTGTACGAAGAAATGTACCGCGGCGTCGGTGGCCAGATGCTGTACCTGCCCAAGGACAGCCGTTGGGCTACCGACGTGACCGTCGATGCTCTGCAGCAGCGCGGCGTCAAGGGCTGGTTCGACAAGCGCGACTACAAGACCGTGACCGGGCTCGCGACCCTGCATTACAAACTACCCTACGATATCACTGCAACGGCACGCGTCGGGCGCTTCCTCGCAAAGGACAATGGCGTGCGCCTGGAATTCAAGCGTCGCTTCCCGTCTGGCGTAGAAATCGGTGCTTGGTACACAAAGACAAACGGCAAGGACATCACGAATCCCGGCACACCGTCGAACCCGTACAATGACAAAGGCGTCTTCCTGTCAGTGCCGCTGAACATCATGTTACCGCTTGACTCGCAGACGACGGCCAGCATTGGCCTGTCACCCTGGACCCGCGACGTCGGCCAGATGGTGGCAAGCCCGGGCGACCTGTACGATCTGGTCGAGCAGCCGCGCCGCGACATGAATACGTTCGACGGCCTCGGCAACTTCGCCGAGCGGCGCGACGAGCAGAACCTGCCCGCCGTGAATCCTCCCGTCGACGCCATGCCGAACTTGTGGCCCTTGTTCCGCATGCGCGTCGAGCAGTCCGTATCGACCACGCCGACGCTGCCGCAATGGGCCAACGGCGTCGTCCTCGGCGGCGGCGCGATCCTGGCCGGTGCCTTGCTCGACAAGCCGGTCGACCGCTTCATGAAGAAGCACGAGGGATCGAGCGTCGCGCGCGCCTGGAACAACATCGGCAAGGCGACGCCTATTATTCTGGCCGGCGGTGCCGCGAGTGCGGTCGCGTTCGGCGATGCGCGCATGCAAAACATTGGTATCATCTCGCTGGAATCGATCGCCGGTGCCGCAGCTTTGTCGATCGCGACCAAGCATGTCGTCGGGCGGGCGCGGCCGAGCGAAGGGCTGGGGCAATGGAGCAGGACAATGGATCGTTCGAACGCATCGTTCCCGTCCAACCACGCCACCGTGGCGTTTGCGGCGGTGACGCCGTTTGCGCAGGAATATGATGCGCCTTGGCTGTACGGCCTCGCTGCTGCCGGTTCGCTGGGCCGTACGGCGGGTCGCCAGCACTGGGTGTCGGACGTCGTGGCAGGCGGCGTGCTTGGCATGGCGGTCGGCGGCTGGCTGTGGCAGGCACAGCGCACGGATACGCGTTCGAATTTTGCCGTGACGCCGGGTGAGAAATCCGTCGGCGTGGCTTGGTTCGGGACTTATTGATATTTGAAATCGGGATCGTGCGGCGCCGCCGGATTCTCGGACCGGCGGACTGGCTCGGTTCGACCGGCCACCGTGCGTTACCCCGTCAACTGGAGAATGTATAAATGATTTTGACGACAGGCGGCGCGGGCTTCATCGGCAGTAACTTCGTACTGGACTGGTGCGCCCTGACCGACGAGCCGGTCATCAACCTCGACAAGCTGACCTATGCCGGCAACCTCGAGAACCTGGCGAGCCTGCGCGACAATCCGCGGCACGTCTTCGTGCACGGCGACATCGGCGACGTTGACCTCGTGCGCCGCCTGCTGCAGGAACACCAACCGCGCGCCGTCGTGAACTTCGCTGCGGAGAGTCATGTGGACCGCAGCATCCACGGCCCGGGCGAATTCATCGAAACGAACATCGTCGGCACCTTCCACCTGCTCGAAGCCGTGCGCGAATACTGGGGCGCGCTGCCGGTCGACCGCAAGGCCGCGTTCCGCTTCCTGCACGTGTCGACCGACGAAGTCTACGGCTCCCTCGGCAAGGACGATCCCGCCTTCCGCGAGACGAACCGCTACGAGCCGAACAGCCCGTATTCCGCCAGCAAGGCCGCCAGCGACCACCTCGTGCGCGCCTACCACCACACGTACGGCTTGCCGGTGCTGACGACTAATTGCTCGAACAACTATGGTCCGTATCACTTCCCGGAAAAGCTGATCCCGCTGTGCATCCACAATGCGCTGGCCGGCAAGCCGCTGCCGATCTATGGCGACGGCCAGCAGATCCGCGACTGGTTGTACGTGAAGGACCATTGCTCGGCGATCCGCCGCGTGCTCGAGGCGGGCCAGCTGGGCGAGGTCTACAACGTCGGCGGCTGGAACGAGAAGGCGAACCTCGACGTCGTGCACACCCTGTGCGCAATGCTCGACGAACTGAGCCCGCGCGCGGACGGCCAGTCGTACACGACCCAGATCACCTTCGTGACGGACCGTCCGGGCCATGACCGCCGCTACGCGATCGACGCGACGAAACTCGAGCGCGAACTGGGCTGGAAGCCGGCAGAGACGTTCGAGACCGGCATCCGCAAGACGGTGCAGTGGTATCTCGACAACCAGGAATGGGTCCAGCATGTGACAAGCGGCAGCTACCGCGCCTGGGTCGGCCAACAATACGGTGCCTGAATGAAGATTCTCCTGACCGGCAAGAACGGCCAGCTCGGCTTCGAACTGCAGCGCGCACTGGCGCCGCTCGGCGAGGTCGTCGCCGTCGGCACGCAGGATTGCAACCTGGCCGACGCGGATGCCCTGCGCGACCTCGTGCGCCGCGTGGCGCCGGACGTGATCGTCAACCCGGCGGCCTACACGGCCGTCGACAAGGCCGAATCCGACGAAGCGACGGCCGGTGCCGTCAACGCCGTCGCTCCCGCGATCCTGGGCGAGGAGGGCGCGAAACTGGGCGCGCTCGTGATCCATTATTCGACCGATTACGTGTTCGACGGTACGAAGCAGGGCGCCTACACGGAAAGCGACGCGCCGGCGCCGCAGAGCGTCTATGGCCGCACCAAACTCGAAGGCGAGCAAGGTCTGGCGGCCGCCAATCCGCGCCACCTGATCCTGCGCACGAGCTGGGTCGTGGGTGCACATGGCGGCAATTTTGCCAAGACGATGCTGCGCCTGGCGGGCGAGCGCGAAAAGCTCACCGTTGTCGCCGACCAGTTCGGCGCGCCGACCCCGGCCGCGCTGCTGGCCGACGTCAGCGCCCACCTCGTGCGCGAGCATGCGCGCGCTGGCGGCACCGGCTTCCCCTACGGTACGTACCACGTGGCGGCAGGCGGCGAGACAAGCTGGCACGGCTATGCGCAATTCGTGATCGGCGAAGCGCTGGCAGCCGGCAAGGCCCTGAAGGCGACCGTCGACGCGGTCGCGCCGCTGGCCACCGAGCAATATCCGACCCCGGCCAAGCGTCCCCTCAATTCGCGGCTCGACACGACCCGCTTCCGCACGACGTTCGACCTGCGCCTGCCGCCATGGCAGGAGGGCGTGCGCCACGTGCTCCGGCAAATTCTGTGAGAGGCAGCCATGTCCCAATTGAATCGTAAAGGCATCATCCTGGCCGGCGGCTCCGGCACGCGGCTGTATCCCGTGACCCAGGCCGTGAGCAAGCAGCTGATGCCGGTCTACGACAAACCGATGATCTATTACCCGCTCAGCACGCTGATGCTGAGTGGTATCCGCGACGTGCTCGTCATCAGCACGCCGCAGGATACGCCGCGTTTCGCCGAGCTGCTCGGCGACGGTTCCCGCTGGGGCATGAACATCCAATATGCCGTGCAGCCTTCGCCGGATGGTCTGGCCCAGGCGTTTATCATCGGTAAGGATTTCGTGGGCAACGATCCGAGTGCACTCGTTCTTGGCGATAATATCTTCTATGGTCATGATCTCGTCGGGCAGTTGAACAGCGCCAACAGGCGTACGGACAGCGCGACCGTGTTTGCCTACCATGTGCATGACCCGGAGCGCTACGGAGTCGTCGAGTTCGATGTGAACCAACGCGCCCTGAGCATCGAAGAAAAACCGAAAGTGCCTAAATCGTCGTATGCTGTGACCGGGCTGTACTTCTACGACAATGACGTCTGCAATGTCGCGGCCGACATCAAGCCGTCGGCGCGCGGCGAGCTGGAGATCACGGACGTCAACCGTTGCTACCTCGAGAGCGGCAAGCTGAACGTCGAGATCATGGGCCGCGGCTTCGCCTGGCTCGACACCGGCACGCACGACAGCCTGCTCGAGGCCGCGAGTTTCATTGCCACACTGCAGAAACGGCAGGGATTGCAGGTGGCGTGTCCGGAAGAGATTGCCTATCGCCAGGGCTGGATCGATGCGGCAGACCTGCAGAAACTTGCAGCGCCGCTGGCCAAGAACGGCTACGGCAGCTACCTTTTAAACCTGTTGAAATAATTCGAGTCCAATGCCCTTTACCGTTACCCCGACCGCCATTCCCGATGTGCTGGTGCTGGCACCGAAAGTCTTCGGCGACGCGCGCGGCTTCTTCTTCGAAAGCTTCAATGCGCGCGATTTCGCTCAGGCGACCGGAATCGACGCTCAGTTCGTGCAGGACAATCACAGCAAGTCGGTCAAGGGCGTTCTGCGAGGGTTGCATTACCAGATTCAGCATGCGCAGGGAAAGCTGGTGCGGGTGGTGCAGGGTAGTGTATTCGATGTCGTGGTCGATCTGCGCCGCTCCTCGCCGACCTTCGGTCGGTGGGCCGGTACCGTGCTGAGCGCCGAGAATTACCAGCAACTGTGGGTGCCGCCTGGCTTCGCACATGGCTTCGTCGTGCTGAGCGAATCGGCCGAATTCCTCTACAAGACCACGGATTACTGGTACCCGGAGCATGAGCGCAGCTTGTTGTGGAACGATCCGGCCATCGGCATCGAGTGGCCCATCGATGCGCCGCCGCAACTGGCGGCCAAGGACCAGGCCGGCAAGCTGCTGGCGCAGGCCGAAATGTTTGACTGATCGCTTTGCTGCATTAACAAAAAAAACGGCCGCTGATGCGGCCGTTTTCTTGCAACTGTCTACAACGGAACGCGCAGCGTCCCGGAGCAATCAGTGGTGCGTCGTGGTCGAGTGATCGGTGGTCGAACCGTTGTCCGACGCGGCAACAGCCACGGCGGCGACGGCGGCGCCCACGGCGACCAGCGTGCCGGTCGACAGGCCGGCGATCGCACCAGCGCCGAGGAAGCCACCCGACGTGGCGGCGCCAGCACCAGCGGCAGCGCCGGTGCCTGCGGCGGTGCCGGTGCCTGCAGCGGTGCCCGAAGCGGCGCCGGTCTGGCCTGCTGCTGCGGTGTTAGCTGCGTTGCCGGCAGCGGCTTCTTGAGCGAATGCCTGGGCCGACAGCAGGCTCAGAATGGCGGTCGTGACGAGGAGTTTCTTCATTTCGTATCCTTTTGTTCAATTAACGGGGCACCTGCACAGCGCAATGTTGCTAGCTAATTATATAGCAATTAAACATTGCCTTGATTCATCAAATGCCAGCTTGACATCCAGCTCAGCCAAAAATGTGATCTTTTTTCGACATAAGCAATTTGCAATTTTGACAGATAGTGAAGGACATTCCTACCACTTTTACCGATTTTTGTTGCGCGTGCACATGTATATCGCCTCGAGAAAATTTTCAAGGAAAACTGATATGCAGCCTGTTTCCCCTCCTTCTTCTTTTCTAGCTCTTGGGTAACATCTGGAATAATGCCAGCCTGAACAAAAGGAGCGCAGGATGGCGGAAGACAGCGACGCGGAACGGACCGAACCAGCGTCAGAGAAACGGCTGAGGCAAGCGCGCGAAGACGGCGATATTCCCCGTTCGCGCGAAGTGGCCACCTTCACCGTGCTGATGACGGCGGGCGCCGGCCTGTGGATGATGGGCGGCGGTATCGTCAACAAGCTGTCGACCGTGCTGGAGCGCGGGCTGTCGCTCGACCGCGAGCAGATCTACAACCCGAACGTGCTCATCGAACGCATCGCGGCGGACGTCGGCGGCGTGCTGCTGGCCTGCCTGCCGCTCGCCGGCGCCGTCATGTTGATGATGCTGGCGTCGCCGCTGCTCATCGGCGGCTGGAACTTCAGCGCCAAGGCCTTTACGCCGAATTTCGGCAAGCTCAATCCGATGCGCGGCCTGGGCCACATGGTGTCGACCAATGCCCTCGTCGAGCTGCTGAAGGCGGTCGCCAAGACCCTGCTGGTCGGCGCGGTGGCGTGGTTCGTCGTGCTGAGCCAGAAGGATGCGGTGATCGGCCTTGTCACCGAACCGTTCGGCACGGCCGCGCCGCACCTGGGCGGCCTGCTCGCCAAGGCCTTTCTGACGATGGTCGGCGCGCTGGGCGCCATCGCGATCCTCGACGGTCCGTACCAGATGTGGCATTACGCTGACAAGCTCAAGATGACGCGCCAGGAAGTCATCCAGGAATCGAAGGAATCGGACGGCAACCCTCAGATCAAGGGCAAGATCCGCCAGTTGCAGCGCCAGATGGCGCAGAAACGCATGATGGCCAATGTCCCGACCGCCGACGTCGTCGTCACGAACCCGACCCACTTCGCCGTCGCGCTGAAGTACGGGGAAGGGCAGCGGGGCGCGCCGCGGGTCGTGGCCAAGGGTACCGACGAAGTCGCGGCCCGGATCCGCGAAATCGCCAAGGAAAACAAGGTCGCCATGCTGGAAGCCCCGGCGCTGGCCCGTGCGTTGTACAAGCACACCGATATCGACGACGAGATCCCGGAAGCCCTGTACTCGGCCGTGGCCGAAGTGCTGGCCTATGTCTACCAGCTGCGTGCCTACGGCAAGGGCACCCTCGAGCAGTATCCGGACCGTCCGACCAGGCTGCCGGTGCCGCCGGAGATGGACCCGTTCAACCCGGCTTCGCAAAAGGCTGGCAAGCCGCATTGAACGCGAGGCCGACATATTGCATGCGTCCGCGTGGGCGCGGGGCGCCCACCGCACGAAATACACGGTTATTTCCCGTCTCCTTCCCGCATAGTTTCCGTCAGGCATCGGCAATAATGTCGTATCCCTGAATGACGGAGCATCAATGAACGGTTTCAAACTGCCGGCCTGGCTGAAGAAGATCGGTTCCCGCGGCAACGCGCTGGCCGCGCCGATCCTGATCATCCTGCTGCTGGCAATGATGATCCTGCCGCTGCCGGCATTCGCGCTGGACCTGTTCTTCAGCTTCAACATCGCGATGTCCGTGATCGTGCTGCTGACCGCGCTGTACACGGTCAAGCCGCTCGACTTCATGGCCTTCCCGGCCGTTCTGCTCGTGACCACGATGCTGCGCCTGTCGCTGAACGTGGCGTCGACCCGCGTCGTGCTGACCGAGGGCCACACGGGCGGCGCCGCGGCGGGCAAGGTGATCGAAGCGTTCGGTCACTTCCTGATCGGCGGCAACTACACGGTCGGTATCGTCGTCTTCATCATCCTGACCATCATCAACTTCACCGTCGTCACCAAGGGCGCGGGCCGTATCGCCGAGGTGGGCGCGCGCTTCGCCCTGGACGCGATGCCCGGCAAGCAGATGGCGATCGACGCCGACCTGAACGCCGGCCTGATCGGCGAACAGGACGCCAAGGCGCGCCGCTCCGAAGTGGCGCAGGAAGCCGAGTTCTACGGCGCAATGGACGGTGCGTCGAAATACGTGCGCGGCGACGCCGTGGCCGGCATCCTCGTCACCGTGATCAACATTGTCGGAGGCTTCATCGTCGGCATGGCCCAGCACGATATGGGCTTTGCCGACGCCATCAAGAATTACACGCTGCTGGCCATTGGCGACGGCCTCGTCGCGCAGATCCCGTCGCTGATCATCTCGATCGCGGCCGGTATGGTCGTCTCGCGCGTGGCCAGCGACAAGGACGTCGGCTCGCAGGTCGTCAGCCAGCTGTTCGCGAAACCGGAAGTGCTGTACATCACGGGCGGCATCCTGGGCGGCATGGGCCTGATCCCGGGCATGCCGAACCTCGTGTTCCTGTTGCTGGGCAGTACGCTGTTCGGTGGCGCCTATCTGCTCGAAAAGCGCCGCAAGAATATGTCGTCGGAAGAATTGCAGGGCGCGGCCGGCGGTGCCGGGCCGGCCGGTACGCCGGGTGGCGGCGCGGCGGCCGCCACCACGCCGGCCGAGCAGGAAGAAGCGAGCTGGCAGGACGTGCTGCCGGTCGATACCCTCGGCCTGGAAGTGGGCTATCGCCTGATCCCGCTCGTCGACAAGGGGCAGAACGGTGAACTGCTGAAGCGTATTAAGGGCATCCGCAAGAAATTCGCGCAGGAAGTGGGTTTCCTGGCGCCGCCCGTGCATATCCGCGACAACCTGGAACTGAAGCCGTCGGCCTACCGCATCACCTTGAAGGGTGTGGAAGTGGGCAGCGGCGAGGCAATGAACGGCCAGTACCTGGCGATCAACCCGGGCATGGCGAGCGGCACCTTGCCGGGCCTCGTGACGACGGATCCCGCGTTCGGCCTCCCGGCCATCTGGATCGACGCCGGCCTCAAGGACGATGCGCAGAGCATGGGCTACACGGTCGTCGACGCCGGCACCGTCATCGCCACCCACCTGAACCACCTGATCACGACGCACGCGTCGGAACTGCTGGGCCGGATGGAAGTGCAGGCGCTGCTCGATCACCTGGCCAAGGACGCGCCCAAGCTGGTCGAGGACCTGGTGCCCAAGGTCGTGTCGCTGTCGACCCTGCAGAAGGTGTTGCAGAACCTGTTGCAGGAAGGCGTGCACATCCGCGACATGCGCACGATCATCGAGACCCTGTCCGAGCATGGCGGCAGCACCCAGGATCCGAACGACCTGACGGCGCTGGTGCGTGTCGCACTGGGCCGGGCCATCGTGCAGCAGTTGTTCCCGGGCACGAACGAATTGTCCGTGATGACCCTGGACAATCGTCTCGAACGCCTGCTCGTGCAGGCCCTGAACGCGGGCGGCGACGGCACGGGCATCGAGCCCGGCCTGGCCGACACCATCGTCCAGCAGGCGGCCAACGCGGCACAGCAGCAGGAAGCGATGGGGCTGACACCGGTGCTGCTCGTGCCGGGGCCGCTGCGCACGCTGTTGTCGCGCTTCCTGCGCCGGGCGCTGCCGCAACTCAAGGTGTTGTCGCATGCCGAGATTCCGGAATCGAAGACGATCAGGGTCACGAGCCTGGTGGGTGCAGCGTAATCAAGACCCGTGCCGCGGGTGGGGCTGTCAAAACATGTCCCACCCTGACGGGGTAATTAGCTGCTTCGAGGAAATAGGCCTTTTTCCCCTCCCTGTTCCCGTGATGGTTTCCCACTGGCATCGTCAATAATCCTATCCAACAACGGGACTTTGTGCCCGCCATCCCGATAGCGATCAACGACAGAAGCCTGCAAGAGCGGAGAAATCAAGATGAACGTGAAGAAATTTACAGCGGCGACGTCCCGTGAAGCCCTGCGCAAAGTGCGCGAGGCGTTGGGACCGGACGCGGTCATCCTGTCGAACCGCCCGGTCGATGGCGTGGTCGAGATCCTGGCGCTGGACAACGACGACGTTGCCTCGCTGGCCTCGCCGGCACCGGAATCCGAGATGGCGGCGCCGCGTCCGAACCTGCAGATGCAGGAGCCGTCGTTCGACGACATGGAGCCGGCCCCGGCCCCGCGTCCCGCCGCACGCCCCGCGCGCGCTTTCCAGGAAGCCCCGGCGCCGCGCGCCTTCCAGGAAGCCCCGGCCGCGCGCCAGCCGATGAATTCGCTGTACGACCTGGACGAGCCGGCCGCGCCCGCCGTGCCGCCCACGTATGCCAACCGCCGCGCCCCGCAGCCGGAAGCACCGGCCTTCGACATGGCGGCGATGACGGCGATGATGTCGGCCGCCATCGCCCAGGCGAAGGAATCGGCCGCCGCCGAAATGCACGGCATGATGAATGAAATCCGCGCCATGCGCGGCATGATGGAAACGCAACTGGCCGAGCTGTCGTGGGGCAGCACCCAGCAGCGTGAGCCGCAGAAGGCCGCTGTGCTGCGCGAGATGCTGGCCGCCGGCTTTTCGGCAAGCCTGTCGCGCTACCTGATCGACAAGCTGCCGGCCGGTAAGGATGCCGCCGAGTCGTTGCGTTGGGTTAAGACTGTCCTGTCGCGCAACATCACGACGATGGCCGACGAAGATGCCATCCTCGACCGCGGCGGCGTGTTCGCGCTGGTCGGCCCGACCGGCGTCGGCAAGACGACGACGACCGCCAAGCTGGCCGCACGCTGCGTGATGCGCCACGGTCCGGAAAAGCTGGCGCTGATCACGACGGACGCCTACCGTATCGGCGGCCACGAGCAGCTGCGCATCTACGGCAAGATCCTGGGCGTGATGGTGCACTCGGTGAAGGACGAGGCCGACCTGCGCATCGCCCTCAAGGAACTGCGCAACAAGCACACCGTGCTGATCGACACGATCGGGATGTCGCAGCGCGACCAGATGGTGACGGAGCAGGTCGCCATGCTGACCGAGTCCGGCGCCGACGTGAAGCGCCTGCTGTGCCTGAACGCGACGTCGACCAACGAGACCCTCAACGAAGTCGTGCGCGCCTACCAGGGCTCCGGCCTGGCCGGCTGCATCATGACCAAGCTGGACGAGGCTGTGTCGATCGGCAACGTGCTCGACGTGCTCGTGCGCCAGAAGCTGAACCTGTACTACATCTCCACCGGCCAGCGCGTGCCGGAAGACCTGCACCTGGCCGACCGCGCGATGCTCGTCGACCGCGCCTTCCGCGTCAAGCGCGAAGCGGCTGCCCAATTGCATGATGCCGACCTGCCGCTGATGATGTCCGGCCTCGGCAACCTGAACAACGACCGTTCGCTGCGCGAGGTGTATGTTGGCTAGTTTCGACTTCGACCAGGCGGAGGGCCTGCGCCGGATGCTGGCCGGCCCCAAGCCGCGCATCGTGACCTTTCTTTCCGCCACGCCCGAGGACGACAAGGGCGCCATGCTCGTCAACCTGGGCGCCTCGCTGGCCCAGTCCGGCAACGACGTGATGATCGTCGACGCCTGCGCGCGCGACTACGGCGTGGCCCAGCGCCTCGGCGTGGACCGCGGCCCGGGCCTGCTGCAGGTGGCGCGCCAGGAATGCGCGCTGAACCAGGTGATCCGCCCGGTGCCGCAGGGGTTTTCGGTGGTCAAGATGGCCCACGACGTCGTTCCCGCGCAGGCGGGAACCCAGGTGTCGAGCCGCCGGGCACGCCAGCAGGATTGGGCCCCCGCCTTCGCGGGGGCGACGGGAAGTGCGGGGATGACGGGAAGTGTTGGGGCGACGGGAAGTGCGGGGGCGGCGGGGCGTGCGGGAGCGACGGGGGCGGCGGACGAGATGCGCCGTCTGGCCAAAACCTTCGACGTCCTGGTCCAGCAATCGTCCGGCAGCATCGTCATCGTCGACGGCGAGTTTTCCGATGACGGCACGTTTCCCGTGCCGATCATGGCCACGTCCGAGATCGTCGTGCAGGTGTCGACGAGCGCCGCGTCGATCACGAACGCGTATGCGCTGATCAAGCGGTTGTCGCAGCATCTCGGCCGCCGTCCGTTCGGGATTCTTGTCACCGGCGCTACCGAAGCCGAGGCGAAGGTGGTATACGATAATATGTCATCTGCGGCAACTCGTTACTTGGCGGTAACGCTAAGCTCCATGGGCTCCGTGCCGGCGGACGAGTACCTGCACCGCGCCGCGCGCCTCGGGCGCGCCGTGGTCGACGCATTTCCGCTGGCCGGCGCTTCGGTGGCGTTCCGCCGCCTGGCCGGGCGCTTCGCGCGCACCGGACTGCAGCAGGGACGGGCCGCTTGAGCGGTATTGACTAACCAATCACTGGAACCATGTACACGGTCAAAGGGAAAGCAGACAAGAACTCTTTGCTGACGGAGCACATGCCGTTGGTGAAGCGTCTCGCCCACCAGATGAAGGCCAAGCTCCCGCCGTCCGTCGAAGTCGATGACCTGGTACAGGCAGGCATGATCGGCCTGCTCGATGCGATCAACCGCTACGAGGAGAACCACGGCGCGCAGTTCGAGACCTATGCGGTGCTGCGCATCCGCGGCGCCATGCTGGACGAGCTGCGCAGCAGCGACTGGATGCCGCGCTCCACGCGCGCCAATATGCGCAAGGTCGAGCAGGCGATGGCGACGCTGCAGCAGCAGCTGGGCCGTCCGCCGAGCGAATCGGAAGTGGCGAAGTCGCTCAAGCTGTCGCTGGCCGATTACCAGGACCTGCTGGGCGATTCCGGCGGCCACCAGCTCGTGTACTACGAGGATTTCCACGACGAAGAGGGCAGCGACAGCTTCCTCGACCGCTATGCCGTGGACGACGACGATCCACTGAAGAGTCTGCTCGACACGGACTTCCGCCAGACCGTCATCGACGCCATCGACGCGTTGCCGCCGCGCGAGAAAATGCTGATGGGCCTGTACTACGAAGAGGAACTCAACCTCAAGGAAATCGGTGCCGTGATGGGCGTGTCGGAATCGCGCGTCTCGCAGCTGCACACCCAGGCCGTGGCGCGCCTGCGTACCTATCTGCGGGAGCGTGCGTGGACCTGACCAGCCTGCTCGGCCTCGCCCTGGCGCTGGCCGGGATCGTCGTCGGGCATACGCTCGACGGCGGCAAGTTTTCCTCGCTGATCCAGCCGGCCGCGTTCGCCATCGTCGTCGTCGGCACGTTCGGCGCCGTGCTGTTGCAGACCAAGTCGCAGGCGTTCGTGCGCGGCGTGCGCATGCTGCGCTGGGTGTTCATCACGCCGCCCGACCGGCGCCAGGCGCTGGCCCGCGAAATCCATTTGTGGAGCCTGTCCGCACGGCGCGACGGCCTGCTGTCGCTCGAACAGTATATGGCGAAGGCCGATCCGTTCATCCAGAAGGGCTTGCGCCTCGTCGTCGACGGCATCCAGCCGGACAAGCTGCGCAGCCTGCTCGACACGGAAATCAACACCTACGAATTCCGCGAACGCCAGGCCGCGCGCATCTGGGAATCGGCGGCCGGCTATGCGCCGACGGTCGGCATCCTCGGCGCCGTGCTGGGCCTGATCCACGTGATGGAAAACCTGTCCGACCCGTCGCGCCTGGGCGCCGGCATCGCCGTCGCGTTCGTCTCGACCGTGTATGGCGTCGGCCTCGCGAACCTGTTCTTTTACCCGGTCGGCAACAAGATCAAGGGCATCGTCGCCGAGCGCGTGACCGAGTACGAGATCCTGACCGACGTCTTCCACGACATCGCCACCGGCGACTACACGCGCGTGATCGAAGAGCGCGTGGCGTGCCTGCTGGCGCACCACTGACGCCTGACCAGCATGGCACGCCGCAGACCGTACGAACAGGACACCGAGAACCACGAGCGCTGGCTGATTTCCTACGCCGACTTCATCACCTTGCTGTTCGCGTTCTTCGTCGTCATGTACGCGGTGTCCGTGGTGAATATCGGCAAGTACACGGTGCTGTCGGAAGCGCTGGGCGATGCGTTCGGCGGCCGCGGCGCCGCGAACCGGACGACTACGATGGTCGAGGTCGACGCGTTGCCGCTGTCGAACATCCTCGCCCACAAGCGGGCGGAAGAGGCCAAGCGCGACCGCGCGCGCCTCGACCTGCTGGCGCAGAAGCTGGACAGTATCCTGAAGCCCCTCGTCAACAGCGGCAAGGTGCGCGTGACGCAGACGGCGCGCGGCGTCACGCTGGAGATCAATGCCAGCGTCCTGTTCGACGAAGGCGACGCCGGCCTGACGCCCGCGGCGCAGGAAATCCTGCGCACCGTCGCCGGCCTGCTGAAGGACGATCCGCACGGGATCGAAGTCGAAGGGTTCACGGACAATACGCCGATCGGCAACCCGGCGTTCGCATCGAACTGGGAATTGTCGGCCGTGCGCGCCACCACCGTCGTGCGCCTGTTCGCGGCGAATGGCGTGGCGGAGGCGCGCCTGGCGGCCGTGGGGCGCGGGGCCAACCGGCCGATCGCATCGAACGATGGCCCGGTCGGGCGGGCGCGCAACCGGCGGGTGGCCGTCACGATCCTGTCTGGTACCGCCGTGTAGGGTGGGCACCCCTGTGCCCACGCGTGACGCATGCATCATGCGAACGTCCGCGTGGGCACGTTTCATTTACGGCCCCCGGCCCTAAATGCCCGCCCTACCGTGTTGTGCGAGGTACAATCGTCCCAGCCCGGCAGCAGGCTGGGGTCGTCAAGGAGACCGGATGAATTTGCATGCGAGCCTGAGTGTCGACGCGAGGCATGACAAGGTATGGATCACCTTCAGGGCGGAGAACCGCGGCGAGCGCCGCGTGTGGCTGCCGCGCGCGCTGGATGCCGACGTCCGGCCCGCCGGCCGCCTGTTCGACGTGCGTGCGCACCCGGGCGGCGCGTCCATTGCTTATGTCGGCGCCGACGCCGCGCGTGCCGCAACCGGCTGGTTCGAACTGGCGCCGCATTCCGCCCACACGCACACCGTCGACATCACGGCCGACTACGCCTTCCGTCCGGGCGACCACACCTACGAACTGCGCTACGCCGGCCTGGCGCTGGCCGACATCCACCATCCCGAAGCCACGACGCCGCTCGTCACCGAGCCCGTGATGTTCCGTCACGTCACGCCTTAATTGCGCCGCACGGTCCGGTAGGGATTGTTTTCGCTGAAGTATTCGTGCGAATCGGCGTTGTCGATGGCACGGTCGGGATCGCTGCCCGCCAGCGCGCCCGTCGCGGCCTGGCCAACCACCCAGTCGCCGGTCCCGGCCACGACGGTGAAATGGCTCATCTCGTGCACCAGCGTTCCGCCTTTGGAATCGGTGCCCGTCAGCGGCGCCGTCCAGAAGGCCTTGCAGACGTGGATCGTGTACGGCGCGTTCGGATAGACATAGGCGTACCACGGCTGGCTGCACGCGCAGTCGACCGTGATTGGCCGGGCCGCGAAGGCGTCGCGGATGGCCGCGAAGTGGCGGGCGACGGTCGTCGCGCGTGCATTGTCCACCGGGCCGAACCAGCCCGTGTAGCGCGCCGCCAGCGGCTGGCCCTGCAGGTAGGCGTCGGCATCCTGCGCCATCGCCAGGCCGGCCTGGACGGCGCCGGCGATGCCGTCCTGCTGCGCGTTCGAGCAGTGCGCGAAGGCGAGGCCGCTGCCGGAAGGCGGCGCCGCGGGAGACGGTTCCGGCATCCCGCGCGGCAGGCGCCCATCGATCCAGACGGCGGCCGCCTGCGGCGCGGCCGCGGCGAGGCCGTGCGGCCGGAACCCGTCCGGCCGGCTGGCCACCTGCAGGTGCTCGGCACGGTAGCGCACGCTGTAGGCGCCGGTGATGTCCATCCGGTACAGCGCGGACAGTTCCACGCGCGCGCTGCGTGACGCACCGGGCCCGAGCGCGACGACGTCGGCGTGGCCCGGCGCGCCGGCCGTCGGAGGCGCGCGCTTCGCCTGGATGCCGAGGTAGGTGACGGGCAAACCGTCGCGCGTGACGTCGAACAGCGGCGCCTGCACACCGGCGAACGGCGTCTGCCACGTCGGCATGTAGAGCGTCGTGTGCGACGTATTGCGGAGCGTCACCGTCACGACGACGTCGTCGCTGCGCGCCAGGCTTTGCCGGACCGGCGTGACGGCGACGACGATGCCGCCCGGCGCCGCCGCCCGGCTGTCCGTCACCAGCAGCAGCGCGGCCAGCATCCCGCCGGCCCAGCGTGCGTTACCGTTCATGTGTGCCTCCGGATGGGGTGCAAACCTTCGTTGTAGCGCGGAGTCAGGACGTTGCTCTTGCTGTGTCGCAATAGTTATCGTTGCGATACCGTGACGATGACGTTCAACTTGCTGCATTAGTGCAACATTTCGCCGGGCGGCGTCAGTATTGCTCGATTTATATTTAATAACTTGTTATCATATATTGATTCTCTGGATACAAATGTTTCAACAGAGAATCTATCCCATCCAGGCCGGTGCGCATTGCCCACGCCGCCATTCGCGTCAATCACATGAATATCGAGCACGACAGCCACGCATCCTGCATGAGCGGATTTCGCACGACCAGCGCCGGCGCCGGCATCGCGGCATGAGCCGCCGCGCGCGCAGGATCCCGTCCGCCGTGCGGCTGTCCGTCCTCACGGCGCTGCTGGCCGTGTTCATGGCCTGGCTCGCGCTGGGCCATGGCGCACGGCTGCCGTGGGATCCGCGCTGGTATCTGACGGCGCACACGGCGATGGAAGTGTTTTCCGTGGTCGTGGCGATGCTCGTGTTTTCCATGGGCTGGCACGGCACCGGGCGGGAGATGCCGGTCCGCGTGGCCCTGCTGTCGCCCACCGCGCTGGTGGTCGGCCTGCTCGACATCGGCCACCTGATGTCCGTGCAGGGCATGCCCGGCGTGGCCGGGCCGGGCAGCGTCGGACGCGGCATCGAATTCTGGCTGCTGGCGCGCGCCGTCAGTGCCTGCGCGCTGCTCGTCGCCGCGTTCGCCCCGCGCGAGCGGGTCGTCGGCCATCGTGTGCGCGGCCGGGCGCTGGCGGCGGCGCTGGGCATTGCCGCGCTCGGCTTCTGGGTGGCCCAGGCCAATCCGCTGGCGCTGCCGCCGACCTTCGTGCCGGGGCGGGGGCTGACGCCGTTCAAGATCGGTTTCGAAGTGGTGCTGATCGCCCTGAATGCCATCGCCGCGCTGTTCCTGCTGCGGCGCGCGCTGGTCACCGGGCTGCGCACCGACCGCTACCTGGCCGCGGCGGCCGCCGTGATGGCGCTGGGCGGCGTCAGCTTCACGTTGTACGAACGTCCGGACGACGTCATGAACATGGTCGGCCACGTGTACAAGGTGATCGCCTACCTGTGCCTGTACCGCGCGATCTGGGTGGCCGCCGTGCAGGCGCCGTACCTGCGCCTGCAGCGTTCGGAACGGTCGCTGGCCGAGAGCGAGGCCAGCTTCCGCAGCCTGATGGAATGCGCGCCGGACGCCATCCTGCTGGTCGGCGCGCAAGGACGCATCACGATGATGAATGCGCGCGCCGAAAACCTGTTCGGCGTGGCACGCGAGGCGGCCGCCGGCCTGCCGCTGGACGTGCTGGTGCCGCCCGGCCCCGGCGACGCCGAGCTGGATTGCCGGCGCCGCTATGGCACCACCTTTCCGGCCGAGGTGCGCCGCGCCAGCATGCCGAGCGGCCAGCAGGTGGCCATCGTGCGCGATGTGTCGGAGCGGCGCCGGCTCGAACGGGCCCTCGTCGAACAGCTCACCCACGACGCCCTGACGGGTCTGCCGAACCGCAACCGCATCCTCGAGACGCTGGACGAGGCGATCGCCGGCGCGTGCCAGGACGGCCGTACGCTGGCCGTGCTCGTGTTCGACCTGCACGAATTCCGCAAGATCAACAGCGGCTACGGCTACGGCGGCGGCGACGACGTGCTGCGCGAATGCGTCGTCCGCCTGTCGGGCCTGCTGCCGGCCGGCGACATGCTGGCGCGCCAGGGCGGCAACGAATTCATCGTCGTGCAGAAGCAGTCCGGCCAGGAGGCGGCTTCGGCGCTGGCCGGCCGGCTGCTGGACGCCATGCGCGCACCGTTCCCGATCGGCGGGCAGCGCGTGTTCCTGGCGGCCAGCGTCGGCATCGCGTTGCTGCCGGATGGGGGCTGCGGCGCGCACGAACTGCTGCAGATGGCGCAGGTGGCGATGGCCGCCGCGCGCGCCGAGGGACCGGCGCGCCACTGCTTCCACACGGACGCGATGGCGCAGGCGATCCGCGAGCGGGTCGACCTGGAAGGGCTGCTGCGCCATGCCATCGAGCGCAACCAGTTCGCGCTGCAATACCAGCCGCGCGTCGACCTGGCCAGCGGCGCCGTCATCGGCGTGGAGGCGCTCGTGCGCTGGCGTCATCCGGTGCTGGGCCTCGTGCCGCCGGCGCGCTTCATTCCGATGGCGGAGGAGACAGGCCTGATCGACGACCTGGACATGTGGGTGCTGGACGAAGCCTGCGCGCGCGCGGCCGCGTGGCGCGCGCAAGGGTTGCCGCCGCTGCGCGTGTCCGTCAACCTGTCGGCGCGCCAGTTCCAGCAGGCCGGCCTGGCGCTGCGCGTCCGCGCCGCGCTGGAACGCAGCAACCTGCCGCCGGCCTGCCTGGAGATCGAGATCACGGAAAGCACGGTGATGCGCGACACGGCCGAAGCGACGAGCGTGCTGCGCTCGCTGAAGGCGCTCGGCGTGGCGTTGTCGATCGACGACTTCGGCACCGGCTATTCGTCGCTCAGCTATTTGAAACGCTTCCCCATCGACGTGCTCAAGATCGACCGTTCATTCGTGAGCGACGTGACGGCCGACCCGAACGACGCCGCGATCGCGCGCGCCATCATCGCGCTGGCGCATACGCTGAACCTGGAGGCGGTGGCGGAAGGTGTGGAGACGGCCGAGCAGGCCGCCTTCCTGCGCGAAAACGGTTGCGACGAAATCCAGGGCTATTATTTCAGCCCGCCCGTGTGGCCGGAGCAGATCGAGCAGATGGTTGCCGGACAACGTAAGTCGAACGTGCCGGTATCGACGTAGGGATCAGCCGATTGCGAACCGCCGCGCCGGCCCCGTCGACACGGTCTGGCCGCCCGGCCCATAGACGCCGGCCGCATTGCCGGCGGGCCCGCGCAATTCGTTCAGCGCCGCCTGGGCCTGGCCCAGCTGGCGGTTGACGAGCATGCCGTTGACGCGGTTGAGTTCCTTCGCGGCGCGGGTCAGGTCCAGCAGGCGGTTCCACTCGGCGCGCAGCTCGTCGTTGCCGGCCACGGCCAGCCACGGCTCCATCCCGGCTTCGCCCGCGGGAAAGCCGGCGGCGGCGAGGGCCTTGTGGCGTACGCGCGACAAGGTCGCGGCACGCTGCGCCAGTTGCAGCTTGTTGGGGGTGATGGTCGAGAGGCCATCCGCATCCGCACCGATCAGGAGCTGTTGCTCCGTTTTCATCAGTTCCACGATGGAACCGATCACTTGCTGTTCGTCGCGCAGGGTTGCGCCAGGGGATGCAATGGCCATTGTTTATCTACTGTTTGCGGGAATGCAGCAGGTCGCGCACTGTATCCAACAGGCCGTCCGCCACTTTCTCCGAATTCACTTGAAAATGGCCATCCGCGATGGCCGCCTTGATGCGTTCAACCTTCTTGCTGTCGAACACTTGATTGGTGCCGCCGGCCGCGAGCGCCTGGCCTTGCGAGGACAGGCGTACGGTGTCGGTCGCAGCAGGCGAGACCGTCTTCGCGGCGGCCGCGTCGCTGGTCTTCGCGTTCGTGGCCGTGTTGTTGGCCTGAACGCCTGCGTTGCTCTTGAGTGTATCGTTGATTTTCACAGCATCATCCTTCTCAGGTCGGAGCCGAAAGCCCGGGATCTGCCTCAGTAACGGCGCTGTAGCCGAAAACTTTAGGGGACATCAAACAAAGTCCCATTGAACGATCCGTGATGACAGTGTCCCCTGTGCTGCCTTAAAACGCCACCTCGACCATGCCGCCGGCCCGCGCCGTGCCGCTGACGACCGTGCCGGAGGGCGTGCGCACCTGCACGATCTGGCCGTCGCCGGCGTTGCCGATGGCCTTGCCTTCGGCCGATATTGAAAATCCATTCCCGTTCGAAACCAGGCGCACGGCCTGGCCCTGTTGCACGACGGGCCTGCTGCGCAGCGTGTCCAGGCGCAGCGGCGTGCCGGCCGCGAGCGAGATGGTCGGCGTGCGGCCGATGGCCTGCGCCATGTCCGTGACGATGCCGTTCGGCATGGCGGCGATGTCGCCTTTCACCAACACCAACTGGCTCTGCTCGATCGGCTGGCCCTGCGCGAGCGGGAGCGCCGCGGCGACATAGTCGGCCTGCACGTTCACCTGCGCCTGCACGAAGATCGTCCAGTTCGACGGCGCCGTGCAGCGCACGCCCACCGTCGTCTTGCCCCAGGCGCGCGCGCCCGGCTGCAGGAAGGCTTCCGGGGCCGGGCAGGCGGCGAGGGCGGTGCGGGCGTCGATCGCGCCCACCTTGACCGTCACGGTGCCGGGCAGGCCGGCCGTCTGCGTCTGCAGGAATTGCTCGGCGACGGTGCGCAGGGTGTTCATATTCTGGCGGCCGGCGTCCCGGCGGCCGGCGACGGGCGTCGTCTGCGCGGCGGCGAGGGAGGCGGCGCCGATGAGCAGGGCGGTGAGGAGCTTGCGTTTCATGGGTTGAACGTGTGCGTGTTTTTGCGACGCTGCCATCTTAGGCCCGGGGTATCCCGTTCGAAACTTCGAATAGCCGTGGTTTGGGTCTCTTTATTGCCCGATTAGAAGAGTTCACCGGTCCGTATGATCCATGCTGTCCACCACCAGATACCTGGCCAACAGGAGCTTCCATGATCGGCAAACTCGACGAGTACCTGCGCTTCAATGAAACCGCGCTCAGCCTGCGTTCGCAGCGCCAGGAATTGCTCGCGTCGAACATCGCCAACGCGGACACGCCGAATTTCAAGGCACGCGACATCGATTTTTCCAGCGCCCTGCAGGGTGCGCTGGCACGCGCCACGAACAATGCACCGCTGGCGACGACGTCCGGCGCGCATTATCCGAACGCCAGGGCCGCCGCCGACGGCAAGACGCTGGCGGACGGCGCCACGCCCGTGCTGTACCGCACGGTGACCCAGGGCGCCGTCGACGGCAACACGGTCGACATGGACACGGAACGCACCCAGTTCGCCGACAACGCGCTGCGCTACGAAGCCGGCATCACGATGCTCAACCAGCAGATCCGCAACATGCTCGCGGCCATCCAGGGAGGCCAGTAATCATGTCCTTATTTAATGTCTTCAACGTGGCCGGCTCGGCCATGAGCGCCCAGGCCCAGCGCCTGAACACGACGGCCAGCAACCTGGCCAACGCCGACAGCGCGACGAGCGCCACGGGCGAGGCCTACCGCGCCAAGCAGGTCGTGTTCGAGGCCGTCCCGATGGACCAGGGCACGGGCGTCAAGGTGCGCGAAGTGGTCGAGGACGCGTCGCCCCTGAAGCAGGTGTACGACCCCAAGAATCCCCTCGCCGACGACAAGGGCTATGTTTCGATGCCCAACGTGAACGTGGTCGACGAGATGGTCAATATGCTGTCGGCCTCGCGCTCGTACCAGACGAACGTCGAGACCATGAACGCGGCCAAGACCATGCTGCTCAAGACGCTGACCATCGGCCAGTAATCCAGACTTTCACCCTCACTCACACTGACACGTTCCCATGGCGACCGTAACCGACACCACCAGCACGCCCATCACCGACCTGATGTCGACGATGAACGCGAAAAAGCCGACCAGCACGGACGGCGTTTCCGCCGACACCGACAAGTTCATGACGCTGCTGGTGACCCAGCTGCAGAACCAGGACCCGCTGAACCCGATGGACAACTCCCAGATGACGAGCCAGCTCGCGCAGCTGCAGACCGTGACCGGCGTGAACAAGTTGAACACGACCCTGGAATCGCTGCAGTCCAGCTACAAGAGTTCGGAAGCCATGCAGGCGACGAACCTGATCGGCCGCGGCGTGCTCGTGGACGGCAACAGCGTCGCCCTGGCGGGCGGCAAGGGCGTGCTGGGCGTGAACCTGGCCAGCGATGCCGACGACGTCAAGATCGTCATCAGCGACGCGAAGGGCAACGAGGTCGAGACGATGGACCTGGGCGCGCAGAAGGCCGGCGTCACGCCGCTCGCGTGGGACGGCGTGCCCGACGCGACCAAGCTGGACAGCAGCGGCAAGCCGATCACGCTGGCCGACGGCAATTACACGTTCAAGGTCGTGGCGTCGCGCGCCGGTGCCGCCCTGACCGACGCCGGCGGCCTGTCGCTCGACAGCGTCGCCAGCGTCACCACCAACAATACCGATGGCGTCAAGGTGAACCTGTCCGGCAAGGGCGCGCTCACGCTGGCCGACATCCGGCAAGTCCTGTAAGCGCCGCTTACACGATTGCAACCCGAACGCAACGAATAACAGGAGCACAACATGTCCTTCCAACAAGGCCTGAGCGGTTTGAACAGCGCGGCGAAATCGCTGGACGTCATCGGCAACAACATCGCCAACTCGAGCACCGTGGGCTTCAAGGGCTCGACCACGGAATTCGCCGACGTCTACGCGCGCTCGCTGAACGGCGCCGGCGCCACGCAGGCGGGTATCGGCGTGAGCGTGGCGGCCATCGCCCAGCAGTTCACCCAGGGTAATATCGAGACGACGGCCAACCCGCTCGACATCGCCATCAACGGCGGCGGCTTCTTCCGCACCGAGATCGGCGGCGCCGTCCAGTACACCCGCAACGGCCAGTTCTCGCTGGACAAGAGCGGCTACGTCGTGACGCCGCAGGGCGCCAACGTGACGGGCTACGGCGTCGCCGCGAACGGCCAGATCCTGGCCAGCACGCCGACCCCGCTGAAGATCAGCACGGCGGACATGAAGCCGGTCGCCACGACCAAGGTCGACACGTCGATCAACCTCGACTCGCGCGAGACCATCCCGACCAACTTCCCGTTCAACGCCAACGACGCGACCACGTACAACAAGCAGGTCCCGGTCAGCGTGTACGACACCCTGGGCAACGAGCACACGATGTCGATGTACTACGTGAAGACCGGCTCCGGCACGTGGGACGTGTACGCCGGCGCCGACGGCACCGAGATCACCAACGTCAACGTGGCCAAGGCCGGCGCGAGCGATCCGACGGCGGTGGCCGCGCGCGATGCCTGGACCGCCGCCACCAAGGCGTCGCCCCAGGACCCGGCCGCCGTCGCCCAGGCGCTGTCCGACTACGCCGCCGCGGTGTCGGCCGCCGTCGGCACCGCTGCCGGCACGGCCGGCGCCACCGCGGCCACCGTCACCGCCATCCAGACGGCCGCCACCGATGCGGGCAACACGGTCGGCTATACCCCGGACCAGCTGGACAAGGACGTCGCCGCGGCCGTGTCCGTGCCGTCGATCCCGATCGGCACGCTGAAGTTCGACTCGAACGGCGCGCTGTCGGCCGCGCTGATGTCGCCGCAGACGCTGCCGCTGGCCGTGTCCTTCCCCGTCTACCCGGCGACGGGCGCCAAGGAAACGCTGTCGATCAAGCTCGGCTTCAACGGCAGCACGCAGTACGGCGCCGACACGAGCGAAAAACTGACCACCCAGGATGGCTACACGGCCGGTCACCTGCAGCGCTTCTCGGCCGCGGCCGACGGCACGCTGCTGGGCCAGTACAGCAACGGCCAGACCAAGCCGCTGGGCCAGATCGTCCTCGCCAACTTCACGAACTCGGGCGGCCTGGAGCCGATCGGCAACAACTCCTGGGTCGAAACGTCGGCCTCGGGCACGCCACTGCTGGGCACGGCAGGCACGGGCAGCTTCGGCGTGCTGCAGGCGTCCGCGACGGAAAGCTCGAACGTCGACCTGACGGCCGAGCTGGTCAACATGATCACGGCCCAGCGCGTCTACCAGGCCAACGCCCAGACCATCAAGACGCAGGACTCGGTGCTGCAGACGCTGGTGAACCTGCGCTAACGCTTGACCGTCGCCCCTGCGCAGGCAGGGGCCCAAGTTCGCGTGCACGCATGCAGAAATTGGGTTCCCGCCTGCGCGGGAACGACGGTACCTTGATATTCGTTGTCGGGAGAAAGTAAATGGACCGCCTGATCTACACGGCCGCCACGGGCGCCAAGCACATCCTGGAGCAGCAGGCCACCACGTCGAACAACCTGGCCAACCTGAGCACGACGGGTTTCCGCGCGCAGCTGGATACGTTCCGCGCCGTGCCCGTCGTGAGCGAAGGCTTGCCGACGCGTGCGTTCGTCGTCGACAACACGGTCGGCGCCGACTTCACGGCCGGCCCGATGCAGGTGACGGGGCGCGATCTCGACGTGGCCGTCAAGGGCCAGGGCTGGATCGCCGTGCAGATGCAGGACGGCACCGAAGCCTATACGCGCAACGGTTCGCTGCAGATCAGCCCGAACGGCATCCTGCAGACGGCGAACGGCCAGACCGTGATGGGCGAGGGGGGGCCGATCGCGATTCCGCCGAACACGACCGTGTCGGTCGGCAAGGACGGCTCGATCTCGTCGCTGACGACCGACACCGTGCCCGCCACGTCCACCGTCGTCGGCCGCCTCAAGCTCGTCAATCCGGAACAGAAGCAGCTCGTGCGCGGCGATGACGGCTTCTTCCGCATGCAGGATGGGAGCCAGGCGCAGGCCGACCCGGCCGTGACGGTGACGAGCGGCGCGCTGGAAGGCAGCAACGTCTCGGCCGTCGATTCGATGGTGAACATGATCTCTTTGGCACGTTCTCTAGAGACACAAATGAGCTTGTTGAAGAACGCCGAGAATAACGCGGCGAAAGCGACGCAGATCCTCGCTTTGACTTGATTTCTCCTGGGACATAATTTCATGGTGGGCGACGGGTTTGCCGTCGTCATAGGAGAACACCATGATCCGCTCGCTGTACATCGCCAAGACCGGCCTCGAAGCCCAGCAGACCAACCTCGACGTCATCACCAACAACCTCGCCAACGTCAGCACCAACGGCTTCAAGAAGTCGCGTGCCGTGTTCGAGGACTTGTTGTACCAAAACGTGCGCCAGCCCGGCGCGCAGTCGTCGCAACAGACCCAGCTGCCGTCGGGCCTGCAGATCGGTACCGGCGTGCGCACCGTCGCCACCGAGCGCATCCACACGCAGGGCAATCCCCAGCAGACCGGCAACTCGAAGGACGTGATGATCAACGGCTCGGGCTTCTTCCAGGTCCTGATGCCGGACGGTACCACTGCCTACACCCGCGACGGCTCGTTCCAGACGGATTCCAACGGCCAGCTCGTCACCTCCAGCGGCTATGTGCTGCAGCCGCCCATCACCGTGCCCAGCAACGCGCTGTCGATGACCGTCGGCCGCGACGGCACCGTCTCCGTCACGACGCCGGGCACCGTCGCGCCCACGCAGATCGGCTCGATCCAGGTGTCGAACTTCGTCAACCCGGCCGGCCTGGAATCGCTCGGCGAGAACCTGTATGCCGAGACGGGCGCGTCCGGCACCGCGCAGGCCGGCACCCCGGGCACGAACGGCAACGGCGTGCTGATGCAGGGCTATGTCGAAACGTCCAACGTGAACGTCGTCGAAGAGATGGTCAACATGATCCAGACGCAGCGCGCGTACGAGATCAACAGCAAGGCCATCACCACGTCCGACCAGATGCTGCAGAAGATTTCCCAGTTATGAAAACGCGGTTTAGAAATTGGATCCCCGCCAGCGCGGGGACGACGATCGTTGCTCGGATCGCCGCCTGCGCGGGGGCGACGGTCGCGCTGGCACTCGCCGGTTGCGCGTCCACCCCGACGTCGATCGTCAAGCAGCCGACGTCCGTGCGGCCGATGCTGGCCGACGCCGGCACGCCGACCGAGGGTGCGATCTACAACGCGAACACGTTCCGCCCCATGTTCGAGGACCGGCGCGCGCGCCACATCGGCGACATCCTCACGGTCAGCATCGTCGAGAAGACGGCCGCCAACAAGAGCGGTGCCAGCACGGGCAACAAGTCGGGCAGCGTCAACCTCGGCGTGCCGGGTCCGTTGCAGGGCCGCCTGGGTGCCAGCCTCGCCACGAGCAGCGGTACCAAGTATGCCGATGGCGACACGCAGACCGCGTCGAACGCCTTCACGGGCACGATCGGCGTGACGGTGTCGGAAGTCCTGCCGAACGGTAACCTGATCGTCGTGGGCGAAAAACAGATTGCCATGGACAAGGGTATCGAGTTCATCCGCTTCTCGGGCATGGTCAATCCGGATTCGATCCAGACCGGCAACGTCGTGCAGTCGACCCTCGTGGCTGACGCCCGCGTCGAATACCGCACCAACAGCCAGATCGATCGCGCCGAGATGACCTCGATGATGTCGCGCTTTTTCCAGTCGCTGCTTCCATTTTAACTATTCGGGGTCAGAGCCCGGTTTACACGGGTGGGCTCTGACCCCGACTGACTATGACTGATTGTATGAACCAGAGCCCGGTTTTCCGGGTGGCCTCTGACCCCGACTGACTTGAACCAGAGCCCGGCTTTCCGGGCAGGCTCTGACCCCGACTGACTATATGAACCTGAAAACCCTCGCCCTCTGCGCCGCCCTGCTGGGTCCGCTGACCGCCACCACCGCCCACGCCGAGCGTCTGAAAGACCTCGCCAGCATCGGCGGCGTCCGTCAGAACCAGTTGTCCGGCTACGGCCTCGTCGTCGGCCTCGACGGCACGGGCGACCAGACCACGCAGACGCCGTTCACCGTGCAGTCGATCATGGCGATGCTGCAGCAGAAGGGCGTCAGCCTGCCGGCCGGCACCCAGCTGCAGTTGAAGAACGTGGCGGCCGTGATGGTGACCGCGGCGCTGCCGGCGTTCGCGCAGCCGGGCCAGACGATCGACGTGACCGTCTCGTCGATGGGCAATGCGAAGAGCCTGCGCGGCGGCACGCTGCTGATGACGCCGCTGCAAGGCGCCGACGGCCAGGTGTATGCGATGGCCCAGGGTAACGTGCTCGTCGGCGGCGCGGGGGCGTCCGGCGGCGGGGCCCAGGTGCAGGTGAATCAATTGTCGGTCGGCCGCATCTCGTCCGGCGGCACGGTCGAGCGCGCCGTCGCGTCGAACCTCGGCGCCGACAACCAGGTCAAGCTGGAACTCAACACGACGGATTTCGCCACCGCCAGCCGCGTCGTGGAAGCCGTCAACGACAAGTTCGGTCCGGGCATCGCCACGGCGCTGGACGGCCGCGTGATCCGCGTGCGCGTGCCGTCGTCGAGCGACCAGCGCGTCAGCTTCCTCGGCATCCTGGAAGGGCTGGACGTCAAGCCGGCCGAGGCGGCCGCGAAGATCATCCTCAACGCGCGCACGGGTTCCGTCGTCATGAACCGCGCCGTCACGCTCGAGCCCTGCGCGATCGCGCACGGCAACCTGTCCGTCAGCATCGGTGTCGACACCCAGGTCAGCCAGCCGGCGCCGGGCTCGCTCGGCAGCACCGTCGTCACGCGCAATCCGCAAGTCTCGGTGAAGAAGGACGCCGGCAAGGTCATCATGCTGAACAGTGGCGCGTCGCTGGCCGAAGTCGTCAAGGCCATGAACGCGATCGGCGCCACGCCGCAGGACCTGCTCGCGATCCTGCAGGCGCTCAAGGCGGCCGGTTCGCTGCGCGCCGAGCTCGAGATCATCTAACCGATAACCCGCGAGGCCACCATGCTCGGTTCCACTTCTGACCTGTCCGGCAAGTTCGCGCTCGACACCAACAGTCTCGGCGACCTCAAGCAGTCGGCGAAAGCCGGCTCGCCGGAAGCGCTCAAGGGCGCGGCCACGCAGTTCGAATCCATGTTCATCGGCATGATGATGAAGAGCATGCGCGACGCGACGCCGCAGGACGGCATGCTGGACAGCCAGGAATCCAAGACCTTCACGGGCATGCTCGACCAGCAGATGAGCCAGAAGCTGGCCAAGCGCGGCATCGGCCTGGCCGACGTGCTCGTGCGCCAGCTGACCGTGCAACAGAAGGGCCAGCAGCTGATGCAGGACATGAACAAGCAGGCGCTGGGCATCGGCGGCGAACAGCAAACCGGCAGCGCCGCGCTGCGCATGCAGAGCGATCCGGACTCGATGCCGACCGACGGCGCGGCCGCGGCAGGCAAGGGCGCGGCCGGCGTCACCGGCAGCGCGCGCGGCACCGACAACGCCAACAAGCCGGCGCACGTGCGCGCCTTCCAGGAAAAGCTGGCCGATGCCGCCGAGGAAGCGGAACAGACGACGGGCGTGCCCGCGAAGTTCATGCTGGGCCAGGCCGCGCTCGAGACGGGCTGGGGCAGGCGCGTGATCCGCAACGGCGACGGCACGTCGAGCAACAACCTGTTCGGCATCAAGGCCGGTCCGGGCTGGAAGGGCAAGGTCGCGACGGCCGTCACGACGGAATACATCAACGGCAAGCCGCATCGCCGGGTCGAAAAATTCCGCGCCTACGATTCCTATGCCGATGCGTTCAAGGACTACGCGAAGATGCTGAGCACCAACCCGCGCTACGAAAAAGTGCTGGCGCACGGCGGCGACGCGGCCACGTTCGCGCACGGCCTGCAGCGCGCCGGCTATGCGACCGACCCGCAGTACGCGGCCAAGCTGTCGAACATCATCAAGCATTCGCTGGCGTAACGGGGTATTGCAATGACGACAAGAATAAAGTTTTGGCGGAACGTGCCGTCAATGACATAGCAGAAAGAAAACCATCATGTCCCTCCTCAGCATCGGCAAGACCGGTTTGTACGCGGCCCAGGCGGCCCTGGCCACCACCGGCAACAACATCACCAACGCCAACGTCGCGGGCTACAGCCGCGAGGTGGTGGTGCAGTCGACCGCGACTTCGATGGGGGGCGCCAACGGCTACATCGGCACCGGCACGCAGGTCGCCCAGGTCAAGCGCTATTCGGACGACTTCCTGAACGCGCAGGTGCGCACGGCCCAGGCATCGAGCAGCGGACTGGACGCCTACCAGGCCCAGGTCCAGCAGGTCGACAACCTGCTGGCCGACACGACGTCCGGCCTGTCGCCGGCGCTGCAGGATTTCTTTTCGTCCGTGCAGAACCTGACGGGCGACGGCGCCGGCGTCTCGTCGCGCGGTTCGTTCATCAGCGCGGCCGACACGCTGGCCGCCCGGTTCCAGAGCATGACCGGCCGCATGGACGAGATCCGCAAGGGCGTCAACACCCAGATCACGGCGAGCGTCACGTCGATCAACACCTACGCCAGGCAGATCGCCCAGCTGAACGACCAGATCGGCAAGCTGACGGACGCCGCCGGCCTGAATCCGCCGAACGACCTGCTGGACAAGCGCGACCAGCTGATCATGGACTTGAACAAGCAGATCAAGGCGACCGTCGTGCCGGGCGATAACAACAGCCTGACCGTATCGATCGGCAACGGCCAGCCGCTCGTCGTCGGCACGAGCTCGTTCCAGCTGGCGGCGACGAATTCGCCGACGGACCAGACCCGCACCACGGTCGGCTACATCACGCAGGGCAAGATCACGCCGATGGCCGAGAGCGCGCTCACGGGCGGCGAACTGGGCGCGGCGCTGCAGTTCCGTACCCAGACGCTGGACCTGGCCCAGAACTCGATGGGCCGCGTCGCGATCGCGCTGGCCACGACGATCAACGACCAGAACCATCTCGGCCTGGACGGCAACGGCAACCCGGGCGGCGACATCTTCACCATCGTGCCGGCCGAGGTGACGAAGAACGTGAACAACAACCAGACGAGCACCACGGCCATCGCGGCCACGGTCGTCGACGCCACGCAGCTCACGACGAGCGACTACAAGGTCGACTTCGACGGCACCAACTTCAACGTGTACCGCCTGTCGGACAACAAGAAGACGGTGATCTCGCCGTTCCCGCAGGCCCAGGCGCAGGTCATCGACGGCCTCGCGTTCGACGTCTCGGGCGCGGCCGACACCGGCGACAACTTCCTCGTGCGCCCGACCCTGAACGGCGCCGCCAACTTCAAGCTGGCGCTGACGGACGGCGCGCAGATCGCGGCCGCCGCGCCGATCGCCACCAGCGTCCCGCTGACCAACAGCGGTACGGGCAAGATCAGCGCGGGCTCGGTCGACAAGAACTACCTGGCCGCGCCCCTGGCCTCGTCCGTCTCGATTGCGTTCGACAAGGCCTCGGGTACGCTGGCCGGCTTCCCGGGCGACGTCGACATGACGGTGAACGGTACGACGACGACCTACCCGGCCGGCACCAACCCGCCGTTCCAGGACGGCGCCAGCTACACGGTGGCCGGGATGAGCTTCACGCTGAACGGCGCCCCGGCCGACGGCGACACCTTCACGATCGCACCCAACACGGGCCTGGGCGACACCCGCAACGCCAGCCTGATGGGCGACCTGCAGTCGACCAACGTCCTGGACGGCGGCAAGGCGACGTTCCAGTCGGCGTATGCCACGCTGGTCAGCACCGTCGGCAACAAGACGCGTGAAGTGCAGGCCAATGCCGAAGCCGCGGCGGCCCAGCTGACGCAGGCGCAGTCGGCCGCCAACAACGTCTCGGGCGTCAACCTGGACGAGGAGGCGGCCAACCTGCTCAAGTACCAGCAGGCCTACCAGGCGTCGGGCAAGGTGATGCAGATTGCCGACACGATCTTCAATGCGTTGCTGCAGATCGGCAGCTGAACCAGCCACCGAGCGAATAAACGGAACGGAACCACGCCATGACCCTACGCATCAGCACCAACGCGATCTTCCAGGCCGGGACCACGCAGATCAACACGCTGCAGAGCCAGATGGCCAAGACGCAGATGCAGCTGTCGACGAACAAGCGCATGCTGACGGCCGCCGACGATCCGATCGGTTCGGCCAAGGCGCTGGAACTGACCCAGTCGCAATCGATGAACACGCAGTTCGGCACCAACCGCACGAACGCCAGTTCGTCGCTGTCGATGGTCGACAAGACACTGCAGGACGTCACGAGCCAGATCACGGACATCCAGTCCATCATCGTCACCGCCGGCAACGCCGGCTACTCGGACAGCGACCGGGCCGCGCTGGCCACTGAACTGGAAGGCCGGATGGCCGACCTGCTCGGCTCGGCCAACACGACGGACGGCACGGGCACCTATCTGTTTTCCGGCTACAGGACCACCACGCAACCGTTCACGCAGACCCCGACCGGCGCCACCTACCAGGGCGACCAGGGCCAGCGCACCCTGCAGGTGGGGTCGGCGCGCAAGCTGGCCATCAGCGAAAGCGGCAGCGCCATCTTCGAAGCCAACGTTACCGGCAACGGCACGTTCGTCACCCAGGCCACGACCGGCAACACGGGCTCGGGCATCATCGCGCCGGGCGCCGTGACGGACACCACCCAGCTGACGGGCCACGACTATTCGATCGCCTTCACGGTCACGGGCACCCCGGCCGCGACGACGTACACGGTGACGGACAACGTGACGGGCACCGCCTTGCAGAGCGACCAGCCGTACACGGCGGGCGCCGCGATCGCCTTCGACGGCATCTCGTTCGACGTCAAGGGCGCGCCGGCCGACGGCGATTCGTTCGGCGTCCAGCCGAGCCAGAAGCAGTCGGTGTTCACGACGATCTCGAACCTGATCCAGACGCTGCGTTCTCCCGCCAGCGGCGACGCCGGCAAGGCCGCGCTGACCAACAACCTGAACACGGCCAGCCTGAACATGAAGAACGCGCTGGACAACGTGCTGACCGTGCAGGCGTCGGTGGGGTCGCGCATGAAGGAACTGGACTCGCTGGACAGCACGGGCAGCGACCTCAACGTCCAGTACCAGACCACGCTGAGCGGGTTGCAGGACCTGGACATGGTGAAGGCGATTTCGCTGTACACCCAGCAGCAGCAGACGTTGCAGGCGGCGCAGGTGTCGTTCAAGACGATGTCGGGCTTGTCCCTGTTTAACTACATCTCTTGAAACCGGGGTCAGAGCCCGGTTTTAGGCAATTTCCCAAATTCGGGCTCTGACCCCGGTGTTCTTTGCGCCCCGACCCGGGGGATCTTGCGTCCCGCTTCGATCCCCTGATTGAACAGGTTCTGCAGCGGCGTGCCGAGGTACGGCAGCGTCAGGCTGATGACGAGGAATCCGGCGCCCAGGGTGATCGGGAAGCCGATGCCGAACAGGTTCAATTGCGGTGCCGCGCGCGTCAGGATCGCCAGCGCGATGTTGGTGATGAGCATGGCGGCGATGATCGGCATCGCGAGCTGCAGGCCGGCCGAGAACACGCGGCTGCCCCAGCGCACCATTTCCAGCGGCGCGGACAGCGACATCGGCGTGGCCGAGATCGGCAGCGTGAAAAAGCTTTCCGCCAGCGCTTCGATCAGCACGAGGTGCGCGTTCATGGCGAGGAAGGCCATCGTCGCGACGAGGGCGAGGAACTGGCTGAGGGCCGAGGAGCGCCCGGCCGACGTGGGATCGAAAAATGTCGCGAACGAAAAGCCCATCGATGAGCTGGCCACCTCGCCGGCGAATTCGACGGCGGCGAACGCGAGCCGCATGGCGAAGCCCATCGCCACGCCGATCAGGAGTTCCTGCGCGACGATCAGGAGGCCCGCCCACGACGCCGGATCGACGGCCGGCACGGCCGGCAAGGTGGGGGCGATGATCGCGGCCAGCAGCACGCCGAGCGTCGTCTTGATGAGGATGGGCACGGCCGTGTTGCCGAACACGGGCGCCACCGCGACGAGCCCGAGGATGCGCGTCAACGGCCATAGCAAGCCGCCGATCCACGCATACAGTTGCGCCGTGGTGAACGAAATCATCGGGCAGTCGGGACGCGCACCGGCGGCATCAGCCGATCATCTGCGGAATCCCGCTGAAGATGGTGCGCATGTAGTCGGTCATGACCGTGATCATCCACGGCCCCGCGAGCACGAGCGCGACGAACACGCCGACCAGCTTGGGGATGAAGGACAGGGTCTGCTCGTTGATCTGCGTGGCGGCCTGGAAGATGCTGACGACGAGGCCGATGACGAGCGCGACGAGCAGCAGCGGCGCCGAGACCATCAGCGTGACTTCCATGGCCGTGCGGCCCATCGCGATGACGCTTTCCGGAGTCATGCTCAGTTTTCTCACCTTTCCTCAGTAAAAACTCTGGGACAAAGAGCCCAGAAGCAACTGCCAGCCGTCGACGAGCACGAACAGCATCAATTTGAACGGCAGCGAGATCACGGCCGGCGACATCATCATCATACCCATCGACATCAGCACGGACGCGACGACCATGTCGATGATGAGGAACGGGATGAAGATGGCGAAGCCGATCTGGAACGCGGTCTTCAGTTCGCTCGTGATGAAGGCGGGGATCAGCACGCGTAGCGGCACGTCTTCCGGACCCTGCAGCGCGGGTGTGCGCGAGATCTTGACGAACAGCGCGAGGTCGGACTGGCGCGTCTGCTTGAGCATGAAGCCTTTGATCGGCGCCGCGGCCTTGTCCATCGCCTCGCCCATCTGGATGCGGTTTTCCTGCAGCGGCACGTACGCTTCGGTGTAGATGCGGTCGAACGTCGGGCCCATCACGAACAGCGTCATGAACAGCGCGAGGCCGACCATCACCTGGTTCGGCGGCGCCGTCTGCGTGCCGAGCGCCTGGCGCAGCAGGGAGAGGACGATGATGATGCGGGTAAAACTCGTCATCATCAGGAGGGCGGCCGGGATGAAGGTCAGCGCCGTCATCAGCAGCAGCGTCTGCACCGGCAGCGAGTATGCGGTGCCGCCGCCCGGGGCCGGGCTCGTCGTGAAAGCGGGGATGGCGGGCGCGGCGACCGCCGCCGCCAGCGGCAGGGCCAGCAGGCCCGTCGCCAGCAGGAGTCGTTGAGTGTGTGTCACTTGCGTTTGTCGATCGTCTGTTTGAGCCAGTCCGCGAAGCTGTGCGCCGCGGGGGCCTCGTTTGCGTGGCGGGCGAGGGTTGCGTTGGCCGCGCCGCCGTCGTCATTCTGTCCGTCCTGGCGCGGCATCGTCGCCAGCGCGTTGATGCGGCCGGGCGAAGCGCCCACCACGATCCATTCGTTGCCGACTTCGACCACCATGATGCGCTCGCGGCCGCCGAGGTTCAGCGAACCGACGACGCGCAGGTTGGCGTTGCCGCCGCCGACCTTGGGGCCGTAGCGCTTGAGGAACCAGGCGAGGGCGCCCAGCACGGCCAGCACGAGGATCAGCGCGAACAGCGTCTGCAGCAGGCTGCCGGTGGAGGATCCGGAAGGCATCGCGACGGGAGGAACGGCGACGCCCGGCGTGGCGACGCCCGGCGTGGCCGGACGCGGTGCGGCGACGTCGGGTGCGGCCGTGCCGGCGGGCGCGGCGGCGGTATCGGGTTGGACGGCGGGCGTCTGCGGCGTGGTTGCGGCGGTCGCAGGTGCGGTCGTGGGCGCGGGCGCCGGTGCGGTCGCGGGTGCCGGTGCGGCGGACGGAGCGCCCGTGCCGGCCACGGCCCGGGGATGCATCGGGGCGGGGGCCGCCGGCGAGGCGCCTTGCCGGCCGGCCTGATGCGCCGGTGCGGCGGGTGCGGCGGCTGCCGGTGCCGCGGCGGCCGGCACCTCGGCGGCCGGCACCTGCACGGCCGGTGTCACGCCGTCCGCCGTGTGCGTATCCTGTCCGGCCGACGTGGCCGCCGCCGCCGCCGAACCGGACGCCTGCCCCGGCTGGGCCGCGCAGGCGGTCAGCGGGAGGGCGAGGGCCAGGATGGTCAGCAGGCGCGCCGTCATTTGTTGAGCTTGCGGATGCGCTCCGACGGGGTGATGATGTCGGTGAGGCGGATACCGAACTTGTCGTTCACGACCACCACCTCGCCCTGGGCGATCAGGCAGCCGTTGACGAGCACGTCCATCGGTTCGCCCGCCAGGCCGTCCAGCTCCACCACCGAACCCTGCGCCAGTTGCAGCAGGTTCTTGATGGCGATCTTGGTGCGGCCCAGTTCCACCGTCAGCTGGACGGGGATGTCGAGGATGAAGTCGATGTCGTTCGGTGTCTCCGGACGCGGGCCCTTGTTCGAGAAATCCTTGAACACGGCGGCCGACGCCGCCTGCTGCTGGTTGGCCAGTGCAGCAGCTTCCGCGGCGGCCTGTTCGGCGATCGCGGCACCCCAATCGTCGTCGAGGCTGCCTTGGTCGTCTTGAGTGTCGGACATGTTTCTCTCCTGTGTTGCCTGGCGCCGCGGTTGATCCGCCGGCGTTTCGTATGAGGTGGTTTACTTGTTGAAGGTTTCGCTGTTCGCCAGCAGTTTTTCGACCTTCAGCGAATACTGTCCGTTGAACACGCCATAGCTGCAGTCCATGACGGGGACGCCGTCCACTGTCGCCTGGATCGTTTCCGGGACCGCGATCGGGATCACGTCGCCGACCTTCATGTTCAGGATCTCGTCGAAATTCGCCTTGCCGTGGCCCAGCACGGCCACCAGTTCCACTTCCGCCACCTGGATCTGCTGCGTCAAGAGGCGGATCCAGCGCTTGTCGACTTCCAGCGCCTCGCCCTGGATGCTCGACGTCAGCGCGTCGCGGATCGGTTCGATCATCGAATAGGGCATGCAGAAGTGGATCTGGCCCGACACCGAACCGAGCTCGATGGTGAAAGTGGACGATACCACGACTTCGTTCGGGGTGGCGATGTTCGCGAACTGCGTGTTCATCTCCGAGCGGATGTACTCGAATTCGATCGGATACACCGGTTCCCACGACTTGGCATAGGCCTCGAACACGATATCGAGGATGCGCATGATGATGCGCTGCTCGGTCTGCGTGAAGTCGCGGCCTTCCACGCGCGTGTGGAAGCGGCCGTCGCCGCCGAACAGGTTGTCCACGAGCAGGAACACGAGGCCCGGGTCGAACACCATCAGCGCCGTGCCGCGCAGCGGCTTCATGTGGATCAGGTTCAGGTTCGTCGGCACGACGAGGTTGCGGATGAACTCGCTGTACTTCGACACGCGCACCGACCCCACCGACACCTCGGCGGAACGGCGCAGGAAGTTGAACAGGCCGACCCGCAGATACCTGGCGAAACGCTCGTTGATGATCTCGAGCGTCGGCATGCGGCCGCGGACGATCCGCTCCTGCGTTGCCAGGTTATAGGTGCGGACTCCCGAGGTGTCTTCAGGCGCCGCGACGTCGTCCTGATCGCCGTTGACCCCTTTTAGGAGGGCATCGACTTCTTCCTGTGAGAGAAAATTATCGGCCATGATGCAGCTTTACCGTAATGACTTCTGCTTTACTGGATGATAAAGGAAGTGAACAAGACGTCGGACACTTCCTGTTCGTCGCCGTGTTCGACGAACGGTGCGTTGACCGCCGCGAGGATCTCGCCGGCCAGCTGCTGCTTGCCTTCCACCGTGCTGATCTCGGACGCCTTCTTGCCCGACAACAGCAGCAGCACGCGGCTGCGCACCTTGGCCATATTGGCCTTGATGAGCTCGACCTGCTCCGGGCTGTCGACCTGCAGGGTGAACGCCACCTGCAGATACTGGTCGCCGTGTTCCGGCTGCAGATTCACCGTAAAGGGTTCGATGGCAACGTATTCGGGCGGTGCTTCGCCCTTCTTTTTCTTGCTGGCGGCCGCATGGTCTTTCTTGGCCGGATCGGCCGACGCGTCGCTGCTGCCGTGCATGAAGTACCAGCCGGCGCCGCCGCCGAGGGCCAGCACGAACACGGCCGCGCCGATCATGATGAGCAGTTTGCCTTTGCCGCTGGCGCCTGCCGGCGCTGCCGCATCCGCTTTCGGATCGGCTTTGATTTTTGGATTCGCTTTCAAGGGTATTCGGTCCCGCTGTTGGATCGTGCCGTCATTATGTCATTATCGGGAAAAAGTGAGCAGCGGCAACGGTCGAAAAGAAGGAGGAACCTGGGGTATCTCGTTGTTTCTTGACGGATTTGTTGTCGATGCGGTATCCCAAATGGCGTTGGGGTGATTGATGCGCCGGCATCAACCACCCCGTCCATACGTCCATCCACCGTTTTACGCGAACGTGTCGACCACGCCGCGATCGCCGATGGCCGCCGTGCGCGTGGCCGGCCGGACCGTGGCTTCGCCCGTCACGGTGCCCGCATCGTTGCCGCGGCCATTGCCGTTGCCGCGGCCGTTGCCATTGCCGCGGCCGAAGCCGCTCGATGCCATCGCCTGGTCCTGCTGCGCCTGGCCGCCGTTCGACATGCCCGCGTTGACGGTGGCATTGCCCAGCGCGATGCCGCTCTCGCCCATCATTTCCTGCAGGCGGGGCAGGGCGTTTTCCAGCGCCTGGCGCACTTCCAGCTGGTTCGACGAGAACGTCACGTCGGCCTGGCCGTTGGAGACGGACAGCACGACCTGCAGCGGACCCAGGTCCGGCGGGTTCAGCGTGAGCGACGCGGTCTGGTCTTCGCCGTCCAGCATGTAGACGACTTTCTGGCCGACCTGGTCGTTCCAGGCATCCGTACCCACGTGCGCCGTCAGGTGGTCGCTCGCGGCCGCCGCGGCTTCGGCGGCTTCCAGCGTGGCCGGCTGCAATTGCGCGGCCGCCACGGTAGCGGCCGTCGGGACCTGTTCCTTGTGCGCGAGCAGGGCGGCGTCGCGCGCCTGCTGCAGCGTGAAGTCGGCGGCGTCCAGCTGCGGCTTGGCGTCCGGCTTGACGGTGGCCGCCGCGCCGCGCAGGTCGGCCGCCGCCGCCGCGGCCTTGTCCGCGCCGAGGTCGGCGCCAGCGGCGGCCAGCGCGGGGTTCTTGATCGACGTGGCCGAGAACGTCTTGGCGCCGGCCGCGTCCGTGCCAGCCTCTTTCGACACCGACTTCATCGCGGCCTGCAGCGCGGCCAGCTGGCCGGCGTCGGTGCGCTTGCCCTTGCCGGCGAGCGCGTCGAACGCCTGGGCCGTCGTGGTCTTGGCGCCGTCCACGCCCGGCTTGTGCAGGCTGGCCATCAGTGCGAGCATGGCGCTGGCCGGGTCGCCGGCCTTGGCGGCGGCGTCATCCTTGTCGTCCTTGTCGTCGGCCTTGTCGGTCGCGTCGTCCTGCACATCGCTCGCCGCGGTCTTGTCCGCCGGCTTGGCGGCCGGTTGCGGCGCGGGGTCGTGTTCGGCGGGCTTGTCGGCTTCGGCCGGCTTGGCCGCGTCCTGCTTCGGGGCCGGCGCGGGGGCGGGGGCGGGCGCCGGGGCCGGCATGAACGCGAGCGCGGCATTGTTGCGTTCCATTTCGCCGGACAACATGGCGCTGAACTGGCTGCCGTCGCTGCCGCCGGTGCCCGAGCTGCCCGAGCTGCCGGTGCGCTGGTTGACGCCGTTCGTCGTGTTGAGCTGGAGGGGGGAGGTCGTGGTCATGTCGCTAGTCGCTTCGGTTGGGTGGGGCGCCGGTCAGCGCTTGTGGCGTGCCGTCCGGGCCGCATGGTCGTCCATCATCTTCTGGTCGCGCTTGCTTTCCAGCGCCAGGGCTTCAAGGGCCGCGCGCTCGTTCAGGGTCCGAAAGGACAGGCGCTTGCGCTCGCTTTCCTGCCATCCCTTCTTTTCCATGTCGGCTTTTGCGCGCGCATGCTTGAGCACTTCGCGCTGGCCGTCGATCGCCTGTTCCAGCTTGCCGAGGAAGGCGACGAAATTCTGGTACGCGAACGGGGTGATGCCCGCCATCTGCGCCGCGTCGAGCCGGTTCGCATAGTCGTCGCGGTAGCCGTGCAGCATCTGCAGCTTCTGCTCCCCATCCTCGACGGCCTTCAGCGCGGCGCCCAGGCGCTTCGCGCAGGCGTCGGATTCGCGCTGGGCGAGGTCGATCAGGGTGTCGAGTGCGGATACATTGGCCATGGCAGGTCAAGTATACCGATGGGCTGCCCGGTCAATCAGCCGAACAGCGAGGTCAATTCCCCCAAGCTCTGCAGCATGCCGACGTTGTCGTGGATTTCCTGGCACAGGAAGGCCTCGATGCGCTCGTGCAGCGCGATCGCCTTGTCCAGCACCGGGTCGGTGCCCGGCGCATAGGCGCCCACGCTGATCAGGTCGCGCGAGCGCTCGTAGCGCGAATACAGTTGCTTCAGGGTGCGCGCCGCCTGCTGGTGTTCGCGCGACGTGATGCCGTGCATGGCGCGCGAGATCGATTGTTCGATGTCGATCGCCGGATAGTGGCCCGCCTCGGCCAGTTTCCGGTTCAGCACGATGTGACCGTCGAGGATACCGCGCGCCGCGTCGGCGATCGGGTCCTGCTGGTCGTCGCCCTCGGACAGCACGGTGTAGAACGCCGTGATCGAGCCGCCGCCCGCCTGGCCGTTGCCGGCGCGCTCCACCAGCACCGGCAATTTCGCGAACACGGACGGCGGATAGCCCTTGGTCGCCGGCGGTTCGCCGATGGCGAGGGCGATCTCGCGCTGGGCCATCGCGTAGCGGGTGAGCGAATCCATGATCAGCAGGACGTTCCGGCCCTCGTCGCGGAAATGCTCGGCGATGGCGGTGGCGTAGGCGGCGCCCTGCAGGCGCATCAGCGGCGGCGCGTCGGCCGGCGCGGCCACGACGGCCGAGCGGGCCAGGCCCTCTTCGCCGAGGATCTGCTCGATGAATTCCTTGACTTCGCGGCCCCGTTCGCCGATCAGGCCCACGACGATCACGTCGGCCGTCGTGTAGCGCGCGATCATCCCGAGCAGCACCGACTTGCCGACGCCCGTGCCGGCGAACAGGCCGAGACGCTGGCCGCGGCCGACCGTCAGCATCGAGTTGATGGCGCGCACGCCCACGTCCAGCGTGTCCGAGATCGGTGCGCGGTCGAGCGGGTTGATGGGGCGCGCGTTCAGCGGGCCCATGTCTTCGGTCACGACCGGGCCCTTGCCGTCCAGCGGGCGGCCGGCGCCGTCGACGACGCGGCCCAGCAGGCCCCAGCCGACCGGCAGGTGACGCGCGCGGTCCATCGGACGGCGGCGCGGATGCGGCACGCTGCCGGGCTTCGGCACGCTGGGTTCGACCGGGAACACGCGCGAGCCGGGCACGACGCCTTCGACGTCCGACTGCGGCATCAGGAACAGGCGGTCGCCTTCGAAGCCGACGACTTCCGCCTCGATGCGCGCGCCGGACGCGACCGGGATCATGCACGCACTGCCGACCGCCAGCTTCAGGCCGACGCACTCCATCACGAGGCCGGCCACGCGCGTGACGCGGCCCGACACCTGCATCGGCTCGACGAAATCGAGCACGCTGCCGCAATCCTTCAGGTACGACTTCCAGCGGCCCGTGTGGTTGTTCATTCCAGCCAGTCCAGGTTCTTGCCCAGCGCATGCGTCAGGCGCTGCCAGCGCGACCCGATCTGGGCGTCGATCTGGTTGCTGGCCGTGTCCACGCGGCAGCCGCCGCGGGCGACGGCGTCGTCCTCGACGATGCGCCAGCCGCTCTTGTCCAGGTCCTGGCCGATGCCGCTCTTGACGATCAGCGCGTCTTCCGGATGCAGCATCAGGACGGCCGGCTGCTGCAGGTTCGGCAGGTAGTCGATGGCTTCGCGCACGACGGGCAGGATCAGGTCCGGTTTCACGTCGAACGCGGTGCGCACCATGCCGCGCGCCAGGTGCAGCGCGAGTTCCAGCACGTCGTTCGAGATGGCCTCGTCGGCCTGCGTGACGGCGTCGCCGAACGTGGTCGCCAGCTGGCGCAGGTGGTCGAGTTCCTCGGCCGCCTCGGCGCGGCCGAGCGCCAGGCCTTCTTCGTAACCGGCCGCATGGCCCTCGGCCTGGCCCGCGTCGAGGCCCTCGGCATAGCCTTCTTCACGCGCGGCGGCGCGGATCGCCTCGATCTCGTCCACGGTCGGCATCGGAATGGCCGGTTGCGGCGGCGGTTCGTAAGCGCGTGCGGCGGCCGCGGCCGCGGCGACCTTCTCCGCCTCGGCGGCGCGCTGGGCCAGGGTGCTGGGACGCTCGTCGCCGAACGACGTCATTTCCCAACGTTGATATGCCGACTGGAATTCTTTCGAGATTGCCATCAGACGAACGAGTCCTCACCTTTGCCACCCAGCACGATCTGGCCTTCGTCGGCGAGGCGCCGGACGATTTGCAGGATCTGCTTCTGCTGGGTTTCCACTTCCGACAGGCGCACGGGACCTTTCGATTCCAGGTCTTCGCGCATCATTTCCGCTGCACGTTGCGACATGTTCTTGAAGATTTTATCGCGCAAGTCCTGCGACGCGCCTTTCAGTGCGATGATCAGCATCTCCGACTGCACTTCGCGCAACAGCAACTGGATGCCGCGGTCGTCGATGTCGATGATGTTGTCGAACACGAACATCTCGTCCATGATCTTCTGCGCCATGTCGTTGTCGTAGTTCTTGATGTTTTCCATGACCGAGCTTTCCTGCTCGCCGCTCATGAAGTTCAGGATCTCGGCCGCCGTGCGCACGCCGCCCAGCGACGACTTCTTGATGTTCTCGTTGCCGGACAGGAGCTTGGTCAGCACGTCGTTCAGTTCGCGTAAAGCGGCAGGCTGCACGCCGTCCAGCGTGGCGATCCGCAGCACGACGTCGTTGCGCAGGCGGTCGGTGAAGTGCGCCAGCACCTCGCAGGCCTGGTCGCGCTCGAGGTGGACGAGGATCGTCGCGATGATCTGCGGGTGCTCGTTGCGGATCAGTTCGGCGACGGACGGCGAGTCCATCCATTTCAGGCTCTCGATGCCGGAGGCGTCCTTGCCGCCCAGGATGCGGTTCAGCAGCACGGCGGCCTTGTCGTCGCCCAGCGCCTTGGTCAGCACCTGGCGGATGTACTCGTCGGAGTCGAGGCCGACGGTCGACTGCAGGTCGACGCGCTCGCGGAATTCGCCCAGCACGCTCAACACTTCCTCGTGCTGCACGGCCTTCATCTGCGCCATCGCGGCACCCAGCTTGAGCACTTCGCGCGGGCCGAGGTACTTCATCACCTCGGCCGCTTCCGATTCGCCCAGGGCCAGCATCAGGATGGCCGCCTTGGTCGTGCTTTCCTTGTCCTTGTCGCTCATTATTCAGTACCCAGCCATTCTTTGATCACGTTGGCCACGATACGCGGATCGTTATTGGCCAGGTCTTTCGCCATTTCCAGGTTGGTCTTGTAGATCTGGACCTTCTGGTGCTCTTCCGCTTCGCGCTGCATGCGGGCTTCCGCTTCGTAATCCGGTTCCGGTTCCGGTTCCGGCTCTTCCGGTTCCGGCTCGGGCGGCAGCGCCACGGCTTCGTCGAATTTCCTGATCGCCGGCTTGAGCAGCGGCCGCACGAAGCGGAACCACAGGAAGGCCAGCACCATGGCGATGAAGGCGTAGCGCGCGATGTCCTTCGCCAGCGGCAGGTTGGCCGGGTCCTTGTACCACTCGGGCGCCAGCTCGTCCGGCTTGTCGACGCCGTCGAACGGGGCGTTCGTCACGTTCAGCGTGTCGCCGCGCGCCTGGCTGTAGCCCATGGCCTGCTTGACCAGCTCGTTGATCTGCGCGACTTCGGCGGTGGTGAGCGGCTTGACGACGACCTTGCCCGTCTTCGGGTCGATGGTGCGGCGGTAGTTCACCACCACGCCCACGGTCAGGCGCTTGATGCCGCCCATCGGCTTCTGTTCGTAGCGCACGGTCTTGTCGACTTCGTAATTGGTCGTCGAATCCTTGCGGCTCGGGCCGGTCGTCGTCGTCTGCGCCGGGGCCGGCGCGGTGCCGTCGATCGGGGCCGTGGCCAAGCCCGGCGGCTGGTTCGACAGCGCGCCCGGGATGCCGGACGGGTTGGTGCTGCCCGGGCCAGTCTGCTCGGACGTCTGCTGGCTGCGGATCGCCTGCGGTTCCGGCGGCGAGTTCGGCTTGTACAGCTCGGCCGCGGTGTCGGTCTGGGCGAAGTCGACGTCGGCCGTCGCCTCGGCGCGCACATTGTTCGGGCCCACGAGCGGGGCGATGATCGACTCGACCTGCTTGACGATGTTCTGCTGCAGGGCCTCGACGTACTTCAGCTGGTTCGGGTCGAGCTGCTTGCCGTTCTTGTTGGCGCTGTCCGACAGCAGGGTGCCGTTCTGGTCGACGACGGTCACGTTCGCCGGCGTCAGTTCCGGGATCGACGACGCGACCAGGTGCACAATGGCGCTGACCTGGGCCGGATCGAGGCTGCGGCCCGGCTGCAGGTTCAGCAGCACGGATGCCGTCGGCTTCTGCTGGTCGCGCACGAACACGGACGGTTTCGGCAGCGCCAGGTGCACGCGCGCCGTGCTGACGGCGGCCAGCGACTGGATCGAATTGGCCAGTTCGCCTTCCAGCGAGCGCTGGTAGTTGACCTGTTCGACGAATTGCGACGTGCCCAGCTTCTGGTTCTCGAGCAGCTCGAAGCCGACGTTGCCGGCGCGCGGCAGGCCCTGCGCCGCCAGCTTCAGGCGCAGGTCATGGATGCGGTCGGCCGGCACCAGGATCGCGCTGCCGCTGTCCGAGAACTTGTACTTGACCCCCATCTGGTCGAGCGCCGCGGTGATCGCGCCGCCGTCCTTGTCGGTGTAGTTGGAGAACAGCACGCGGTAGTCCGGCGCCGACGTCCACAGCCACAGGGCGGCCACGATGGCCAGCACGCCGGCGATGGTGCCGCCGATGACGACCCGTTTGCCGAGCGTCGTCTGCCAGAACTTCGGCTTCTCTTCGGCCGGGGGTGCGATGTCGCTGTCGAGGAGTTCTTCCGCTGTCGTTGCCATGGTGGGGGAGGGAATGGTTTATGAACGCCATTATGAAGCCGTGGAGCAACATTCAAACCCCGGAATAAGGCCATGTTTACGGCGCTGCTCGAGGGCAACAGTTGTGTGGGCGCTGATATTCTGACAGCCTGAATCGCAGTGTTGCGAGAACCGGGAGAACGGACATGAACATCGGCGGCATCGACAGCAGCCGGATCGAGGCGATGATGGCGCAACTGAAGGCGGCGGCGCAGAAGCCGGCCGCGTCGACGTCCGCCGCGGACGCGCTGGGCGGCGGCCTCGGCATCGGCGGTCTCGGCAAGCCCTCGGGCCCGGATGCGGCCGAGTCATCGTCGAAGGTCAGCTTCTCCGATGCACTGAAAGGAGCGCTGCAAAACGTCAGCGACACCCAGAACCAGGCCGACGACATGGGGAAACGCTTCGCCGCGGGCGACGATTCGGTGAACCTGTCCGACACGATGATCGCGATGCAGAAAGCCAACATCAGCTTCCAGTCCACCGTGCAGGTGCGCAACAAGCTGGTGTCGGCTTATCACGACATCATGAACATGCAAGTCTAAAATTCGGGGTCAGAGCCTGACCCTTCCCCTCAAATCTTGTTGTAAACGTTTTTAGAACCTGTTAACTTTTCATCCCAAAAACGGCGCATGCATGGCTGTGTTAGCCCTTTCATTCGTAGCGACCAAAC
>Ga0209148_1000274_pt1 | contig 81201 bp, 64 predicted proteins | sample AraplaCol_mMF_r2_2_FD_184288 | JGI IMG/M metagenome (GOLD analysis project Ga0209148, IMG submission 184288) | Arabidopsis root microbial communities from North Carolina, USA - plate scrape CL_Col_mMF_r2 (SPAdes) (version 2) | ecosystem: Host-associated > Plants > Roots > Endosphere | place...
AGGACGTCTTGATCGACGTCATCGACAACGGTATCGGCTTGCCCAAGGTCGCCCGTTCGCGCCTGCTCGAGCCCTATGTGACGACGCGCGCCAAGGGCACCGGCCTTGGCCTTGCCATCGTCGGCCGCGTGCTGGAAGACCATGGCGGCCGCATCGAGCTGAAGGATGCCTCTGACTTCCGCGAAGGCCAGCGCGGCGCCTGGATGCGCATGCGCTTTGCGATCTCGGGCCAGGCCAAGAAGGCCGAAGGTGCCGAGCCCGTGCCAGCGGTGACGGATACGGCCAAGGGCGCAATCACGCCCGACATCAAGCCAACGACGGCAGAGTCCGCCAAGGACTCCGTTACGGCGCCGGAAACAAAAGAGCCGGCGGCCGAAACCAAAGAGCCGGCTGAAAAGACCAATGATTCAACGAAAATCGAAGCCTCAACAGGCAGCTGAGAAGACAGGCGTGACCCATGGCAAGTGAAATTCTGATTGTCGATGATGAGGCCGATATCAGGGATCTCGTCGCGGGCATTCTCGAAGACGAGGGTTTCGTCACAAGGACGGCGCGCGACAGCGACTCGGCTTTGGCCGAAATCGCCAACCGGCGGCCGCATCTGGTGTTCCTCGACATCTGGCTGCAGGGCTCCAAGCTCGACGGCTTGCAGCTCCTGGAACAGGTCAAGAAGGACAACGCCGACCTGCCCGTGGTGATGATCTCCGGCCACGGCAACATCGAGACCGCTGTCGCCGCGATCAAACGCGGCGCCTATGATTTCATCGAGAAGCCGTTCAAGGCCGACCGTCTCATCCTGGTCGCCACCAGAGCGCTGGAAAACTCGCGCCTCAAGCGCGAGGTCAAGGAGCTGAAGCAGCTCGCGCCAAGCGCAAGCTCGCTGGTCGGCCGTTCGCCGAGCATGAACCAGCTGCGCCAGACCATCGAGCGCGCGGCCAAGGCCAACAGCCGCATCCTGATCGTCGGTCCCGCCGGCGCCGGCAAGGAATTGACCGCGCGCACGCTGCATACGGCCTCGGGTCGCGCTGACGGTCCGTTCGTCGTCATCAACGCCGCCGCGATCACGCCGGAGCGGATGGAGCACGAGCTGTTCGGCATCGAGCAGTCGAACGGCGAGCATCCGCGCAAGCCCGGCGCGCTCGAAGAGGCGCATGGCGGCACGCTGTTCATCGACGAGATCGCGGACATGCCGCGCGAGACCCAGAACAAGATCCTGCGCGTGCTGGTCGAGCAGTCGTTCCAGCGCGTCGGCGGCACCGCCAAGGTGCAGGTCGACGTCCGCATCATCTCGTCCACCGCGCGCAATCTCGAGGAGGAGATCGCGGCCGGGCATTTCCGCGAGGACCTCTATCACCGCCTCTCGGTGGTGCCGATCCGCGTGCCCGCGCTGTCGGAGCGGCGCGAGGACATTCCTGAATTGATCGACTATTTCATGGAGCAGATCTCGGCCGGCAGCGGCCTGCCCAAGCGCCAGATCGGCCAGGACGCGATGGCGGTGCTGCAATCGCATGTCTGGCCGGGCAATGTGCGCCAGCTCCGCAACAACGTTGAGAGAGTCATGATTCTGGCCGCGGGCGGTCCGGAGGTGATCATCACCGCCGACATGCTGCCCCAGGACGTCGGCTCGATGGTGCCGGCGATGCCGACCAGCAACAATGGCGAGCACATCATGGGCCTGCCGCTGCGCGAGGCGCGCGAAGTCTTCGAGCGCGACTATTTGATTGCCCAGATCAGCCGTTTCTCAGGAAATATTTCTCGTACGGCCGAGTTTGTTGGCATGGAACGGTCGGCACTACACCGGAAGTTGAAAGCGCTCGGGGTCGGCTAAGGCCCGATGTCGCGGCCGCACTGGTGGGATACCTGAGAAAAATCATCTATTTCTGTAGTTTTTCGGAGAAATAGGGCGCGTTGTGCCGCGCGAAGCGGCTTGCCTAAAATGTCCACCTGTCCTCTAATCGAGCAGCTGTTCCTTCCGAGGGGGATCTCATGAGGAGCGGCAACCGGAAGAAGGCCCAATTTTGAAAACAGGGTCGCTCCCGGCGCAATAAAAAGAAACTCAAAGCGAGAAAAAAACAATGGCGGCAGACCGCGCACAAAACCTACAGGACACCTTCCTCAATCACGTTCGCAAAACCAAAACGCCACTGACGATCTTTCTGGTCAACGGAGTGAAGCTCCAGGGCATCGTGACCTGGTTCGACAATTTCTGTCTGCTGCTTCGGCGCGACGGTCACTCGCAGCTGGTCTACAAGCACGCGATCTCGACCATCATGCCGGGCGCTCCGATCCAGCTGTTCGAAGGCGGCGAGGATCAGCCGGCTTGAGAGTGATCTGATTGGAACCCCGGAATTTCGACGGGGAGGCCGACCGTCCGCGGTCGGCCGGGGCTAAGCAAACGGGGCGGGTGCTTGTCATCGGCCCCTATCTGCGAGCGCGCGCGGGAGGTGCCGACGCGCAATCGGAAAGTCATGTCCAACGCGATAGCGAGGCCCGGCTCGACGAAGCCGCCGGTCTCGCGCGTGCGATCGACCTCGTCATTGCCGATGCCATCATCGCGCCGATCAACCAGATCCGGCCCGCGACCTATATCGGCAAGGGCAAGGTCGAGGAGATCGCCGCACTTGCCAAGAGTCTCGACGTCGAACTCGTGGTGATGGATTGCGCGCTGGCGCCGATCCAGCAGCGCAATCTCGAGAAGGAATTGCACGCCAAGGTGCTCGACCGCACCGGCTTGATCCTGGAAATCTTCGGCCGCCGCGCCAAGACCAAGGAAGGCTCGCTCCAGGTCGAGCTTGCGCATCTCAACTATCAGCGCTCGCGCCTGGTACGGTCATGGACCCATCTCGAACGCCAGCGCGGCGGCTTCGGCTTCATGGGCGGTCCCGGCGAGACGCAGATCGAGGCCGACCGCCGGCTGATCCAGGAGCGCATCACCAAGCTCGAAAGCGAGCTGAAGAAGGTGCAGGCGACGCGGCGGCTGCATCGCGCCGGCCGTCAGCGCGTGCCGTATCGCGTGGTCGCGCTGGTCGGCTACACCAATGCCGGCAAGTCGACGCTGTTCAACCGCCTGACGCGCGCCGACGTGCAGGCCGCCGACATGCTGTTCGCGACACTCGATCCGACCCTGCGCGCGCTGACGCTGCCGCATGGCGGCAAGGCGATGCTCTCCGACACCGTCGGCTTCATCTCCAATCTGCCGACGCAGCTCGTCGCCGCCTTCCGCGCCACGCTGGAGGAGGTGCTGGAGGCCGACGTCATCCTCCATGTCCGCGACATCTCGCATGAAGATGCCGAAGCGCAGCAGAGCGACGTTGACGCCGTGCTACGCCAGCTCGGCATCAACCCAGATGACAGTGGCCGCATCATCGAGGTCTGGAACAAGATCGACCGCTACGATGCGGAGCAGCGGGAAGAGCTTCTGAACATCGCCGCGCGCCGGCCGGAAGATCATCCGGCGATGCTGGTCTCGGCCGTGTCAGGCGAGGGGATCGATGCGCTGCTCAAAGCGATTGAAGAACGTCTCGCCGCAAAACGCACCACACTCGACCTCTCGATCGATGCCGCCGACGGCGCCGGCATCTCCTGGCTGCATCGCAATTCCGAGGTGCTGGCCAAGGAGCTGCACGACGGCCGCTTCGACATGACCGTGCGGGTCGACGAGACCAAGCGCGATATCGTGGTGAACAGGTTTGATGCCGTGCCGCATCACGCCGTGTAATCCGGCCTGCCTTCGTGGCCGGGATGGAGCGAAGCGAAATCCGGGATGTCTCGCGACGCGAATCTACTGAAACTTCAGAACGGAATCGTCAGGCCCGGCGTTTTCGCCTGCGCCTTGGTATAGGCGACGCCGTGGATCTTGATACCATTTTCGTCCAGCAGCGAAATGATGCCGCCCTGGTTCGACAATTGCATCGGCGCCTGCACGACGACCGCGAGCGTGCCCCCAGCCGCGATATTCCCTGACAGGACCATCTTGTTCTTCTGCTTGTCGGCGAGCATCCAGCCGGTGAGATCGATGTCGCGATCGGCTGTGTTGAGCAACGTGACGACTTCCCGCTCGGGCGTCTTCACGGCGTTGACGAGCGCCGCAATGATGCGCACGAGACCGTCAGGCATTTGTCCGGTTGGAGGCGTCGTCGGGTCCGGCGACGGCGTCGGTGTGCCTCCGCCGAGATCGATGGGATTGCCGGTCTTGTCGTCCGTATGCCAGGCCTGCGTCTGGAATTTGAGGAAGACCGCCGTCCATAGTTTCTGATCCGGGAACTCGAATACGAGCCCACCGTCTTGCCATGGCCCGTTGTCGCCGGAAAATTGTCCGCTTGGGTTTCCCTGATTCATGTGGATGTCGTGAATGCCGCGGCCCGGCCGGAAACCGAAATAATTGTCCGACTTTGTCTCCGGCCCCCACGTGTCGCCGAATGCGTACACCATCGCGCTTTCGTTCGAGAGCGCGCGCTGGACGAACTGGTCGAGCTTGTCGTTGAGGTCATTGTCCGGTCCGGGCGCGGACAATGGCAGCGGGACCATCTCCTTCGGCTGCATCAGATTGCCGCGAATGAAGTCGAGCGCCATGCTGCCCGGTTTCGGTGGTTGCGGGTGCAGGCCCTCAGGTAGCGCTGCGAGCTGGTCGGTGATGGGGTGGACGAATTGCGATCGCACCAGGTACTCGACTTCACTTCCATCGGCTGACTGCACATTGACGGCGATACGGAAATCCGTGTTGTCGGCCACGATATGGACCTGATAGTGCGGCGACTGTCCGGTGCCGAAACGCATCGCGATCGGACGTCCCTTGAGGACCGAATAGGTTTTCAGTGGCATCGCACTCACCTGCCATGGGTCGCGGCTGCACGGGCTATACTACTCAACTTTAGACTGTCTGTCGTGACGATTTGATGGCTTGAAGGATCCACCCGATCTCTGAACCGGGAAAAGGTGCTGACCTATCTCTGGATGAACGACGAACAATGAATTCCGGAAGTCTAGTGGCGCGCTTCCTTGCGTCCTTCTGATGCTGGCTTCGTCTCACCCTTCGCCGCGTTCCACAGCGCATCCATCTCCGCCAGCGACGCCTGCTCCAGCGTACGCCCCATCGCGCTCACTCGATAAAGGCAAAGCGCTTTTCGAATCTTGCATTCATCGCGCGCCGCGCGGCTTCCGGATCGGCGTCGACATGCCCGGCGAGGTTGACGAGGGCGAACATCAGATCGCCGGTCGCCTCCGTGATCTCCTGCTTGTCGTTGCGATCGAGCACGGCCTCGATCTCGCGGCTGCCTCGCGGATCTTCTGCAAGAGGGCGCGCGGACCCGGCCACCCCCCAAACATGACACCAACATGACGCCGAAGGTGCGGCAGGCCGCCGCACTTTCTGTTTGAAATCGGCGGTGCCTTGGTCCATTGCCCTCGGGACCCAAGAGGTGAGGGACGATCGATGCAGAATGCGAGCGATACGGGCGACAAGCTTGGCAACGGAACGGGAGATCTCTCCCTGGAGCGTGCGCCCGATATCGTCGAGGCGATGAATTCCCGTGAGCCGGACAAGGCCGCAGCCTTGCTACGGTCCTTGCCATCAGAGAAGGCGGTCGAGGTGCTCGATCTGCCGGGGCTCGCCAACACCTGCGAGATCATCGCGGAGCTGCCGACCGAGACGGCGGTCGCGCTGCTGTCGGGCGTCTCGGACGACCGTGCCGCCGACATCTTCAAGGAGTTGATCGAGCCGCTACGCACGACGCTCCTGAACGGGCTCAATCCGGAGACGCGGACCGTCATCTCGGGGCTGCTCGCCTATCCCGAGCGCAGCGCCGGCAGCATCATGACGACCGAATTCGTCAGCGTGCCCTCGACCTGGACCATTGCCGAGGTGCTGCATCACATTCGCATGGTCGAGCGCACCCGCGAGACGGTCTATTCGATTTTCGTCATCGATCCCGTCGCGAAAACGCTGATCCAGGCCGTGCCGCTGCGCCGGCTGATCTCTGGCGATCCGCATGCCAATGTGCTGACGGCCGCGCCAGCGCGGCGGCCATTGATGGTCTCGCCGGAAGCCGATCGCATGGAGGCGGCGCGGCTGATCTCCCGTTACGACGTGCTCGCGGTCGCGGTCGTCGATGGCCCCGGCCGCATCCTTGGCATCGTCACCGTCGATGACGTCATCGATGCAATCGTCCAGGAATCGACCGAGGACGCCCAGAAATTCGGCGGCATGGAAGCGATCGACGAGCCGTACCTGCGCATCAGTTTTGTCGAGATGATCAAGAAGCGCGGCGGCTGGCTGTGTGCACTGTTCCTCTCGGAAATGCTGACGGCCACCGCGATGCAGAGCTACCAAAGCGAGCTCGAGAAGGCGATCGTGCTGACGCTGTTCATACCCTTGATCATGAGCTCGGGCGGCAATTCCGGGTCACAGGCGACCTCGCTGCTGATCCGCTCGCTGGCACTACACGAGGTGCGGCTGCGTGACTGGTGGCGCGTTGCCCTGCGCGAACTGCCCACTGGCATGACGCTCGGCGCCATTCTCGGGCTGATCGGCATCGTCAGGATCACGCTTTGGCAGACGCTCGGCCTGTTCGACTATGGCCCACATTGGGAACTGGTCGCCCTGACTGTCGGCGCTGCGCTGGTCGGGATCGTGACCTTCGGATCGCTGTCGGGATCGATGCTGCCCTTCATCCTCAAGCGTCTTGGCTTCGATCCGGCGAGCGCGTCCGCTCCGTTCGTGGCGACCCTGGTCGACGTGACGGGCCTCGTCATCTATTTCGGGGTCGCTGCCGTCATTCTCCGCGGCACGTTGCTCTGAGAGGCCGCATCGGGCCACGTTGAGAGAATCACGCGAAACCGGTCCCGGCATTGGTCGGGACGACGGCGGAGAATGCGGCGCGCATGCTGCGAATTATCTGGACAGATCGAGGCTCATGAACTGGTTGTGGGGGCTCGCCTGATAGTCGGCGAACGGCGCGCAGGATACGAAGCCGGCGCTCCGGTAGAGCGCGATCGCGGGCGCATGTAGCGGCGCCGTACCAGTCTCCAGGCTGAGGCGCACATAGCCTCGGTTGCGGCCTTCGGCAATTATGTGGTTCAGAATCGTGCGCCCGGCGCCGGTTCGCCGCGCCGCCGGTGCAGCGCGCATCGACTTCACTTCGCCATGGGTCGCGTCCAGTTGCTTCAGGGCACCGAACCCGGCCAGCACGTCGCCCTGCCAGGCCGTCCAGAACGTCACCGATGGAGCCGACAGACCGCTCGCGTCGAGCGCCTGCGCGTGCTCGCCCATGACGCTGCGCAACTCTTCCAGATGATGTGCCAACAAACCGGCGACATGTGGCGCCTTCGGATCGTCCTGCCTGATATCCACTGCGTGTCCTCGTGTCAGGAAGCCGTCTTCGCCGCGTTCCACAGCGCATCCATCTCCTCAAGCGACGCCTGCTCCAGCGTACGCCCCTGCGCCTCCAGCGCTCGTTCGATATAGGCAAAGCGCTTTTCGAATTTTGCATTAGTCGCGCGCAGCGCGGCTTCCGGATCGGCATCGACATGGCGGGCGAGGTTGACGAGGGCGAACATCAGGTCGCCGGTTTCTTCCGCAACCTCCTCCTTGTCGTTGCGGTCGAGCGCGGCCTCGATCTCATCGGCCTCTTCGCGGATCTTCTGCAAGACGGCGCGCGGATCGTTCCAGTCGAAGCCGACGGTCGAGGCCTTGCGCTGCAGCTCCATCGCGCGCGTCAGCGCGGGCTGGCCGGCCTTGACGCCTGAGAGCAGCGATTTGTGCGGCGGCATTGCCTCCGGCGGCCGGCGCGCGGCGCGCTCGGCCTTCTCCTCGGCCTTGATACGATCCCAGACTTCCTTGACGTGCGAGGAGGCGAGATTGCCATCCTTGTCGGCGAACACATGGGGATGGCGCCGGATCATTTTACGCGTGATGGCTTCGACGACATCGCCAAAGGAAAACGCGTTCTGCTCCGAAGCCATCTGGGCATGGAACACCACCTGCAGCAGCAGGTCGCCCAGCTCCTCGCGGAGATCGTCGAGGTCACCGCGATCGATGGCGTCGACCACCTCATAGGCCTCCTCGATCGTGTAGGGCGCGATGGTCGAAAAATCCTGCTCGAGGTCCCAGGGGCAGCCGGTCACCGGCGTGCGCAGCGCCGCCATGATCTCGATCAGGCGGGAAATGTCGCGGGAAGGGGTCATTAGGCACCGGAGTTCAAGTTTTCCGGCTTTTATGCCGCAATCAGCGATCTGATCCCAGTGGAACGCAGTGCAGCCGTGTTAATTTCCACCGATTGCCCTGGGCCCTAATCGGAGACCTTTCTCTAAAGCGTGACCGGAGGGTCCTGGACGGTCCAAGGGCCTGTCGGCTTGAGCTCCTTGAGCGAGCCGGACAACCATTCCCGGAGCGACAGCCTTTCGTTGGAAACCTTTAGGTGAGCCAGCAACCGCCGCGTCCAGACCGTGTAGAACACGTCGACAAGAAGCGCCACGATGATAGTGAGGACGAAGGCGAAAGCGTCCATCTGTCTGACGAAATATCCAGCGGTGAGGCTCACCGCAAGGGCGAAGATAAATTTGGTTCGATTGTAGAGTTTGAACTGTTGCCGTAGCCGCTGATAATCCTGTTCAGAGGCAATGACGTAACCCGGGCCACGGGCCTCTGGGAAGAACAGCCTGCTGCCGTCTCGGGTGGTCTTGAAGTAGCCCATGGCTGATTCCGACCGGAGTTGGGTGTGACAACATGCTGATACTACCCAATCGAGCATGCAGCGGCAAATGGGGTGTGGCCTGGAAGCAGCAATACCCGCGCGGAGGCTTGTGCATTGATGGCGCCCGCGAAGAGGGCTAGGTGAAGGCCATGAGTCAACAATTTCGATCCGAAACCGCGCTGGTGTTGTTCTCCGGCGGCCAGGACTCCACCACCTGCCTTGCCTGGGCGCTGAGCCGCTTTGCGCGCGTGGAGACGCTGGGGTTCGAGTACGGCCAGCGCCACGCCGTCGAGCTCGACTGCCGCGACCGCCTGTTCGACGGCATCAAGGGCCTGCGCGCCGATTGGGCCGCAAAACTCGGCGAGAGCCACACCCTGTCGATCCCGACGCTGGCGGCCGTGTCGGAGACCGCGCTGACGCGCGACGTCGCGATCGCGATGGGCGCCGACGGCCTGCCGAACACTTTTGTGCCCGGCCGTAATCTCGTGTTCCTGACCTTCGCCGCGGCGCTGGCCTATCGGCGCGGCATCACGCATATCGTCGGCGGCATGTGCGAGACCGACTATTCCGGCTATCCCGATTGCCGCGACGAGACCATCCGCGCCATGCAATCAGCGCTCTCGCTCGGCATGGCGCGATCCTTCGAGCTGCACACACCGCTGATGTGGATCGACAAGGCGGCGACGTGGAAGCTTGCGCATGACCTCGGCGGCGATTCGCTGGTCGATCTGATCCGCGAGCAGTCGCATACCTGCTATCTCGGCGAACGCGGCGCGCAGCACGATTGGGGCTACGGCTGCGGCGAGTGCCCGGCGTGCAGCCTGCGGGCGAGGGGGTGGCGGGAGTTTGTGGCGGGGAGAGATGTAGTGCCACGCCCACCATCGTCATCCTGAGTTGCGCGCTCTTGCGCGCCTCGAAGGATGGGCTGCAAGCTCGCCTGGAGCCCATCCTTCGAGGCTTCACCTTGCGATGCTGGGCATCGCAAGGCTCGCACCTCAGGATGACGGCGGAGTCACCTGCTGCGGTACGGCGATGGCGAGCGCTACCCAAAATCCTCCGGCCGCAGCTCGATCGGCTTGCCGTGCGGCGTGCGATCCGCCGCGTGATCCCAGGCGTCGCGATAGCGGTGAAGCGTCGCCATCGAGGCAACGCCCTTGCGCGCGACGAGGCCTTCCAGCGTGGCGAGCCAGTGCAGATAGTAGGTCTCGCCGGTGTCAGGGTCGCCCGCTTCCTGCGCGCGTTTGATCTCGTCAGCGAGGGCCGCGGCCCATTCGGGCCAGGTGAACACGCCGCGATCATGCAGGCTCAAGGCCATGGCAAAGGCCTGCGCCTCCCACGGAGCACGGAACACCGGGCCATCGTCATCGCGCGGAATGCTTGGAATCGCCGCGGTCGCGGCGGCAGCGGCTTCGCTGCTCATCAGGCCGCATCCAGATAAGGCTCGAACGCGTCGATCGAGACCTTCAGGGTCGGATCGCCATCCTCGCCCCAGAGATCGCGGCCGTCGAACGCGACTGTGTAGAGCCATTGCGGGTTTTCGCCGAGCTCCATCGCCGCCGTGTCAGGAAATACGTGGCAGCCATGGTTCAGCTCGACCACACCGACATGGCCGCGGACATAGCGCGGCAGCCGCGTATGCGTGGTCGGATGAATGTTCTTTGCGCGCACGCGATCGCCGATATTGAATTTTGCCGGCGAGGGAGCAGGGCGGGCGAACTTGCCGCGCACCATGATGCGCTCGACATTCGCGAGATCGAACTTGCCGTGCTTAAGCGCCTTGCCGGGCTGCATGGCACGGCCGGCGGCAACTTCCTCCCGTGTGAGGTAGCCCTTCTCGATCAGCATCTCCTCGAGGCCGAGGAACCATTTCTTGTAGTAGGAGCTGGAGAGGTAGACATGCGGTGGCAGCGTCTCGCGATAGAAGCGCGAGGTGTCGATGTTGAAAGCGCCCGCCGCGCCCATCGCACGCACCATCGCCAGCACCCGAGACTCCCATTCTTCATGGAAGACAGGCTCGTTCGGCTCTGGCTCGACCTTGCCAAAACCGTCCATGCCGCCCATGTCGTGCACGCCGTTCACGATGGTGCTCCTGGCGTCCTGGGGAAGCCCGTGCCGATCATGGAGTCGCGGGTGACAAGCTCGGCGAGCTGCTCTTCGCTCCAGCCTTCCGTTCCAGCGGGGCGCATCGGCAGCACCAGGAAGCGCGTCTCGGCGGTCGAATCCCACACCCGGATCTCGATGTCCTTGGGCACGCTGACGCCGAAATCGGCGAGTACACCGCGCGGATCCTTCACGGCGCGCGAGCGGTAAGGCGAAGCCTTGTACCAGACCGGCGGCAGCCCCAGCATTTCCCAGGGGTAGCAGGAGCACAGCGTGCACACGACCATGTTATGCCGCGTGGGCGTATTCTCGACCACCACGAGATGGTCGCCGACCCGGCTGACATGGCCGAGCGTGCCGATCGCCTTGCTGCCATCCTCCAGCAGTGCCTGCTTGAACGCGGGATCGGTCCAGGCCTTGGCGACAACGCGCGCGCCGTTATGAGGGCCGATCTTGGTCTCGTAGGCCTGGATGATGGCGTCGAGCGCGGCCGGCTCGACATAGCCTTTCTCGGTCAGGATAGTCTCGAGTGCGCGTACGCGCAGCTCGGTCTCCGACAGTTCCGAATGATCGTGATCGTGGTGATGATGGTCGTGATCGTGGCTCATGGTGCGAAAGATTAAGCGCAATGATCCTGTCCTGTCGAGCATTCGTTGCGCTGCGTCAGGTCCCATATTCGTGACGCCTGATGTGCGCTACGATCAGGCGAAAATCAGCTTCGGAGGCGGCCCATGAAAGAGTTCGTCAAGATCGAAAAGGGCCTCGGGCCCGACGGGCGGATCGCCGTGGTGCGGTTCGATCGTCACGACGGCATCAACGCCCTGTCGCCGGAAGCGCTGCGTCAGCTCACCGCGGCGGCGCGCAGCTTCGAGGATGACGCGGCGACGTCGGTCGTTGTGTTGACCGGCAATTCCGGCGCCTTCAGCGCCGGCTTCGATCTGAAGGACGACGAAGGGCGATCGCGCAAGGAGATGGACCTCGGCGCGCTCAGGCGGCATCTCAAGCTGGGGCCGCGCCTGACACACGCCTGGCAGGAGATGGAGCAGATCACGATTGCGGCGATCGAAGGCTTTTGCATCGGCGGCGGCCTCGCGCTTGCAGTCGCGCTCGACTTCCGCGTCATGGGGAGCGATGCGCATCTGCGCGTGCCCGAGATCGGGCTCGGCATGAACATGAGCTGGCAGAGCATCCCGCGCATGCTGCATCTGATGGGACCGGCCCGCACCAAGCAGGCCGTGATCCTGGCCGACGAGCGCATCTCCGCCGACGAGGCCTATGAATGGGGCCTCGTCGAGCAGGTGGTCGGCCCCGGCTATGCCTTCGATGCCGCCATGGAACTGGCCCGCAAGGTGGCCGCGCAGCCGCCGCTGTCTGTCGCCATGACCAAGCTGACCGTCAACCGGCTCGCGCATGCGCTGGACGATCTCGCCAGCCACATGGACGTCGACCAGTTCGCGCTCGCAAGCCTCAGCGAGGACCACAAGGAGGGTGTCGAGGCATTCCTGGGCCGCCGCAAGCCGCGCTTCCGGGGACGGTAGACCCCAGCCCATTGATCACGGCCCGGACCTTCCGTATACGCCGCCCGGGGACAAGACGGCCCGGCCAACGGGCATTCGTCGATCGAGGGAGGGCGCATGACCGCCAGTTCGCAGGCACCTGAGGCGAAAGGCTTTCGCTGGAAGTTGATCGCACCGCTCGTTGTCTGGCTCGCGATCTATCTGTGGCCGGTGCCGGCGGGTCTCAACGTCAATCAGTGGCACTATTTTGCGGTTTTCGCCGCCGTCATCACCGGGCTGATCCTGGAATCGATGCCGGTCGGCGCAGTCGGCCTGATCGGGCTGACGGTCGCAGGCATCAGTGGCTATATCGATCCCGATCCCAATAAATCACTGCGCTGGATGCTCGCGGGCTTTGCCGAGAGCACGGTGTGGCTGATCGTCGGCGCCTTCGTGTTCTCGATCGGCTATCGCAAGAGCCAGCTCGGCCGGCGCATCGCGCTGGTGCTGGTGCGACGCCTCGGCACCAACACGCTCGGCCTCGGCTATGCGGTGGCGATGTCGGACTTCCTGCTGGCGCCGGCAACGCCCTCCAACACCGCGCGCAGCGGCGGCATCGTCTATCCCATCATCAGCAACATCCCGCGCATCTACGGCTCCGAACCGGGGCCGACCGCCGGCAAGATCGGCACCTATGTGATGTGGACCGCGTTCGCGGCAACCGCGATCACGAGCTCGCTTTTCTTCACGGCGCTGGCGCCGAACGCGGCGGCGCTCGCGATCGCCAAGAAGACCGTCGGTGTCGAGGTGAGCTGGAGCCAGTGGTTCATCGGCTTTGCGCCGCTCGGCATTATCTTGATGCTGCTCGTTCCGCTGCTCAGCTACGTGATCTGCCGTCCCGAGGTGAAGCGCAGCCCCGAGATCTCCGAATGGGCGGCGAATGAGCTCGGCGAGATGGGCCCGATGTCGCGCAACGAGTGGATCATGCTGGCGCTGATCGTGCTTGCGATGTTCCTGTGGATCGCGGGCTCGAGCCCGGACATTCACATCCCCTTGCTCGGCTCGAACTTCGTCAACGCCACCACCGTCGTGTTCATCGTGATCTCGCTGATGCTGGTCACCGGCGTGATCGAATTCGCCGACATCGTCAGCGAGAAGAGCGCCTGGGAGGTGTTCTTCTACTTCACCTCGCTGCTGACGCTGGCCTCGGGCCTCAACGAGATCGGCTTCATCAAATGGTTCGCCAATGAATTCGCAAAGCCGCTCGCAGGGCTCTCGCCGTCGACCGCGATGATCCTGCTGGTCGCGCTGTTCTTCTGGATCCACTATTTCTTCTCGAGCATCACCTCGCATGCGGCGGCCGTGCTGCCGGTGGTGCTCGCGGTCGGCTCCGGCATCGCCGATCTGCCGGTGACGACGCTCGCCATGCTCTGCATGTATTCGCTCGGCCTGATGGGCGTGATCTCGCCTTACGCCACCGGGCCGGCGCCGATGTATTACGGCAGCGGCTATATCGGGAAGGGGCAGTTCTGGGGCTTTGGCCTGATCTTCGGGGTGCTCTATTTCGCCGGGCTATTGGTGATCGTGCTGCCTTGGCTCGCAATGGTCAGGTAGGCCCGGCCGCGGGCTCCCCCGGCAGGAGAATTTTCTTCTATGGCGGGGGATTGGGGAAACTTCACCCAATCCCCTGCAAATATCTGAAATTGCAACAGAGACTGGAAAGGGCGATGCTCTGCTGCATTGCAGCGTCGCCCTCCGCCGCCTGCCTTGGTTCCACCCATCGTCGCCTGGATCGCGACCTGGCCACGCGTGCGCCTTTCCGGCCGGCGGGCTAAATATCCTGCATGAAAGCCGCTTCCATGAATGCGCACCCATCGCTGGTGATCGGCGAACCGGTCGAAATCAAAAACGCCGCGGCTCGGCCCGAGGCCATGGTCCGCTTCGAGAACATCTCGAAGACCTATCCGGCCTATCGCGGCAAGCCCGGCGTCAACGCGCTGCAAGACATCGACTTCGCGATCGCGCGCGGCTCCATCACCGGTGTGATCGGGCGTTCCGGCGCCGGCAAGTCGAGCCTGGTGCGGCTGATCAACGGGCTGGAGAAGCCGAGCGCGGGCCGGGTCGTCGTCGATGCCAGGGACATCTCCGCGCTCACTGGCCGCGAGCTGCGGCTCGCGCAGCGCTCGATCGGCATGATCTTCCAGCACTTCAACCTGCTGTCCTCGCGCACCGCCGCTGACAACATCGCGCTGCCGCTGGAGATCGCCGGCTGGTCGAAAGCCGACATCAAGGCACGCGTGAGCGAGCTGCTTGCGCTGGTCGGCATCGCCGACAAGCACGACCGCTATCCGTCGGAACTGTCCGGCGGCCAGAAGCAGCGCGTCGGCATTGCCCGCGCGCTGGCGACGCGGCCTGACGTGCTGCTGTCGGACGAGGCGACCTCCGCGCTCGATCCGCAGACCACCCGCGCGATCCTCGATCTGCTTGCCAACATCAACCGCGAGCTGGGCGTGACCATCGTGCTCATCACCCATGAAATGTCCGTGGTGCGCCAGCTCGCCAAGGAAGTCGTCGTGCTCGATGCCGGCCGCGTCGTCGAGAGCGGCCACGTCGCCGACATCTTCACCCATCCCAGGCATCCGATCACGCAGTCCTTCCTGGCAGAGGTCACCGGCGACAGCCTGCCGGTCTCGCTCGCGAGCCGCATCGTGCAGGAGCCGGGCAGCCACGTTGTGATCCGCGTCCAGGTGCGCGGGGCAGGGGCCGGCGACACGCTGATCGCACGGCTTGCCCGCGAGCTCGGCCTCGACGTCTCGTTGCTGTCGGCGCGTATCGACGAAATCGGCGGCCAGCACGTCGGCTCGCTCGTCCTGGGCGTTCCTCTCAATGACTCCGGCGGCGAGAGCGCGGCGACGCGCACGCTGGCCTGGCTCTCTCAATATCAAGTCTCGGCGGAGCGTCTCGGCTATGTCGCCTGAACTCATCAACCTGATCATCCAGGCCACTTTCGAAACCCTGTTCATGGTTGGGATCGCGGCAGCGCTCGGCACCGTGTTTGGCCTGCCGCTGGGCGTGTTCCTGGCGACCAGCCGCAAGGGCGAGCTGTTTGCGGCCCCTGCCGTCAACGCAGCACTTGGCATGATCGTCAACGCGACGCGCTCCACGCCCTTCATCATCCTCGTCGTGGCCATCATCCCGTTCACGCGTCTCATCGCCGGCACCTCGATCGGATCGACGGCCGCGATCGTGCCGCTGACGATCGCCTCGACGCCGTTCATAGCGCGGCTGGTTGAAGCTGCGATCCGCGAGGTCGATGGCGGCCTGATCGAGACCGCATCCTCGTTCGGTGCCTCGCCGCTTCAGATCGTGTTCAAGGTGCTGATCCCCGAGGCGCTGCCCGGCCTGCTGCTGGCGCTGACGCTCGCGATCGTCAGCCTGCTCGGCTACTCCGCCATGGTCGGCGCGGTCGGGGGCGGGGGCTTGGGCGATCTCGGCATCCGCTACGGCTACCAGCGCTTCATGCCGGAGATGATGCTGGCCGTTGTGGTGGTGCTGATCGCGTTGGTGCAGCTGGTGCAGAGCGCCGGCGATTATCTGGCGCGCCGGGTCAATCGGCGCCTGCGGCATAGGGGCTAGCGGAGGAGGGCAGCCCTGTCTTCGCCGAGCTCCATCGGCGAAAGCTCGATCGACGACGGCCCTGCGACGAGACTGTCGAGGTCAACCAGAAACAGATCGGCCATGTGGGTCAGCTGGTGCAGCGGGATGCCGATCTCGCCGCTTTCCGCGCGTGAGATGAACTCCGGCGAGAGGCCGACGAGGTTGGCGATCTGGGCCTCGGTATAGCCGCGGGCCTCGCGCGCACCCTTGACCTGGGCGCCAATGTGCCGCCGGTGCAAGGCCTGTTCTTCCTCGGTCATCATCAGGGCCTGCTCGTCTGCGCTCGCAACGCCATCGGCAAAGGCGACGCCAAGCAGGCGCCGCTTTTGCCACGCCACGCGGCAGGTCTTGCGCAAGCCGTCGGCGAAGATCAGCGTGGCTTCTTTCGGAAACGCCAGCGACCAGTCGAGCTTCAGCCTCGCGCCGGTGCCTGATACGTCCGCGATGGTGCAGGGAATGCTCACGGTGCCCCTGGCGCCATCGAACTCGATGATCCCGGTCCTGGCCGTGGATTGCCTGGTCGCAGCGCGCAATTCGCTCATGGACGTGGTCCTCGAGAAATATCTCCGCGGATTTTACCGACCGGGCTCCCGGCGCTCAATCGGACCCGGCCGGCATGGTGAAGGATTGGTTCTCCGGCGGAGCAGGGCACGCCGCCAGGGATGAACCTTCCGGGCCGACCATGCCACCAAGACTGAAGACCGCCCTTCAGCCTTCCGGACCATTCAATGAAATCGCTTGCCTTGCTCTGCCTGCTTGCCCTTGCTGCGCCCGCCCACGCGGCCTCGTCCGAGCAGCATTATCTCGATCTGCGCGATCGCTACATCGCGAAGTTCTCGAAGGCCAAGGAGAGCGACGAGACCAGCAAGCAACACGATGCCGCGCTCATTGAGCTGACCGGCGTGATGCGCGGCCTGGTGGGACCGGTCACGATCAAGGGGCTGCCGGCCGAGGGCAAGTCGAACGTCGACACGCTGTTCAAGGGCGACATCGGCTTTGGCCATCTCGACGGCCTCGCCTTCGCCACGGAAGGCGACAAGGAGCAGGCCGTGGTGACGACGACCACGCTGCTCAAGCACTGGCTTGCCGAGCACCGCGGGGATCCCATGCCGCAAGAGATCGACGCGGCGTTCAAGTCCGACACCTTCTACTATGCCGCGATCCAGGACTCCGCCTTTGCCAAATATGCCGAGCTGCCGATCACCAAGCCGGCATCGGTGAGCGCCGCGGTCGCGGTACTCGGCGTGCGCGGCAATGGCGATTTGAAGGGACCGCCGCACGAGATCGACGTGGTCGCCATCCAGGGCGAGAAAGTGTTCTTCCTTGCCTCGAGCGAGGCCATCAAGACGGCTGAAATCCCGGCCTGCGAAAAGGTCTGGAAGCAGATGATGGCCAGGAAGCTTCCGAAGGATGACATGGCTAGGGAAGACCAGGCGATGGCTGCCTACACCAAGTGCTTCGCCAAGGAGGCGCCCAGCCAGGGTTGGTTCGCAGCGGCGACCAAGAAGGCGCAGAGCCAACTGGAGATGCTGCCGTTGCGGTAGCGTGCGGCGGCGGGCGGGCGCCTCTCAGCGTCGCTGATCAGCTCGTAGCGTTTCCAGATAAGCCACGACGGCTTCGACCTGGGATTCGGAGAGCCTTGGATTCGGCATCGCCTGATCTGGCCCCAGTCGCCGATGGCCTGACGTCAGGAAATGCCGCAGGCCATCTGCGGAAAAGGTTGGACGGCTGATGATCTCCAGGAAGCCCGGTGGCGGCGGGCGGAACGCGGGTGCTTCCTTCGCGGCGTCCGAGACGACATGGCACGACCCGCAAGATGCGTTGGCAATCGCGCGCCCTTCGGACACCTGGTCGACGAACAACTGATTGGGAACGGGCAGGGCGAGCGGAATCTGCATGACGATCCCAGCATATCCGCTGCTCCGGTGGCAAGCGTTGCATTCGTTCGTCAGGTCGGCATACGACGTCATGAACGCGGGGACGTCCTTCGACTGGAGCGCCTGGCGTACAGCCCGAATCTGTTCCCTGGCGCGATCGGCTTGTGACGGGTTCGCGAGCAACCGGCTGGTCGCCTCGAGATTGGCGTCGATCTGTTGGATCTCGTAGTTCGCCAGGCTCCAATTGCTCAGCTTGCCCGCAAACCAAAGCTTGGCGTGCTGAAGCTGAAGTCTCGTCATGAGCTCGGACAGCGCAGCCGACACATCGGACGACGCCGCCACACTGGAGGCGGACAGCGCGACGATGATCGCGACCCGCAGAACCGTTTGTAAGCGCATGTTCGAAATGTTCCGATATCGATCTTCAGGATGGCATCGCGAGCCGCCGCGGCGTTGATCCTGATCAAGACGTCGTTGGTCACGGCAAATATCTGTTGTGCTTCTCTCGGAGGAAGACATGCGCGCGCACCAGATCATGTCCAGATGCGTTGTGACGATACGGCCGGAGGCGCCGGTCGCCGACGCCATCAAGGTGATGCTTGCGCATCATATTAGCGGCCTGCCCGTGGTGGACTCGGCCGGGACACTCGTCGGCATCCTGTGCGAAAGCGATTTCCTCCGGCGCACTGAAATCGGGACGGAGCATGAACGCAACCGTTTGCTCACGATGTTGCGTGGAGCCGATCGGATTGCAGCCGAGTTTGTGAAGGAACACGGACGCACAGTCGAGCAGGTGATGACCCGCCAGCCGCTGTCCACCACCGAGCAGGCACCGCTTGTGGAGGTTGCCGACCTGATGGAGCGGCGGCACTTGAATCATGTGCCGGTCATGCGCGGCGAACACATCGTCGGGATCATCACCCGATCCGACTTCCTGTCCGCCGTTGCGGGCCCGCTGACCAGCGCTTCCGGCTACTCCAGGGATGACAGCCAGATTCGTCGCTCCGTCCTTGCCACGCTGGCCCGGACTCCGTGGCAGCCAACCTGCCTGAACGTCAGCGTGAAGGACGGCACGGTCACGCTACGCGGCGTCGTCAGGGGTGAAAATGCGCATCGGGCGGTCATCGTGGCCTGCGAGAACGCCGCTGGCGTTCGAGCGGTAGAAGACCGGCTTTATCTCCAGTCCGATCGACCGGATCCCGAGGACGATTACGGCGGCGGCGATTTCGTGTCGCTGCAGATAGAGCCGTCCACGCTGGACGACGAGCCATTGTAGCCAGCGCAACACCGGGCTGTTCGGACTTCGCGCGATCGCTCGGGAAGATCCACCAATCCGTTAACGGGGTTGGAATTAGCTTCAAGGCGGCTCCGGCAGCAAATCTGCCGTTTGTAAAATGCCGTCGCGCGAGATTTACCTTTGTGATCTAGGACGCTAGCCGGCACCCTGCGGGTGTGTATGATGCCTCGCGGCATCCGGTCCGGCGCCAGCCTGGGCCGCGCTTGCTGTTTGGGAACGAGCTGGCCTCGATAACCATGATGGACACGCAGACCCGCGAATTGAAAGGCGAACGTCATCGATTGACGGTGCTTTTCTCTGATCTCGTCGGATCTACCGTGCTGGGCCGGGATGTCGAGTCGGAACACCTCTCCGAACTGCTGGGCCAGCTCAGGGATGTCTGGCATCGCGCGGTGGCCAAACATGGCGGTCGCGTCATCCGGACCCAGGGAGACGGTGTCCTCGCGGTGTTCGGCTATCCGCGGTCGGGCGAGGATGACGGTCGTCGCGCCGCTGAAGCTGCCATCGATATTCACCGGTGGGTCGGGTTGTTGCGCCACGAGAGCGTATCCCCGGCTCTGCTGCCGCTTCGGATGCATTCAGGCATCCACGCCGGTACCTTGCTCCTGACGGAAGGGGATATCGAGTCCGGCCGGTATGACCTGATCGGCGATGTCGTCAACACGGCGGCGCATCTGTCGCGCCGGGCGGCCGCAGGCGAGATCCTCGCCAGCGTCGATGCCCTTGGGCCGCATGCGAATTTCTTCGAACTCGGCGCCGCGGTCCAGGTCACGGATGCGGGGCCGGGGATGCCGCAGGCGCGCGTGGTGCTGCGACGAAGCATGGTGACCCGGCGGTTTGACGCAACGTCCCGGCGCGGCTTGACGCCCTTCATTGCGCGCAACGAAGTATTCGACTTTCTGACCGGCTTTCTCAGCGAACCACAGCCGATCTCGCGACGTTGTGCGGTCGTCGTCGGCGGTCCCGGGCTCGGCAAAACGCGGCTGCTGGAAGAAGTGTTGCGAGACTGCGATACCGACCAGTTCAAGCTCCTGCGGGGCAGTTGCGAGAGCTACGTCAGTGCGGAGGTGCTGCAACCGTTTCTGCAGATGCTGCGCGCCGCTTTGGGGATACGACCGGACGCGTCCATCGCCGACGCAGACGAGACGGCCCGGGAGGCCCTGCAGCCCTGGCTCGCCCAACTGGGTCCACGCGCGGAAACGATCATCGCACTCGCCTCAACGGGGGCCGATGCGCGCGGCGGTCGCATAACCGTCGATGGCGTCGTCGGTGACCTGCTCGGCTTCTTTACCGTCCTGTCCGCGCAGGGCCCGTTGGTGCTGGTGATCGACGATTGGCAATGGTCCGACGACGCGAGCCGGCACTTGCTGGAGAAACTCCTGCAATTGCCTAACGGACCGCGCTTCATCCTCGCCAGCCGGCCGCGCGACGACGGCACCGAGTGGGTTTCCGGCGCGCCGCACATGCAGCTGCAGCCGTTTGCGGGAGGGGAAACCGACGTCGCCGTGCGGCGCTGGGTGCCACAGGCCGATCCCTTCCTCATAGCCCGTGTTCACGACTATGCCGGCGGGGTGCCGCTGTTTATCGAAGAGCTGTGCCATTCCATCGCGGCCAATGACAATGCTTCGTTCGAAATGCGCAGCAAGCAAGGCGGATGGATCGCTACGCTGGTCGCTTCGCGCCTGTCGCGCCTACCGCCCGGTCAGGTGAAGGTGGTCCGCGCCGCTGCGGTGATCGGAAACACCGTGCCGGAAAGCCTGCTCGTAGCGGCTTGCGGCAGCGAGCCCGACCCGGCGACCTTGCGGGCACTGGCCGACGCGGATTTTCTCTTTGCCGATCCAGCGGGCGATGTGCTTCGTTTCAAGCACGGCATCACGCGCGACGCGGTCTACGACACCATCAGCCTGCACGAGCGTCAGGCCTTGCACAGGCGCATCGAAGCCAGTTTGCTGGCGCGGTCCGAGGAGACCGACCGCGAAGATACGCTGGAAGCCCTGGCCCACCATTCGCGCGGCGCAGGGCATTGGGAAAATGCGGCCCATTATGCCGAACGCGCCGGCGACAAGGCCATGGCGGCCTTCGCGTTGGACCTTGCCGGGGTACAGTATCGGGCTGCCATGGATGCGCTGGATCGGGTGACGGACCGTTCTCGCGATCAGTCCCTGCGCTGGTGCCTGCTGGCCAGCAAGCTCGGCATGGCCAACATCTTCGACCCTTTATCGCTGACCGAGGACACCAGCGTGTTCGAACGGGCGGTCGCGATCGCGTCCTCGCTCGGCGACACCGGCGCCACGGCCAGTGCCTATGAGTGGCTTGGCTACATGTGCTACGGCTTTGGCCGCTTTCGCGAGGGAGTGACGCACGCACGAACCGCACTGGAATGGGCACGCAAGCTCGGTGAGCCCCGCCTGATCGCTCGGATACAGGCCGTGCTGGGCCAAATTCTCGCCGCGAGCTGCCAATACGACGAGGCCACCGCCTTGATCGACGCCGCCATCTCGGCCGCGCGCAGCCGCCGTCATGGTGCGATCGCCGTCGGCTCGGCCTATTCGTTGTCGTGCAAGGGCAGTATCCTGGCCGATCGGGGCGATTTCGATGGCGCCCACGAGTGCTTCAACGAAGCGATGAGCCTGGTCGAAGGTTCGTCCCATCCGGTCGTGAATTCGGTACGCAACTGGATTTCGGTCGCACTGGTCTGGCAAGGCCGCTGGCAGGAGGCCGAGCAATTGGCCGTGGAGGGCGCCCGCGCCGCCGAGAACATCCGCAGCCTGCTGATGCTGACGGCGTGCCGCGCTGCATCAGGATTTGCCCGCTGGTCCACGACCGGCGATGCCGACGGCTTGCAGCAGCTGCGAAACGCTGCGCAATGGATGGAACGGCGCAACTTCCACTTCTACACGTCGGTCCAATATAGCTGGCTGGTCGAGGCGGCGGCGGCCGAAGGCGATGTCGATACGGCGCGGCGGTACGCAGCCCACGTCCTCGGCCGCGCGCGCGAGGGCGAACGGCTGGGCGAGGCGATGGCGTGCCGGGCGCTGGCCAGGCTCGCGGCGCGGCGCGGGGATTTTGGACGAAGCCGGCGCTGGTTGCTGCGGGCCGAAACCTCAGCAGGCTGGCGCGGCTCGCGGCGCGATGCCGCTCTGAATCTGGCCGCGCGCGCCGAGCTCCTCGCGCTTGAGGGGCAGGGCGAAGCGGCCCGCAAGACCGCAACTGAGGCTGCCGAAAAGCTCCACGCGCTTGGCATGCACTGGCATGCGGACCAGGCGATCCGCGCCATGGCCGGCGCGCCGGTTGGCCATCAGTGAGCACGTCCTTAGGCGTCCTGCATCCCGGCGTCAGCCGGGCTGCTGGGGCACCCTTCCAGTCATGCTCACCGACATTGGAATGGGGCCGGGGCGCAACGGCAGCGGCGTTTCCACCAGCGCGCTGAAGAAACCGAGCATCACGGCGAGTGCCGGATCTGCTCCGGGACAGGAATGCGTGGGATGCCCCGCAACCCTGCGGTTGCCGCCGAAGGCATGATAGATGTCCTGACGGCCTTCAGCGAGGCTCTGCTGGGTGGCGGAGACCGCGCCGGCGACGACGATGTCCGTGGGCCTGACCTCGACCTCATGCCCGGCCTTGCCACGCATGTGCGAGACGATCGCGGTGCGCCAGATCAATTCGGGCACTGCGCGAAGCTGCATGGCCGGGATGAAGTCGTCTCTCAGCCGGTTGAGAGCATCGGTATAGTCAGCCGCTACGGTGCCGGCATAGCGCGCACGCAAGGCCCACAGGTTTCCTTCGCGCAGCCATTCGTTCAAGATCCTGCGCATGTTGCCGTCGGTGGTCGGAATGAAGCCCATCATGGCGCCGGCGATCGTGCGCGCCACGAACGGGATGTCGCCCGCAGCCCGCGGGGAATCGAGGACGGCTCGGGTCACGGGGGCAGCGATCGCCGACTTGAACTTGTCGAGAAAAGCGATCATGGCCCTGCGTACGGCGCTGCCGTGCGCGGCACCGACCGCTTCCACTTCCGCATTCGGATGCGGCTGGAAGATGTAGCGCGACGGCGACAGGAAATGGCCGGGATAGCCGGGGGGATCGCCCGGTTTCCAATCCCAGCGGAAGCCGGCGCGACGGAAGTAGCCGCCATCCTCACTCAAGCCGAACCACTCCTCGCAGAAGGCGCCCAGCAGCGGATCGATGAGTTCGTGAACCTCGACCGTCAGATCCCAGCTCGGTACGCCGTCGTCGGCGGCAAAGGCAATCGTCTTCTGGACCATAAAGCCAAGCACCTCTTGCGTGACCTTGCGCGCCATCTCGAATGCGCGCCGCTGGTCGAGGGCCATGATCGCGGCGTTGCAAATCTCGGATTCCTGCTCGTAGGCATGATCTTCCTGTCCGGCGTCGCGGCCGAGGTAGAGGATGCCGAATGACCGCTCCATGCGGGGCAGGTAGCCGGTGATCGTCAGCTTGGTGTCTGAATCGGCAAAGACTTGCTGAACCTGCTCCCGGTCGGCCACGAGGACCCCGAACGGCGTGCGCAGGACGCCGCCGTGGCGCTCGCGGATCGCAGCCCAGATCGATGCGTTGACGAATTGCGAGGCTGAATCCGGATCTTCCAGCGCGGTTTTCCACGCCGCCATCGCCGCGTCTTCGCCGAGCTGGCTCTCGATCTCACGCAGCCGTGCGATCGCTTTTTCACCGTCGTCCACGCTCCACGTCACCAGCGGCTTGTCGCCCTGGCTCGCCGCCCATTGCTGCAGGCTGGCGAGCGCCTTCTTCGACGGCGCGAACAGATAGGTTCCCCATTCCAGACGGACGAAGGGGCGGGGCTCGTCGTGGAGTCGATCGGATCCGTCCAGCGGCATGTGAACCGTCTGGCCGCCATGCTCGAAACGGAAATGTCGGAGCCGGCCCGGTTCGGCAAGGCCGAGGAGCGGATCGCTCTCCCCGGAAAAGGCGCCCGAGCTGTTGCCGCCGACGAGCCAGCTCTGCACCACCTCGAACTGCTCGCCGAGGCTGGCGTTGTAGGCCATGAAGACCAGCCCGCGTTCCTGCTTCAGCGCATCCTTGGCGGCTTGCGGGTCATCGCGGTTGACGGGCGGTCCGTAGGACATGCCGCGCCTTACGATGCGGGGCGGGCGCACGCCGGCATCCGCCTTGGTGATCGTGACCCGCGGATTGGCGCGGCGGATATGTGCGTGATAGGGGCACATCTGGGCCTGCGCGTCGCCATCGTAGTTGAAGTTATTGTCCTGCGGGCTGGTTGGCGGGTTCGGGATGAGGGGCAGGCCGGCCTTGGGATGGCCGGTGGGCCAGCGCCCCATCATCTTGGCAAGCAGCGTGTCGCGGGTCAGGGGCGGGGCGGAGCCAACGGCAACGGACTCGGTTGCCTGGCGGGCGTCGCGAAGCACCTGCTCGAGCTCTTCCACGTCCTGCCGCAGCTTGCGCAGCGCCAGGAAGCTGCCGTCGCGAAGGAACGCATGAATGCGATTGCCTTCGACGCTCAACGGGGCGGTCTCGTCGGCCAGGTTCGGGTAGCCACAGAGGATTTCGCCGAGATGCACCTGGTTGGAATAATACGAGCCGGCATCGCTTTGCCGCAGCACTGGGTTCGAGCTGCCGTCGGTGAAGCCGAAATGGTCCTGCACGTTGCCGGCCGCGTCGCGCTGGCGCTGCATCCACTGGATCGAAAGCGGCCTGACGCCGGGGTCCACGTCGACCAGACGCTTCATCTCGGCCATCAACGCCGCTCTGGTCTCCGCCATCGGCGTCGCCGTGGACAAGTGGCGAAGCTGGAGAACGGCATGGACTCCGCTCATGGTGATGCGCGGCGCCGGGTCATCCTCGCGCAGGTCCGGCGCATCGATGCCAAGCGCCCAGTTGCTTGCCGGGAGGCGCCATCGCTGGGGATGATTCCAGCGCACGTCGCCGAGCAAACCGGCGCGTCGTTCCATGCCCTGCACGAATTCTTCGGGCAGTGAGCGGACCTCATCATCAGACAGTCCGGCGTGACGTAGTCCCTCGACCGTGATGCCGATATTGGTGACGATCTGCCCCTCGGTCGGAACATCCGCTTCGGAGGTCACCTGGAGCACGTTCAGGAACGCTGCCAGCGCCGCGGGGGTGGCGAACTGCAGCAGCAGCAGGCAGCCGTGATCCGAGTCGGGGTAGGCGGTCAGGATCCCGCCCTGCACATTGCCCCGATCCTGCAGCGGCGGCTCGGCCGGCAGCGCCAGCGGAAGGTTGCGCCGCGGCGCTGCGACGTTGGGCGGGGTCGTCAACCAGTGCACGGCCTCTTCATAACGCATGAGGGCGCGCTTGATGGCTTCGCCGTAGGTGCCGGGGTCGTTCAGCATCATGACCAGTTCCGGCAGCAGCTCATGCGCCGCGCGGTGCAGAGTCTGCCCGTCGGGCGTGCCGGGAGGATAGAAATCGGCCAAGTGATACAGCGCGGCCAGCGCGCGTATGCCGTGATAGAAAGCGGGCCGACCGGCAGCGGCAATCGTGAGCGGCTTGCTGAAGCCGGCATTGGTGGGATCGACGCCGATCGCGCCGTCGACCTCGAATATGGAGCGCCGCGCAATCTCTTCAGGAGAGGGAATCCTGATCCGCGTGACGATCTGGTCTGCATTGGGGCCGGATGCGCGCCGATAGACGCGCTCCTCCATCTTCAGAAATCGCGTGTCGTCCACGGTCATGTCGGGCGTGGTGTAGAGGAAGTAGGCCTCCGACTGCCTGCTCTTCAGCCAAATGCCCCAGTTCTCGTAGGTGTTCTCGTAACCGAGCACATACCCCTCGGTGTTGCAGAAGATGAGGTCGAGCAGCCGCGCGGCCTTCTGCCAGATGACGCGGACATAGGCTTCCCAGGAGCCGTCGAACGTCGCGGTCAGGAGCACATAGTCCACGGCGTCAACTGCGTCGTCCTCCGGCTCGAGCACTGCGACGCCCACGGAGTGGATGCGCCCGACACGATCCACTGAATCGGACAGGACGCGGGCGAGCTCGTATTCAAACGCGCTTGCCCGGCCGCCATTGAGCGCTCGCAGGACGTATTTGGCGCGTGTCTTGTACGTGGTCGCGTCGAGGGACGGCACGAACCCCTTCTTGATGGGGGCCAACACTCTGAAATCCGACGTGCCGGCCATGCTGCCGGTCTTGATCGTTAAATCGCGACGCATGTCCTGCCTCCCTGATGGCTGGCGGCCGAACCGTCGTTCGCAGCCGAGCCGAAATGCCATTATTACGAGTGCTTTCAGTCAAAACATCTTGAGATCGTAATGAGATCGGCCGTTCCGCCGTAACAAACTTGCCCCATGCCTGCGGTCGCAAAGTGCGCGGCACCTCAACCCAAAGTCGCTATTCCAACTGTGCTGGTCCCGCGCCCGCGATTCTATGAACTGGCCCACACTTTTCGTAATTTCATTCACGGTGCGGAGAGCCCCAGTGGCGCGAATCGGTCGATAGGGCTCCATTGGGGAGGGCGCCTCACCGGGCCTTAGACCACGAGCCAGCCAATCACGAGCCACCCACGCCTCATTGGCGTCCGCGGCGCGCCGCTGAAGTCGAGTGTCGGGCGCCCGTCCACACTTGCCGTCAGGCCGCAATCCTCATCGAGCCTCGTCACCGGAATGAGTCCCGCATGTGAAGAACCTGGCTCGCCGCGAGTGCCTTTGCTGGTGCCCGGACACGCCGAGATGCCGCGGGGGGCGGGCTGCAAGGCGAGCGGCTCGGCATCCTTGCCAGGTCCGCACACCCATATCCGTGATTCGCATAAGGTATATTATGGAATATATTTATATCAAATTAGATCAAACAGTTAGCTCAGACTGCTTCCGTGCTGCCTTCATTCCGGCGCCAATTCCCGACGACCCATCGCTCATCGCCTTCGGTCTTGACGGCTACTGTGCATGGGGTTGTTTTCGCGTTTTTGGATCGCGCCTGACCACACCGAAAGCCGATATTGCCGCGACCTTGTCCGGCTGCAATAAGCGAGCTTCGCGAGATCGCAGATGACTGCTGACCAGACGTCCGTATAGGTTTGCGTCTCACAACAAGAACAAACTTTCGAGGAAGCAGACCCCATGGTCCTTTCAACGCGTTTTTCCCGCCGCACGCTTCTCAAGGCCTCCGCCGCGACCGCCGTTTTTGGCGGCGTCAGCGCGCCCTATGTGGCCCGTGCCCAGGCCGCCGAGTTCTCCTACAAGTTCGCCAACAACCTGCCGGAATCGCATCCGTTCGTGGCGCGCGCCCGTGAGATGGCCGCGGCCATCAAGACCGAGACCAACGGCCGGTTCGACCTGCAGATCTTCCCGAACAGCCAGCTCGGTTCCGACACCGACATGCTGAGCCAGGTGCGCTCCGGCGGCGTCGAGTTCTTCACGCTGTCGGGCCTGATCCTGGCGACCCTGGTGCCGGCGGCCTCGATCAACGGCATCGGCTTTGCGTTCCCGGATTACCCCACGGTCTGGAAGGCCATGGACGGCGAGCTCGGCGCCTATGTGCGCGGCGAGATCAACAAGGCCGGCCTCGAGGTCATGGACAAGATCTGGGACAACGGCTTCCGCCAGACCACGTCCTCGACCAAGCCGATCAACGGCCCCGACGATTTCAAGGGCTTCAAGATCCGCGTGCCGGTGTCGCCGCTGTGGACCTCGATGTTCAAGGCGTTCGACGCCTCGCCCGCCTCGATCAATTTCGCCGAGGTCTATTCGGCGCTGCAGACCAAGATCGTCGAGGGCCAGGAGAACCCGCTGGCGCTGATCTCGACGGCGAAGCTGTACGAGGTCCAGAAATACTGCTCGATGACCAATCACATGTGGGACGGCTTCTGGTTCCTGATGAACCGCCGCGCCTGGGCGGCGCTGCCTGACGATATCAAGACCATCGTCGCCAAGAACGTCAACGCCGCCGCCGTCAAGGAGCGCGAGGACACCGAGAAGCTCAATATCAGCGTCCGGCAGGAACTGGCGAGCAAGGGCCTCACGTTCAACCAGCCCGAGGTCGGGCCGTTCCGCGACAAGCTGCGTACGGCCGGCTTCTACGCCGAGTGGAAGGGCAAGTACGGCGAGAAGGCCTGGGAGCTGCTCGAAAAGTCCGTCGGCAAGCTGTCGTAACGTTGCGAGCAATAGGGGCCTTGCCATGGCTCATGTCGACATGACGCCAGCCGTGGCCGGTGAGGTGGCTGAGCCCCCTCGCCGCCGGTCCCTGCTCGGCTCCATCGAACTTGGCTTGAAATGGCTGGTCGAGATCCCGGCGGCGATCCTTGTCGTCGCCGAAATCGTGATCCTGTTCGCCGGCGTGGTCTCGCGCTACGTGCTGCACGCGCCGCTGGTGTGGTCGGACGAGCTCGCCTCGATGCTGTTTCTGTGGCTGGCGATGCTGGGCTCTGCGGTCGCGTTCCGCCGCAGCGAGCACATGCGGATGACGGCGCTGGTCGCGAGCGTAGGCCCTAGGCTCTGGGCCTATCTGGACGTGGTCGCGACCTGTGCCGCGCTGGCGTTCCTGCTGCTGATCGTGCGTCCGGCCTATGAATATGCCTACGAGGAAAGCTTCATCACCACGCCCGCGCTCCAGATCTCCAACACCTGGCGCGCGGCGGCGCTGCCGGTCGGCATCTGCCTGATGGTGGTGTTTGCGTTGCTGCGGCTGTTCCGCGCCGGCGACCTCAAGACCTTGTTGTTGGCGGCGGCGACGGTCGCCGGCCTGATTGCCGTGTTCTGGTTCGCGCAGCCGATCCTCAAGCCGCTCGGCAATATCAACCTGATCGTCTTCTTCATCGGCGTGGTCGGCTTCTGCGTGTTCGCGGGGGTGCCGATCGCGTTCGCCTTCGGGCTCGCGATCTTCGGCTATCTGGCGCTGACCACACGGACGCCTTTGATGGTGCTGGTCGGGCGGATGGACGAGGGCATGAGCCATCTCATCCTGCTCTCGGTGCCGCTGTTCGTGTTTCTGGGCCTGCTGATCGAGATGACCGGCATGGCGCGGGCCATGGTGGCGTTCCTGGCGAGCCTGCTCGGCCATGTCCGCGGCGGCCTGCATTATGTGCTGGTCGGCGCCATGTACCTCGTGTCAGGCATTTCCGGCGCCAAGGCGGCCGACATGGCCGCCGTTGCGCCCGTGCTGTTTCCGGAAATGAAACAGCGCGGCGCCCGCCCCGGCGACCTCGTCGCGCTGCTTGCCGCGACCGGCGCCCAGACTGAAACCATACCGCCGAGCCTCGTGCTGATCACGATCGGCTCGGTCACGGGCGTCTCGATCTCGGCGCTGTTCACCGGCGGCCTGTTGCCGGGCGTGGTGCTGGCACTGACGCTGTCGGCCCTCGTGTGGTGGCGCTATCGCGGCGAGGATCTGAGCCACGTGACGCGGGCAACGTCGGGCGACATCGCCCGGGCGTTCGTGGTCTCCATCCCTGCCCTGGCCCTGCCCTTTGTCATCCGCTACGCCGTCGTCGAAGGCATCGCGACGGCGACTGAAGTCTCGACCATCGGCATTGTCTACGCGCTGGTGATCGGGCTCCTGATCTACCGCCAGTTCGACTGGCGGCGGCTGCTGCCGATGCTGATCGAGACTGCATGCCTGTCCGGCGCCATTCTACTGATCATCGGGACTGCAACCGGCATGGCCTGGGGCCTGACGCAATCAGGCTTCTCGCGCTCGCTGGCGGCGGCCATGACCGGCCTGCCCGGGGGATCGGCGACCTTCATCGCCGTCTCGATCCTGGCCTTCGTGGTCCTCGGCAGCGTGCTCGAGGGTATCCCGGCGATCGTGCTGTTCGGACCGCTGATGTTTCCGATCGCACGGCTGGTCGGCGTGCACGAGGTGCACTACGCCATGATCATCATCCTGGCGATGGGTATCGGGCTATTCGCGCCGCCGTTCGGCGTCGGCTATTATGCCGCCTGCGCCATCGGACGGGTCGATCCGGCCGAGGGCATCAGGCCGATCTGGGGCTATCTGCTGGCGCTGCTGGTGGGATTGATCATCGTCGCAGTCTTTCCCTGGATCTCGACTGGATTCCTGTAAACCGCGCGGCGTCAAGGAGGATGTCGATGAGTGATCGGCAGAACCAGTACAATATCGGCCTCGACAAGACCCCCGCCAACTACGTGCCACTGTCGCCGCTGAGCTTTATCGCGCGCAGCGCCGCCGTCTATCCCGATCACGTCAGCACGGTCTATGAGGGCCGCAGCTTCACCTGGCGCCAGACGCATGAGCGCTGCAAGCGCTTTGCCTCCTATCTTGCGAGCCGGGGCATCGGCGTCGGCGACACGGTCGCGGCCATGCTGCCGAACATTCCGGCGATGAACGAGGCGCATTTCGCGGTGCCAATGACCGGTGCGGTGCTCAATGCGCTCAACATCCGTCTCGATGCATCTTCGATCGCGTTTCAGCTCGACCATGGTGGCGCCAAGATCATTTTGGTCGATCCCGAATTTTCAGGCGTGATCACCGATGCGTTGGCGCAGATGACCGGGCCAAAACCGTTCGTGATCGACGTCGACGATGCCGCATTCAAGGGCGGCAAGCGCATCGGCGAGATCGAATATGAATCCGCCCTCGCCCAGGGTGATCCGAATTTCGCGGCGATCCTTCCGGGCGACGAATGGGACGCGATCGCGCTGAGCTACACCTCGGGCACCACGGGCAATCCAAAGGGCGTCGTCACCCATCATCGCGGCGCGTATCTGAACGCCGTCAGCAACATTCTCGCCGGCAATCTCGGGCAGCATCCGGTCTATCTCTGGACCTTGCCGATGTTCCATTGCAACGGGTGGTGCTTCCCCTGGACGCTTGCGGCGGCCGCCGGCATCAATGTCTGCCTGCGCAAGGTCGAGCCGACAAAAATCTTCGAGCTGATCAGACAGCATGGCGTCACGCACATGTGTGGCGCGCCGATCGTCTACAACACGCTGATCAACGCGCCCGATGCTCCCAAGGGCGACGCTGCCCGCCGCGTGGTCGGCTTGATCGCAGGTGCCGCACCGCCGGTTGCCGTGCTCGAAGGCGCCGAAAACATCGGCATCAAGCTCACGCATGTCTACGGCTTGACCGAGGTCTACGGCCCCGCCTCCGTCTGCGCCGAGCAGCCCGGCTGGGACGAGCTGCCGCCCTCCGAGCGCGCCAGGATGAAGCGCAGGCAGGGCGTGCCCTACCCGCTCGAGGAAGGCGTCACCGTCATCAATCCGCAGACCATGCAGGAGGTGCCGCGCGACGGCGAGACCATCGGCGAGGTCATGTTCCGCGGCAACATCGTGATGAAGGGCTACCTCAAGAACGAGAAGGCGACCAAGGAGGCCTTCGAGGGCGGCTGGTTTCACACCGGCGATCTCGGCGTGCTCGATGAGCACGGCTACGTCACCATCAAGGACCGCTCCAAGGACATCATCATTTCCGGCGGCGAGAACATTTCGTCCGTCGAGGTCGAGGACATCCTCTATAAGCACCCGGCCGTGCTGTTGGCGGCCGTCGTCGCAAAACCCGATCCGAAATGGGGCGAGGTGCCCTGTGCCTTCGTCGAGCTAAAGGACGGCGCGAGCGCCAGCGAGGCCGAGATCATCGCCTTCTGCCGCACGCATATGAGCGGCTTCAAGACACCGAAGGCCGTCGTGTTTGGACCAATCCCGAAAACGTCGACGGGCAAGATCCAGAAATTCCTGCTCCGCAACGAAGTCGGATCGGCGAAGGCCATTACGGCCTGAAGCACTTCCATGCTACCACTTGGGAAGCTAGTTCGTCTCTAGCCGCAGCCCGTCATAGGCCGGCACCACGCCTTCGGGTAGCTTCTGCCGGATCACCTCATAGTCGACATCAGCCGTCATGTTGGTGATGACGGCGCGCTTCGGCTTGAAGCGCTCGATCCACGACAACGCGTCGTTGATGCTGAAATGGCTGACATGCTGGGTGTAACGCAGGCCGTCGACGATCCAGAGATCGAGGTTTTCCAAAGCGCCCCAGCTCTCCCGGGGGATGTCGTTGAGATCGGGCGTATAGGCGGCATTGCCGATGCGATAGCCGAGTGCGGGGATGTTGCCGTGCTGGACCAGGAAGGCGGTCATGGTCACGTCGCCGCCCTTGCCGCTGATGATCTGGCTTTCGCCGGCCTCGATCGAATGCCTGCTGAGGATCGGCGGATAGTCGCTTCCCTCCGGCGCGATGAAGCAATAGGAGAACCGGGCCATGATGTCTTTTGCGGTCGACTGATTGAAATAAACAGGAATACGCTTGCGCATGTGCATCACGACCGAACGCAGATCGTCCATACCGTGGGTCTGATCGGCGTGTTCGTGCGTCAGGAACACTGCGTCGATATGGTCGACATTGGTCGAGATCAGCTGCTCGCGCAGGTCCGGCGAGGTATCGATCACGATGCGCGTGGTGCCGTGTGGTGACGTCTGCTCCACCAGCAGCGAGCAGCGGCGGCGACGATTCCTGGGATTGGTGGGATCGCATGCGCCCCAGCCGAGGGCGGGACGCGGCACACCCGCGGAAGAGCCGCAGCCCAGGATCGTCAGCGTCAGCGTCATGCGGCTTCCAACCTCAAGCTTTCACCTTGGAGAACAGGCGGAAGAAGTTTTCGGTGGTCTGGCGTGAAATCTCATCGAGTGACACGCCGCGCGTTTCGGCCAGCACCTTGGCGACCTCGACTACATAGGCCGGCTCGTTGCGCTTGCCCCGGAATTTGCCCGGCGCAAGATAGGGCGAGTCTGTTTCAACCAGAATACGGTCAGCAGGCAGTTCGGCCGCGAGCGCGCGCAGTGTATCCGACTTCTTGAAGGTCAAAATGCCCGTGAAGCCGATATAGAACCCGAGCGACACCGCCTTCAGCGCCAGCTCGCGCCCGCCGGTGTAGCAATGCAGTACGGCGCGAAACGATCCCTTTGCCGCCTCCTCCTCCAGGATGCGGGCGCAGTCCTCGTCCGCCTCGCGGGTGTGGATCACCAGCGGCAGGCCGGTGGCGCGCGACGCGGCGATGTGGGCACGAAAGCCCCTCGCCTGCGCCTCCGGCGAGCCGTCGTCGTAGAAATAGTCGAGCCCGGCTTCGCCGAGCGCGACCACTTTCGGATTCTGGGTTAGCGCGATCAGTTCATCAGTCGAGATGCCGTCTTCCTCATCCGCGTTGTGCGGATGGGTGCCGACGGTGCAATAGACGTCGTCGTATCGCTCGGCGATGGTGAGAATCTGATCGAGGTTTCGCACTCGCGTCGAGATCGTGACCATGCGGCCAATTCCGGCCGCGCGGGCGCGCGACACGATCCCGTCGAGATCCTCCGCAAAATCGGGGAAATCCAGATGGCAGTGACTGTCGACCAGCATCGTTCCGTGCGCCTCAGGCCGCCGGCTCGACGTAGCGCGGGAACGCCGGCGTCGGCGCTGGCAGCGTGGTGCCGGGTGCGATCCGCTTCTCGCCGCCGAGCATCGCGAAGTTGCGCTCACCGGCCGGGATCCCGAGGCTGTCGAGCAGCGACCCAGATGCGGTCGGCATCGCGGGCTGGGCCAGGATCGCGATCTGGCGCACGACTTCAGCGGTGACATAAAGCACCGTCTTCTGCCTGACAGGATCGGTCTTGGCGAGCGCCCAAGGTGCCTCGCCCGCGAAATAGCGGTTGGCCTCCGCGACCACGGCCCATGCGGCGTTGAGCCAGTGATGGATCTGCTGCATCGCCATGGCTTCGCGCGACGTGGCGATCATGCCATCGGCCATCGCGAGGATCGCCTTGTCGTTGTCGCTGAACGCGCCGGGCTCAGGCAGCACGCCGCCGAGTTGTTTGGCGATCATCGACAGCGAGCGCTGCGCAAGGTTGCCGAGATCGTTGGCGAGATCGGCGTTGATGCGCGCGACGATGGCCTCGTGATTGTAGTTGCCATCTTGGCCGTAGGAGAACTCGCGCAGGAGGAAATAGCGCATCTGGTCGACGCCGTACTGATCAGCGAGATTGAAGGGATCGACGACATTGCCGACCGACTTCGACATCTTCTCGCCCCTGTTGAACAGGAAGCCATGGGCATAGACCCGCTTTGGCAACGCAAGACCCGCCGACATCAGGAATGCCGGCCAGTACACCGCGTGGAAACGGATGATGTCCTTGCCGATGATATGCACGTCGGCCGGCCAGTAGCGCCAGTTGTTGTCGCTCTCATCGGGAAAACCGACGCCCGTGATATAGTTGGTCAGCGCGTCAACCCAGACGTACATGACGTGCTCTTCGTCACCGGGCACCTTCACGCCCCAGTCGAATGTGGTGCGCGAGATCGAGAGGTCGCGCAGGCCGCCTCTCACAAAGCTCGCCACCTCGTTGCGGCGCGCGTCCGGACCAATGAACTCCGGATGCTCCTCGTAGAGCTTCAACAGCTTGTCCTGATAGGCCGACAGGCGGAAGAAATAGCTCTTCTCCTCGACCCATTCGACCGGTGTGCCCTGCGGTCCGAGGCGGACGCCGTCATCGTTCAGACGGGTCTCATCCTCGGCGTAATAGGCCTCGTCGCGCACCGAGTACCAGCCCGAATAGCTGTCGAGATAGATGTCGCCATTCGCTTCCATGCGCCGCCAGATTTCCTGGCTCGAGCGATGATGCTGCTCCTCAGTGGTACGGATGAAGCGGTCGAACGAGACGTTCAGGCGCTGGTCCATCTCCCTGAAGCGGTTGGCATTGCGGGTCGCTAGCGCAGACGGGGTAAGCCCCTCGTTCTGCGCAGTCTGGACCATCTTCTGGCCGTGCTCATCGGTGCCGGTCAGGAAGAACACGTCCTTGCCGTCGAGCCGCGCGAAGCGCGCCAGCACGTCGGCCGAGATCGCCTCATAGGCGTGACCGATATGCGGGTTGCCGTTGGGATAGGCGATCGCAGTCGAGATGTAGAAGACGTTGTCGCGCGCGGGTGCGGCAGCGGGCGCATTCATCTTCGGTGCAGCCACCGCCTTCGGCGCCTTGGGCTTTGACACTTTGGGCTTCGCTACCTTCGGCGGCGTGGCAACGGGAGCCGGCGCGGCGATTACGGCGGGCTTAGCCACCATCGCCTTCTTGACCGCATTTTTTGCAGGAGCCGTGGCTGGTTTCTTCGCCGCTTTCTTGGCGACGACCCGCTTCCTCGCAGCCTTCTTGCCAGCCTTCTTCGCTGTCTTCGCGGCGCTCTTCTTCACGCCCTTGTCGGCGACAGCCTTCTTGGTCTTCTTGGCCTTCTTGGCAGCCTTGCGCGCCAATGCCTTCACGGCCTTTTTGGCGGCCTTCTTTGCAGCCTTCTTGCTGCTCTTGCCCTTGGCGGCTTTCTTAGCGCGTGTTGCCACGACGAATTCCTTTACCGGCTTCTCGAAATTTGAAAAACGAACTGCGCCTAGCGCGTAGCATCCGCCAGCCAGCCGAACACCGAGAAAACCAAGGGCTTTCGCTCCAGATTGTAGGTTTCGGTGTCGCGCGCGGCGCGGACGATCTTTTCCCATACCTCGCCGAGGCGCGCAAGGCGCGGCAGGTTCTGGTTGGCATTGGCTTCGTCTGCATGCAGGCGATCCGCGATCCAGCGATCGATACCGTCAACGAACGCGGCAAGGGCCACGCGATCGCTGGTGCCGAGGGATTCGCCGAGCGCGTGCAATTCGCGCGGATCGACCTCCGGCAGGCGCTCCAGCAGCGCCGCCGTGCGCTGCTGGAGCTTCAGCGCATCGCCGCCGAGCAGCGTCAGCGCGCGTGAGACGCTGCCTTCGGAGGCCTCTGCCGCCTCGCGCAAGGCCAAATCGGTCGGCGCGATCTCGGCGGCCGCAGCGGCCGCGCCAAGAACCTCGTCTGAAGTCAGTGATCGCAAACGCAGCTTGCGGCAACGCGACTGGATGGTGGCAAGCACGCGAGCCGGTGCGTGGCTCACCAAAAGGAACAACGATCGCTGCGGCGGCTCCTCGAGGATCTTGAGCAGCGCGTTTGCTGCATTGGGATTGAGCTCGTCGACGGTGTCGACGATGCAGACGCGCCACCCCTCCGCTGCAGCCGTCGACCCGAAGAACCCGATCGTCTCGCGGGTCTCGTCGACCGTGATGACCGTGCGCATTACACCACGATCGTTGGCAGTGCGCTCCAGCGTCAGCAGGCCGCCATGCGAACCGGCTGCAACCTGTCGCGCCACGGCGTCGTCAGGATCAATGGCGAGGTCTTCAGCAGTCTGCACTGATGGCGCCAGCGGCTGGCCGCGGGCGAGCACGAAGCGCGCCATGCGATAAGCCAGCGTTGCCTTGCCGATTCCCTGTGGCCCGCCGATCAACCACGCATGCGGAATCCGCCCGCTGCGATACGCTGCAAGCAGCGCCGTCTCGGCGTCGCGATGACCGAACAGACGGCTGGTCTCGCGCGGATGTGGGATGGCGCTCTCGCGCTCGGCCTGACGCGGGCTCATGCCGAGATCACCGAAGCAGGTGTCGGCAGGAGGCGTTCGCGCAGCGCGGTCCAGACGCGACCCGCCACCGTGTCAGGATCGGAATTGGCGTCGACCAGGACGCAGCGCGCGGGCTCGTCCACGGCGATCTTGCGATAGGCCTCCCGCAGTCCCTGGTGGAAGGCGAGCTTTTCGCCCTCGAACCTGTCGGGCGTGCCGCCGCCGCGCCGCGCCGCCGCACGCGCCAGGCCAATTTCAACGGGCAGATCGAGGATGATGGTGAGATCAGGCTTGAGATCGCCGATTGTGACCCGCTGCATTGCGTTGATCAGTCCGGCAGGCACGCTGCCGAGGCTCCCCTGATAGGCTCGCGTCGAGTCGGCGAAGCGGTCGCACAGCACCCAGACGCCCTGCTTGAGCGCGGGTTCGATCAAGGTCCGGACATGGTCGTCGCGCGCGGCGGCAAACAACAGCGTCTCGGCTTCGGGCCCAAGCAGCTTGCCCATGCCCGACAACACCAGATGGCGCATGATCTCAGCGCCCGGCGAGCCGCCGGGCTCGCGCGTGACCAGCGTCCGCAGTCGGGCCGCGTTGAGGCGATCGGCGAGCTTCTTGATCTGGGTCGACTTGCCCGTCCCCTCGCCGCCTTCAAAGGTGATGAAGCGTCCGCGCCCGGACGGCCGCTGTCCCTTGCTCTCACTCATGATCAGAGTTTCTCGGCGCCCGCGCGGAACATGCCGATCACGAGCTCGCTGGCACCGTCGATCGCGCGCCGCATGGTCGAGCCGGTGCCGATCGATTCGGCCGCGTAGACCGGTGTTTCCACCGCGATATTGCCGCTGCGCCAGACCTTGACCACGCCGACCTGCTGTCCTTCCCGAACCGGCGCGCGCACAGGACCGCTATAGACGACGCGCGCGATCAGCTTGTCGCCCCCGCTTTTGTGCACCATCACCTTCACCGGCTCTTTCGCAACCAGCTTCACCGAGCGGCTCTCGCCGCCAAACACCTTGGCGTATCCGACCTGCTGGTCGGCCGCGATCAGCGTGCGGGTCTCGAAATTACGAAAGCCCCATTCCAGCATCTTTTTGGCTTCGGTGGCACGATCCTCGATGTCTTCAAGCCCATTGACGACGACGATCAACCGCGTGCCATTCTGCACCGCCGAGCCGACCATGCCATAGCCGCCTTCCTTGGTGTAACCGGTCTTGAGACCGTCGGCGCCTTCCATCGAGTTGAGCAAGGGATTGCGGTTGGGCTGGCGGATCTTGTTCCAGGTGAACTCCTTCTCGCCGAACAGTTTGTAGAACTCCGGGAAGTCCAGGATGATGTGACGCGCGAGCATGCCGAGTTCGCGCACCGTCATCTTGTTGCCGGGGTCCGGCAAGCCGTTGGAATTGGCGAAGGTCGACTTGGTCATGCCAAGCTCGCGAGCTCGCTTGGTCATGAAGTCGGAGGCAAAGATCTTTTCGCTGCCGGCGATGCCTTCGGCAAGCGCGATGCAGGCGTCATTGCCGCTCTGGATGATCGCGCCGTGCAGCAGATCGTCGACCGAGACCTTGCTGTTGATGGCTGCGAACATGGTCGAGCCGCCCGAGGGCGCCCCACCCTTGCGCCAGGCGTTCTCGCTGATCCGGTATTCGTCGGTCAGCTTGACGTCGCCCTTCTTGATCGCGTTGAACACGACCTCCGCAGTCACGAGCTTCATCATGCTGGAGGGCGCACGCAGCTCGTCGGCGTTCTTCTCGAACAGCACGCTGCCGCTGGAGGCCTCGATCAGGATCGCCGTGGGGGCATCACCGTCAAAGCCGGTGTCTTCGGCTTTCTTGGCGCCCTGGACGCTCTGGTTGGCGGCGTAGAGCAGCCCGCCCGAGCTGAGGCTCACGACAAGCGCCGCCGCAACCAGCCCGCGCACCAGTGCGCCGGCTGTGAACCGGGTGCGACGGAGCGGGATGAGACGAAATACCATGGCGAAGCCCTGAGAGCGGCGTTCTAACAAATGGAACCAGCGCGAACAACACGAGGAGCGGTGCTCTCCCCGAGATTGCACGATTCTCGTCGCATCCCTATCGTGCCACCTCATGTTTCCTGACCAAACCCCTGAAACAAGGCGGAAAAGCGATGTCCACGACCCGCGTGATCAAGGCCAATGGGATCGACCTCTTCATCCGCGAAGCCGCAGGTCAGGGACCGCTGGTGGTGCTGTGCCATGGCTGGCCGGAACTGTCTTATTCCTGGCGACACCAGATCCCGGCACTGGCGGCCGCCGGCTTCCACGTCGTGGCTCCCGACATGCGCGGCTTCGGCCAGAGCGCGGCGCCCGCGGACGTCGCCGCCTATTCGATCTTTGACCTGGTGGGCGACGTCGTCGGCCTGGTCCAGGCGCTCGGCAAGACCAAGGCGATGGTGGTCGGCCACGACTGGGGCGCGCCGGTTGCCTGGCATGCGGCCCTGTTTCGACCGGATATCTTCACCGCCGTCGCTGGCCTGAGCGTGCCGCCGCCGTTCCGCGGCCGCGGCAGGCCGCTCGAGCTGCTGCGCCAGGGCGGCATCACCAATTTCTACTGGCAGTATTTCCAGGCGCCCGGTGTGGCCGAGGCCGAGTTCGAGCAGGACGTCGCCCGCACCATGCGCATCGTGCTCGGCGGGCGCGGCCTTGCCGATCCGAATGCCGCGATGTTCGTGCAGGAGGGCAAGGGCTTTCTCGGTCATGCGACCGCCGCCGAGCCGCTACCGGCGTGGCTGAGCGAGGATGATCTGGCTCATTTCACCGAAAGCTTCCGCAAATCCGGATTCCGCGGCGGGCTGAACTGGTACCGCAATATCGACCGCAATTGGGAGCTGACCGCGCCCTGGCAGGACGCGCAGATCCATCAACCCTCGCTCTTCATCGCCGGGGCGCAGGACGCCGTCATCACCGGACTGATCGGCGCCAAGCGCGTCAACGAGCTGGAGCGCGTGCTGCCCAATCTCACGCGAAAGCTGATCATCGACGACGCCGGTCATTGGGTCCAGCAGGAGCGGCCCGACGAGGTCAACGCTGCACTGGTCGGATTCCTGCGCGAAGCGTCGTCGCGCTAGGCGGCGCAATCGGGAATCAGTACAGGCCGCGGCCGGTCAGGATGCTGCGGGCCTCGGCCGCGCCGTCATCGGACGGACCGTTATCGGAGGCATAGCGGCCGTCCTGGTCATAGGACACCTGGCGGACATTCTGAAGCGATCGGCCCCGGCTGCGACTCGAGGCCGACATCTCCGAGGTCGCATTGATCGAGGCAACGTCCGCTGAGGTGCTGCCGAGGCTGTAGGGCCGCCCCTCCGGCATCGGGACATCGCCACGGATAGCGCCACGATTCGACGAGGGCAGCTCCGGCACGAACGGCCGCGCCGAGGCGACCCGCACCATCGAGGGCGACGGCGCCGGCACGCCGGTGCGCAAGGTTGCGATCAACTGGCGGTCATCCGAGCCTTCCAGCGGCGCCCGGCCGACATATTCGACACGGACCTTGGCGACGCCATTTCCTTTGAATTCAAGCAGTTCGGCGGCTTTGTTCGAGACGTCGATGAGGCGGTTGCCGTGATACGGCCCGCGGTCATTGACGCGGACGACCAGCGACTTGCCGTTGGAGAGATTGGTCACCCGCGCATAGGACGGCATCGGCAGGGTCGGATGGGCCGCCGTCAGCGAGCCCATGTCGAAGACCTCGCCATTAGCCGTCAGACGGCCGTGGAAATCATCGCCATACCAGGAGGCCATACCCTCGGCCCGGTAGTTGACGTCCTCCTCCGGCACGTAGGTCCGGCCGGCGACGACATAGGGCTTGCCGACGCGATAGGTGCCGCCGCCTTTGGGCACGGGATCACCCCAGGCTACGACGCGCGGGCTCGACGACACGCCGTATTTGGGGTCGACCCGGTTGGCGAACTTGTTGGACGAGGCGCAATTGGCGAGCGCTAGGCAGGTGGCCACCGCCGCAACGCACCGCGCGGTCCGCACCACCGAATCTGACCGTCGGATCCCCATTCGCCCCAAATACCATTTCGCCGGAGACGAACCCAATCCGCTTTCCTGCGGGGGACGCCTTCCGGACCTCAAAGCTCCGAGCGGCCCACCACCGTCCCGAAGACGGTAACGATAACGCAACCCGAACACGGCGGAAATGGGGAGCCCACAACGTACGCACTGGGATGGTAAACAGGACGTTCGCAATTCTCCGTTGATCTACGGAGCGCCAAGGCCTCAGCACCGGTGCGTCTGTGCCAGTCCTGCACAAGCTGTTGCGCCAAAAGCTCACTCCACCCCCGATATCGCCGGCTTCACCGGAATTCTTTTGACTGTGCAAGGCCGCCCGCGTTTTCTCGCGTGCAGGGGCGGATCTGGAATTTAACGATGATCGAGACGGTTTCGGCACTGATGGGTCTGGTAAGCGCGGGGATCTTCCTGGCCCATGCGTTTGAAGGCTACCGCACGAGGGCCTGAAGGCACTCTCGCGGGCGACATTGCATCACTTCTTCACAGCGGCACGTTCGGACAATTTTAATCAATCCGATCGAGCATCGAAGACGAGAGCAGCAGGTGTCCCATGCGCAACCATGACCTCGTATCCGACGGCTTTCTTGCATTGACCGCAGGCGGTCTGGTGCTGCTCTGCTCGAGCCTCGTGGCACTGGCTTTCGGCTAGTCCTCCAACCACCCTTTCGCATTTTCAGATCGCCGCGCCATCGCACCGCAGTAAGCGCGATGACCCCCGCTCCCATTTAGTTGATTGAATTGTCGTGTTCGGCGCCTCGACCTAATTTCATGAGGCCACCACCAGCCAAGGTGACGAACATGCTAGCCGAGAAATTCATCCTGGTTCTGGAATCGCTGATCCGCAGCGGCCGGACCTATCCCGACGGAAGCCCCCGGGTCATCAGCACCTCCGCGCATGTCCCGGTGACGCTGCCGAACCAGAAATAGCTGCACGCCGCCACGCGCCCCGTCCTCTCAGCGCAGACCCAGCGGAGAGCTGCGGTAGAGGCCCTCGCGGGCTTCATTGGCGCAGACGAAGCTGCCGTCAAACCCCTGGCCATACAGCTTCTGTCCCTTGCGGTAGTAGATGCCCTTCCTGAAATCCAGCCACACCACCTTGTCGCCGGGGCAGTGGCGCTGGGCCTGCTCCTCATAGCGAAACGGCGTCAGCGGTGTCGCCGCCACCTCTGCGGCCTTGCCGGCGCCGAAGATCACCGCGCTTGCAAGCGCGATCCTTCCGAGCCGTCGGCCAAAGCCACTGCGCAGCACTGTCTGCCTCCTGGGATCACCGGGCTCCCGTTCTGTACGATAACATGAGACGACGCGATCGCCAGGCGCTGACCCGGCGTGACGTCTTCCTCCGGCCATCGTGGCGAGGTACATGGGACCAGCGTCACCTCCATCATCGGACCTTGCATGTCGGTAGAGCCTGAAACGACGACCGGCCCCCGCCCGCCCTCGCCGCGCCTCGGCCTGTTGCCGATGATCATCTTCGGGTCGCGCTGGCTGCAACTGCCGCTCTATCTCGGGCTGATCGTGGCGCAATGCGTCTACATCGTGCTGTTCCTGAAGGAGCTCTGGCACCTCGCCTCGCACGCGCTCGATCTCACCGAACAGGAGATCATGATGAGCGTGCTGGCGCTGATCGACGTCGTGATGATCTCCAACCTCTTGGTGATGGTGATCGTCGGCGGTTACGAGACCTTCGTCTCCCGCCTCGACCTCGAGGGCCACCCCGACGAGCCGGAATGGCTCGGTCACGTCAACGCCAGCGTACTCAAGATCAAGCTCGCGATGGCGATCATCGGCATTTCCTCGATTGCGCTGCTGCGCACCTTCATCGAGGCCGGCAATCTCGGCTCGAGCCGGGCCAGCCTCACCGAAAACGGCGTGATGTGGCAGGTGCTGATCCACATCACTTTCGTCGCGTCGGCGATCGGCATCGCCTTCGTCGACAGGTTCAGCGATAAGGCCACGCACAAGCAGCAGGAGTGACGCGCGGTCGACGTCAGGCCTGGTGCGATGCGGCTTCGAGCTGCGCCAACGCCTGGTGCAGGCACTCCTGCATCTTCTGCGCAACCTGCTCGCGCAAAATTCCCTTCGCGGCGAGCTCGCTCGAGAGCTTGTTCAGGGTCTCGTCCATTGTCCGGTTCGCCAGGCTGTCGGTCACCAGCTTCGTCGCGTAAGCGGCGGCGGCATCGCCGCTGAGCCCGAGCTCGCCTGCGGCCCACAGCCCGAGCAGCTTGTTCGACCGGGCCGCAGCCTTGAACATGAGCTCCTCGTCGTGGGCGAATTTGGCCTCAAAGCCCTGCTCGCGCTTGTCGAACGTGGTCATGGTCAGCTCCATTTGCGCTATCGCTGGTAGGATCTGGACTGGGAGCGAAATTCTCCGTGGTTCTGGCTATCTAAGGATCAATTGAATCTTCCGGCCGAAGTCGGACGCCGTCAAGCGTCCACAGCGTCAGGCCTCGACCGGCCTGGCCGGCGAGAAGATCATCCTTGCGATGTGTCAGGTCAACTCGCGGCCCCGCGGCCCCGGAGAATCAAGAGGCGACGCATGACCCGGCAGCTTCGGGAATTTCAGCCGCCCGCCTCGGCTCCCGGCCGTCAGGCCTTTGCGGCGGCCGCCTCGCGGGCCAGCCGCTCGGCCCTCAGCCGCTCGCGATTGGCGTAAAACGCCTTCTGCGCCTCCTCATGGTCGCGCATGGCCTTTTCGGCCTCGATGCGGCGAGCCGCATCGCGCGCCTGGCGCTGTTCGGGTGTCAGGGGTTTGCGTCGGAAGGAAAGGTCTTCAGTCATGGCCAGATAACGCGCCGGCGACCGGAAAGTTCCATCTCCCGCCGCCGGCCGGTCCGGCCAATTGCCGGGCGCAAGAAAGCCGAAAACAACCCCATGCACAGTAGCGCCCAAAAACCGTTTGAAGCGTCGGGCAAAACAGTGGCATAATGCGATTATTCCGAAAATCTATCGCGTCGGGGCGCCGGTTGCCGAAGTGATCGCTGGGATCACTCCGGCAGTCCTGTCATCAGGAACGCGTGCCGCCTTCAGGCCGCGCGGCTAGAGCACGTGGTAGTCATGCCCGGGCAAGAGCTTGCTGTCGACGAAGGCGAGATCGAGGGCTTGGCTTGATGGCGGAGCCAATGCATCGACATGCATGTTGAGAACCTGGCCTAGTGACGCGCTGGCGTTGCCATGCGCATCGCTTGCATCCGCGCCCACGGCGCTTGGCGCGACGCTGGCCGCGGCGAACTTGAAGCCATCCCCTTCGGCGACCGCAGACGTGCCTGATCCAGCTGTCGTGCTGCCCGCAACCGGCGGATCATAGACGATCGTCCCGTTCTGGCCGTCGCTGACAAAGTTGAAGTTCGCTTGCTGGTACGATCCATTGAAGTGAATCGCGGCCGAGTTCGTGCCATCGGAAATATTGAGCACGTTGTTGACGGCATCGTAGCTTTCCGAAAGCGAGCTATAGTTGATGTCCTTCAGATCGATCTGATCGGAACCGCCAAGCGAACCATTGCCGGTGAATCCCGTGATGAACGCCTGCAGGCTCGCTGCGTGATCGACAACCAGTGAAGCGGTCGAACCGCTCGGCGCGTTGAACAAAATGGTCTGCGAGGACGCCGCGCCATTAGCCAAATGGAGCGTAGCGCCGATATCGATGTCCGCAGATCCGGTGCCGGTCAGTTGCTGATCGACCTGGAGCGTACCGCCGGCAGCCCTGAGGGTCCCGTCGTTGACGATGGTCGACGCAATCTCGCCGGTGCCAACCAGTGATCCATCGCCGCCGATATGGATGGTGTTGGCCATGGTCGCGGCGCTCGACCCGATGTCGATTGCGCCACCATTGGTCAGCGCCAGCACGGCCGAAGACCCGCCGAGCGAAAGATAGGACGCGGTGACCACCGAGCCCGCGCCGTCAACCGTCAAGCTGCCGGAGCTTCCTGCCAGTTCGGCCAGGGCCAGGGTGTTGGCAGTCAGGCTGCCGCCGTTCTCCACGAGGACGGTGGCCGAGCCGCTGTTGCCGATCGTCAAGATCCCGCTGGCATGGAGGCTGGCATCGTCGATCGTCAGCGTGTCGGTCACGCCGGCATCATGGTTGACGGCGAGCATCATGTTGGTGGTCGTGACGGTCGCATGGTCGGAGATCGTCATGGTGGCGGTGCCGTCGTTACCAACCTGGATGTTCGGCGAGAGGCCCGAGGAGGTATCGAGGCTGGTCCCGGCGCCCGAGATCGTCAGGTCACCCGAGGTTCCTGCAAGGGAGGCGATGTTGACAAAGGCCGCCGTGAGCGTGGCCCCGTCGAGCAGTGTCAGATGACCGTTCCCGGCCAAGCCTACATTGATGCCATCCGCGTTGCCCTGGATCGCCAGATGCGACCCCGCACCATCGATGGTGAGGCTGCCGTCCCCGCCGGCCTGCGAGCCAAGACCGAGATAGCTCGCGCTGATGCTGCCGCCGTTCTCCACTGTGGCATGTGCCGTTCCCGCATCGCCGATCGTGAGACCCATCGCAACGGTCAGGGTGGCGTTATTGATATCGAGCGTGTCGACGATCCCCGCCGCATGAATGGCGCCGACATCCATGTTTCCGGCCGATACGGCGGCATGGTCGGCGATGCTCAGCGCTGCCAAGCCGGATCCGCCGACCTGGAGATTCTGAAACTGACCCGTCGTTGCGTTGAGACTTGTGCCAGCTCCGGTCACGACGACCGTTCCGTGACCGCCGGCCTGGTTGCCGATCGAGAGAGAACCAGCGGTAAAGGTCGCGCCGGCCGACAGATTCAAGCTGCCGGTGCCTGAAAGGCCAATGGACGCGCTGGTGATCGTGATCTGCGAGCCCGCACCCGCCGCATTGATCGTGCCCTCGTCATCGAAATTGGCGGTCTGCCAGACGCCGCCGGCGTTGTTGTTGAACGTGGTGGTGGCACCAATGCTGACGCCACCAAGGATGGTCCCGCTGTTGTTGATGGTGACCTGGCTGCCGCCGGCCTCGAAGATCGCGCCGGCCGAAACCGACGAGCCGATGGTTCCGGAATTGTTGAGCGTCACCGTGCCGGCTGCGTTTTCATTGACGCTGATTGCGGAGACCGTGCTCGCGGTGGTGACGGTACCGCTGTTGGTGATGATGGTGGATCCCGTCGAACCGCTTGCCGTCAGGTTCACGGCGATACCGTTGGAACTGGCGCCGTTGACTGTGCCGGTGTTGGTGACCGAGACGTTGCCGACGTGATTTCCGCCGGCGAAGATACCGACGGTGCCGGCGCTGATCGTACCGTTGTTGGTGATGGTAACCGAGCCGCCTGATGCGGAGAGACCGGCATGGGCATTCCCAGAGATGCCGGTCGCTCCGGAATGGATCGAACCGCCATTGGTGATACTGACATTACCGCCGTTCTGGGCGCTGGCCTGGATGCCATTGCTGGGCGCCGTGATCGACGACGCAGAGCCTGTCGAGACGGTGATGTTGCCCTTGCCCCAGTTATAGGCGTTGATACCGACGGCTGCGTCCGCTGTAATCTGTGCGTTGCTCTGCACGGTGACATTGCCAAGCACAGCGTTCGTTGCCGTTCCGTTGCCGCCGGGCGCGTAGCCGACCGAGACCGCCCCCGGTGTTGCTCCGCCGTTCCCGGTCGCATGCGTGCCGGAGTGAATGATGTCGTTGCCGAGCACCACCATGACGTTCCCGGTGGCAGGCTCCGATGTCGCCTGGCTTTGGGCATTGACGCCGATGCTGCCGCCGTAGATCGTGTCGCCGTCACCGGTCTGGATGTTGATGTCGCCAACGCCGGTGGTCGTGGTCTGGATGCCGATGAAGTTGGTCGCATGGATCGCGACATTGGCGCCGACATTGATCGCGACGCTGCCGCTGCCCTTGCTGTTGGCAAAGGCACCGAGCCCGTATTGGTCTGCAGTCACCGAGGTGTTGGCGCCCTCGTTCAGCGTCACATTGCCGTTGCCGTAATTGTAGCCGTTGAGACCATAGCCCGCGGCAGCCGTGACGTTGGCGTTGTTGTTGATCACAACGGTGCCGTTGATGTTGGTGTTGGCCGTGCCGTTGGCACCATAGAAGCCGGCGGCGATGCTCTGCGGCACCGAGCCGCTCGGATTGAGCGTCGTGCCGGAGTTGATCACGGCATTGTTCGTGACCGTCACCGTTGTGTTGGAGGATCCAGCGATCACCGTGTCCTGGTTAATGGCACTGATACCTGCGCCACCCGAATTGATGGTGCTGCCGGGATCGGTAAGGACCGAAACGTTGCCGGTGCCAAGAGTCCCCGCACGAATGCCGAACTGCACCGTCGAATTGATGGCGCCCGCGGCTTCGACCGACACGTTGCCGCTGCCCGCGGTCGTCGCGACGATCCCGTGCTGATTACCGCTGACCCCTCCGGTCGCGGTCACCGAGACATTGCCGCCATTGGACGCATTGAGGTTCTGCGCTTCGATGCCGAACATTGCGGCACCCGAGCCGGTGACGCTGCCGGTCGACACCACCTGGATATTGCCGACGCCGCTTGCGCTGTCCTGCGCGAGGATACCCGTGCCCGTCTGGCCGACGGTCGGACCCGACGTGGAGACGGAGATGTCGCCCGTGCCGTTCTGGGTCACCACGATGCCATTGGCCGCGCCGGTGATGGCGCCGCCGGGCGCGACCGAGATCGCGGCCTTGTTGCCGGAGCTTCCGCCCGTCGCGGTGAAGTCGATGCCGTCACCAGCGGCAGCGGTGACGGCTCCGAAGCCGTTGATTGCAAAATTGCCACCCGTCGAGGAGACCGCCGCGATGGTCCCGCTGACGGCGCCGAAATTGAGATTGAGCGTGCCGCCGCTGCCCGTGAAAGAGACCGTCTGCGCACTCGCCCCATCAAGCACTAGGGTCGCGCCGGCATCCACCAGCACGGCCCCCGTCCCGCTGAGGCCGCCGCCGATCTCGAGCGAGCCGGACGCAACCTCGAGCGTGCCCGTGTTGTTCACGGCCCCGTTGATCATGTTGATCCCGGAGAGATTGTCGATGTGCCCGCTGTTGTTGACGACGAGGCCGTTGGCGCCGTTGATGCTGGCGCCGGTCGACAGATTGATGGTGCCGGCATTGTTGACGGTGTTGCTCTCCACCACGCCAGTGGTCGAAGCCGTGCCGAATCCGCTCCACGTGCCGACGGCCCAGACGCCGCTGGCCTGGTTGTTGAAGGTGCCGTTGCCGACATTGATGTTGCCGTCGATCGTGCCGCTGTTGGTCAGCGTGATGTCGCCGCCACCAGCGAAAATTGCTTGCCCGGTGGCGTTCGAGCCAATGATGCCGGTGTTGTTGATGGTGACAGTGCCGGTATTGTTCTCATTGAGTCCAATCGCCGAGCCATTGCCGAGGCTTGTCACCGTGCCCGAATTGGTGAGGCTGATCGAGCCCGTTGCGCCGGCAGCTGTCAGGTTGGCGCCGATGCCCGAGAAGGTCGTGCCGGTGGCGGCACCACCGTTCGTGATGCTGATGCTGCCGGCACCATTGCTGAACGCGCTGATGCCGGTCATGCCGGTCGCCGATCCGCTGTTGCTGATCGAGACATTGCCGCCGGCGGAATCATTGGCATTGATGCCCGAGAAGCTGTTACCGGTCGCCGTTCCCGTGTTGGTCACGGAGATGGTGCCGGCGTGCACCGCGTTGGCGGCGACAAACCCGTTGATGCCGGTCCCGCCACCGGTGGCCACGCCGGCGTTGCTGATCGTGACATTGCCGCCATCATTGGTACTGGCGTTGATGGCGTTGCCCGTGCCGTTGGTCGCGGTGACGTTCGACGCCGCGCCAGTCGTCACCGTGGCATCGCCTGTGCCCCAATTGAAGGCGCCGATGCCGAAGCCATTGCTTCCAGTGACGACGATGGTTGCATTGCTGACAACGGAGACGTTGCCAGCCACGCCCGGCTCGATCGCGTTGCTTCCAGGGGAATAGCCGGCGTTGATGCCGCCAATGATGGCATTGATCGTCCCGGTCCCCGCAATGACAGAAAGGGTGCTACCGGCCGAGACCGTCGAAGATTGATCAAACGCCCCGATGCCGTAGCGGCCGGCGTTGACGCTGAGGCTGTCGGCGGTGGTGACGCCGACATTGCCGTTGTCCAGGGAGTAGGCCTGGATGCCGTCGTTGCCGGCGCCGCTGTTGACCGTCGCGTTGGCACCGACCGTGATGCTGACGTTGCCAGTTCCACCTGGTTGTCCAGCGACCCCCTCCAAGCCGAACGCCGCGACACCGATGAGATTGCCCGTGACCGTGGTGCCGGCGCCGTCATTCACCGTGACGTCACCATTGCCCCAGTTGTACGCGTCGATTCCATAGCCCTTGGCGGCGCTGATGTTGCCGTAATTGTCGACGAGGACGGTCCCGTTCACGCCGGCATTGGGACCAGGCGCGACCAATCCATATGTTCCGCTGAAGCCGGCAATGATGCCGGCCAGCGTCGAGCCATTGGCCACGGCTCCGGATTGGATGGTCGCGTAATTAATGACCGTGACGGTTGCATTGTGCGAGGCATCGAAAACGGCCTGGCTGGCCGCATTGATACCGGTACCGTTGGAGTTGATGCTGACTCCCGAGGAAGTCGAAACGCTGACGCTGCCGATATCGCGAATGTAGGCGTTGATGCCATAACCGGTGGAGGTAATGCTGCCTCCGGTTTCGTTCACGGTCACGTTGCCGTTGCCGAAATTGTTGGCCTGAATCCCGTAGCCGGCCGAGTTAATGATGGCATCGCTCGTCACGAGGACGGTGCCATTGACGTTGTCGTTGTGGACAGGAGTGATGGTGCCGACAGGATTGGCATAATAGGAAGCGTTGATGGCCGCGGGTGTCGAACCATTGGGGTTCACCATGGATCCGGCGTTGATGCTGCCGTGAGCCGTGACCATGATCGTGCTGTTGGCCGAGGCCGACATCGACGTATCGAAGTTGACCACGCTGATGCCCGAGCCACCCGAGTTGATGACACTGGTTGCATCGGTGGTGACGCTGACATTGCCGCTGCCGCTGGTCTGCGCTCGGATGCCAAACTGCGATCCGGTGAGCGCGCCCGATGTCGTAACCGTCACGTTGCCATTGTTGGCCGTGTCGAGGTTCTGCGCGCGGATGGCTGCATAGCCCTGCGTGGTCTGAACAAGGGGGCTGCCGGTCAGGACCGACGTGGTGCCGCTGGCATTCACCCCGCCCGTCGCCGTGACGCTGATGTTGCCGGTGCCGCTGGCGCTGTCCTGGGCAACGATACCATCTCCGGCCAAGCCGGAGACAGCACCTGAGGCATTGATCGTGACATCGCCGACCCCATTCTGGCTTGCCACAAGACCGGCGGCCGCTCCCGTAAGCGTACCGGATGGCGTCAATACCAAACTCGCCGGGTTGCCGGCATTTCCGCCAGAGGCCGTGAAGTCCAGCGCATCGCCACTTGCGGTGGTGATGTTGCCCGCCCCCGTGGCGTTGAATGTCCCGCCCGTCGAGGAGACCGCCGCGATGGTCCCGCTGACGGCGCCGGAGTTAAGATTGAGCGTGCCGCCCGCACCGGTGAAGGTGACCGACTGCGTGCTCGCCCCGTCGAGAACCAGGGTCGCACCAGTGTCGACCAGCACGGACCCCGAACCGCTGAGGCCGCCGCCGATCTCGAGCGAGCCGGACGCAACCTCGAGCGTGCCCGTGTTGTTCACGGACCCGTTGATCATGTTGGTGCCGGAGAGATTGTCGATGTGGCCGCTGTTGTTGACGACGAGGCCGTTGGCGCCGTTGATGCTGGCGCCGGTCGACAGGTTGATGGTGCCTGCGTTGTTGACGGTGTTGCTCTTCACGACGCCGGTGGTCGAAGCCGTGCCGAAGCCGCTCCACGTGCCGACCGCCCAGACGCCGCTGGCCAGGTTGTTGAACGTGCCGTTGCCGACATTGATGTTGCCGGTGATGGTGCCGCTGTTGGTCATCGCGATATCGCCGCCGCCCGCGAAAATTGCTTGACCGGAGGCGTTCGAGCCGATGATGCCGGAGTTGTTGATGGTGACAGTACCGGTAGTGTTCTCACTGAGCCCGATCGCCGAACCACTCCCAAGACTCGTCACGGTGCCCGAATTGGTGATGCTGATCGAGCCGGTCGCACCGGCCGCCGTCAGGTTGGCGCCGATGCCCGAGAAGCTCGTGCCGGTCGCAGTTCCCTGGTTGGTGATCGAGACGTTCGCGGCGCCGTTGTCCGAGGCGAAGATGCCGTTCGTTCCCGTCGTCGCACCGACATTGGTGATCGTGGCATCGCCGCTGACGGCCGTGATGCCGATACCGGCAAACTGAGTGGCCGTGACGGTGCCGTTGTTGGTGATCGAGATCGCGCCGACATGATTGCCGCCAGAACCGATGCCGGTCCCTGCGGCGGTGATCGTCCCGTTGTTGACGACCGTCACCGTGCCACCAACCGTGCCGAGGCCCATGTTCGAGTTGGCGGAGATGCCGGTCGCACCCGATGTGATCGAACCGCCATTGGTGACGCTGACATTGCCGCCGTTCAGGGCGTTGGCCTGGATGCCGTTGCCCGCCGCGTGGATCGTGGAGTCGGGCCCCGTGGACACCGTCACGTTGCCCTTGCCCCAGTTATAGGCGTTGATGCCATTCGCCTTGTCAGCGGTGATCTGGGCATCGCTCTGCACCGTGACATTGCCGAGAACGGCGTTCGAGGCCGCCTGGGCCCCGTTCGGCAGGTAGCCGACCGAGACGGCACCAGGGGTTGCTGAGCCGCTCGGCGTGTTGAGCACGCCCGAGTGGATGGCGTCCTTACCCAGCACGACATTGATGTTGCCCGTTGCGGGCTCCGAGATCGCCTGGCTCTGGGCGTTGACGCCGATGCTGCCGCCGTAGATCGTATCGCCGTCGCCGGTCTGGACGCTGACATTGCCGACGCCGCTGACATAGGCCTGGATCGCGATGCCGGAGCTCGCGGTAACGCTGGCGTTCGCGCCGACATTGAGCGCGACGTTGCCTGTCCCCTTGCTCAGGGCATAGGCGGCAAGGCCATACAGGACGCCGGAAGCGCTAGTATTGCCCGCCTCGTTCAACGTGACGTCACCGTTGCCCCAGTTATAGGCGTCGACGGCATAGCCGGCCGCAGCGGTGATGTTGGCGTTGTTGTTGACGACAACTGTGCCGTTGATGGCCGTGTTCGACGTGCCGTTCGCACCGTAGAAGCCGGCGGCGATGCCCTGCGGCACCGAGCCGCTCGGATTCAGCGTCGTGCCGGAGTTGATCACGGCATTGTTGGTGACGGTCACGGAGCTGTTGGCACTCGCCGCGAGCACGGTGTCGAAATTGATCGCGCTGATGCCCGCGCCGCCCGAATTGATGGTGCTGCCCGCATCGGTGAGGACGGAAACGTCGCCGGTTCCGGACGCCGCGGCACGGATTCCGAACTGCACGGCCGAGGTGATCGCGCCGCCGGTTTCGACCGAAACATTGCCGCTCCCCGCGGTCGAGGCGACGATGGCGTGCTGGTTGCCGGTGACGCCTCCGGTCGCCGTGACCGACACGTTGCCGCCGTTGGAGCCGTCAAGGTTCTGCGCTTCGAGACCAATCGATCCGCTGCCGGTGTCGGTCACGCTGCCCGTCGTGTGGACGACGATGTTGCCGATGCCGCCTGCGGTTTCCTGGGCCAACAGCCCGATGCCCGACTGATTGGTGACGGCGATCGCCGAGGCAACGGCAATGTCACCCGTGGCGTTCTGGACGACGCTTATGCCGGTCGAGGGCGCGTTAAAGCCTGCCAGTGTCACCGCGCTGGACCCGGCGACCGGCGTGAAGGAGTGGCCGGCGGCATTGGTGTTGACGGCAAGCTGGGATGAGATCGGCCCGTCGCTCAGCGCGCCCAGGTTCGCAGTGTAGGTGCCCTGCCCGCCATTCACGTTGACGGAGACCGAGTTCTGACCGTCGGTGAAGGTGACGACACCCGTATCGGTCGGCTGAAGTCCGGCGATCGTGAAATTCAGCAGGGCGGAACCTGCGGCATTGACCTGCGTGTTGGTGACGGTCAGCGCCAGCGCCGCCTGCTCGCCCGCGGAATGATCGACCGTATAGCTTGTCGACGTGTGTGTGCCCTGGTCCTGCAGCGCCGCGCCGCTCAGATCCTGCACGGTGGTGCCGGCGAAACTGAGCGACAGCGTGCCGTTGCCGGACCCAGGATTGATCTCGACCAGATATTGCGCGCCGGCGCTCCCCGCCACGGATGTGACGCTGGTGATCCCGGCGCCAGTGAGCCCGCTCGTTGTGAGCGTAAAGTCGCTTGCGGTGACGCCCTGGACCGAGTTGGAGAAGGTCAGCAGGTAATGGACCGCGCTTGCAGCGGTCGGCGAAGCGTCCGTCGGCGACAGGCTGACGAAGTTTGGCGCCGCGGGTGCCAGGCTTGCCGTCGACACCTGGCTGACGGCGCCCTGCACGGCGGTCGAGAGGGCCGTGCTCGTGTTGTTGGCGACGGCGCTCGAGAGATCGCCGCTTTGCGTACCGGTTTTCAGGTCGGCCGATGCACTGCCCTGCGCCACGATCGAGGTCGCGCTGACATTGGCGAGGAGATCGGCGGTGCTGCCGCCCGTCGATGCCTGCACCGCCTGATCGGTCGCCGTGTTCACCGACGTGACGACGTTGGCGATCTCACTCGTTTGCGTGCCGGTCAGCGTGGCGCCGGCGCTGGTCAGCGTGCTCGTGACCACGGCGTTAACAACGCTGGAATCGCTGAGGTTCAGGCCACCGGTCGACACGATCTGGGCGGCGAGCGCCGAAAACGCGCCTGTCGCCGCCGACGTGAAGGTCGACGCACCGGTGCCCGAGACGGCGGATGCCACCATCGACACGGTATTGAGCACCTTGGCGGCCGCCACAAAGGGCTGCGCATCGCCGGTGTAGGCGTTGGTCAGGATGTCGGTCTTGGTCAGGTCGATGGTCGGATCGATGCCGAGCGCCGCAGCAACCGACTGGGAGGCGACCGCGACGTCGCCACCATTGGCGGCCGCGACCGACTGCACGAGCGTCGTGAGCGCGGTGACCTGGGTCGATCCCGTGGGCGCGGTCAGCACGCCCGTGAACTGCTGGCCGGTCGCGGTGTCGGTGCCGCCGATCAGAACCAGAGGCCCTGATGTCGTGCCCGTCCCCAGCACGAAATGACCGCCGGAATCCGTGATGCCGGACGCCTCCCCGGCGTCGAGCTTGCCGTTGCCGTTGGTGTCGGCAAACACCGTCGCACCCGAGATGTAACCGTCGGTGGCGAGGCCGGCGACCTCAGTGATGGTCACGACGCTGTGGCTGGCAATATTGGTGCTGTTGCCGGCGGTGTCGGCCGCGATCGCGTGGAGCTGGTCGTGCGAACCCAGGCCGAGAGTTGTATGGAGAGACCACGTGCCGTTCGCAACGTTTGCCGTGCCGAGCAGCGTCGCGCCATCGAACACCTGAACCTGGGCCACGGCGACGTTGTCCGAGACCGTGCCCGACAGCGTCGCGCCGCCGTCATTCGACATCGTGCCGGTCGAGTCAGGATTGTCCAGCTTGACCTGGCCGAAGCTGATGACCGGAGGCGTGTTGTCGACCGTTACGGTGGCAAGGTCTGACGAGGTGGTGTGATTTCCGGCCTTGTCGGTGACGACAGCGTAGAATGTGTGCGCACCGCCCGTCAGATTGGAGGCCGTATAGGCCCAGGCGCCGTCGCTGCCGAGCGCTGCGTCGCCGACCTTCTGGTTCGTCGCATGGTCGTAGATCGCCACCGAGGCAACGCCGTTCGGATCGGTCGCATTGACCTTGATGATATCGGTCGTGAGCCGCGTAGGGCCCGAGACGGATTCCGACTCCGAGACAACAGTCGGGCCCGTGGTGTCGACCGTTACGGTGGTGAGATCAGCCGTCTTGGTCTGGTTGCCGGCGGCATCGGTGACAACAGCATAGAATTTGTAGGTGCCGTCGGTGAGACCCGACGCCTGGTAAGTCCAGACGCCATTGCTGAGCGTTGCGTCGCCGACCTTCTGCTGCGTGACGTCGTTATAGATCGCAACGGATTGGACGACGTGGGCGTCGCTGGCATTGACGGTGATGATCTCGGTGGTGGACTGGGTCAACCCGGGATTGGACTCCGACTGTGAGTTCACGGTCGGGGCCGTCGTGTCGATCACCACGTATTGGCTGGTGCTGGCGCTCGCCTTGGTGCCCGCAATATCAGTCGCCGTGACGGAAAGCTGGTTGTAATTGCCTTCCCCCAGCGTGGCGGTGAGGGTCCAGGTATGGTCGGGGTTGATCGTCGCCGACCCGATCAGCGCGCCGGCGTTGTAGACCTTGACAGTCGAAACGGCGATCGTGTCGGTCAGTGTCCCCGACAGCGTTACCTTGCCGACGTCAGTCAGGTGATCGCCTTGCACGCCGGTATCGGTGAAGATCACCTTGTCGAAGGTGACGGAGAGTGGCGATGCGATCGTGAGCTGGATGTGCGCCGCTGGCGAGGACGCGGTCTGGCCCTGTGTGTTGGTCGCCGTCACGGTGAGGCTGGCTGTCGTCGCAGCGCCGGCCTTGAGCGTCAGGTTGGTCAATTGGGCCGGCGTCAGCGTCCAGCTGCCGTCCGCATTCTTCGTGCCGGCCGACAACGTGGCGTCCGCGGGCACGCCGCTGATGGTGATGGACACGGTGTCGCGTGCGTCGAACGGCGTCTCGGTGATACCAAGCGCGACGCTCGCACCGGATGCCACGTTCAGCGACGCCGGCGTATGCAGCGTCGGCGCGACCGGGGTCACGGACAGTGCAACGGTCTTGGAGACCGAATTGCCGGTGGTCGGATCGGTCGCAGTCACGACGAGATTTGCCGTGGTCACCTCGCCCGCCTTCAGCGTCAGGCCGGCAAGCTGCGCCTGGGTCAGGGTCACCGTGCCGTTGACGACCTGGATCGGCCCGGCCGTATCCGTCAGCGTGGCGTCGGCGGGAATCCCGGAGATCTTGTAAACGAGCGCCGGAGCGGCCGTGAAGGCAAAGTCCTTGGCCGTGAGGCTCGACAGCTTGACATTGTTCAGAACGATGCTGTCGCCGGCATCCGCGGTGATGACGGTGTTGCTGCCGACCTGCTTGGCGGCGGCCATCACGGCCGCGAAATTGGCAAACTGGGCGCTGCTCAGCTGGATCTTGTCGTTCGATGCGTTGAAGCCGAAGATATCCTCCAGGCCCCATCCAAAGCCTGACGCAGCCCCCGCAATCGCCAGCGCAACCGTGCCGTCCTCACTGACCGTCAGACTCTGCGGCGCCGATAGCGTCACCTGCCCGTCGCCGGGCAGGACGAAAATATCCTTGCCGTTGCCGACGGTGACGATGTCGTTCGCGCCGAGATTGATGATGTCGTTGCCGTTGCCGGCGATGACAATGCTGTTGGCGCCTGCGGTCAGTGTGTCATTGCCGTTGCCGACGGTGATCGCACTATCGGCGCCGACCGCGACCGTATCGTTGCCGTTCCCGGCAATGACGATGCTGCCCGATCCTGATATCAGCGTGTCGTTGCCGTTGCCGGCAGCGATGGCGCTGTTGGCCCCGACCGTGATGGTGTCGTTGCCATTGCCCGCCGTGACGATGCTGGTGGATCCGGCGGCCAGGGTGTCGTTGCCGTTGCCTGCGACAATGAGGCTGTTGTTGCCATCGACGACCGTGGTATTGCTGTTACCAATAATCGAAATCATGCCGTCGTTAGACATATTGGCCTCCCCCTGAAATAATTTTATTGGCCGCAATAGGCCGCCGGGCGGCGGCATCACGGCTCCTCATTGAGCCGGACGGCCTGGATCAAAATAGATTCGCGAAAGCTATCGCCGAATTCAGCGGCAACGCTCCACCCAAACGGGTCAGTTCTGCAAAAATTTCCCAGTTAATTCTAACCCGTAAGGTTTCCAGCGATCTTTTGCGCGTGCGGCTTGACTTGCTGCAGCACAGCGTTGGCCGCATTTTTTAACAGTTCCTCGCATGGAACACTTGCTTCGCTCGCGCGATCCTGCTCAATTTTCCCGATTGGGGCTGTTTCGGGTTTTTGGGAGGGGCTGGCATTGAGCGCGGTACGTCCCGCGAAATTCGCATCGGTTGTCGATAGATTCCAGGAAGCAGCGCTCCTGCCCGATCTGTTGCCACAAGCCCTTCACACATTGTCCGAGGCGTGCGGCGCAGGGGGCGCTGCACTGCACCTTTCAGAAGGCCTTCTGACTCTGGGCACCGTCGGCTCGGGAGGCATCGATGAATTGCACGATGGCTTCAGGCGGAAATGGCGGGCACCGGAGCTCAACTCGCACCGGGCCCGCGGATTGGACCTCATCTTCAGAGGGTGGAAGGGCGTACTGACTGAACGGGACTGCTTTACGCCGGAAGAACTCCGGCGCGATCTTTTTCATCAGGATTTCTTCATGCGCACAGGCTTTTCATCGTTCGCGGGCGTCATCCTCGCAAAGGAAGGCGCCTCGCAAGTGTCGACCTCCATCATCCGCCGCGCCGACCAGGAGCCCTATAGCCGCGAGGAGATCGAGGACATCAACGCGCTCGCAGGCCAGCTGCAGAACATCGGCCAACTCATGGTGCGGATGGGCCTGGTCTCCTCGCAAAGACTGGCGGACGCGCTCGCGCTCAACGGCCAGCCGATCGCGCTGCTGGGTTACGACGGCACAGTCATGCATGCGAGCCCCAGTTTCGAACAGGCGGTCCGCGGCGCGCTCGCCATCAAGGATCGCCGCATGGCGTCCTGGCATCCTGAGGCGAACCTGAAGCTCGGCCAGGCGGTCGGATACGCGACCAGGCGGGACACCGATCACGCAGAGTCCTGCAAGCCGATTGTTCTGCCAAAACGCAATGCGTCACGCCCGCTGATCGCGACCATCGTCCCGGTCGTCGGTAACGCGCGCGACCTGTTCCACATGGTCGCCGCTGTGATCTCGGTCGTCGATCTCAATGCGGAGGCCCCTCGACCGAACGTCGTCGCCATGCAGCAGGCCTTCGGCTTCAGCCCCGCCGAAGCCAAGCTCGCCGCCGACATCGCGCTCGGCAAAACGCTGCTCGAGATCGCGGCCCGCAGCGGCGTCTCCAAGGAAACGCTGCGCAGCCGGCTCAAATCGATCTTCGGCAAGACCGCGACATCGCGGCAGTCCGAACTGGCGTTGCTCCTGTCACGGATTCCGATGGGAAGCCCGCGCTAGAGGCGAAAAAGGAGTCCAGCTCACCTCAGTGAGATCGTGATCTCGCTGATATTGGCTGCAAGCTCGAGCCCTGCCTTGGGGCCCTGCAGCACGATGGTGACGCCCTTCTCGTTGCGGAGATGAACGCCGTTGATGCCGCCGACCAGTGCAAAGCCGCCGCCGACGGAGCTGTAGGTGCCGGCGAAGTCGCTGACGTCGCGGATGTCAGAGGCCCAGCCATCGAAGCGACCGACCGTGGCGCCGGCGGTGATGCCGAGGCTCAGGCCGGTGATCTTGAACGGATAGGTCTTGCCGCGATAGGTCAGCACGCCGCGGCCGACGCCGCCGCCGACCAGCAGGCCGGCCTTGACGATCTTGGCCCGGACATGGCCGGCAGCCTGTGCGAAGGACGGGCCCGCCGGCGCCGCAAGCCCGATCGCAAGCAGGAGCACCGCAATCAGACGGAATGCATGACGGCGAGCGGCGGTGCGCCATTCAGGGTTTTGCGGCATCGACCTTCTTCCAGGTCTCATCAGGATCGAACAGCGTGGTGCGCTCGGCGATGAACTCGGTGCGCGGGCCGAGATCCTTCTGGTAGACCGTGCCGGCATGATTGACCAGGAAGGTCATCACGCCGGAATTGCCGTATTCGGCGGGCCAGGCGATCAGCCCGAAACCGCCGATCATCTTGCCCTTGACGACATAGTTGAGCGTGCCGCCCGGCGCATCGCGCCCCTGCCCCTTGAGGATGTGGAAGTAGTAGCCGTGATAGGGCGTGGGTCCGACGTCGCCTGCCTCATAGCCTTCCTTCGCGGCCTGGGCAGCAAAGGGACCGAGCGGGCTCGGATCGCTGTCGTCACGCCAGAACAGGCCGTCCTTCTTGCCGGGCGACGAGAGGAAGCGCTGAGCGTAGACGCCGACGCCTTCGCCGCGGTCCTTGTCGGCATATTCGTTCTGCGCATCGACATAGGCGAGCGCGGTCTGGATCGCGTCGAGCTCGTTGCGGCCGATGCGCCGGCGAAGCACCTCGATGCGCCCTTCGTCGGTGTCGAACTCCCAGCCGGTCTTGGTGTTGACCAGCGGAATCGGGAACGGGAAGTCGTCCGGTCCCAGCAACAACGTCGCGGTCTTGTTGCCCTCCGCCTTGATGCCATGCTTGGCGTCGTACATCGAGGAGAACCGCGCGCGGATGTCCTTGTCGGCGACCTCGTCGCCCGATGAGACGATGTCGTCAGCCGCCCTGCCCAGCACTTTCAGGATATCTTTCGGGCCTGCCTTGACCGCATCGGCGAGCGCGGCGGCCGCGTCTTCGGGAGACTTGTAGGACTCCTGCGCGAATGACGGCGAAGCGAACAGTGCAAGCGCGACCACGCCGGGCAGGATCGCACGATGGAACGATGTCAGGCCGTTCATGGCATCACCTCCGCAGGGATCTTCGCGCCGCCGGCGAGCCAGTCGCGGTAGGTGCGGAATGTCAGCCCGAGCTTGTCGTAATAGACGTGCAGATAACCGTCGCGGCCGCGCGTCACCGCGTTGGGCATCACCTGCTCGACCTCCTGCGCCATCACGCCGACATAGGCCTTGTCGCTGCCGATATAGCTGAAGCGATAATAGCCGAGCCCGTTGGAGAGATGGCCGAGCAGGACGATGTCGTGCTTGAGCGCGATATCGGAACGCCGGCCACCTCCGCCGCCACCGCGGCCTCCCCCGCCTCCGAAGCCACCGCCTCCCCCACGCGCGGCCATTCCACCACCGCCGCCGCGGCCTGCCATGCTTGGTCCGGCGCCGCCACCGCGCGGCATGCTCGCCATGCTCGAACGTCCGCGGGCCGATGCCGCGGCTGCAGACCGGCCGGACGAGACGTTCATGGCGCCGCCGCGATTGCCGCCGCCGCCGCGGTTGGCAGCGGCTCCGCCGCCGGCGCGGTTGGCTGCCTTGGCACGGTCGCCGCCGCCTTTGTTGCCAGCCTTGTTACCAGCCTTGGCGCGGTCGCCGCCGCCCTTGGCACGATCACCGGCAGCCGCACGGTCGCCAGCGCCCGCTCGATCGCCGCGATTGCCCGCGCGGTCACCTGCACGATCTCCTGCCCGATCTCCGGCCCGATCGCCCGGACCGCCACGATCGCCAGCACGGTCGCCCGCTCGGTCACCAGCACGATCGCCCGCGCGGTCTCCCGGGCCACCCTGGCTCGGACGCAGCACCTGGTTGCCATCGCGGCCGCGGAAGTCCATGCGATCCGACGCGCCAGCCCTGATATTGTTGTTGCCGAAGCGCTGCTGAACGTTGGCGTTGTTGTAACGCACCCCGCCGCGATGAGTTGGATTGTGCTGCCAGCCGTTGGCGATGTTGGTGGTGCGATGATTGACGTAGACGTTGCGGTTGCCCCAGTTGCAGCCGCCGCCCCAATAATTGCCCCAGCGGCCGATCGCCCATGCAGTACCGAAGGCGATGCCGGCTGCGACCACGCCCGCGCCGATATAGGACGGATAGCCCCAGTAGTACGGCGGATATTCCGCATAGGGCCAGGTGCCGTAGACCGTCGCAGGATCGTAATAGGGGACGTACATCTCCGCAGGATTGGCCTGCTGGATGACGACGACCTGCTTGCCTTCCTGGGACTGGACGCTGACCTTCTGCTGCTTGGTGGTGACCAGCTTCTTGTTGTCATAGGCCTTGTTGCGCAGGCGCTGGATTGCATCCATCACGTCGGGCTGCTGGGCGAGAAAGGCATCGCCGAGCTTCTGGGTCCATTCGAGCTTGTCGCTCATCATGGTCAGAACATCCGCGGTGCTGGCGAGGGCCTTGACGCTGTCGTCCCAGCTCTGCTTGTCGACCTCAGTCTTCAGCGCGTCACCCTTCAGGCTCTTGTTGTCTTTCAGCCAGCGATCGGCCTGCACCACTTCGAGCGGATAAGTCGAGGCCGCCAGCACGTTCGCCAGCAATTCGTCCGGATAGAGCGCGATCGGCGCGACCAGCGCCTCGAGCTGCTCCGGCTTCAGGAGCTCGGCTGCCGGCGCCGCAGGCGCGGCCGGCTGGGCCTGGGTGCTCGGGGCGGCCGGCGTACTCGGTGCCGCCGGCGTGGTGGCTTGAGCCATTGCAGCGGCGGGGACCGCCATCACAAGCGCAAGCGCCATCAGAATGTTGCCGCAGCGAAACATCACGACCTCCACGAAGGCTTTCCGTCCGCGACCATCGGGCCGGGACATGGGCGTTTGTTGATCGAGATCAACGAAACGGAGCCCCACGCTGTTGCGACGCGACAGATCAGCCGAGGAGCGGCAGACGGATGGTAAATCGTGCCCCGCCCCCCGGCTGATTGGTCGCGCTGATCGTGCCCTGGTGGGCCTCGACGATGGTTTTCGCGATCGCAAGCCCCATGCCCATGCCTTGAGGCTTGGTGGTGAAGAACGCATCGAAGATATGAACGAGATCAGGAGCCGCTACTCCCGGCCCGGTGTCGACGACATTGACCTCGGCCGCGCCACCAGCGCGCACGGTCCAGACGTTCACCTCGCGTTTTCCGGTGTTCGCATCCGAGATCGCGTCCATCGCATTGATGATGAGGTTGAGCACGACCTGCTGAAGCTGGATGGGATCACCCTTGACGTGCAGATCGACCAGCACCGGCGTGTAGGTCAGCATGATCCGGCGTCCATCGGCAACGGCCCTGACGAGGCCGACCGCTTCCAGAACTGTCTCGTTGAGTTCGATATCCTTGATCTCGAACGGTGTCTTCTTCAGGACGCTGCGCAGCCGGCGGATCACCTCGCTCGCCCGCTGATCGTCGCGCCTGATGTCGGCGAGGATCAGGCGGATCTCGTTGATGTCGGGTGACTTGCCCTGAAGCATGAGCTCGGCCGTCTCGGTGTTGGTCAGGATCGAGCCCAGCGGCTGATTGAGCTCATGCGCGATCGAAGTGGTCAGCTCGCCGACAGCCGAATAGCGGTTGGCGTGAGCGAGCTCGGCAAGGCGCTGGCGCGACTCGATCTCCGCAACCCGGCGGCGATGGCGCTCATGCAACAATCCGCTGATCAAGCCGGCCTGCATCAGGATGATGGCGGCGACCAGCAAAATCTGCAAGCGATAGCGCTCCCAGATGGTCGGCTCGCGAAACAGGATTTCGCTGTCGGGAGGCAGATTGCTTTTGCTGATGCCCCAGCGCTGCAATTCGCGCCAGTCGAATCTCGGCCGCCCGAATTCGATCGGCTCGTACTTGATGGCAGACGGCTTCTCGCCTCCGAGGATGCGCATCACGGCCTCGACGGTCTTCCGGCTCGTCTCCTCCGTGAGCTGCATCGGGCCGCCAACGGTAGTGCCGCCGAAGAAGGGATCCTGGTAAGAGAAAATCGGCGCGTTGGCGGCCGCGCGCAGGCTGCGCAGGGCCATGTCACCCTCGTAGACGATGCCCGCGGCGTCGACCGACATCAGCCCCCAGAACAGCACGGTATGGGACGGAAGCCTGGCCGCTCGCCCGAGGATCTCCTCGAACGGCAGGTCCGAATACCAGACGAGGTCGACACGATTTCCCAGCGGCTTGAGGTCCTGCTTCAACTGCTCGGTCCAGAATTTCTCAAGCGGCGAGGCTCCGATCACAATGGCGACGGTTCGGGTGTCCGGCAGGACGCGCAGGATGTTGTCGAACACGGCCATGAAATCGAGACGGGCCGACACAACGACGTCGTTGTCGGTGAGATAAGAGCGATCCACCAGCCGCTCCTCGACCACGGTCAGCACCATCGGCGTGTCGGGAAAAAGCTTTGCGCGATACCGCTGCACGAACCGCGCCGCCGGAGCACCGATGCTCACCACGATGTCGGGCGGCGCGCCCTCATAAAGCGAACGCAGATATTCAACGAAGGGCGCTTCCGGGCCAGGATTGTTGAAACGCGCGCTGAGCAGCGTGTGCTCCTGGATGTCGAGCGGCCACGTCGATCGCTGCTCGAGCCCAGCCTTGATGCTCCGCGCATATTCGCTCCAGGGGCGGAATTCACGGCCGAAGGAATGCAGAATGAGCACACGCTTGAGCTCGCCGCGCGCGCTGCGCTGGGCGGCATCGGCGCTGCCGGAGAGAACGCAGGCAGCCAGCAGCAGGCCGAGGCCGAGCCACGCAGCCCAAGCCGGTCCCAGCTTGATCGACACCCTGGATTGGCGCCCACTCATCTCGCATCCGCCGGCGGCTTTTCCAGCCGCTTCTGGCCACAATCTAGCGGGAATTGCGTGGCTCCAACAGGCCGCAGATCGGGCACTATTGCCCAGGCTTCGCCGGGCAGCGGTGATAGCTGATCTCCATGTCTTCCATGCCCGGGAACAGTCGGACGAGACTGTCGGCATCGAGTTCCTTCAGGCTGAACTGGACGCTGGACAGCATCATATCGGTCGCGCAGGCCGCGATCAGATTGACATCAGGCCCGCTGTCCTTCCGCGCCTTGATCCGGCAGCGCGCGAACTTGCCGATGATCTGGTCGCCATCGACGATGAAACCGCCGCCGTAGACGTCCGACATGTCGGTGAAGCCGAGCTGGCTGCCCTTGCGCTCGAAGACTTTAGGACAATTGTTGGCATCAGTCGCCCACGGGCCGTTGAGATCGAGGGCGTCTGCCTGGCTGATGTTGGCGAGCAGCGAAACCGACATCAGTCCGCCCAGCACGATCGATTTTCCTGGATTCATTCCTATTCCTTTGAGCATTCAATGACCGCTCAACACGAGCGTCTTGATGGGCATCAGCAAGGCCTGGATGCGCAGCAGCAGCGCATGCACGAGGCCGACGCCATCGACGACGTGGAGTGCGATGGCCCGGCCAGTGCTGGTATGCTCCGCAGAAATTTCCTCGTGATTGCTGGTGTAGGCGTTGACGATGCAGCTGCTGCCCGGCGTGACGCCGTCGAGCCCGTTCTTGTACAGCGGCTCGAGGAACACGAGGATCGTGCCGGGCTTGGGCGCGTTATCGGCCTCAATCAGTTGCTGTCCGCCCTGGAACTGTCCCGCAGCGATGTAATCCTGCACACTTGTGATAACCATGGGAATGATCACCCACGGCTTGGAGATGCAGGCCGCTTCCGCCACCATTCCTTCTTTCAACACGCCAGCCTCGATCTGGCCGAAGCCGGCCTGAAGCGCATTCTTGCCCGCGCCCTCCGGAATGAGCACGCCGGCAGGCCGCATGATCTGCGCCACGAGATCGCCGGGACGAAGGAAGAATTGCTCGACGCGACCGCTGACGCCTGCCCGGATGGTGGTCTTGTCGAGCTCGACCTGCGCTTGATCGAGCGCGGCCTGTGCGCTCGCCTTCTGCGCCGGAAGTAACGTGGAGACTTGCAGGGTCGCCGTCTGTTTTGCCGCAGCGGCAGCATCGATTCCGGCCTGGCGCTGATCGACCAGCACCTTGAGCTTGTCGATGTCGCGTTGCGGCACGATACCGGGATTGCGGCTCTGGAGCTCGCTCTTGACGTCGAGCTCGTCCTTGGCTTGCTGATAATTGGCCTTCGCTTCCTGGATCTGAGCTTCGGCCTTGACCACGTCAGACTGCGCGGTCGTCATCCCGGCGTCGATCTCGGCGACCTTTCGCTTGGCCGTCTCGACGGCAGCCTGCTGCTTGGAGCTGTCCAGCGTGAACAGCACGTCGCCTTTCTTCACAGCCTGGCTGAAGGTGACCTTCACTTCCTCCACGCGCCCCGATCCTTCAGGCAGGATCGGCACGGCTCGATAGTAAAGCGTCGCAGCGTCCGTCGCCGGATGGAAATAGAAGATCATCGTGATCAGCGAAATCGTGAGCATCAAGCAGCCGGTGATGCCCCAGCGAAGCTCGTACCAGATCGAGAAGAAGGTGATCTCCTTGCCGAAGCGCTTGCCCTGCACATAACGACGATAGAGGTAGTCAGGCACGATCGTCAGGAGCGAGCAGAACATGAGCTCAAACATGGCTGTGCTCCTTCTCCTTGGGGGTAACCGGCGTCTCGGCCGCGGCTTGGGGATCGGCTGGCTCGCCCGCTTCTCCCGGTGTCGCGTCGGCAATTTTCTCGACAGAGTCAGCGATGCTGCGCAGCGGCGTGCCGAAATCGGGGATGTCGATCAGCGCGAGCAGGAGGCCCGCGATCCAGAAGATGTGCATATGGGTGAATAGCGAGATCAGACCCAGCACGGCCACGAACTCGAATTGGAGCTTCTGCGACTTGTGCGCCATCCGCTCGGGAAGGCTGTGGAGCTTCCAGTAGAGCGTGCCGACCCACAGCAGGGTGCCGATCAGGAATAGCCCCATCACCACCATCAGCGTATCGGTCCCGCTCCCTGGCGCGAGATAGAACGGCAGATGATGCGGCGCCATCGGATGTAGCTGATCGCTCAAAGGACTCTCCCGCCCAAACGTGCACTTAGGCACTGTGTTCAGCCAGCCTCCCAATTGCTTGATTTGAATCAAGGGAATGCCCACTGCCGGACATAGCGTTTTGCCAAGGCTGATCGAACAATCACAGGGAGCCGCAGCCATGCCCGGGCTTGACGAACTCATTCCCAGTGCCACGCAGATCCGCAAAGAGGCAGCACTGAAGGAGGCCGAGAAAGCGGACGAGTATGTCCGCCTCGCCGCCGCCGCCGAAGCCGAGAAGCGCGCGCTGATCGAGCGATTGAGCCAGCCCTCCGGCAAGACCGAGGAAGAGAAGATCAAGCTCGCCGCGACCATCATCCAGCGCGCGGTGCGAAACGGCCTGACCGAGGTGCTGGTCTATCGCTTCCCCAACTCGCTCTGCACCGACAAGGGGCGCGCGATCAACCAGATGGAAAAGGGCTGGGAGACCACGCTGACCGGGATTCCCAAGGAAATCTTCCAGCTCTGGACCGACTATCTGAAGCCGCGCGGCTATCGCATCGCCTACCAGGTCATCGATTTTCCGGGCGGTATGCCGGGCGACATCGGCGTGACCATTTCATGGGACGAGTAATTTTGGGACGAATAACGACGCTAGCAGCGAAAGGACAGGCATGGCCAAGAACGAGCCCGCGGAGAAAATGAAGCGCAAGGCCTATGAGAAGGAGCTCGAAAAGCTCCAGGTCGAGCTCTGCCACCTCCAGGAATGGGTCAAGGCCCAGAAGCTGAAGGTGATCATTATCTTCGAAGGGCGCGACGCTGCCGGCAAGGGCGGCACCATCAAGGCCCTAACCGAAAAGGTCAGCCCGCGCGTCTTCCGCGTCTGCGCCCTGCCCGCACCCTCCGACCGGCAGAAATCCCAGCTCTTCCTGCAGCGCTATATCGAGCAATTTCCGGCCGGCGGCGAAATCGTGATCTTCGATCGTAGCTGGTACAACCGCGCCGGTGTCGAATATGTCATGGGTTTCTGCTCCCCGGCCGATCACAAGCGCTTCCTGGAATTGTGCCCGCTGGTCGAGAAGTTCGCCGTGGATGCCGGCATCATGCTGATCAAGCTGTGGCTCGAGGTCGGGATGGAGGAGCAGGAGCTGCGCTTCAAGGCGCGGATTGAGGATCCGCTGCGGCAATGGAAGCTGAGCCCGATGGACACCGAGTCATTTGGCCGCTGGTACGACTACTCCCGCGCACGCGACATGATGTTCGAGGCAACCGACACCAAGCATGCGCCGTGGCGGCTGATCCGCTCTGACGACAAGCGGCGTGCACGGCTCAACGTCATCTCGCATATTTTGCAGACGATCCCCTACAAAAAGGTCAAGCGCGAGAAGGTCAAGTTGCCGCCCCGCTCCCACAAGGGCCGCTACAACGACCAGGCCAGCCTGCGTGGGCTGAAATTCGTCGAGGAGCGATATTGATACGCACGATCCCGACATGAAAACGGGCTGCGCCGAGGCAGCCCGTTCTGTTGAGGCTCGTCTTGTGAGATGTCTTGGGACTTATTTGAGCTTGATCGTCACGCCGCCGACCGCGGCCGATACTTCGGCCCCAACCTTCGGTCCGCTGAGCTGAAGGATCACGCCATTGCCGTTCTGGAGCTGCACGGCGCCGGCGCCGGCCGCAACCGCGCCACCCGCACCGCCCGCAGCGTAAGAGCCTTCGATCGACTGCGGCCCCTTCAGATTGAGCGCGCGGCCGACGAACTTGGTGGTCGAGGCACCGACCGTAAAGCCGACGCTCATCCCCGACACCGTGAAGGGATATTTGTGGCCCCGGTAGACCAGCACGCCCTCCCCGCCGCCGACGCCGACGATGAAGCCGCCCTTGGTGAAGACGACGGCGACCTGGCCGGTGTCGGCACGTGACGGCGTACTGAAACCGGCGACAGTGACAAGCGAAGTGACCAATGCAGCGTAGATTGCAGTCCGTCTCATCGTTTCTTCCCCCTTTTTGGTAATGATGCCGAAATCGCCATGCGGTGCGCTACTCCTTGCCGCCTTTGGACGCCTCGTACGCGTCCCGATAGCCTCGCGCGATGGCGCGTACGCCCCTTCCGATATCGTCGTAGACGTCATCGGGAAGGTTCGCCAGCGACACGCGCAACGACCATTCCGGCGCATCAAAGCCGCCACCGTTCAGCAAGACGATGCCGTGCGCCTCAGCCAGACGAAACGCCAGGTCGAGCGGATGAATGTTCTTCTTCAGATAATCGACGGCGTTGTCGCCAATGTTCTTCCGCGCCCAGAATTCAAAGTCGATCAGGCCGTAATATGCATCGTAGTTCGGGTTCGGCGTCAGCTTGTCGGCGAGACCGAGGCCGTCGAGAAGCGACCACAGGCGCTTGTTGACGATCTCCATGCAGGCGGCCTGATAGGCCTTCTTTTCATCGAGCATCTCGGAGAGCGAGAACAGGCTCATCATCACCTGTTGCGGCAAGGACAGGCCGGCGGTGTGATTGAGCGCGACGTCCCGGCTATCGGCAACGATGCGGTCGATGATCTTGAGCTTGCGCGGCTCCAGCGTCAGCGGCCCGTAGCGTTTGTCGAGCGCCTTGACGGCGTCCTCGGGCAGCTTCGCGATCATCTTGTCGAAGATATTGTCCTCGTGGATGGCGATCGCGCCGAGCCGCCACCCGGTGCAACCGAAATATTTGGAATAGGAATAGACGCCGATCGTATTGTGCGGCAATTCGCCGAGCAGCGAGCGGAAGCCGTGCACGAAGGTGCCGTAGACGTCATCAGTCAGGAGCATGAGGTCGGGGCGCTTGGTCTTGACCAGCTTGCTCAGCTTGCCGATCGTCTCCGGGCTCACGCCCATTCCGCTCGGATTGGCGGGATTGACGATGAAGAACGCCTTGATCTTCGGGTCCTCGAGCTTGGCGATCTCCTCGTCGGTGAACTGGAACTTGTTCTCCTGCGGCGCCTTGATCTGGACGACCTTGAGATCGTAGTCCTCCAGGTGCGTCATCTCGATATAGGGCGTGAAGATCGGCGTACCCAGCGCGATGGTGTCGCCGGGAAGCAGGAGGCGGTTGGCCTTCAGCGATTTGAAGAGGTAGCACATCGCCGCGGTGCCGCCCTCCACCGCATAGATGTCGAACTTGCCTGATGGCCGCGGATCGCCGCACACGGCCCACATGAGATATTCGTGCACGATCTTCTCGTTGTGCACCAGCATGCGGTCGGGCACCGGATAATTGTCGCCGATGATGGAATCGACGAGCTCGTGGATGAAGGCATCGGGCTCGAAGCCGAATTTCTTGACCGCAAAAGGCAGCATTTCGGACAGAAAACCCGCGCCCGGCATGTCGGAATGCTTGGCGAGCCAGGCCTCATAGCGGGCGGCGATGCCCTTCGCCTGCGGCATGCCGCCGATCCCGGCGGCGTGTTCCATCACCCGCTTGCTTTCGGTGATGGCGAACTGCCCCAGCAGAAAGAAGCCCTCGCGCGGCGTGGTCGCGATCCAGTTCGGATTGCCCCGGCCTGCGTTCAGGAACGCGCTTTGCGTCCGTTTCGAGGTCGCCTTGGCGAGATTGATCAGCTCGTCCTTGATCTCGAACGGGCTCAGCGCCTCGAACTTCTTCAGCGTCAAGATATCAGCCATAGGACACTCCCGAACGGTGCGATCTGTGGGAACGAGGAGAAACAGGCTCCGCGCCTGCGTCGTCGTGTTCAGGATGAGTGGCGGCCGATGGCGACCATTGATCTAGCTCAAGGGTCTTGTGGCTCGGCACCGTTCCGCAACGCAGCGAGCTGAAGCGCTCGCGGCAAACACCGCAAGGCTCAGCCATTGACATAAATCAACGTGTCGGATGTGGGCCATCGCCTCATGTTGATCGATAGGGCTGCAGATCTCGCGGTCGGGATCTTCGCATCCGACGTGGCGCGGAGCGAGTTGGGCGCGGGCCGCCGCATCTAGGGGTGATACCATGATCGACTGGTTCTTTCAGACGCTCAAGAGCTATCCGGAAATCGCGATCCTCTTGTCCTTGGCGCTCGGCTACTATTTCGGCTCCTTCACCTACAAGGGCCTAGGACTCGGCGCCGTCACTGCAACGCTGATCGCCGCCGTGATTATCGGGCAGATCGGGATCACGGTGACCGGTCCGCTCAAGCCGTTCTTCTTCCTGATGTTCCTGTTTGCCATCGGCTACGGCGTCGGGCCGCAATTCGTGCGCGGCATCGCGCAGGACGGCGTCCCACAGGCAATCTTCGCGGCAGTCGTGTGCGTGTTCTGCCTGATCGCGGCGTATGTTGGAGCAAAGCTTGCCGGCTATGATGTCGGCTCAGCCGCCGGACTTTATGCCGGCTCGCAGACCATTTCCGCATCCATGGGCCTTGCAACCGATGCCATCAACCGGCTCGGCCTATCGCCGGAAGACACCAAGAAGATTCTTGACGGCATGCCGGTCGCCTACGCGGTCACCTACATCTTCGGCACCGTCGGATCCGCCATCGTCCTCGCGTTGCTCGGCCCTGCCCTGCTCGGCATCGACCTGGAAGCCGCATGCAAGAAATATGAGGAGGAGCACGGCGGCAAGAAGCTGCTGGGTGGTCCTGGCACCGCGTGGCACCAGTTCGACGTCCGTGCGTTCAAGGTTCGCGAGCGCGGCCCGGTGGTGGGAAAGAAGGTGCATGAGGCCGAGGCGCTTCTCCCCGATCATCGCGTGTTCATCCTGCGGCTGCGACAGGACGGCAAGATCGTCGACGCCACGGCCGACGCCGTGATTCACGCGAATGACATCGTCGCCGTGGCCGGCCGGCGCGACGTTCTGGTCCAGCTGATCGGCGAACAGGCCGAGGAGGTCGACGATCGCGAGCTGCTCTCGATGCCGATCGAGGGCGTCGATGTCTACGTGACCAGCAAGGACGTCGACGGCAAGACCCTCGAGGAGCTGGCGCAGCTCCAGTCATCGCGGGGCGTATTCCTGCGCAAGATCACCAGAGGCGCGATCGCGGTCGATATCCCGATCCTGCCCAACACCAAGATCAATCGCGGCGACATCGTCACCATCGTCGGCCGCACGCCCGACGTCGCGGCCGCGACAAAGATGCTGGGACGGCCGGACAAGGCGACCGACACGGCCGACGTGGCTTTCATCGGTGCCGCGATCGCCATCGGCGCGCTGATCGGCGCCATCGTCTACAAGGTCGGCAGCGTGCCGTTGACGCTGTCCACATCGGGCGGTGCGCTGATCTCGGGCCTGTTTTTCGGCTGGCTCCGCTCGGTGCACCCGACCTTCGGCCGGATTCCATCGCCGACCGTCTGGTTCATGAACTCGGTCGGCTTGAACGTCTTCATTGCCATCGTCGGCATCTCCTCAGGACCGGGCTTCGTGGCTGGCCTCAAGGCACAAGGTATCGGCCTGTTCCTGTGGGGCGTCGGCGTGACCACCGTGCCGCTGATCCTCGCAATGTATGTCGGCAAGTACGTGTTCCGGTTTCATGACGCCATCGTGCTGGGGTGCTGCTCCGGCGCCCGAACCACGACGGCCTCCCTGGGCATGATCAACGATCGCGCCAAGAGCCAGATTCCGGGCCTCGGATATACCGTGACTTATGCCGTCGGAAACACGCTCCTGACGATCTGGGGAATGGTGCTCGTCATGCTGATGACATAGCGGGGCCGCCCACGATGCTCGCCTGGCTGGAGCAGTTTCTCGTCCGCTATCCGGAGCTCGCGCTGTTCCTTGTGATCGCCGCGGGCTACTGGATCGGGAGCTTCAAGATCGGCACGTTCAGCCTGGGTCCGGTGACAGGCGCGCTGTTCGCGGGCCTCGCGGTCGGTGACTTCGCGCATGTCCCCGTCTCAGGCATGACCAAATCGTTCCTCTTCCTGCTGTTCCTGTTCGGCGTCGGCTATCTTGTTGGCCCGCAATTCGCCCAAGCGATGAAACGCGACGGGCTGAAGCCGATGCTGCTGGCCGTCGTCGTATGCTTGACCGGCCTTGCGACGGCCATTGCGGTTGCGAAGCTGCTGCGACTTGATCCCGGCTTCGCGTCCGGTCTCATGTCCGGCGCAATGAGCCAGAGCGCGGCGATGGGAACGGCAACCGACGCGATCAACGGATTGCCCCTTCCCGAGGCGCAGCGCGCGCTTTTCGTCTCGCACATCGCGGTAGCTGACGCCGTCTGCTACATCTTCGGCTATGCGGGCGTCATCCTGTTCGTCACCCAGATTGCGCCTGCCCTCCTGAAGATCGACCTGCGCGCGGAGGCGCTCAAGCTCGAGCAGACGTTGGGCGTGACGCGGACCAAGCCGGGCCTGGCCTCCGCCTGGCGCAAATTCGAGCTACGCGCCTATCGGCTGGACGAGAATTCCGCCCTCGTCGGGGCGACGGTTGCTGCCGCGGAGGCCCGCATTCCGGACCATCGGCTGTTCATTCACCGGATCCGTCGCGGGGAGTACGTTCTCGAGGCGAATCCCGGTACGGTTCTGGCCGCCGGCGACGTGGTCGCACTATCCGCGCCGCGGCAGCTGATCGTCGAATGGATCGGCGCGCGCGCCGAGGAGGTCGAGGACAAGGAGCTTCTCGACATTCCGCTGATCTCAGCCGATGTCATGCTGATCAATCCGAAACTTGCGGGCATGACGCTGGAAGCTGCCTCGCAGGAGAGCTGGACGCGCGCCCTCTATCTCCGCTCGCTCAGCCGGGGCGGTCAGGAGATTCCCGTTGGAGCCGGCGTCGTCCTGCAACGCGGCGACCTGCTGCGGATCGTCGGGCCGGAGCCGGTCGTGCAGAATGCAGCCAAGAGCATCGGTGCCATCGTCGCCCCCAGCACCAGCATCGACTTTATCGTGCTGGGCCTTGCCATCTTCTTCGGCGGACTAGTTGGCGTGCTTCTGAGTTTCTCGGTCGGAGGCATCACGATCTCGCTCAGTACCAGCGTTGGAACCTTGCTCGCCGGGCTTCTGGTCGGCTATCTCCGCACGCGTTACCCCCTGTTTGGCCAAATTCCCGACGGCGCCATCAGCCTGATGACGTCGCTCGGGCTGGCGGCTTTCGTGGGGCTGACCGGCATCCATGCCGGGCCAATCTTCCTGTCGGCCTTGCGGGAAGCCGGCATCGGCCTGCTGCTGGGAGGAATGGCCGTCACGCTGCTGCCGCAGATCGTCGGATTTTGCTTCGGCCATTTCGTGCTCCGCATGAATCCGATCCTCCTGCTCGGCGGCTTGACCGGATCGCAGACGGTCACGGCGGCGATGGCCGCGCTCCAGGAGCGTGCCGGCAGCGCTGTCCCGGTTCTGGGCTATACCCCGGCCTATCCGGTCGCCAACATCCTGTTGACGACCTGGGGCTCCGTCATGGTGGTCGTCTTCGCCTGAACTAACGCGCGATGAGATCGGGTTGAATCGTCATCGCGCTTTAGCTCTTTAGCTCTTTGTTTGAGCATGATCTCCGCGCAAACGCGTTCCGCGTTTGTCGCGAGGGAAACCGCGACACACTTTTCCGGATCATGCTCTAGGACGCCGCCTTCAGCTTCGGCTGCGCACCGGGCTTCGGACGACCCAGCTTCGCCAGGGCTTCGGTGCGCACGAGCTTGAGCCCTTCCTTGGCGTCGTAGCCGTGGATCTCCTTCACATCGAGCTTGCGCATGAAGTCGATGGTCTCCTGGGTGATGACCTGCCCCGGCACCATGATCGGGAAGCCCGGCGGATACGGGATCACGAAGTTCGCCGAGACCAGCTCGGGGCCGGCCTTCAGCCGCCGGTCGATCTCGGGATCGTTGAGGCGGATATGCTCGCAGCCGGCGACGTCATAGGCGGCGTAGAAGCCGCTGCGGATATCGCCCTCGTTGGTCTTGGCTCCGGAATCGCCGCGGAAGCTCGGATGGAAGTGCGAGAAGTTCGGCAAATCCGGCACGTCCTTCATCAGGCTCTTGACGCGCGCCTCGAAGGTCTTGCGCGCATTTTCGCCGCCTTGCACCAGCCCGCGATCGACCTCGCCCGCGATCTCGGCGAGGACGCGAATGAGATGCGCGACGTCGCTGCGGGTGTTGTTGATGTTGGACTGGACCAGGACCGAGTTGCGCGAGGTCTTGTTGACCTGAATGTTGTACTCGTTGGCCAGAATGCCCTTGAACTGGGTGCCGTCGAAGCCGGCCATGCCGCACACCAGCGTCATGCGGGTGGGATCGAGGCAGAACTCGTCGTCGTCGAGGCTCTTCAGCGTATTCGCCCAGTTGACGCCGGCCGAGAGATAATCCGTGAACCCGCTCTGGCGGTATTGCGCCGGCACCATGGCGTCGGCGCCGAGGATACGGAAGTATTTTGAGAGCAGCGGATTGTTGTTGACCGCCTGGCGGATCGCGAACGCGATCTCGATCGCATTGGCGACGAGCCCATACCCCTCCAGCTCCATCTGCCGCCGCGAGATGTCAAGGCTGGCGATGAGCTGCTGGTTCGGGCTGGTGGAGGCATGCGTGAACACGGCCTCCTTGAACTGCTGCTCGACCGTGTGGAATTCGACGTCCTTGACCGACAGCATCGAGCCCTGCCGGATCGCCGACATCGACTTGTGGGTCGAGTTGGTCTGGTAGACCCGCAAGCGGATCTGCCTGGGATCGGGGATCAGCCTTGTGCTGAGCAGTACCTCGTCTGTCGGGTTCTTGCCAAGCTGGGCCTGTTGCTTCTCATAGGCATCGACCGACTTGGGATTACGCATCCAGGCTTCGATGTCGTTGGCGGCGCCGAGGCCGGTGCGGCGGCGCAGGAACGGCGAGAAGCGCGCGAAGCCGAACCAGGCCTCGTCCCACAGGAAGATCAAGTCAGGCTTGATCGCGAGACATTCCTCCATCACCCGGCGGGTATTGTAGATATGGCCGTCGAAGGTGCAGTTGGTCAGGTCCAGCATCTTGACGCGGTCGAGCCGGCCCTCGGCCTTGGCGTTGAGCAGCGCCTGCTTGATCGTCTTCAGCGGCACTGCACCATACATCGAATATTCCGTCATCGGGAACGCTTCGACGTAGAGCGGCTGCGCGCCGGCGAGCACCATGCCGTAATGGTGCGACTTGTGGCAGTTGCGATCCACGATCGCGATGTCGCCCGGCGCGAGCAACGCCTGCACCGCCATCTTGTTCGAGGTCGAGGTGCCGTTGGTGACGAAGAAGACTCTGTCAGCGCCAAGCGCCCTCGCCGCCTTTTCCTGGGCTTTCTTGATGTTGCCGGTCGGCTCCAGCATGCTGTCGAGGCCGCCGGTGGTCGCGCTGCTCTCGGCCAGAAACAGGTTCGGGCCGTAGAACTCGCCCATGTCGCGGATCCAGTCGGACTTGAAGATCGACTTGCCGCGGGCGATCGGCAGCGCGTGGAACGTCCCTATCGGACGCTGCGCGTATTTCTTGAGATTGTCGAAGAACGGCGTGTCGTAGCGATCCTGGATGCCTTCGAGGATCGACAGATGCAGCTCGAGCAATTCCTCCACGGAGTAGAAGATGCGGCGAACGACGTTGGCCTCGGGATTGCCGGCGAGTTCCTCGACGTCGCGGTTCGAGATCATATAGAGATCGAGCTCGGGCCTGACGCGCTTGATGATCTGGGCAAGCCGTAGCGCGGACGCATCGGATTCATCCTTGAGACCGGCCGTAGCCGTTATCGAACGGAGCACCGGAGCGTCGTGGCGCGAACGAAGGCCAAAGCCCTCGTTGATGACGACGGCCCCGAGGTTGGGATTGAGTATGGTCGCGCAGAAGGCATCTTCGAGACTGCCGACGATGACGGGCTCGTAGACGAAGCCGTCTTCCGGGCGACGCAGCTTGCGCCATTCGGCCACCAGCGCTGGCCACTGGCTCGATGATATGCCGGTGACGATCAAGGTCTCGAAATAAGGGCGGCGAGCCGTGTGGGCGCCGAAGGTGGGCGACACCAGCTCGGGCGCATCGCCATTGCCGTCGTCCCTCGCGCTCCAGTCGCCGGCGTGCTGGCGAAACGATCGCGTGGCCAATGCCTGGGTGATCCGGCGCGCAAGCGACAGCGATGCGGCCGCATCGCCCGCCGAGCCCGCCTCGCGCAGGGCCGCCATCAATTGCAGGCCGGGATAGCCGTGGAACTCCTCGGTCACCGACAGGTGGGCCAACGCCGCGTCATAGGCCGCGCGATCGCCGCCACGCGCCCAAACCTTTCCGGCCTCGACGAGATCACGCCAGTCGTCCGCCCGCGCGCCAGGACCGGAAAAGAACTGGTCAATGCGACCCTGCGCGGCCTTGGTGTCCTTGGACATGTGTCTCTCCCGGTCATGTGGGGCGAAAGGTGATGCGCGATCGTGCTTTCGGCTCGGGTCGCTCCATTGATCCAAGTCAACGGTTGCGTTCGTTCCGCGGCGTCGGTGTCAGGCCGTTTGCTGTGCCGGATCGCTCTTGACACCGCCGAGAACGCTGTCGAGCGAACGCAACCACTGGCCGCTATCGGTCTTCTCCCCCAGCCCCTCCGCACGCAGGAGGTCACGCAGTTGCGCATGCGCGCCGACGATGCAGAGGGTCACACGGCGTGACGCAAGCTCGTCGTGGAGATCGCGCAGCATGCGCGCGCCCGCAAGATCGATATAGGGCGATGCCGAAAGGTCGCAGGCAACCAGATGGATGCCCGGCGAGCTCTTGAGTGCCGACAGGACGGTGTCCAAAATCGTCTCGGCGTTGATGTAGAGCAGCGAGGCTTCGGGGCGGAAGGCTATGATGCCAACCAGCGGCTCGACGTCCGTGTGCCGCGCGCTGTCCGAATAGCGGCCGCTGCCCGGCAAGCGGCCGAGGAAGGCGACATTCGGGCGCGAGGCCCGTGCCAGCAGCAGAAAGATCGATGCGATGGCGGCCAGCAGGACGCCCTGGAGGATGCCGAGCAACAGCACCGCGACCAGGGCGATCGACGCTGCATAGAAATCGATCCGGCTCACCTGCCACATCCGCATGAGCGCGCGGATATCGACCAGCTTGTAGACGGCGGCGAATACGATCGCCGCAAGCACCGCCTTGGGCAAATTTGTGAGCAGCCCCGTGAAAAACAGAAGGCACAGCCCGAGCGCCACCGAACAGATGACCAGCGCCAAAGGTGTTCGCGCACCGGCGCTGTCATTGACCGCCGATTGCGACAGCCCGCCGGCGACGGGATAGCCGTGGCCAAAGGCTGCCGCGAGATTCGCAGCGCCAAGTCCCAAAAACTCCTGGCGGACATCGAGGGGATAACCGTGCTTGGCCGCAAAACTCCGGGCCGCCGAGACGCCTTCGATGTAGGCCAGCAGCACGCAGCCGGCAGCGAGTGGAAACAGATCGTCGAATTCAAGCAGCCCGAAGGTCGGCATACCCAGCGCAGGCAGCCCCTCCGGTATCTTCCCGGTTACGGGCACACCGAGACCGGGGAAGCCGAACACCGTCGCGACCACGATCGCGAGGGCCACGATGGTGATGCCGACCGGCTTGCCCGGCAGCAGCCGCTCGCCGAGCAGAAGGAGCAGGAGTGCGACAGTACCGATCGCCAACACCAGGGGATTGAGATGACCGAGCTGCCCGACCAGCTTGAAGGCACGGTCAAAGAAATTGTGTCCGCCGCCGGCGACGCCGAACAGGCTCGGCAACTGGCTCATGATGATGGTGAGCCCCGCGCCCGCCTTGAATCCGACCAGGATGCTGTCGCTGACGAGGCGAACGAGCACACTGAGCTTGAACAGCCAGGCGATGAAGCACAGCACCGCCACGCCGAAAGCTGCGAGGCTGGCAATCTGTGCATACTTGACGGCATCGCCGCCGGCGAGCGCGCCGACGGTCGCCGCGATCATTAGGGAGATGGCCGACGTCGGACCGATCGCCAACTGGCGCGATGCCCCGAGCAATGCATAGCCGATACCGCCGAGCATGTAACCGTAGACGCCGATCTGCGGCTGCAGGCCAGCAAGTGCCGCGTAGGCGAGCGAGACCGGAATGGCATAGGCGGCGAGTGTGATGCCGGCGATGGCGTCTGACGGCAACCATTCGCGCCGATAGGCTGCGAGCCACTCGGCCGGCGGAAAGAAGCGGAAACTCTTCATCGGTTGATAGACGTCGCCCCGTTCTTGCAGGGGCTTGATCTGGATCAAGCAATCCCCGTCCGCCACCCATCAAACCACGGGAAAGCCATCGAGCCGCGACCACGTTCACGTGCTGGCCGACCATCGAAGCACGGCGGCTCACGCTCTGAGGGAAATCGCCGTGGGGATGCCTCTCAAGACAATCGTCCGGCTCCTGGCCGCCGCGCTGTTCCTGATATCCATGGACACCACACCGGCGCGCGCGGAGGACGACGTCCGCATCCAGGAGGAGATCTGGGCCCTCCCACTGCCGCTGCCGATGTTCGCCTATGTGGTGCGCCCGGTTGGTGACGGTCCCGTTCCGCTGGTGATCATGAACCATGGCGTCTCGCTGAATCCGACCGATCGCAGCTTCTTTCCGCTGGTCGAATTCCGCGACGCCGCCAAATGGTTCGCCAAGCGCGGCTATCTGGTGGTGGCGCCGGTCGGAACCGGCTATGGCGCCGCCGCCATCGACATTCCCGACCGGGCACTCTACGGACCGTTCTTCTCCAAGATCGGCAAATGCATCGCCCCCAACTTCCACGATGCCGGGCTCGCAGTCGCGCAAGTCGATCTCTGGATCATCGACTACATGGCCGCCGAAAAGCGCATCGTCCCCAAGGACGTCATCGTGGTCGGCCAGTCCGCCGGCGGCTGGGCGGCGATCGCCCTGTCGAGCGTGAACCCGCCACCGGTCAAGGCGATCATCACGTTCGCCGCCGGCCGTGGCGGCCGTGTCGATGGCAAGCCCAACAATAATTGCGCGCCCGACAAGCTGGTCGAAGCGACCGCCGATTTCGGCCGCACCTCACGGGTGCCCATGCTGTGGATTTACATCGAGAACGACACGTTCTTCGGCCCTGAACTGTCGAAGAAGATGCGCGACGCGTTCGCGGCCGCCGGCGGCAAGGCCGAGTACCATTTGATGCCGCCATTCGGCACCGAGGGCCACTTTTTCATCGGCTCACCGGACGCGATCCCGATCTGGTCGCCACTGGTTGCCAAGTTCCTCGACGCGCAGAAATAGAGACAAGCCATGCCTAGCGTTCGGAACGGCCTGACTGCCCTTCTGGCTTTCGCCGTCGCTGGGGCCGCGATATCTACGGCCCACTCGGCGCAGAAGAAAGCAGACACCGACAAGAGCGCCGAAGTCGCCCCCCGCGGTCAGCGGGAGGCCAAGGACATTGCCTATGGCGATTGGCAGAAGCTCTGCTTCAAGGCGGGTGGCGCCCCGACCCTGTGTCGGACCTCGATAACAGGCAAATTCCCGACCGGGCAGGTTGCCGTGCGCATCGACCTGATCGAGCGCGAAGACAGCTCGGCCGCACGGCTGCAACTCTTCGTTCCCGTCGGCATGTATCTTCAGCAGCCGGCTACTCTAACCGTCGATCAGGGCAAAGCCGTCCGGGTGCCCTACAACTGGTGTCTGACCAACGGATGTATTGCGGCCGATGTTGCGCCGCCGAGGATCATCAAGGAGATGGACGCGGGACAGACCTTGGTGCTCCAGGTCGTCGACTCAAGCCTGCTGGCAATGACGACGTCCGTGCCGCTCGCGAATTTTGCCTCGGTGCATAAGGGCGCGCCGGCCAAAACGTTGGAGCAATATGTCGACGAATGAGGGAGCGGCAGGTCACGCGGCCGATGCACGCACCACCGAGGCGATCAGCGATTGCGCCGAGAATGGCTTTGTCAGGTATGCAACGCAGCCGGATGCAATCGCAGCAGTATGATTTGCCGCGCTGTCATTGCCGGTGATGTAGATGATCGGTGCAACAACACCCTGCCCCGCCAGACGGCGTCGCAGGTCAATGCCTGACTTTCCGTCAAGATTGATGTCGAGCACGATGCAGATCGCGTCGTCGAACTTGCCCCGATCGAGCAAAGCATTTGCCGAGTCGAACAGCGTTGCGACGAACCCGTGCGCGCGAAGCAGCCTGCCGAGGCTGGTTCGCATCGAGGGGTCGTCATCGACGACGAACACTGTGTCGCGGGACGGCAAGGGTGCGAGCTCTCGGGTCGTTTGTAGCGCGAGGCTCGTATGGCAGCACTGCGCCAAGAACTTTCATATTGTCCCTTGGGGCAGTCCTATTAAGCCAGTGCCATTGCGGCACACCGACATGCTGACGAAGGGAGAGCTAACCGTCCTTCGGATCGAGCAATCCAAGTCGTTCCGCGATCGATACAAGCTCTGCAAGCGAATTGACTTGCATTTTCTCCATGACCTGGTGGCGGTGGGCCTTCACGGTTCGCTCGGTCGTCCCCAGTTCAAAAGCGATCTGCTTGTTGATCTTGCCCCGAACGATGAGATCAAACACCTGCCGTTCGCGCTGCGTCAGCCTGGCGAGATGCGCGCGAAACACGTCCAGCCGGCCACGTTGGCTCCGCGCAGCGTCTTGCCGCACCAGCGCACGTTCGATCGCCTCAAGCAACATCTCTGACGAGACCGGCTTGGTCAGAAAATCTTCCGCTCCGGCCTTGATTGTCCGCACCGTGGTCGCCGTATCGGCATGTCCGGTCAGGAAGATGATGGGCAGCGTCGAGCCTGATGCGACCAGCCGGCTCTGCAATTCGGGGCCGCTCAGTCCCGGTATCCGCACGTCGAGCAGAATGCATCCGGGCCGATCATCAGCCGGCGCAGCATCCAGCAGTTCCTGCGCCGACCCATAGGTCGCGACATCATAGCCGGCGAGCTTCAGCCGGCGTTCGATCGCCGTTCGGAACGATGCGTCGTCATCGACCACGTGGACCAGGCCGGGCACTCCTCACCTCTCGCAAAGTTCAACGATGACGAATGAATGGCCGAAACGATATCTGGCAAATTGAACGAAAATCAAAATATGAGCTTGCACACGACATCCCATCCGAAGGCCGCAACGGCTTCTCAGTCCGCGCAACGAAATTTCACTCTGTCCCTGGGTACAATGAACCTTGGGACAATGGATGGGAATACCGCGTTAGTCGTAACTTCAACTTCGGCGGGAGTGGGATAGCGCGGCGCATTCCTGCTGTGAGATTTTCCGTCCGACAGACCAATTCGGCGTTGAGCTGAGGAGTTGGCCCATGTTCGTTCGCATCGCGACGGATTCTGCACCGCGCCCCAATTCCCTCCGCGACCTCGGCATGACCAGCTCCTCGACTGCGCTGGTCAGTCTGAGCGAGTTTTCCTACAAGAAAGGCACTGAAGTTTACGGCGAGAAAGAACCCGCCGAATATGTCTATCAGGTCAAGTCGGGGGCGGTCCGAAGCTACAAGTTGCTGTCGGACGGTCGCAGGCAGATCGGTGCCTTTCATCTCGCTGGCGATATCTTTGGCCTTGAGAATGGCAGCGAGCACCGGTTCACGGCCGAGGCGATCGTCGATACCACGGTTCGTCTCGTCAAGCGGCAGAGCCTTGAACTGGTCGCCGAAAACGACGCCGTCGTGGCCAGGAACCTGCTCAGCATGACCACGAACAATCTCCAGCATGCGGAAGACCACATGCTGCTGCTCGGGCGCAAGACCTCGCTCGAGCGTGTTGCGGCGTTCCTGCTCGAGATGGACAAGCGACTGACCGCGGCCGATATCATGGCCCTGCCGATGTCGAGGCGCGATATCGCCGACTATCTCGGCCTGACGCTGGAGACCGTCTCGCGGGCCTTGTCGCGGTTGCATGAACTCGGCGTCATCGGTTTTATCGGCAACACACAGCGCCAGATCGTGTTGCTGGACCGCAACCAGCTTGCAAGCCTCGACCTGCCGTCCTGATCCCGCGGGAAGCCGCTAATGGACGGTGCGGGAAGCACCATCCAGGATCGTTCGCGCGACGTCCGTCGTCCCGGTGATGATGATCTGCACACCGATGCAGAGCAGCAGGAACGCCGACAGTTTCGTGACCACGCTGGTGCCTTCCTCTCCGAACAGCCGCGCCATCGCGCTCGACTTGCGGTAGGCGTGGTATATCGCCGCAGTTACGGCGATCGCGATAGCCAGCGAAACGATCGACGATCCGAACATCGCATCCAGACTGTCTGTCCGGCTTATCCCGATGGCGATGGCGGTCGCAATCGTCCCAGGTCCCGTTGTGAGCGGGATCGTCAGTGGAAAGAACGCCATCCGCTTCATGGTCGCAAGATCGGCAGACGCTTCCGCGTGGGGCCCGGCCGCACCAGGCATGGCGTGGAGCATCGACCATCCGGTTACGGCA